>Ga0326727_10000464_pt1 | contig 168090 bp, 139 predicted proteins | sample MB2enrmetagenome_FD_207643 | JGI IMG/M metagenome (GOLD analysis project Ga0326727, IMG submission 207643) | Lab enriched peat soil microbial communities from McLean, Ithaca, NY, United States - MB29MY | ecosystem: Environmental > Terrestrial > Soil > Wetlands > Peat | place: USA: New York...
CTCAGGCAGGGCGAACTCCGCCGCCGCCGACCGCATCCAACGAAGGGCGCAGAAATAGAACCATGGACACTTGGCACAAACGCGATTGGAAGCAGTTTTACGAAATAGCGCGGCGCCCCTGGCAGCGCCACCGTCCTCCGCGGCCCGTGTATCCTTCCGGGATGAACCGCGTGCAGCCCGCGGCGGGCTTCAGTCTTTCGGAGTTGGATGATGCCGGCGTGGATCTGGATCTCGCCGAAAGCCTGGGCCTGCCGGTGGACGCCGGCCGCATTGGCGCCTACGGCCCCAACGTCACGGTGCTGCGCGACTTCATTCGTTCCTCCCGCCAGCCGCTGTAGGTCCGCTTCCGCTTCTGTAGTAAGCTCACGCCACGGTTGAGGCGCGCCTGCTCATGAAACAACTCCTCCTCACTCTCATCTTATTCTCTGGAATCAGCGTTCCGTTCGCCGAACCCGATTACTCCATTTCTGCCATTCGCTATGCCGACTCTCCGGGAGATTCGGTCTCCGATTTCGTTGTGGGCGGACCGAAGGACGAGAAAATCGACATAGTCTTCGCGATCTGGCTAATCCGCGGTGGAGGGCACAACATCCTCTTTGATAGCGGGTTTCACCGCCCGCGCTGGTTCAAGGAATGGACCATACGCAACTATATTCGTCCCGATGAAGCGGTGAAATTGGCCGGTGTCCAGCCAGAAGAAATCACCGACATCGTCGTGAGCCACGCGCACTGGGACCACATGGGCGGCATCGATCTTTTTCCAAACGCCATCATCTGGATTCAAAAAGAAGAGTTCCGTTATTACACCGGAGAGGCCTGGCAAGCAGGCGGCGATCACGGTGGCATTGACCCGGAGGATGTTCAGGAGCTTGTCCGGCTCAATACGGAAGGCCGAGTGCGTCTCGTTGATGGCGACAACGTGGAGATCTTTCCGGGCATCCGCGCTTACACTGGCGGACGCCACACCTACGCCTCACAATACCTATTGGTCGAAGGCAATCCGCGCTTCGTCCTTGCGTCGGACAATGCCTATCTCTACCGCAATCTGGAAACGCACATGGCTAGTGCCACCTTCAGCGATGCAGACCATGGGGCAAACATCAGAAATCAGGAGCGGATGATTCAGCTTGCTGGCTCGCTCGATCGGGTCATTCCCGGCCACGACGCTTTGCAATTCCAAAAGTTCCCCACCCATGGCCGCGTGGCGAACCTGAAACTGGCCAAGTGACCGGATTTGTACGCACGCAAGAATCCGCGTAAAATCTGGGTCTCGGATTCTTCGCATGGCTTCGCCCTTTAACATCATCTCCAATGGCACGACACCGGCGGGACCCGCAACGGGCGTTCATCCGCGCCCGGATTGGCTGCGCGTAAAATTTTTCGGGGGCGAACGCTACCAACACCTGAAGCGCACCATGCGCACTCTCAATCTCCACACCGTCTGCGAATCCGCGCGCTGCCCCAATATGGGCGAATGCTGGGAACACGGCACGGCCACCTTCATGATTCTTGGCGATATTTGTACACGCGCATGTGGCTTTTGCGCCGTGCCTTCCGGCAAGCCCGTCGGCCCGCCCGATGAAGAGGAACCCATTCGCGTCGCGGAAGCCGCTGCTCGCATGCGCCTGCGATATGCCGTGGTGACCAGCGTCAATCGCGACGACCAGCCCGATGGTGGCGCACACATCTTCGCGCGCACCATCCAGGAAATTCGCCAGCGCATCCCGGGCTGCAAAGTCGAGGTGCTCATTCCCGATTTTCGTGGAGACTGGAAGGCGCTCGATACTGTCCTTGCGGCAAAGCCGGATATTCTCAACCACAACACGGAGACGGTTCCCCGCCTTTATCGCCAGGTGCGCAAGGGCGCTCTGTATGACCGTTCCCTGGAATTACTTCGCCGCGCCAAACATACGCATCCCGGTATCCCCACAAAAACAGGGATGATGTTGGGCCTCGGTGAAGAAAAAGACGAAGTCCTCGCCACGATGCAGGACCTTGCTGCACAGGACGCGGACATCCTGACGCTCGGCCAGTATCTCCAGCCCACCCGCGAACATCTCCCTGTGATGCGCTTCGTCCATCCCAGCGAATTTGCCGAATACAAGCGCCTCGGCGAACGGATGGGCTTCAAGCACGTCGAGGCCGGACCGCTCGTGCGCTCTTCCTACCACGCGTTCGACCAGGCCGAAGCCGCCATCCGTTGATTTCTGGCGATCGCGCTGGATATCCATGTCACTCCTGCGAAATTGCCACCGATGCGTTGAAGCACATGTTCATAGGGGAAGGAGGACGTTCAGGCACACCCCAGCGCCATCTCTGGCGCGTCTTTCGGGGTTTGTCAGTTCGTCCCGGTAGTGCTTACTTCGCGGCTGCGGCGGCTTTCTTGGCGGCTTTGGCTGCTGCGGATGCTTTGCGGCGGCGCTTATTCTTAGGCGGGGTTGCGGGTGCTACCCCGACGAGTTCGGCGGACAGCATGCTGGTGACGAACAGCTTGGGCCCATGGTCGTCGAAATCGACGGCTGTACGCTCGGGATCGGATGCCGTTACGATGCCCAGGCCGAAAAGTTCATGTTTAATGGTCTGGCCTTCCTGCATTACTTGCACAACTGCCTCCTTGGATGACTCGCTACTCTTTTCGATTTTGCTTCTTTACTCCCTGTGGGAGAGGTCCCCGACCCCTCGGGGACCTCCCTCGATGCACAGGCTAGAGGCTTGTGACGTTCTCTGCCTGAAGGCCCTTAGGGCCCTTCTTCACCTCAAACTCCACTGCCTGACCTTCATTCAGGGACTTATATCCGTCCATCTGAATGGCGGAGAAGTGCACGAAAACATCCTCCCCAGTCTGGCGTTGGATGAACCCGTAGCCCTTCGAAGCATTGAACCACTTCACTGTTCCTTGTTCCTTCACTTCTGAACCTCGAAATTGAATTGCTTTGCCCCTCTTGGCCCCAGAACCCGGTACCCCAAGCCCTGGGATTGCCTCTAGCCCCGAAAAAAAGGGCTGCGAGTTTGTTCCCGCAGCCCCCCTGAACGAGTCAAAAGGTAGTACAAGAGCAACAAACGCTATACGTAAGACTATCACAGATAAGGGCTTATTGTCCACAGAGGAGTGGAAGGGATGGGAATATCGTAATTCCGTTTAACTTATTGATTGTAAATACATTGTTAAGATTCCCGCGACTTACGGATGGGCCTACAGCGCGTTCTTATTCTTCCAGCGAATCCGGCTGTAAGCTTAGATTTTCCCCACCTTTTTCCTTCTTTTCCCAGTGCTTTTTGACCCAAGCCTCCCAGCTCTTCCCCGCTGCCGTATCCCGTCCAGTGAAAGCGAGTGCAGCGATTTCGGAGTATGCAATTCTGACGCGCTGATTGGAGTCTTTGGGCAGAAGACGGACGAAGGAGCCGGAGAGCGTCTTCCCCACCACACGATCAAAAATATAACCCTCGACTTTTGAACCATTTTTTAAGGTTACGGCTATATCTCCCCGGTAATCAAATGCTTTTTCCAAGGCTTCGCGCAATTCCCGTTCTGTCGCGAGTTCAGGGATCCAGCCCTGCAGGGATTCGTGGGCCATGTCCGGCGGTGGTTGCAGCTGATTTGCCTGAAGCGTGTGCTCCGGACGATCGGCATGGCGCGGCCCGGTCATGCCCGCGTCTCCTCAAGCTTGTTGGAATTCGTATCGATTTGTACCAGGGGATTGTACGAATGAATGGGCTTCACCGGCTCGTTCAACATCAGTAGCGCTTCTTCGTCCTCGTTTTTTGCAAACAAAGTTGCTCTTGCCGCCGCGAGCAGACCCTTTAGCGAACTAAACGTGTAATCAACGCCAGACGCTTCATACCCGCTGTGTACCATGCAGTTGCCACACTTGGGATTGCCCGATTCTGTGCCGTAATTCGCCCATTCGGTCGTTGAGATCAATTCTTCAAACGTGTCTGCGTATCCGTCCTGCAACAAGTAGCAGGGCTTCTGCCACCCGAAAATCGAATACGTCGGCATGCCCCAGGGCGTGCACTTGAAGTCCTGCTTGCCCATCAGGAATTCCAGGAAAAGCATGGACTGGTTGAAACGCCACGTCGGCTTGCGATTCGACAAAATCGCACGGAACAGGTGCCGCGTCCGGTCGCGTCCCAGAAAATGCTTCTGATCCGGCGCCTTGTCGTACGAATAGCCGGGCGAAAGCATCATCCCTTCTACCCCGAGTTCCATCGTGTCGTCAAAAAACGCCCGCACGCTTTTCGGGTCCGCCCCGTCAAACAGCGTTGTATTCGTGGTCACGCGGAATCCCCGGGCCAGAGCCGCCTTAATTCCTTCAACCGCCAGCTCGTAACCGCCTTCGCGGCATACGGAAAAATCGTGATGCTCTTTCTGTCCATCCAGGTGCACGGAGAATGTCAGGTACTTGCTCGGCTTGAAAAGGCGTAGCTTTTCTTTCAGGAGCAGCGCGTTCGTGCAGAGATAGACGTATTTCCTTCGCGCTACCAGGCCTTCCACGATCTTGTCGATCTGCGAATGCATCAGCGGCTCGCCACCGGGGATCGACACCACGGGACTCCCGCATTCGTCCACCGCTTTGAAGCACTCTGCCGGCGAAAGTTCGCGCTTCAGCACGTGGGCCGGATACTGGATCTTTCCGCAGCCGGCGCACGCCAAGTTGCAGCGATAGAGCGGCTCTAGCATCAGCACCAGCGGATACTGCTTGCGCCCTTTCAGCTTCTGCTTGAGGACGTAACTTGTCACCGTCCACACTTGGGATATCGGTACGGGCATTCTTTCCCCTGTAAGGCGATGGTTTAATCGTTAAATGCGGGAACCCCAACCCCCTGGATCTCTAGTGTACCCGAGGAGCGCCGCCTCCCGGAACCCTTAGATTTTAACGAGGTTTGCCAATGTTCCCTAATATGGATGCAGCGAAAGGTGCTTAGGCGACACCCGGCGTGCTCCCTAAGCCACTCAATGGCAACGCCCCTTTGCTCCTTCCAGCGTATGATGAACCCGCGACGCGCGGAGATCAGCTGACCCATGTCTCGCCCCAACCTTCTCTCCTTGTTCGACGAATTCGGTCGCTTTGCCAGCGGCGTCGCCATTGTCCAGCATCGCGGTTATCGCCGCGAAACCTGGACCTACCAAAAGCTCGCCGGGGCTGCCGTCCGCCGCGCTCTCCAGTTGAAAGAATGTGGCGTTCGAACCAACGACCGGGTTCTTCTCTGGGGCCCTAACTCCGCCGAATGGGTCGCGGCCTTCTGGGGCTGTCTACTGCGCGGCGCGATCGTGGTTGCTCTGGACGATTCCTCAACCCTTGAATTTCCCTCCCGCGTCGTCGCTGATGCCGGCGTCAAATTCGCTTTCGCTTCGCGTTCCAAACCTCCCCTCACTCCTACCGTTCGTACTCTCCACCTGGAGGAGTTTCCCAGCACGCCCGAAAAAGCGAGTGGGTCTGCCGGTAATGGAAGTGCAGAAGTTGCGCTTGAGTCCAACGTTTCCGCGCTCTGCGATGAGCCCATTACGCGCAACCATGTCGCTCAAATCGTTTTTACCTCTGGCACCACCAGCGAGCCTCGGGGGGTCGTGCTGACGCACGGGAATTTCCTCGCAAACCTGGAGCCACTGGAAAAAGGGATCGACCAGTACCGCAAATACGAACGCTGGTTTCACCCGCTTCGCTTTGTTTCGGTGGTTCCCCTGAGCCACGTTTTCGGACAGTTCATGGCGCTGTTTGTTCCGCCGCTTCTGGGCGCCACCGTCATCTTTGAAAATTCCGCGAATCCCGCGGAAATTCTCCGGACCGTGCCCCGTGAACGCGCTACCGCCCTGATTGCCGTTCCGCGGATGCTGGATGGCCTTCGCTCCGCGCTTGCGCGAGATATCGAAACCCGGGGCCAGGCAGAACAATTTGAAGGAAATTATGCAGCCGCAAAAGGCAAGAAATTCTTGCGCCGAGTCTCGATCTTTCACAAGATCCATTCCCGGCTGGGCTGGAAGTTCTGGGCGTTCATCTCCGGCGGTGCTGCGCTCTCCCCCGAAACCGAGGAATTTTTCAAGCGCATCGGGTACGCCGTGGTTCAGGGCTACGGCATGACCGAAACCGCTTCGCTCATCAGTTTGAATCATCCCTTCCGCGCGACGGAAGGCTCTATCGGCAAGGTGCTTCCCGGCCGTGAATTTCGCCTGGCGGAGGACGGCGAAATTCTCGTACGTGGAGAAAATGTTTCCACGAGCTATTGGGAAAAGGGCGCCCTCCAGCAAGTGGGGCAGGAAAACGATGGCTGGCTACACACCGGCGATCTCGGCGAACTCGATGCCCAAGGCAATCTCCGTTTCCGCGGCCGCAAGAAAAGTGTCATCGTCACGCCTGCCGGCCTGAATATCTATCCCGAAGACCTTGAGGCCGCACTTCGCAAACAACCCGCCATTCGCGATGCTGTCGTCGTCCCTCTTCAGGTCAGCGGCAATGCCGAAGCCTGCGCCGTTCTCCTATTGCAGCCCCATGTCATCCCGAGCGGAGGGCCGGGGCAATTTGCCGGCACGGAGTCGAGGGCTCGTGGCCACCATGTAACGTCATCTCAATCGATGCAAGAAGCGACCGACGATCCGTCCGCATTGATCGCCCGCACCGCCATTGACGCCGCGAACGCCTCCCTCGCCGATTACCAGCGCATTCGCCGGTGGCTCCTATGGCCCGAGCCGGATTTTCCTCGTACGCCCACCGGCAAGCCGCGCCTCGCGCTGATTGCCTCCGGCGCCTCCGAACTCCTCGCTGCCACAGAAAGAGTTGTCATCCCGAGCGAAGCGAGGGATCTGCTTTCCTCTTCCTCCGAATCCTTCCTCTCATTTACCTCCTCTGTCTCCTTCCCCTCCCTGCCAAACTCGCTCAAAGATTTGTCCTCCCTCGATCGCGTCGAACTTCTCTCTTCCCTCGAACATCGTTACAACGTCGAACTCAACGAAACTCAATTCGCCAATGCGCAGTCCTTCGCCGAAATCCAGCAACTACTCGCGCAACCCGCCGCGCGCCGCTCCGACTACGTCTACCCGCGCTGGACGCAGCGCGTTCCTGTCCGTCTCTTCCGCCTGCTCATCTATTACGCCCTCACTTGGCCTGCCACGCTTCTGCTCGCTCACCCGCGCATTCGTGGCCGCCAGCATCTCGCCAATCTCAAAGGTCCGGTGCTCTTCGTCTCCAATCACACCACGCGCCGCGCCGACATCGGCCTGATTCTTTATTCACTTCCCGCTCGCTTTCGCCATCGTCTCGCGACCGCCATGGGCGGCGAAACGCTACAAACGTTCCGTCATCCTCCACGCGAATGGTTTTTCGCCAAGCGCTGGCTCTGGAAGCTCAACTATTTCCTTGTCGTTTCGCTCTTCAACGTTTTCCCGCTCCCGCAACTCTCCGGCTTCCGCGAAAGCTTCCGCTTCGCCGGTGAATCTGTTGATCGCGGCTACAGCCTGCTCGTTTTTCCCGAAGGCGTCGTCAACGACCGCGACACTCCCGACATGGTGCCCTTCCAGCCCGGCATCGGCCTGCTGGCCCAGAACCTCGGCATCCCCATCGTGCCCATGCGCCTCGATGGTGTCTGGCAGATGAAGCAGCAGCATCGCCGCCTCGCCCATCCCGGCGAACTCACCATCCACATCGGCGCCCCCATTACTTTTCCTCCAGACACCCCTCCCGCCGAAATCGCACACCGGCTTGAAAAATTGCTTCAGAGCATGTGAGCATGTCAGACAGAAAGACGGCTAAAGGGCCTTTCGCATGAAAATGGTGGCTTGCGGATTGTCATTGTAACGGGTGCACCGTTGATATCCGCAGCGTTCATAAAATCGTTGAGCGGCTATCATCTCATCCGTAGTGTCTAGAAATAGGTATCTGTAATTGAACTCTTTGGCATAGCTCTCGAGCGCCGACAGCAACTGCTCCGCGATGCCGTGCCCCCGATGCACAGGTTGCACGTACAGACGCTTGATTTCACCACAGCCAGGATGGCCATGCAGTTTTCTCAGCGCGATACATCCGACGACGCGGCCCTGTTCGGCCGCCAGCCAGACCCCAGCCCCATCGCCAAAATATTGCTCTTGAAATTCCCCACGCTCCTCACGCACGACCACGCACGCTGCCGCGTAGTACTCCTGAACGATCGAAAATGCCTGGTCAAGCTGCTCTCCGAGCGCCCGATATACCGAAATACCTGGCTTCACGCGCCTTCTCCCAGCGTTAGTTTGCATTTCTACACTCCCGGGAAAAGCCCCAAATTGGCTCTCTTTTCTGCCCTCTGAGCCACGAGTTGGCGATCCCGAGTCACCCTTTACGTTCTATGGCAAAATAGAAGGTCTGTAGACAACACACCATGGCCAACCGTGTGACAATCGCTCCTGAAAAGTCCGCGAAGAACGCAAAACAATATCCTGCCCCCAACGGCGCGGGGCAAGCCGAACGGGAACGCATCTTCTATCTTTTCCGCCGCTGGGGCTTTTATGAAGCCAAGCTCGACCCCCTCGGCTTCTTCACGCCTCTAAAATGCCCGGATCTCGAAGGCCTCTCCGGCGAATACGCGGAAGAGGCCCGGCGCCATTATTGCGGAACCATTGGCGTGGAATTTCTGCAACTTCCTGAACTCGAGCGCCGCCGCTGGATAGCCGAGCGCGTCGAGGGCCCTGGATTCGCGGTGAATCAGCAAAAAGTTCTCGAGCGCCTAGTCCGCGCAGACCTTTTCGAGCAGGTACTCCAGACCCGCTACCTCGGCAGCAAGCGCTTCTCGCTCGAAGGCAACACCTCGCTCATCCCGCTTCTCGATTCCATCCTCGATGCCGCCGGCGATCACGGCGGGCTGGATTCCGTCATGGCCATGAGCCACCGCGGCCGGCTAAACGTAATGGCCCACATTGCTTGCAAGCCCGTGCACGATGTGGTTGCCGGTTTTGAAGACGTGGATCCGCGCAGCGTGCTCGGAGCGGGCGACGTGAAATATCATGTCGGCGCCACCGGCGCGTACACCACCTCCTCTGGCAAGACGCTGAACATCCACCTGGTCTCGAACCCCAGCCACCTCGAAGCCGTCGATCCCGTGGCCATGGGCCGGGTGCGCGCCAAGCAAACGCGCCATGGCGTGCTCGGCGCGAAAATCGATCGTTCCCGGACAACGCTAAACAAAGTTTGGGGGATCGTGATGCATGGCGATGGGGCGTTTGCCGGTCAAGGCATCTGGGCGGAGACGCTGAACCTGGCCGATCTGGCGGCCTACACCGTCGGCGGCACCATCCACATCATCGTCAACAACCTGATCGCCTTCACCACTCCTCCTACGCAGGAGCATTCTTCCCGTTATGCATCCAGCATCGCGCGGCGCCAGAGCGTGCCGATCTTCCACGTCAACGGCGAGGATCCCGATGCTGTCGTGCGCGTGGGCCGCCTCGCGGCCGAGTATCGCGCCGAATTCAATTCCGACGTGGTCATTGACTTGATCGGCTACCGCCGTCATGGCCACAGCGAAGTGGATGATCCCACGATTACACAGCCGCGCCTTTACGAACGCATCAAAAACCACGCGCAGCTCTGGAAAATTTACGCCGAGCATACAGGCATCGCCGCCGGGCCCATCGCCGATGCGGTGAAGAAAGAATACGAGGAAGAGCAGCGCAAGGCTAGAAGGCTCACCAAGATTCCCCATTTGCGCAAGCTGCCGGACTATTGGTCTCCCTACAACTACGGCAAATACAATCCCGCATTTGAGGTGGACACCGGCCTGCCCGGCGCAAAAATTGCCGAAATTACGGCCGGCTTGGTGCGCACTCCCGCCGGCTTCCACGTTCATCCCAAGATCGTGAAATTGCTCGAGCAGCGCGCAGAGATGGGCCAGGGCAAGCGCCCCTTCGATTTCGGTTTCGCGGAGCTTCTTGCCTACGGTTCACTAGTGCTCGAAGGCAACCCCGTGCGCCTTACTGGCCAGGACTCCCAACGCGGCACGTTTAACCAGAGGCACGCGGTTCTGATCGATACGCAAACCGAACAGGAATATCTGCCGCTGGCGCATCTTTCACCCAACCAGGCCTTCTGCGAAATTCACAACTCTCCGCTCTCGGAAGGCGCCTGCCTGGGTTTTGAGTACGGTTTTTCGCGCGACTATCCCGAAGGCCTTGTCCTGTGGGAAGCGCAGTTCGGCGATTTCGTGAACGGCGCGCAGGTCATCATCGATCAGTTCATCAGCGCCAGCGAGGATAAGTGGGGCCTGCCGACGGGCCTCGTGCTGTTGCTGCCCCATGGCTATGAGGGCCAGGGTCCGGAACATTCCAGCGCGCGCATTGAACGATTCATGCAGCTCGCCGCCGAAGGCAACATGAACATCTGCCAGCCTTCAACCGCCGCACAGTATTTCCATCTGCTGCGGCGCCAGGCGCGACGGTTATGGCGGAAACCACTAGTCGTTTTCACCCCAAAAAGCATGCTGCGCCACCCCGACGCGTGTTCCACGATTGAAGAATTCGAACGCGCGCGTTTTCTCACACTTCTTTCGGATCGCGAAGTCAGCGACGCGCAAAGCATCCTCATTGCAAGCGGCAAGGTTGGCCACGAACTCCGCGCCGAACGCCGCCGCCGCAAAGACACCACGACCGCTATCTTTTTCCTGGATCAGCTTTACCCGCTCCCGAAGGACGAAATTGCAGCCGCCATTGACGCGCATCCCAACGCCCGCGAAATCGTCTGGGTTCAGGAAGAACCCGCCAACATGGGCGCGCTTTTCTATGTTCTCCCGCGCCTGGAACGGATTGCCCAGGCCAAGAATCTGCGTGTGCGCTCCGTGAAGCGTTCCGCCAGCGCCAGCCCTGCGACCGGCTCCGCGAAAGCTCACGAACTGGAGCAAAAAACGCTCCTTACTCTGGCCTTCGCTACCACTCCCAACTCCTGAATTCTCAAATATTCTTGCAGGGTGTGCATTTCCTGGGGCGGGCCATTGTGCCTAGAAGCCAACTCCCAGCCTGCAGCATGCTTCAAAGAAAAACCTCTATGCTTCTTCTGCGGGGGCAGGGCCAAATAAGTCCAGGAAATTAAAAAGGAGGCGAAAACACGAGGTCTCCGCCTCCCGGGGTAGGGTGTTGCATTACAAGGTCTTAGCAGTCCAGGCGGTTCTAGGCTGACGGCCGAACCTCCGGCCTCTGTCGCAGGTCGCATTGCGCTACCGATGAAAGAGACACCCCGCTAAGGCTTGTCTTTACCGCTTTCTAACACCGCGCAGGCTTTCTGTCAATCACGAAACCATTTGTTGTGCTCAGTACAGCAGGGCGCTCGATGACCGGGCCCATTCCAACCCTTGGAGCCAAATGCTGATCCAAGGATCAGACGCAAACGCGCAGAAAGAAGCTTCGCGAAGATTTGCTTGCACCAGTTGGAACGTCACTAGCGTTTTTGAATCTCTAGTCGCACAGGCCTGGCAACAGAATTCACCTCTGGGTCGTAGTATTCATACACGCGAGAGGAAAACGTTCGCGCGCGAATCGGATACTTGGCGCGCAAGCGGAAACGCAGCAGGACTGTTTCTCCCGGGGCGAACGAATCGAAATACAGGATTGCCTGCGTCGCCGTAAGACTGAACTTCTGCAAGCGGCCACTCTTTTGTCCGGCCGACTTCTCCTGATAGTCCTGCAAGTCCTCGCTCAACAGGTCAAAACCTGGCGGTATCCCAAGGTCTACCATCACCATGTTGGCGTTTTTCTTCAGGTTGTTCCTGACCGTCGCCGTGGCCGTGGCGATGTCATCCTGTGCCAGATGCGTGCGGTCGTAATGGACGGCAATGGAGAGCGGCTCTTCCACTCCTTTTTCATCCCACGGCACGAAGTACTGTCCAACAACCTGATATCCAAGGTTGCCGTTGCCTTCGAAGCGTAGCTCGATGCTGCTCGCGCTTGCCTGGTCGATGTCTTTGTAGACGAACTGATGGAAGAGGTCGCTGTTCTCCGCGGTCAATTTGAGTTGTGTGACGGACTTCCCGTTCAGCACGATTTCCACGTTTCCGCGCGCATCTGCGGAGCCCTTCTCGGATGCCAACAATAGTGCGCGCAACGCCATGATGGTTGCCTGTGTGCTTCCCCAGGTCCCCGACGCATCCTTTTTGGAAGTAAGGTAGGAGAGCGCCTTTCGGGCAGTGCCCGGAGCTTGGCCCCACTTGAGAAGCGCCTGAGTGGCCAGCCCCGTGGTCTCCACGCTGGCACTGGTGCCTGTAGAGTAGACGCTAGTCTCCTCGGAGCTCCACCAGGCCCGTTCGTCTTTTTCGGTGCGCGCGTTCAGGAGCAACTCCATCGCCTGGCGCGTGAACTCGCGGTCTTTTCCATAGTCCACGGCAAAATTGGCAAGAACTGCCAGCGTGTAGGGGTCAGCTTTGCCGGAAAGATGGCTCTGAAGGAATTGGTTTGCCTTGTCGACGGCCGCGCCTTGATAACCGGTGTTTCCGAGCGACCAGGCGATATACGCGGTAATCCTCAGCACATCGGAATTGTAGCGGTTGGTTGCACCTTCGTTGATGAACTGGGTGTCCGGTTTCCAGCTTCCATCCGCAAGCTGCTGCCCCGCGAGCCATTGTTGCGTGCGCTCAATCAGGCGCGGGTCCACGTCGTGGACTTTGGACATGTCGTAGAACTCCATCAGGCCGTACGCGGTGAGGATTTTGTTGGCCGGCGCCTGGCCGAACCAGGAGAACCCGCCCCCGGGCACTTCGAACGTAAGCAGCCGCTGATACCCATTGGCGATGTAACCTTCGGCCTTCGCGTGCACTTCGGGAGTGAGCTTCTTTGTGCGCTTCATGTAGTCGAGCGCCAGGACATTGGGATACGTGCTTGAAGAGGTCTGCTCGAAACAGCCCCCGGGCATGCGCAGAATTGCGTCCATGCCTTCCATGATCTGACTCAAGGGACCCGGATAGAGCCGCACGAAAATCTTGCTGGCGCCAGGAATCGAGCTTGCCGGAAATTCGACGTTGTGGCTTGCCATCGATTCCAACTGGCCGTTGAACACGAGGTTCTGCTCACGGCCATTGGGAACAACTTCGATCTCTCGAACCACAATATCCGCGCGCTTGGCATTTCCCTTCATGCGCGCGGAGAGCGTCAGTTTGAATTTCCCAATGCGCTTGGCCTCCAGCGTGAATTGCGAGCCGCCGACGTGCCCTGCATCCACATTGACCGATTTTTCCGCCATATCATTCACGAGCGAGAACCAGTCGTCGGATTCCAGATTCAGGCGCACATCGCCCTGGACATCAGAGTAGTTGTAGATGGCGACCGGAATCGACACCTGATCGCCTTGCGTCAGCGTCACCGGAAGATCCAGGTCCACGAAAAAGTCCTGAAAGACCTTCAGGCTGGAGGTGGCTGTGCCGAGCGCTCCGTGTTGCGTCGAAGCAAGCATGGCCATGCGCCAGGTGGTGATGTTGTCGGCCATCGGAATAGAAATACTTGCGTTGCCGTCACGGTCGGTGATGATTTCCGGGTTGATGTAGAGCGCCTCCGGAAAGTAAGAACGCACGTGGACGTCCGGCGAAGCCTCCTGACCAGGTGTTGCATCGGCGAGTTGTTTGAGATTGCGTGTGAGGAAAGGCAGCGCCTTTGCGGGAGCAGCAGGGCGCTCCGCATCCACCATCACCATTTCATTTGCACCGGCACCGATGACGCCGCCAATCGCGCCACCCACGGAGCCGCCGCCAACACCTCCCGGTACACCACCCCCAAATCCATCTTTTGCCTCCGTGGTGACCACAATTTCCGATTTGCCCGTGACTTCCATAACTTCCTGGGCCAGCGCGTACTTAAGATGGACCGTCAGAACAGCGTGGTCCCGTGGTTCCAATGTCAGGGTCCGGCTTACCGTTTCCCACCCGGCTGGATAAGCACTGGAAACGACAATCTGATACTTGCCTTTCGGCACCGCGGAAAACCGGAAATTGCCGGAAGTGTCCGCCCAGACGGTGCGGACTTTTCCGCTCGAGAGGTCGCGGGCCGTCACCACTGCGCCTTCCAACGCGGCTCCCGACTGATCCACGGCGATGCCAGAGATCTCCGCTCTGCTGGTGAACGCGCCCCGCTCATGTTCGATCTGGATTTCCATACCGCTCTGCCCTTCGCTCGCAGGTGCAACCAGTTTTCGGCGGCGGAAATACAGAAAAACAAACAGATCATCCGCGGTCTGGAATTGTTTATCCGGGCCAGCACTACGGATCACGTATTGCGTCTTACTGGAATCCCACGCCACGGGTTCGAGTCGCACCGGTGTGCCCCAGGGATCCTGAAACTCCGCATTGCCGGAATTTGCCAGTTTTTCGAACACCTTTTTCACGTCCGTCTGGTCCGGGTCATCCGCGCACGCGTGCCGGAGTTGGTCGGCGATCTTCTTCGAGTCAACTTGGAACTGCGCCAGATAGCGGTTCCGATATTCGTAGTATTTTGTCTGCGGAATGGTGCGGCCAACCTCGGTCTCAAATTTATTCTGGGAGACGATTTCCGTGGCAGAGAAGAGCGCCCGGGCAGCGCGATCCTGTTGTTCGCCTTTGGATTGCGCCGCCGGCTCAACGATTTCCGATGGGCCGAGGGAATGGATCTCATACCTCGGCTTCATCACCTCCTGCTCCAGATAGAAGAAAGCTTTGGCGAAGCCGGGCTGCTTTTCCGCAAGCGCGAAAACGGCTTCGTCCACAATCTGCAGCCCGAGCGCCACGCGCACTCCCTGCCCATGCGAGTTGGTTATGCGGAAACGAATATGCGCATCGTCGCCCGGTTTATAGACAGGGGCGTCCGCGACAGTCTCGATCTTCAGTTCCTCCGCTGGCTGGACGAACAGCAGCCGATGGTCGGCGATGGCCTGCGCATTGCGCCCGAACATGTAAACGCTGCAATCCACCGTGCCGGCCATTTCGGAACTGCCCACCAGAGTGAGCTCTGCTTCGCCATCGGTGATATCGAGATCGCGCGTCAGGATCGTCTGCCCTTGTTTGACGAGATCGATGTACGCGGTACCGCGTTGCTTCGTTGCCAGGATTCGAAGGCGGATTGGATCGCCCGCGCGATAGACGGCATGTTCGGTGCGCAGGAGCACTTGGTCTTCACCAGCGCGCAGTTGCAACGCAACGGAAGTTGAAACGGAATCTCCCTCCGCGTTCCGTCCTTCGATCTGGAGCGTCTCAGTCCCTGGCGCTGCTTTCAGGTGGATGACCGCAACGCCACCTTCGTCCGTGCTGACATGCTGCTCCACGCTCGCGTTAGGACGAACCGTCAAGTCCGCTTTCACCGGTGAACCGTCCGGATAAGAAGCCAGCAGGAACACCTCGTTCTCCAGATTCGGAATGAGCGTGCCGCCTTCCGGGACAGCCAGCACTAGGAATGGCGAGTCGCTCACGGTGATGGGCTCCCCCCTCGTCTCTGAGTGGCCCGCGCTGTCCTTCACCGTTGCTTCGATAAGGAGCCGCGCGGCACCTTGGTTGAGCGGACGGCCCGCCAAGTAGGAGGGAATCCGAAAATCGAAATGGTAAGTGCCCTCGCGGTCCGTTTTGCCTTCCACCGAAGCGGCCTCGAACATGGTTACATCCATGCCCGTGGCCTTGAGGGAAACGTCCGCGCTGTCCACCGGCTTTCCGAAAAAGTAGTTCGCCTGGACCGTGCCGGTCACGCGATCACCTGGACGGTAACCATGCTTTTTCTTGTCGCTTTTGGAGTTGAAGTTTAGCTCTACCTTAAATTTCGGCAGCACGTATTTCTGCACGTTCAGGGCTATTTCCGCGGTATTCGCCGCATCGCCGCCAGGCTCGCCAAGCAGGGCGCGCAGATGGTACGTGCCCAAATTCACCTCTGTAGCCAACTGGAATTCCGTCGAGGCAATCCCGAACTCGTCCGTGCGCGTCGGTTTCCTAAAAACTTTGTTGCCACGCGAATCCTCGACCTCGAATACCAAGTCGCGATTGCCGACGGCTTCGTGGTTTGCGCGGTCAAGCGCAAGAGCGCGTGCGTGGATAGTCTGGCCGGGCTGGTAAATCGGTTTTTCCGTGGTCAGCAGGATGCCGACTTTGTCCTGCAGGCGAATCGCTTGCGTGAATTCCGCCGAACCGAGGGAGGTGTCCACAACGTAGTGCAATTCGCAGTTACCGGTAAGCCCCGCAGGAAACTGAAACTGTGCCTCGGTAGTGCTGCGGTGATTCAAGTGCCCGGTAAACAAGGTGGACCCGGGTTGTCCCGGCGCCCGCAAATCAATTCGCAAAAAGCTTCGGCCGGGGATCGCTTCGTTATGGGAGTCTGTGACGATCACCCGCACGGCCGCTTGACTCCCCGCAAGATAGGATTGCTGGCCAAAAATACGCAAGACCGGCATGCGGAGAATCTGTGAGATGGACTCCGTGCCTTGCAGGTCCGCAATCCGGCTGTCGTCGTAGACAAAGCGGTAGCGCAGGCGGTGCCAGACCAGTTCGTCAAGCGCCGGTGCCTTGTCGAGCTTCAGGTCTTCTTTCCACTGCGATGCACCTTGAACGACCTCTAGGGATTTTTCGATACTTCCAAGGACGTGATTCTCCGGGTCCAAGACTTCCAGTGTCAGGCGCCCCGTGCCGGGATGATCTGCGCGGTACGGAATCGTCAGATGCAACACGCCATGGGAGTAGGTAGCGGTGCCGGGCATTCCGTTGGCGCCAAGGAACGGTTGCACCAGCCAGAGCACGCCTACCGCAAGAGATAGGACAACAAGATAGAAGCAGATTCGAGCTGGGGTCTGGTTCTTGAACGTATACGCCATGGTGGCTCTCCCTGAAACTGACGCGTCAGCGCCGCTTTGCCTTGCGCTCACGGTTAGAACGCGCAGGGTGGCGGCTCTTGCACGGAAACTTTTGGCGGGGCGGGAACCCTGCGTCTGTTGAATGGACACCAACTCGCCGAAGTTGGTGCCCACAGAAGTTGAAAGGGTCAGCTTTCCAGGGAGTGCGATGGACCTAGAATATTGCGGATGGCGCGGCCAAGGGAGGTCGGGCTGTAAGGCTTTTGGAGGTAGGAGGAATTGGAGAGTTGGGAGACGGTGGCGTCGAGAGACTCGGAGTAGCCGCTGGTAAACAGGATGGGAAGATTGGGAAAACGGCGGCGCAACTGAGTGGCGCTGGCGGCGCCGCCCATCCGCGGCATGACCACATCGAGGATGGCAAGCGCGGGAGTTTCCTGTTCGCAGAGCCGCAACGCCTCTTCGCCGTTCGCCGCGGAGAGAACTCCATATCCGAGATTCACCAACGACTGCCGGACCATCTCGCGAATGGAATCGTGATCTTCGGCCAGGAGAATTTTCTCCGTGCCTTCCAGGTTCGTGGAGCGGGAAATTTCCGTGGCCTGTGGAGTTGGTGCGGGAGGCGCGCCGTCCGCAGCCGGAAGGTAAACGCGAAAAAGGCTGCCTTGCCCCGGTTCACTATAGACATGAATGAATCCACCATGCTGCTTGATGATGCCATAGGCCGTGGCGAGTCCCATGCCGCTGCTCGTGCCGCGCTCTTTGGTGGTGAAAAAAGGCTCAAAAATGCGGTCGCGTATTTCCTGAGTCATGCCGATTCCAGTGTCGGACACGGAAAGGACGGCATACCAGCCGGGAGTCACGTAAGGGTAAAAGTGGCAAAAGGAATCATCCAATTCCACCATTTCGGTTTCGACCACCAGGCGGCCGCCTTTGGGCATAGCGTCCCGCGCATTGAGACAGAGATTCATGAGCACCTGTTCAATCTGGGCGGGATCGGCTTGAACGGGCTGCAGGTCACCCGGAATCACTTTCATCTCGATGTCACTGCCAATCACTTTGTCGAGGAAGGTGGTGAGGTTCCGGATGACGGAGTTCATATCGACGGGGCGCGGCTGCAGCTCTTGGCAACGGGCAAACGCGAGAAGTTCACGTGTCAGCGCCGCGGCGCGATCGGCTTGCGCGCGGATTCGGGCAAAGCGCTCGGCGATTTCGGGATAAGCCTGGCTCTCTTCGTAACCAAGCTCGGCCCAACCCAGAATGGCCCCCACAACATTGTTGAAATCGTGAGCAATACCGCCGGCAAGTTGCCCGATGGTTTCAAACTTCTGAGCCTGAAGCAACTGATGTTCGAGAGCTCGAAGTTCCGTTACGTCTTCAACGATTCCCTCGATCTGGTCGGCGGCGCCGGGAACAGAAAGATAGCGGAGGTGAAGCTTTACGGCGGCCAGGCCGCCATCCTTGCGGCGCCACTCGGTTTCCGCGCTATGGACCAGGCCATCCTTCCGACAGGCGGCGAAAAGTTTGACGTAGTGTTCCGGAAAACGGAAAACATCGGTGGAGAGATTCGACGATTGCAGAACCTGGAGCGAGGGGCATGCCAGAATCTGGAGCAACGCCGGGTTCGCGAAAACAAAGGAACCGTCCAGGGAAACACGAAAAACCCCATACACCGAATTCTCGATCAATTCCCGATTCCGCGTTTCGCTTTCCTGCAAGGCAAGGCGCGCTTCGTTGTTTGCATCACGCAACTGCTTTTCTTCGAGCGCGCGCCTCAATGCCATGGGCAGGCGCGCCAGGCGGTTCTTGAGCACGTAGTCGCTCACGCCCTGTTTCAGGCATTCAACCGCGGCATCTTCCCCAAGATCGCCCGTGACGAGGATAAATGGCGTTTGTTTTCCCGCTTTCCGCAGCTCGTGAAGCGCTTCCATTCCGTTCCATCCCGGAAGTTGGTACGCGGAAAGGATGACCGAGAAATCCCGCGAAGAAATGGCCTCAAGGAATTCACCACGGCTTGCGACCACGGCCGGTTCGATGGCCATTCCCGCGTTCCGCAATTCCTCAAGAATGTTTTGCGAGTCCACTTCCGATTTCTCCAGCAGCAGGACACGCAACGGCGAAGAGTTATCGATGGTGACTGCCTTCTCAAGCTCGATCGCTTCCATCGCCCTCTCCTCAGCAAGGACACGCCGACTGTGCGGCGAAGTCCGCCCCCGCAACCTCTGACGGGAGCAAGTTCGAAAGCAAGGGTTGAAGAATGGAGCCGTTGTTCCCCGCTTGGACGGTGATCGTAGGCGATAGGTTGGGAAGGAAGGAGGGTTTGTAGTTCTTCACCCGTGCTCGGATCCGTTGAAGGACTGCCGCGGAACAAGACTCTCCCGCATTGGGAAGAAAGATCATTATTTGACCGCGAGAAACGGGCACGACCAGATCGCCGACGCGCACGCTCTTTCTCAGCACTTGTGTGAACTCCTCCAGCATCCGGTCAACCGCTTGGGCTCCAACCTGGAGCTGTGCGTGTTCCAGGTTTTCCAGGCAAACAAACAAAGCGCACTGCTGGCTGGAGGCTAGGGAAGGGCCGGGCAACGAACGCTCACCGCTGATCTTGTGGGGTTTCATCTCCATTGCGGAAATTAGGTCCGGTGACGGCGCTGTTAATTCCCCAGTCGCCTCTTGACCGATTGCAGAGCGCAGCACGCGCGCCATGATTCGCTCATCCATGAATCCTTCCAACAGGAAATCCTTCGCCCCCATCGAGAGACACTTCACAGCACATGCTATATCGGCCGGATCGGCGAAAAGTATGAGAGGGATGGCGGGATTGGCTTGATGGAGAACACCGAGACGAGCCGTAGCATCAGGTTGGAGCATAGAAAGATCTAGCAGAACCACATCGGGACGGTGAGCTGGCAGCGTTTGTTCCAAATCCGCGCGCGCGGCCACGAAAATTAGTTCCAGCGACCATCCGACTTCCGCACAAAGCGAACGCAGGATTATCCCTGCTTCGGTAAGTCTATTCTCAGCAAGGAGGACTCGAAGACTAGCTGCCGCCATGACCGGAAACCTTTCCGGAGCGATGAGTGCTTCATGAGCCGGACGGAAGAGGCAGAGTGGCTCAACTGAAGGAACATAAAGGATAAGTAAACATTACTGGAGGGGAACTTTATTCTCGACCTGTGGATTCGGCCTGTCAAGAGGTTCTTGCAAAAAACACGCCGGTTTCATGAAGTTTTTGAGAACGTTTCACTGCGACGAAGGAGAAATGCGGTAAACCCAGCGATGAGCCCACCGACGATCACAACAGCCTCCCAGACGAGGCCTGCGGCGAGAACAAGATGAGCAGGTGCCCCAAATGGGGACAGTAGCCCCACCAGCGCCGCCTCCCGCACCCCGATACCCCCTTGGGTCAAGGGGAGGAGTGCCGCGAGCTTCGCGAGCGGCCAGGCGAAGAACCAGACCCGCAGCGGCAAAAACAACCCGCAAGAGATGGCCAGCAAAGCGGTCAGAGTCAGAAATGTGGATTGGATCGCCGTACCCAGCACCCACCCAAAAAACAAGATGTGAGGCCGGCGCGAGCTGGCGCGCAGTGCATGACGCAGACGAGCGAGCCTGCGGCGAAAGCGAACTGAGCGGCCACGCAAAATCGGGCGGTAAAGCAGGAGAACCAAAACAACAAGACCAAGAAGCATGCCCCCAAAAACAAAAATGCCTTTGCGCACTGCAAATTTAAGCGTCGTGGGCAGAGAGCCCGGCAACAAAATGATTCCGAGAAGGACCAAGCCGGCTTGTGCGGTCATGTCGATGAAGCGGTCCGCCACGTTGCCTGCCAGGACTGCCGCGGGATTGGGGCTGCGGCGAAGACCCACGGCCAGGCGAACAACGTCGCCGCCAATAATCGAAGGAAGAAAAAGTGTTGCGAACAGTCCCCCGGCATAGCACTGAGCGCTGGCGGAGTAGTCGAGCCGCGCACCGGCCGCATTGACCACCATGCGCCATTTTGCGATTCCCACCGCGTGGGCAAGAAGATAGCCGAGAAGAACAGCCAAAAACCGGGTAAGAGAAATGCGCTGGATCGCTTCGCTCAAGAGGTGCAGCGGGAGAAAATGGAGGAGAATTCCCAGGACGGCAAGAGCGGCAAGCCAGCGCAGTACAGTGATGAACCAGGCGCGCGAGCGGTGCTCGGCTTGATGAGGGCCAATCATTCTGGAAAGCAGCCGGAATTAGCTACCGAAGATCTCATTGATTTTCTCGGCCAACTGAAAATCGAGGTTGCTGATGCCCTGGACGCTGTGCGTGTTCAGATCGATCACCACTTTGTTCCACACATTAAACCATTCCGGATGGTGGCTCATTCGTTCGGCGACCAGCGCCACCTGGGTCATTTCCCCGAAGGCGGTAACAAAATCCTTGCACTCAAACTCTTTGTGCAGTTTGCCGTTCACGAGGCTCCATCCCTTTACTGCGCGAAGGTTCTTTTGAACGTCCGCATCGCTCAGTTTTTCGGCACGCATCGAATTCCTCCCGCCGCCCGGGCCGCGGCAGACCCCATTATGCGTTGCGAATGCAGAACCGGCAAGAAATAGGCGCGTGCGAACAATTGCCTGCTTTGGCGAAATCCAGTACGCTTAAAGGTTCGCTCCCAGCGAAAATCCGCGCTGTGTGTGTTCTCGAGTGAAAATGGATCGGAGACAACCGTGAGAAAGAAAATTCGTGCCATCCAGTACGGGGTCGGGCCAATTGGCGCCTCGATCGCAAAGTTGTTGCGCGAAAAAGAGGCCGTCGACATCGTGGGCGCCATCGATTCGGATCCGGCGAAGATCGGCAAGGACCTCGCGGAGGTCGTCGGGGCTTCGGATGGACCGTGGGGCATTAGAGTGTCCGGCGACGCAAGGGGAGTGCTAGATCAATCCGCGGATGTGGTTATGCACTCGACCTCGTCCTCGCTGCCCCAGGTGATGGACCAGTTGTTGGCCTGCCTGGACGTCGGTTCTTGCGTCGTCTCGACCTGCGAGGAGCTTTCCTATCCCTACAGGACCTACCCGGAATTGGCGGCCAAGCTGGACAAAGCCGCAAAGGAATCGGGCGTGGCGCTGGTCGGAACCGGCGTGAACCCTGGATTCGTGATGGACAAGCTGGTGGTTACCCTCGCGGCCGTCTCTCAGCGCATCGAACATGTCAAAGCGCTGCGCATCGTGGACGCCTCAAAGCGCCGCCTGCCGCTGCAAAAAAAGATCGGCGCGGGGATGAGCGTCGAAGAGTTCCGCGACAAAGTGAAGGAAGGGGTCATCAAGCACGTGGGTCTGCCGGAATCGGTAGCCATGGTCGCGGACAGCCTGGGGCTCCGCGTCGATGAGATTACAGAAACCATTGAACCCAAGGTTGCCACCGAGCGTGTTGAGACCGAATTCCTCACCGTCGAGCCCGGCCAAGCCGCTGGCGTCCACCAGATCGCCCGCGGGTTCTCCGAAGGAAAAGAACTCATTCATATGGAACTGCAGATGTATGTGGGTGCGAAGGATCCAGCCGACACCATCGAATTGCAAGGCCATCCGAATATCAGCCTGGTCATACCCGGCGGCTCGCATGGGGACATTGCCACGGCGTCGGTGGCTGTGAATTCCATTCCAGCCATTTTGGATGCGCCGTCAGGACTGCGGACTTCGCGAGATCTGCCGATTGGCTTTTTCCCGGCAAGGCCGCTGAAGTAACCCGCGCGTTTACTTCTTCCAAAAGCGCATGACCGCGGAGAAGTCCAAGTCCTCTTTGGCCTCGCCTTTCACGTAGTTGTAGACTTCGCGCGCCGCCGCGGTCGTGGGCAGCGCAACACCCAGTTGATTGGCAAGATCAAGCGCCAATCCCAGATCCTTGTGCATCAGGCGCAAAGGGAAGCTGGGCTTGAAGTCTCCTTTCAACATCAGTGGAGATTTCACATCTAGCAGGCCCGAACGCGCCATGCTGGCCTGCATCACTTCCACGAGCTGCTCTCCCCTCAATCCTGCTTTCGTGACCAACGCGATGGCTTCTGCCATCGCGTCCACCTGCAACGCCAGGATGGCATTCATCGCCAGCTTAACGGTTTGTCCCGCCCCATTTGGGCCCAAAAGAAACCATCTCTTTCCCATCACCGCCAATACCGGCTCTACTTCCTTCAAAGTCTCCGCGTCACCGCCAATCATGAACACAAGGTTTCCCTCGCGCGCTCCCCAATCACTCCCGGTGACCGGCGCGTCGAGGAAGCGAACTCCACGCTCTTTGCATGCCACGGAAATCTTTTTCTCGAGCGAAGGTGAGACCGTGCTCGAGTCCATATAGATGCTTCCCGCCTTCAAACCGCCCAGCGCCCCATCATTTTGCCCCTCATGGCCCCACAACACCGATTCTAAAGCCGGCGGGTCGCTCACAATGGTCAAAAGCAGATCGCTAGAGGCTGCCGCCTCTCGCGGAGTCTTTGCCAGCACGGCGCCCGCCGCAACCAGCTCCTCGGCCCGCCCGGGTGTACGGTTCCAGACGGTCAGGGAATGTCCCGCCTTCAGCAGATTCATACCCATGGGCCGGCCCATCAGCCCGAGACCAATTAAACCTATCTTTCGTGGAACAGTGGCAGTGCTCACAGACGGCCTCCTGGCGGGAGGGATCCCCGCTTGTTGGATGCTTTCGCGCGAAATAATTGTATCCGATTCCCTCAGGAATCGTGGGTCAGGCCTGCTCGCTCAGGCGATTTTGGGCCGCTGTGGAAAAGGGAGGACTGAACGCGCGCCACCCGCAGATGCCGCGGCGACCGCGGCAGCCGCTTTCCGGTTGGAATCGGCCTGGGGCGTTGCAGGATCAGCACTCTTCGCGGATTCCACTTCAGCATCTGTTTCGATGTGATGGACATAGGGGTACGGAATTTCCCAGCGGAAGTAATTCCGCTTGCCGCGCTGTTCCAGGTGCTGTTCGAGGAAGATGGAGCGCCCGGAGTCCGCCGAGAAGGTTCCCGAAGCGGAAAGCAGGATATCCCCCACGCGATATTGCACCTTCACCTTGCAACCCAGAAATTGGGAGTACGCTGCCACCTTTGTGAGTGTCAAAGTGGTTCATCAGGAGGTCAATAGTACGGTGGGTCCGTTACCTGTGAAATTGTGGAAAATGGCTGGACGCGGGCTTGGGCTGCACGACCAAGTCGGAGAGGAAAAAGAGCATGAGTGCCGACGCAAATGCGTACGCCAAAACAGCCCCGACCATGGGCAAAACCCATCTGCCTGTCGTACTTCCGTGGAGCACAATGTGCGCCGCAGCGAACCCAGCACAGAGCCCGGCTAGCGCGCTCAGCACCCGGCTGGACCGCGAAAGCTCCAAGGGCGCGTGGCACGACGGGCACGCCAGTTCGTCCGCACGCGTAAGCACTAAGGTGCGGGGCACTTTGGCAAAGCAAAGCGGGCAAACGCGATTCCACATGGTTGGCGTCTCCTTTCGCAGGTGACATCTGGTGCGGCATCCGGGCAACTTTGGTCAATGTGCCCGTGTCCAGAAAGAGTCAACCGCAATCAGCGGTGAGAGTCAACAATGTGGCTCTTGTAATAACGGGGAGGTGGATTTCAGTTGTCCGTTATCGGAGATCTGGGGTACTGAACTGCAGATGTCCGGTAAGGGAGTCAAGCTCTGACGGTCATCTATTGTTTTTTGGGGCTACTGCAGTGCTATTCGTTTTGAAGAACCGCTCGCCAGTGTTCCGGTGTGGCGCGATAGGCTTGCATGGCGGCTACTAGTGCCGTTCCAACTTGTTTGAGCAAATCCCCTCAAGTGCTTACCTTCCATGCTCGCGACCAATCGTAGGACCGCCATTTGGCCCAAATAGTTGGAACGGCACTAGCTTTGGAGCTGGCTTCCACGTTTCGTACCGCGTGTCGCCATGAGTTTAACCCTGAGCATTACACCGAGGAAGGGGTCCAGACCAGTCCTCCGGTTGAAGCGCTTTGGGTGTCATGTAACTTCAGCACTTCTTCCCTTATAAGAAACCATCGGACGATGTCCGGCCTGGGTCCTTCGCCTACATTGTACGTGAGACGGACAACAACTTGGTGCCCCAGATTCGGACTATATCGGACCGCAGTGATTGTTTCTTCCCGCATAGACTACGCCCTCGCAATCCCGGATTTGGTCTCCAGGCTTGGGGATGGGTTAATTCAGTGATCCCCTTACAAGTTTCGGAAAGCACGAGCTGTGCCGTTCAACCCGAAGCCTCGGACGTGAGGCAAATCATTGATAACGAGAGACATACAGCGGAGGCAGGTTGATTCGACAATCCGCGCTGGCGTGCCAATCGGCGAAATCCTCGGCACGAATGTGCAAGCAATTGGTAATTCGGCCAGCTCGGACTTGTCAATTACCGCTTGTCCATCGCCTCGTAAGACGCACATTGTAATCTAATCAATCAACGACCATGCTGTGCCACTGTCAGCGAGAAATCCGAGGCCCTCAGCGGAGTCATCGACGCGCGGATGGTAGGCGCGGAACATGATCAAAACGATCGAGTCTGACAAGCCGAATATGGCAAGGCAGTATTTTGTGGATAAGGCGATCGGTGAGGCTGCACTTGTACTGGAGAACATCGACGGGCGGTGGCCCATTCCTGAACAACCGGAGAAGAGGAGCACTAGGAGCCAGATGTCCACTTTGGCAACCTAATGAGGAGTTAGTCTGCAGCTGCCAGGGCTTGCCGAACTAGCTGTGCTGTGATCGCAGGTCTTCCTTGCTCAGGCAGTAGCTGCTCTGGCGATCTCGCGTTCTTTCTCGCGCACCTCAACCTTGCGCAGTTTGACCTCAAGTAGGCCGTCGCGCACCGTTACCTTCATCCCATCGGGGTCAATCTCAGACGGCAGGTCCAAGAGACGGAAGATGCGCTTGCAGCGTCGCTGGAAAGCAGCAGCCTTTTCTTCTGTTTCTTCCGATGCTTCTTCGTGTCTGCCAAGGATGCACAGGCAACAAGGCGCCACTTCTACTTTTAGATCGTTCTCGCCGAACCCCGGAACATTGGCGTGGACGGCAAGCTCGTTCTCTCCCTCCGTGATTTCCACTGGCACATCAAGCAGTATCTCGGACTCAGCTCTCACCCAGTCCTCATGGGCATGGCCATGCTCAAAACCCCTGGCCTCAAACAACTCATAGGCACGCCGCGTAATCGCGTCCTTGATCTCCGTTGCAAGATCGAAAATTAGCTCGCCGGAATCTTTGAGGACCGGCGCCCGAACAGGAGTCGCGGGAGCAGGACTCCCCTCGATGTGCAATTGCCGCAAGATGGAATCAACATTCACGTTCGCTAAGGCCTCTCGCGCGATCTCGCCGCTGATTGTGGGGCTTCTTCTGGCCTCGCCGAGTGTCAAGGCATTGAAGCAGAGGTTGTTAATCTCTCTCGGGATGCCTTTGGTTCGTTCTCCAATCAGCGCCAAAGCCTCCGGCTCGAACAACCGGCTGCCGGAATAGCCGGCTACCTTCAGCCGGTGCTCGACATAACCGGATGTCTCGTCGACACTCAAGGGTTCCAGGCAACGTACGATGGCGATGCGTTGCTTCAATTGTGACAGCGTGGGCCGCGCCAGTTTTTCGGCTAACAGTGGCTGTCCAGACAGGATGATTCCCAACAGTTTTGCATGCGGAGTCTCAAAATCGGAGAGCAGCCTGATCGTTTCCAGCACGGGTTCCTCGAGGTCTTGCGCTTCATCCACCACCAACACAAAGCGCCTGCCCGCCAGCATCTCGCTGAACAGGATCTCATTTAATTTATTGTGCATGGACACGAGGCCCATCCGCGCGGTCTTCATCCCAAGCTCGCTCAGGATGTAGCGGAAAAACTCGCGTGAATCACACTGCGTTTGAAATAGAAACACAATACGCGCGGAATCCCTTAGTTCCTCCAGGAGCCGGTAGAGAACCGTGGTCTTTCCCATTCCTGGCTCGGCGATCAGCGCCATGAATCCACGGTCGGCTTGGATGCCGTCCAGGAGCGCACCCAGGGCTTCGCCGTGAGTCCGACTCAAATAAAGGTACTTGGGATCTGGTGTAACGCCGAAAGGTTGTTCACGGAGACCGTAAAAATCTAGGAACATGGCAAGGGCCTCCCATTTCTTGTTCTAAACGTCAATCACTAGTGGGGAACCGCCTTCCCTTGGACCAAGCTCCGATTCCGGCCAAACGATGGAGATCTGGACCAGATGTCCCAAGTTAAACTTGATCTTTGTGCAAAACCATACGCCTATGACCTTCTTGCGTCAACCTCAAATCGCGCCGACGGAGTTTGCCCAGCAAGCGCAACTCCTTTTGAAGTTTTGCAGACCGTCGTGCCCTAATCATTAGGGTTGGTGGCAGTGAGTTACTCGGAGCGCTTTGCAGAGTTCAAGCCCTGCGCCAAATTGGAACATCGGTGCACCCGGCATTGTCGGGGCTCACTTGCCAATGATCATCGCCATTCTGAAGAATAGCTTGGGCGGAACGAAGCCATTCCGCCTTTCTGGCGAACAGGATTTCCCACAAGCGGATTGGGGCTAATGGCTGATTAACGCCGCGGCCGACGTCGTTATGACATCAATCGGACAGGTGGAATTTTGCTGAAACCTACTTTGGCGCCGCCAGCGCTTTGCAGAACGCCGACCATCCCGGAGTCGGAGGCGGGGGCGGACCTGCCAAAATTACTTGGGTGGGGCCGCTGGTTGAGCGGGCGCGGCAGGCTTCGCTTCCTTCGGCTTGGCCAAGGACGCATCCACGCGCGTCTTGAAGTCATCCCGGTCGTTGTGCTCAAATCCGCTATAGTTCGACACGACTTGCATCTCACACGCTGACCCCTGCGGTACCAAGGTAACCTTGTTCTTTCTCTGGAGGACCGCTCCGGTAATGGTGACATGAACGGTGTGCTTCACTTGGTAGGTGGCCGTCATTTTGGCGTCGTCACTCTCCACGACGGTATAGTTGTCCGGATTGCTAAGGGTGTCTTTTACCGCGCCCCACACCTCGCCGCAAGAAAGGGGATAGGTACTCTTGTAGGTCTTGCCGAATGCCGGCACGACAAGGGCAAGCGACATGGAAGCCACAATCGCAAATTTCAACATGATGGTATGTTCCTCCTGATAAGGATGTGCTTCACAGAAAGTCAAAACTGAAGGGAAAATTCCGTCTTGGCTCCGGGATTTGACCGCAGTATACACGCGCCCGCTGTTGGACGCAATTGCCTGCCGAGCCTCCAGAATCAGCCTCATTCCAGCCCGCAAGCACCACTGTGTGAGTCCAGGCCGTGGTAGTGATGCGCGTCTTTCCGAAGGTCTGAGCCCATTGGCACTCCTGCGTTGTTAATTTACATTCACTCGGTGTGGCCGCATCCTGCGCCGCACTGCATGTTCAATAGAACGCGACACGCCGGCATTGAAAAACTGGGGTGCGAGGCATAACAATGTACAATTCAAATTGGAGGACAGTTCAGACTGGGGCGCTGTTTGAGGTCGTGTTGAGCTACGATTCGAAGTTTCCCGACCCGAAGCACGCGTGGCAGAAGGTTCTCGAGCGGTTGTACCACGAGGATCATATTCTCTATGCGCGCATGAACAATTTTTCGACCGTGCAGGCGTTTCTCGCCACGGCTCTCGCGTTCACAACTTCAGCCACAACGACAGCCCGCAACATCAGCCTGATTGTGTCTCTATTTGGCTTGGCGCTTTCGCTTTTCTACATATCGCTCGGCTTCCGCGGCGTCCGCGTGATTCAATTCTGGCGAGCTTACTTGAGGCTATTGGAGTCAATCCCCGGCGTGACTTCCATCGACTCGCACCTGTTTGAGTTCTACAGGTTAGGCCACCGGCGCGGCCCGGAGGAAACGGTGTTGCCCCTTGCAGAGGGGCTGGCCATAAAAATCGACACTCCCTGGTGGGCCCGCAGGTCCGTGCACGACCAATTTCCGTGGTATCTCCCGGGTTTGTCGGGAACTATGTTCATCGCGGTTGGAATCCCGGTGCTCACGACTTCCTTTTGGGTACTCGTGCTCTACGCCGTGTTTTATCCACACGCAAACATGAGATGGTTCGTGTTTGGACTTGCCGGCGGTCTCATGGCCGTGTTTCTGCTCCATCTTCTTGCGGGACGCCTCATTCCCGCTCCCATTCACGAAGGGCAGATACACCCTGCCCCCGCCGGCGATCCCCAATCGGATAGCAATCGGGCCTAAGGCGATATTTTCTTACTCTGTCTCGCAGCCTTTTTTGAAAAACTCCACCTGAGACCGCCCCACTATTCTTTGTGATGAAAGAGCGCGTGATCTACAAGAATGAGAAAGCCGTGGCGGCTCGCTAATCACTCGAAGGTGCCATCGTGAGCGATCTCACGAAACCCTGACGCTCACGTTTCCAGTTTGAAGCGCGTTGACGCTAGGCGATAGAGCCGCCGCCACACCAGTCGGTTGATGAGCACCACGATCATGGCCATGATCAGCGTGGACGCCAGCAGCACTTGAAAACCACCTGCATCGCTCGCCCGGCTGATGGTGCTGCCCAGTCCGGGGACCTCCACCACTCTTCCCTGAAAATGAAAATATTCCGCGATGATGCTGGCGTTCCAGGCTCCGCCGGAGGCGGTCACGAGTCCGGTCACGAGATACGGAAAAATGCCGGGAAGGATCAGACGACGCCAGCGGTCCAGCCGGCCGAACCGGAATACCCTCGCGGCTTCCTTCAGGTCCGTGGGAATGGCCATCGCCCCGGCAATCACATTGAACAGGATGTACCACTGCGTACCCAACAACATCAGGGCCATGGCCGCGATTTCCACCCCGCCACGCAGGCGGATCAGCACCAGCAGAAGAACGGGAAACAGCGCCGTCGCCGGAATCGACGCAGCTAGTTGCGCCAGCGGCTGCATCCATCGCGCAAGGCGCGAGCTGAACCCGATGGCCACCCCGACCGGAATTGTCCAGAGCGCGCCAATCAGGAGCGCCAGGTTTACGCGCAGGAATGTGCGCGCAGCACTGCCAAGCAGCGTGAAGTAGTCTCCTCGATGCAGTTGAGCGAGCTCGCCCACGGTCCGGTAAACGGCGTAAATCAGGAACGCCGCGCCCGCTGCCGCAAAAAGCCAGCCAAGCCACTTGCGCGGTTGCTCTGATTGCGTGGAAGAAAAAGTTGCCGCGGCGCGCTTCGCCCCGCTTGCAAACTTGATCGTCAACCAGTTCACCACGGGATGCAGCAAGCGCCGGTACCCGCGAATGAGCAACGATTCCCTGCGGATGAAATTCAGGATGGAATTCTGCTCGGTGCTGCTGCTTTCCACCTGCTCGAATTTGAATTTATCGGCCCAGGCGATCACCGGCCGCCAGATCAACTGATCCATCAGCACGATGACCGCAACCATGGTCGCTAATCCCCAGAGCATGGCGCGCGTGTTCCCGTTGCTGGCCGCAGTCTGCAAAAAGGAGCCCAGCCCCGGCAAGCGGAAGTCCTTGTCGCCCAAAACAAACATTTCGCACGCCATGAGGAAGAACCAACCGCCCGCGACCGACATCATCGAATTCCATACCAGGCCAATGGTGGAGAAGGGCAGATCCAATTCCGTGAATCGCTGCCAGCGGCTGAACCGGTAGATGATCGCCGCCTCCCGCAAATCGCGCGGGATGGTTTTCAAGGAAGAATAAAAACTGAAGGCAATGTTCCAGACCTGCCCGGTAAAGATGAGAATAATGGATCCCAGTTCCACGCCCAGTTGACGGCTGGGAAACAACGCCACCATCGCCAGCATCACACCGGGCAGGAAACTCAGCACGGGAATCGACTGCAAAATGTCCAGCAGCGGAATCAGCACGATTTCCGCCCGCTTGGACTTTGCCGCGGCGTAGCCGTAGGCCAGCGCGAATACCAGGCTGATGGCATACGCCACCAGAATGCGCACCAGCGAATACATCGCGTAGAGCAGCAAGCTCCGCGGATCCTGCGATATTTCCGCCTCGACTTTTACCGGGCCGAGCCAGGAGCGCCCGATTGAGTACACTCCGAAGATCACCCCGAACACGGCGATGAACACCGCGATGTCGATCAAAAATGCGTAGACCCAGCGCGACCCGGCCGGCCGCTCTGCTGCCGGCGGAATTGGCGCATGATGCATGGACAAAGGTAGGGGAGAAGGCACGGGAAGGTCAGGTTTCCGTCAGCGTCAATTTTCCGCTGGCGGCATCGAAATCGAAAATCTCGGCGTAGCGGCCCCAGTGGATCGCGGTTTCCAACTGGCGGCGGGACTCGTCTTCGCTGAAGTGTTCATCCAACAGGTCTTGGAAAAATTCGGCCGGTAGCGTGCGATCCGCTTTCACCTTGAGCCCCTGCTCCATCTGGCGCAGCAGTGGGACATTGGCCAGCGCTGCTTTCCGGAAAATCGCCTTGCGCTCCTGGATGTCGCCATGCGCAAACGCCTGACCATCCGGCGTGATAATGGCGTCTCCTTCTTCCAGCTTCAGCATACCGAGCAGCACGGCAGTGTCGACGCTTGGCAAGAGTGCGTCCACTTCGAAGCTCAGCTCATCGGCGAGCACGTGCAAATCCGCGCGGCCACCCTGATCCACCAGGATTTCCAGCAGCCCGGCCAGGCCTCCGGGCCGCGTGTGCGGCAGCATGACGTACGTCTTTCGACCGGTCCCTTCGGTTCCCTGCAGCCCTGTCGGCGTACGTTCCGCATGATCTTGACGCGTCAACGCCTGGTAAATCCTGTCGACCAGTTCCACGAAGCGGGGTTCCTTGCGCTCCCGTGGGTGCGCCATGTCCACGGTGAATTCCGCATGAATGTGCGCCGGATTTCTCCCCAGAACAATGATGCGGTCCGCCAGGATCACAGCTTCTTCAATGTTGTGCGTGACGATAAAGATCGCCCGCGTCGGTATCTTCTTGTCCAGCCACAGCTCCAGCAGTTCGCCCCGCAGCGTTTCGGCTGTCAGCACGTCCAGCGCGGAGAACGGCTCATCCATGAACAATACTTCCGGCTCCACCACGAGCGCCCGCGCCACACCCACGCGCTGCTTCATTCCGCCCGAAAGCTCCTTTGGATAAGCGGACTCGAACCCGTCCAGTCCGACCGCATCAATGATACGCAATGCGCGTTTGTGCCGTTCGAACTCCGGGATCCCGCGCGCTTCCAGCGGCGCTTCGACGTTCTCGATCACCGTGAGCCAGGGGAACAACGCAAAACTCTGGAACACGATGGAAACGTTTGGCGATTTATCCCCCGCGGGTTGGCCGTGCCAATAAACGCTCCCGCCGGAGGCCGGGGAAAGCCCGGTCAGCATCCGCAGCATCGTGGATTTGCCGCAGCCCGAGGGGCCCAGCAGTGCAATAATCTGTCCCGGATATATCGCAATATCCGTGGGAGCAATTACCTGAATACGATTTCCATCCGGTTGCGGATAGAACTTTTCGAGCTGGCGCGCCTCGATGATTGGTTCGACCGCTGCTGTTATTGTGGATGCGCTCATGAGTGGTCGTATTATCTCTTAATTTCAGCCGGCCGCGAGCGCCGTCCAGGAAATTCGGCGCCAACGGGCTCCCCCGGTTACAATTTTATGAATACTTGATGACAGATCTCCGTTCACCGTCTGCCCTGATGGAATCGCATTGCCGCTCCAACTGGCTTGTGCCCCTGTGTCTTTCATTATTGCTTTCCGTTCTCATCGTTCTTCCCTTTTTCTGGCTCGGCACCGCCTCCGGCCACGATTTTGAGTTCCATGCGGCCTCCTGGCTCGATGCCGCTTACCAGTGGAAGGAAGGCATCCTCTTCCCGCGCTGGACGGCATGGACCAACCACGGATTTGGCGAGCCACGCTTCATCTTCTATCCGCCGCTTTCCTGGATGCTGGGCGCCGCGCTAACTCTTCTGTTTCCGGGGGCTGCCACACCCGTCCTTTTCATTGTGCTGGCGCAAACCATTGCCGGGGTCTCCGCCTATTCTCTTCTGCGAAGACTCGCTGCTCCACGTGCCGCGCTGCTCGGCGCCGCATGCTACGTCATCAATCCGAATGCGCTCTTGATGACTTACATCCGCAGCGATTTTGCCGAGCAACTGGCCTGCGCACTTTTCCCCTTGCTGCTCTTGGCGGCGCTTCGTTTGTGCGAACTTCTGGAAGATTCGCCCCCGAAATTTTCTTCCGTTGCCCTATTCGCTATTCCGTTTGCGGCAGTCTGGCTTTCCAACGCCCCGGCTGCTGTCATCGCCAGTTATTCCATGGCATTGTTATTTGCCTGGGCTGCCCTTTCCCAGCGTTCCTGGCGCATTCTTTTACGAGGGATTTCCGGACTGGCTCTAGGACTGGGCCTCGCCGCCTTTTATATCGTGCCCGCGGCTTATGAACAGCGCTGGGTCAACATCAGCCAGGCTCTTTCCAGTGGCCTGTTTCCCGCGCAGAATTTTCTGTTCACGGCGATCGACGATCCAGAGCACACCTGGTTCAATTGGATCGCCTCCATCTGCGCGCTTTCCTTGATTTTGCTTTTCGCGCTAGCCTCCTTGGCTTCTCGGCAGTTTGCCGCGGCCAGAAGTACCTCCGCGCGGAACCGTAAGGCATTCGCGGCGCTTCTTTTGGTGGGCGCTGCGGCCACGGCACTCACCCTGCGGCTGACCCTGCCGCTGTGGAATGATCTGCCAAAGTTACGTTTTGTGCAGTTTCCCTGGCGCTGGATGTCCGTGATCGCAGTGGTCTCTTCCTGCTTCCTTGCGCTCGTCATGGCGAAACGCCGCGGCTGGCTATGGTTCGTGGTTATTGTTGTGTTCACGTTGCCACTCGCTTCTCTCATGGTGGAGAATTCCTGGTGGGATGCGGATGAAATGCCAACCCAGCGCGCTGCCATCTCCAGCGGCCAGGGCTTCGATGGCACCGATGAATACGACCCGCTGGGCGATGACCATTCCGATCTGCCGCTGAACGCGCCGCTCGCCACCGTTCTGCCCGCCAATGCCACGGATTCATCCGCCCCGCAAGCTCGCCTGCGGATTCAACGCTGGACCACCGAGCAAAGGGAGATTCATGTCGACGCACAATCGGAAGCGCGCGTTGCCCTGCGGCTACTGAATTACCCCGCCTGGCGCGTGGAAGTGAACGGCAAAATGGTTCAGCCGGAGCGGCTGGACGATATCAACCAGATGGTGGTGCCCGTGAAGGCAGGCAGCTCGGAGATTCGCGTGCGATTTGCGCGCACTCTGGACCGCAAATTAGGAAATGCGATTTCGGCGGCTAGTGGTTTCTTGGCGGCGATTCTGCTTTGGATCGGACGGATACGGCTCACCGGCGGTCGACCGAGGGATGCCGGATATCTTGACCTTGCACAATGTAAATGACGTCTTCCGCGATGTTGGTGGCGTGGTCGCCGACGCGCTCCAGGTTCTTTGCTACCAGGATTAATTCAAACGCGGGGAACACCAGGCTGGAGTCGCCCATCATGTAGGTGAGGAGCTCGCGGAAGATCTGGTCGCGGTAATGATCAACTTGGTCATCGTTGGCCATTACTTTTTGCGCCAGCTCGACATCTCGGCGGACCACCGCATTGAGGGCGCTCCGCACCTGCTCTTCCACCAATTCCGTCATCCGGGGCAGGTCCACGTAAGGCTTCACACGCGGATGCCGCAAAATGCGCAGCGCACCCTGCGCGATATTCACGGCCTGGTCGCCGATGCGCTCCAGGTCGTTGTTGATGCGCGAAACCGCAAGCACGAAGCGAAGGTCCGCGGCCATCAACTGGTGCAAGGCCAGCAACTGCACTACCCGGTCATCGAGTTCCAGTTGCAATTCGTTGATCGCATCTTCTTCATCCAGGACGCGCTTGGCCAACTGCTCGTCCGAATCAAGCACGGCATGGACGGATTGATGAACGGATCGTTCCGCCAGGCTGCCCATCCAGAGCAGCCGCTCTTTCAGCTCGGTTAGGTCTTTTTCGAAGTGACGTTCCATGAATGCCTTCCCATTTGCATCTTAGCCGCAATCGAGAATCGATCAAACAAAAAACGCCTGCTTCCTCATCCAAAGCGCCCGGTGATGTACGCCTCCGTTCGTGGATCGCTCGGCGTGGTGAACAGTTGTGGTGTCGGATGGAACTCGATCATCTGCCCAGTCAGCACGAACGCCGTAAAATCGCTCACCCGCGCCGCCTGCTGCATGTTATGCGTGACGATGGCGATGGTCGTGAGGTTTTTTAGTTCTACCAGGAGTTCCTCGATTTTTGCCGTACTGATCGGGTCCAGCGCCGAACAAGGCTCATCCAGCAGCAGCACTTCCGGCTCCACAGCCAGAGCGCGCGCGATGCACAACCGCTGCTGCTGGCCGCCGGAGAGATCGTAGGCCGACTTGTGCAGTTGGTCCTTCACTTCCTCCCACAAGGCCGCGTGCCGAAGGCTTTGCTCCACGACCTCCGCAATCGGCGTCTTGGCGCCGTTAATTTTCGGCCCGTAAGCCACGTTGTCAAAGATCGATTTGGGAAAGGGATTGGGCCGTTGGAAGACCATGCCGACTCGCCGGCGCAGCGCGGTCACGTCCTGCGCCAGAATATTCTGCTGATCAAGGAGGATTTCTCCCGAGAGCCGTGAATTCGCCACGGTTTCGTGCATGCGGTTCAGGATGCGCAACAGCGTGGACTTGCCGCAACCCGAGGGACCGATCAAAGAGGTAACCCGTTTGTCGGCGATCCCCATGTTGATATCGAACAGGATCTGCTTGCTGCCGTAGAAAAAATTGAGCTTGGAGATCGTCATGCGCATCGGCAGGGGCGCGGCACTTTCTTTTGTCGCAGAGGCCCCGGCCGTGATGTTCACCGAAAGCCCTTGATTGGGCGAAGCCTGCATCTCTATGACCTCGGCGCGGCGATGCCGCGCGATAAAATTGTCCGGGCGAGAATGTTGATGATCAGGATCAACCCTAGCAGCACTAGACCCGCCGCCCACGCCTGCCGATGCCAATCCTCGTACGGCGACACTGCGTATGTGAAGATCATCACCGGCAGGGACGCCGTCGGCTGACCCCAGCCCTGGCTCCAGAAACGGTTTCCGAACGCGGTGAAGAGCAGCGGCGCCGTCTCGCCCGCCACCCGCGCCAACGCCAGCAGGATCGCGGTAAGAATGCCGCGATAGGCCGCCGGCACGACCACTGACGTGATTGTTTTCCATTTGCTCGCTCCCAGCGCCATTGCGCCCTCGCGCAACATGCGCGGCACCGCGCCCAGAAATTCTTCCGTGCTTCGCAGCGTGATTGGGATCATCATCAGGCCCAAGGCAAATGCTCCCGCTAGTGTCGAGAAATGCTTGAACGGCAGCACCACCATGCTGTAGGCAAAAATCCCAATCACGATGGACGGCACGCCATTCAGCAAGTCCGCCGCGTAGCGCACCACCGAAGCGACCGTGGCCCCGCTGAATTCGGCGAGATAAATCCCCCCAAAAAATCCGATCGGCACGCCGAGCAGAGAGGCGGCCAACAATAACTTGGCGCTGCCTACGATCGCGTTCGCCATTCCTCCGCCCACTTCGCCGACCGGCTTGGGGAGTTGCGTGAAAAAGGCCCAATTGACGGACGTCCCGCCATTGAACACCAGGTATCCCAGAATGAAGAACAGGACCGCCACGGAAACAAAGGCGCAGATACCCGTCAGCGTCAGCATGAAATTGCTGAGAAATTTCCGCCAGCGCAGCCGCGCACTCATCGGTTGGTCACCTCGCTTCCTTTTTGCGTGGTCAGGACGATCAGCAGCCGCGCCAGGCCATTCAGGATGAACGTAAGAAGGAACAGCACAAGACCCAAGGCGACGAGCGATTGAAGGTACAGGTCACCGGTGGCTTCCGTAAATTGGTTGGCAATGACCGAGGCGATGGTATCTCCCGGGGAAAAAAGCGAAGCGCTGATTATCGGGGTGTTGCCGATCACCATGGTCACCGCCATGGTCTCGCCCAGCGCGCGCGCCAGCGCCAGGAAGATCGAGCCCATGATGCCCGTCTTTGCGAACGGCACGACCACCTTCCAGGTCGATTCCCAGCGTGTCGAACCGAGCGCCAGCGCCGCTTCTCGCTGATCCCTCGGAACGGACAGCAGCACTTCCCGTGAAACTGAGATGATGTAGGGAATCACCATGATCGCAAGCACGATGCCCGCAGTAAAAAATCCCACGCCATACGATGGGCCTTTGAAGATCGGAAGATACCCAAAGGGCTTATTTAGCGCCGGGAAAATCACCGTGCGCATCAGCGGCACCACGATGAAAACCCCCAGAAGTCCGTAAATCACACTGGGCACTGCCGCCAGCAGGTCGATGAAAAATTGCAGTGTATCCGAGATTCGTGCCGGGGCCAGCTCTGCAAGGAATATAGAGGCGCCAATCCCGAGGGGAACGGCGATCAAAAGCGCGATCGATGAGGTCATCAATGTTCCGAAAATGAACGGCAAGGCGCCGTATTCGTCCAGCACCGGGTCCCACACTTGCGTCACGAAAAAGTGCAGGCCGAATTTCTGGCGAGCCAGCGCCGAATTGATCCACAATTCGTAGACCAGAAGAATCGTGATCAAGACTACGGACGTCGCGAACAAAAACGTAATGAGCCGCGCGATCTCGTCGCCTTCGCGTAATTTGGATAGAAAAGAGCGCGAACCCGTCGCCGGACCCGCGCTCGGTAGGGTTGGATTTGCCGTTGCCACGTCACTCTTCGGTTTCTACTGAATCTTGTTGATCGCCTTCTTTTCTTTCTCGACGACTTCCTTCGGCAGCTGCGCGTAGGAAAGCGGTTCGGCGTAGCCCTGCCCATCCGTCAGCATCCATTTCAGGAAGCCCTTGATGGCGTCGCGCTTTGCGGGGTCCTGAAACTTTTCTGGAATCAGCAACCAGGTGAAGCTGCAAATCGGATAAGCCGTCTTTCCGGGTGCGTTCGTGATGCTGACGCGGAAGTCATCCGGCATGTCCTTCGCCGCGCCAGCCGCGGCTGCGCTGACGCTGGCCAGATCCGCCTTGATGAAGTTCCCGGAGGAATTCTTCACGGAGCCGTAGGGGATCTTGTTCTGTACCGCGTAAATCAGTTCGACATAGCCGATGGAATTCGGAGTCTGCTTGACCAGCCCGGTCACCCCTTCGTTTCCCTTGCCGCCAAGTCCCACGGGCCAGTTCACTGAGGTGTTCTTGCTAACCTTACTCTTCCACTCGTCGCTTATCTTGGAAAGATAGTCAGTCCACACATAAGTAGTGCCGCTGCCGTCGGAGCGATGAACGACAACAATGTCCTCTGCCGGGAGCTTTACGCCCTGGTTCGGTCCCGCGATTGCCGGGTCATTCCACTTCGTGATCTTGCCCAAAAAGATGCCCGCGAGAGCATCGGGTGTGAGATTCAGGGCACCGCTTACCCCTTGCACGTTGTACGTCGGCACCACTGCGCCAAGAACCGTCGGAAAGTGCAGAATTCCCGATCCGCGCTTGGCCTGGAAAGCCTTCAATTGTTCGTCATTCATCGGACCATCGGTCGCTCCGAAGTCCACGGTCCCTTCCGTCATCTGCTTGATTCCGGCTCCGGAACCTACCGACTGGTAATTGAATTGGATGTTGCCATTCTTCTGGTGATACACGTCGAACCACTTCGAATAGATCGGATACGGAAATGTGGCGCCCGCCCCGTTAATCAGAAGCGCATTCTGCGCCCACATCAGCGCCCCAAAAGCAAGGACAGCCGTCAACAACATGGCGGTGCGTTTCATTGGATTTCTCTCCCAGCGTTCTTTGTGATTTGCTCAAGAACTTCTTAGTCTGGGCGGCCCATGTTACAGAATTGTTACATCCCGTGGTGAGTCTGTTAAAAATCCGAAATATGCTGCATTAAATCGTTTAACCAGCCCCTTTTCCATAGAGTTGCACTCGAGGTCGGCTTCCGACACAAAAGGGCAGCCCTGCGAAGAGCTGCCCTTTTGCCGTCCGACGTCCTCGACTAGGACGGGCCAATCGAAGCATGACTGCCTATGGCAAGTAGTACCGGAATGACGTCCACACCATGTTGTCTACAGCATGTGGACCGATGCCCGCGCTTGCCCCGCCACCGGTGCCCGCCCAAGCGGTGCGATAGAGGTAGGAGTACTGAATACCCCACTGCATCTTTCCCTTCTCTCCCTGATACAACTTGTGCCAGAAGCCAAGGGTGCCTTCCATGATGTAGCGAGTATCACCGGTGCAGTTGCTACCTGTTGAAGGTGTGCCGGTTCCGCCGGGGGCGAGTTCGGTGTTGCAACCCGTGTTGTTGGCACCGGGGTAGCCATAGCCGCCGAGCCCCGTGATCGAGGTCTTCCAAGTGGTCATTTGTGGGAATTCGGGAGCCGCTGCTGTGCCAGTTCCTATAACCAAAGGCGAAGTGATGGTACCGGTGACCGACTCGTATCCCGTATACGCTGTGCGCGCATCGTATTCGCCGCCGACGTAGCCGTAGAGGTCAAGCTTCGGAGTGACATGCCACTCCAGCCTGCCTAACCAATGACCGCCGCGAATCAGCGCAAGCGTGCCATCGGGACGAAGGGTGGCGTCGGCAAGCTGCGAGGACCCGAATCGGCCCGTGCCATCGCCATAGAAGATCTTGGCCCCAACGTCGAGCTTCTTATTGAACAGCGGTAGGTCCGCGCTGGCTCCTCCGCCACCTCCCGTCCGTGAATCGTTAAACGCGCCCACGGCGGATGGCGTGGTGAGGGCCGCGCCCGTGCCGCTCACGCAGCCCGCGGGATTGATCGCAGGACCAGTCAAGGTCACTATGTTAGTGGCGCTGGTGCTACTCCCTGTCACGCTGACGACGGCGCACGGATACACGCGGTTCTGAAACGTGCTGACGATTCCAAACACCTCGTAATGCCCCCAGCCCGGATCCGCCGCCGCTTTGAAGATGAAGTCCGGCGTCTTATTGATCGAGTAGCCGGTGGTGTCAAAAGCGTTAAATAAACCAGAGTTATTGCCCGGCGCGTCCACGAAGGCATTTGTATTCACCGCGCCGCTCGTGGAAGTATAGGTGCTGGTTCCATGGGCAGTTAGAGTGGCCTGCGGGCCCTCGACCGCAACCGCAACCGCAAACTTGTCTCCAAAGCTTTTCGTAACCCGGAAGCCGTAGGCTCGCTGCCAGGTGAAGCCCACGACGTACTGGGGATCAATAACCATTGGCGTCCACTCATTGCGGTTTATGATTCCCACCTTATTCTCTGTTGCAAGGCTCCACATTTGCCCGCCGGAAAACGCCCAGCCGCTTGCAAGATCGGCACGCGCAAACAACTGCCTCTGGCGGAACACGTAGGAATTGCTCTGGCGGTTGTTGGAGGTCGTCCCCGAACCGAGGAAGTCAGCCTCGTAGTAACCAGAAAGTTTCGTATCGCCCACCTTGCTGCCGAACAACAAGGAAAGGCGCGACTGGCGACCGGTGAGGTTCATCTCAGCAAGTTTGCCCACTCCGCTGTCCCCATAGGGAATGCCGTTAAACTGCGTTTGGATATCCCCGCTCTCGGCCCGCTGCCGGTTCACCGTTTCTGCCGCCAGGAATCCTCCCGGCGTGATGTCCACGCCCTTGAACCGGATCGTCGTCGGGCCCTTTTCCTCCGCATTTCCCTGTCCGCCCGACGTCGCGACCGGCGCATTCGCGACCGGCGCGTTCGCCGCCGCCGCGCTGCTCGATTCAAGACTGGCCACGGAAGAATTCAGCGCCGAGGTCGCCGTTTTCACTTCGGCTGAAGTAGCTGCTGCTTCGGTTGCCTTGACGCTGGCTTCCGTCGCCTTCGAATTTGCCGCGGCGGCCGCTTCGCGCGCTTCCTCGATCTGCCGGTCGCGCTTGGCCAATTCTTCCTTTAGCATTTGGAGTTGTTCTTGCTGCGCCTGGAGCGCCTGGCGCAACTCCTCCATCTCCGCGGCGATTTCCGCATTGCTCTTGGCTGGGGCCGGCTTCGCCGCCGTTGTGGTCTTCGCCGGCTGAGCGTCGGCCTCTTTTGGCGTGTCTTTTGATGAGTCAGCAAATGCTGCTCCAGTCGTCAGGAACAGCGATAGTGTCAGTGCTGCAAGTATTTTCATTGCCTCTCTCTTTTTTGAAAAAATTTCGGACTGTGCACTTGGGAAATGCAAACACCCCGGTCCCGAAGGTAGAGGCAGACTCTTACGCGTATGTCAATTGGCTGTTAATAGTCTGTAACAAATAGATTGGCGTGCCGCACATCTCTTTTTGTTTCAGTCTCTTATGGATTATGAAAGGATGGCCCCAGAGAACTGGGCCGTGGCGCTTCCGCCTCCCACTCTTTGGCGCGTCCCTGCCACGCATCTCGCATCAGCCCACGACGCTTGGCGCCTCTTCTCTTCGTCGGCCGAATCTCTAACGGACAATTCCATTCACCGCGTCAATCCCATTTCATAGGCCAACACGATTTGGGTCACGACGTACCGGTAGTGGGCGTCGGTGTCCTGAATGTCCGCGTCGGTCTTTTGCAATTCCGCTTCGCTGAACTCGACGATGGTTCCTAACCCAAGCTTGTACCGGGCCCGGGCCAACTCCAGGGCTAGATTTGCCTGCTCACGGAGTTGCTGCGTGACCGACAATCGTTCATAGGCGTTCTGGGTGTCCAGCCAGCTATTGCGCACATCCCTCGACACATTGTCTTGCAAGTCCTGCAACCTTTTCCGCTTCGCTTCTGTTTCCAGATCGGCACTCTTAGCCCGGGCGTTAAACAGGAATCCGTTGAACACCGGAATGTTAATGTTTACGCCCGCCGCGCCATACCAGCTTGTAATGTTGTTGTCCCTGACAGGCGCGCCACCCACTACGCCAAGGGCGGTCACGGTCGGCCACCACAAATCGTGTTCTGCGCGTCCGAACTTTTCCGCAGCCAGCACTTCGTTTCGCAGGGATTTTACTTCCGGTCGTAAATCCAGTGCTTGCTGTATGAGCGGACCGGCGTCCTGCGCCGGTGGTGCAAGCGGCACCGAAGGCTCCAAGGGAGCAAAATCCTGGCGGTCCGGATATCCGAGAATCGCGGACAGTGTGGAGAGCGACGCTTCGTAATTGTCCTGCGTATTCAGCAGCAAAAGTTTGGCCCGCGCCAAGTCCACCTTGGCAAAGGCCAGGTCTACGTCGGACTTCAATTTAGCATTTGTAAGGGCCTGTATCTGATCTGCGAACAACTGCCGCGCTTTGACCGTGTCTTCGGCCACGCTGAGGAGTGACTTGTTCTCCAGAGTGCTGTAAAACGACTGGTCCACGGCAAGCACGATCTGCTGCACCGTGGCCACGGCATTCTGATCCGCCGCCTTTTCCTCATACTGCGAGCTGGACAACAAATTCACGGTGCGCCCAAAATCCGTAATCAACTGGCTCACAGTCGCGCCGCCCGCCGTCCTCGAATACATTCTCCCGTCGGTCAGGTATCCAGCCGACATTCGGCTGCCCCCATCCGCGTCGACCCCCGTCACGTTCAGGCTTGCTTGCGGCATCAGCGCCGACCGAACCTCGCGCACGAATTCGCGCGCCTCCAGAGCCTGCAGCTTCCCCACCGTGATTTGCGGATTGTTCTTGATGGCAATTGCTTCTGCTTCCTCTATCGTCAGTGCCCGCGCCTTCGCGGACGACTGCCTCGGCGCGGCCGTGGCCGGAATCGTCGGAGGCGTAGGCGCCTGCCGGGTTCTTCCGCATGGCGCCAGCGCGAGTGCTCCCAAGAGTGCCAGGGCAATCACCAAGGTCCGCCTCACGACGCCACCTCCGTGACCGCGGCCTTCTTTCTTCCGTGAATCACCAGGTAGACCGCTGGCACCAGAAATACCGTCACCACCACCGAGACTCCCAGTCCTCCGATCACCGCGCGCGTCAGTGGCGCATACTGTTCGCTGCCTGCCTCGATTCCCAAGGCCATCGGAAGCAAACCCAACAAAGTCGCCAGCGACGTCATTAGGATTGGACGCAACCTCACTTTGCACGCTTCCACCACCGCTTCCTTCATACCCATCCCGCGCTTGTGCAAAATGCCCGAAAACTCCACGATCAAAATGCTGTTGGACACTACGATCCCCGTCATCATGATCACTCCCATCAGCGACATGATGTTCAGTGTCGTGTGCGTCATCCACAGAAACACCACCACTCCCGCGAGCCCCGGCGGGATGGCCGTCAAGATGATGAACGGGTCGATGAACGACCGGAACTGCGCCATCAGGATCAGGTAGACCAGAATCACCGAAAGCATCAGCCCGATCCCAAAGCGGAAAAACGATTCTTTCATTCCAACCACCGCCCCTCGCACGCTCACCAGCGCATTCTTGGGCAGTACCAGCTTCTTTATCAGTTGATTTACCTCGCGGTTGATTCCGCTCAAATCTTCGCTCTTCGGCATCACGTACACGTCGAACACGCGCCGTATCTGGTAGTGGTCCACTTCCGTTGGCGTGTTGATTGGCTCGATCCGGGCCACGGACTGCAACGGCGTGTACGATGCGGAAGTCGCGGCCCGCAGCGGAATGTTTCGAAAGTCCGACATGGTCATCGATCCCACTTTTTCGTTCGAATACTGTACCGTCAGCATGTAGTTATTTCCGCTCTTCGGATCAATCCAGTAACTCGGCGCGATCATGCCGTCGGAGGTCAGCGCCGTGATCACGTTATCCACCACATCCTTGGGCGAAAGTCCGAGCAGGCTGGCCTGTTCGCGATCAATGTTCAATTCCAGGCCGGGATAATCGATGTCCTGCGGAATAAGTACGTCGCTGACCAGCTTGGAACCTTTCAGCTGCTGCGCCAGTTTCCGCGCAATTCCATACCCTTCTCCCATGTCGTTATCACTTACCTGGATGTCCAGCGGAGCAGGTAGCCCCTGATTGATGACGGAATCCACCAGTCCGCCTCCCTGAAAGTACGTGCTCAATTGCGGCAGGTCGCTTGCCAGCTTTTCGCGCACCCGGGCCATATATTCATAACTGCCCACCTTGTGGTCTTCCTGCAAGCTCACTTGCACGAAGGCGGTGTGCATCGCCGAGTTGGTCGTATAAATCGCCGATAAGTCCGGCGTAATTCCGATGTTGGAGACGATCATGTCCAGATCGCGCCTTGGTATCACCGCCCGGATATCGTTTTCGGCTTGCGCGATATATCTGTCGGACACTTCCAACCGCGTCCCCGATGGCGCCTTTATGTTGATCACAAATTGTCCAGGGTCCGTTCGGGGAAAGTAGGCGCGCCCCACGAATGGGAAAATGACTCCAACCAGCAGCGCGATGCCGCCGAGAATCAACAGCGCGGTTCTTTTGGGATTGATCAGCGCGCGCTTGACCCAATACTCGTAGTAGTCGAGCAGTTGGCGAAAGCGCTGATTGAATCCGTGCACCACACGGCCCAGGAGTCCCTTCTGGTGAACGTGCGCTTCCTCCTCCAACCCTTCCTTATCCACGTCACCGTGCGTGGCGCCATGGCCTCCCAGTCGGATGAAGTAGGCGCAGTAAAGCGGCACCACGGTCATCGCGAAGATGTACGAGGCGAAAATGGAGAGCACCACTCCGAGCGCCAGGTCCGTAAACAGGTACTTGCTCACGCCGTAGAAAAAAGTAACCGGGAAAAACACAATTGACGTCGTGGATGTAGCTGCCAGCACCGCCAACGCCACCTCCATTCCCCCCTTCTCGGCGGCTTCGCGCGGCGCCACTCCCATCTCCATGAAACGGAAAATGTTTTCGAGTACGACCACCGAGTCGTCAATCAACCGCGAAAACGCCAATGCTAGCCCACCCAGCAGCATTGTGTTGATCGATCCCCCGATTCCATTCATCACCAGAAAACAGGTCAGCGCCGATAGCGGTATCGACAGCAAAACCGCAAACGTTGCCCGCGGGCTTCCCAAAAACAGCAGAATCATCAGCCCGGTTAACGCCAGCCCGATGCCTCCCTCTTTCAACAAATTCTTCAGCGCCGTTTTCACGAAAATGGACTGGTCGAACACCACGGCCGTCCTCAGGACATCCGGGATGTCCACCAAGCGCTTTGTGGCTGCCTTTATTCCATTGACGATTGCGATTGTGTTGCTGTCTCCGCCCTGTTTCAGGATCGGGATGTACACCGACTTCTGCCCGTCGATTCGCACGATGTTCGTCTGGATGGCCCCGGCATCTTCGCCCTTGCCTACGTCCGCCACCATCACGGAGCCCAGCCCGACCGACTTCAGGGGTATGCGATTGATGTCCTCTGGTTTCGGTACTTGACTGTTCGCGTAAATGTTGTAATCCCGATTGCCGATGCGCACGTCTCCCGCGGGAAGAATCAGGTTGGAATCGTTAATCGCTTTCACAACATCCATCAGACTCAGTTGGTGTGCTTCCAGCTTTACCGGATCCACAAACACCTGGATTTGCCGGTAAGTGCCCCCAAAGGGCTGCGGCACTGAAGCACCTGGCACGTTGGCGATTTGGTTCCGGACTTCAAACTGCGCCAGGTCTTTGAGCTGCGTTTCGTTCAGACCCTGCCCCTTCAACGTGACCAGGCAAACCGGAAGGCTCGAAGCGTCGAATTTCAGGACCACCGGAGGCAGCGTTCCCGGTGGCAAGCGCCGGAGATCCGCCATGGCCAGGTTCGCAATGTTGCTCAGGGCAGCATTCGCGTCCGTCCCCGGCGTGAAATAAACCTTGATCAGGCTGACGCCTGTCAACGAACGCGATTCAATGTGGTCGATGTTGCTCCCCAACGTGAAGAAACGCTCAAACGTATTGGTGATGTCTGCTTCGATTTGTTGCGGGGGCATGCCCGAATAGAATGTGGCGACCACGACCACCGGAATCTTAACCTCCGGGAAAAGGTCCACGGGCATGCGCACGAGGGTGGTCACGCCCACCACGGCGATCACTAGGCACAGCATGATGATGAAATAGGGATAGGCGAGGGCAAACTTGGGCATTATTTCCCTCCCGCCGCCCCGGGCTGCCCGGCATCAATTTCTTTTGGTGTGACTTTCATCCCTTTGCGGAATTCGTTGCGGCTCCCGATCACCACCTGCTCGCCTTCGCTCAGTCCGGAAAGCACCTCGATGCGCGTGCTCCCCTCCAGGCCCAGGCGTACCTTGCGCTCCTCCAAAGTGTTCTGTGAATTCACCAGCAGCACGGTCGCCTCGCTGTTTCCATTCATCTCTAACGCTTCCAACGGCACCGTCAGCCTCTCTTTCTTCGGCGGCGTCAGCGTCGCCTGCACGTACATTCCCGGCAACAGCTTTCCGTCGCCATTCTGAAAATCGATTTCCGTTTCCATCGTCCGCGTCTGTGGGTCCAGAGCGTCCGCGAAACGCGACACCCTCCCCACATAATCCTGATTCAGCGCTTGCACGTGCACCTTCACCGCGTCCCCCAGCCGGGTTTCGCCAGCAATGGATTCTGGAATGGGCAGCACCAGACGCAATACGGATATCTGTGCAAGCCTCACGACTGCTATTGACTGCGTGCTCGACGACGTACCGGCCGCAATGAGCGCGCCGGTGTCCGCATATCTCACCGTGATTACTCCCGCGAACGGCGCCGTGATTCGGGAATAGTCGGACAGGGCGGCGTACTCCTTGGATTTCGCCTCCGCCACTTCCAGGGCTTGTTCGGCCGCGCTCAATGCTGCTTTCGCGCTGGATACCTGTGCCTCCGCTTCCAAATCTCTCGCTTGTGCGTCGTCGACTTCCTGTTGTGCCACCAGCCCTGGTTGTTGCGCTGCTTGGCTCAGGCGGTCGTACATCGCCTTTGCCGCGGCGTGGGTCGCGTTCGTTCTTTCCAAGTCGCCCTGCGCCCGGTGGATTTCTTCCTGCGCTCGCCGGACCGCAGCATTCGCCCCGGCCAATTCCGCCGCCAGTTCCGGAATCTCCAGTACGGCCAACGTTTGCCCCGTCTTCACATGGTCGCCGACGTCCACATAGATCGTGCGGATATATCCCGCTACCTTGGCGTGCACGTCTACTTCCTGAAACGGCTTGAACGCGCCGGCCAAGGTCAGGGCAACTCCCACGTTGCGCCGCTCCACTTTCGCCACCGCCGCCACCGGCTCCGCGCCGGTCCCTTCCCCAGGCTTCCCGCTGTCTGCTTCAATTTTTGCATGCCGAGCCGCGGCCCACGCCAGCAACGCGCCCAACAGCAGCAGACCCGCTACAAGTAGTATTCTTTTCCCGCTCATATCCTGTTCCTGACCGCGACCCGAACGGTGGCTTCCCCGAACTGTCGCGAGTTTTTTCTCAATGTACGAATGGCCCGATGCGAATCGCGCAGCCGGACTCCTCCGGCATCTGAAAGTCTTACGGGGCCTGAATTCTCGGGGAATTTACAGCGTCGGGGGAGGACGGAACCACAAGTTTGCAAATAGCTCTGGCCGCAGGGGGGTTACTTCTCGCTGAACCATTCTAGGTTGGCTTTCCTGGACTGGCGTCGCGGGTTCAGCGCCACTTACTTCAACGTCTAATCCCGGTTGCACGGTGGGATTGAGCTCCGGGCTAAAATGCTGCAGCTCCAACGAGCCGACCGTGGCTCGATTTCGTGCCAGTCTCTCGTAGGAAAGATTGCCGCGAGATCCGCTCAGTGCAGCAAAGGGATTGTAAGCAACCAGGCAAATCAGCAGCACGCAGATGCAAACTCGCCATTTGGCTTGTCGAAGCTCCGGATTCGGAATGAGATTTCTCATCATTCGCCGCTTCCGTAGACATTAGTTTGACTCGGTTTCGAGGTCAAGTGGATGCCCGGGTTGCCTTCCTTCGGAGGGAGGAGAAGGGGACCGGTGCCAGGGGTGCGCCGGTCCCCGTGGTAGGACGTGACGTGAAGTTTAAGCGCGCTGAGTTTCGCAGCCGGGGGTCACTTGCGAATGAAGGTCATGTGAATTCTCAGTGACCTGATCCGCTGCCTCCAGACTGGTTTCTTGCTGCTCGGCACGCACCATCAGCCCACGGCCATGGCGTACATCGAGCCCGCGCACCCAGAAGATGATGTCTTCGGCGATGTTGGTCGCGTGATCCGCGATGCGCTCCAAATGCCGCGTGGCCAGGATAAATTGCATTCCCGGACTGACCAACGCCACGTTCTCCGTCATGCTTTGCAGCAGGGTCTCAAAGATCTGGTCGCGGTATCGATCAACCAGGTCGTCGCTTTCCAGAACCTGCGTCGCCAGTTCCGCGTTGCGGAAGATCAGTGCGCCCAAGCTGCGGCTCACCATCGTGCGAACCGCTTCCGTCATGGGCGCCAGTTGTTCCGGCATCTTCGCGTCCGGCGTCTCGCGCAAGGTGATCACGCGTTCCGCCAGACTCACCGCAATGTCTCCGATGCGTTCGAGATCGTTGGTAATCTTCAACGCCGCGACCACGAGCCTCAGTTCATCGTCGCTGAACCCGCCGCGCCGCAACAGGCGGATGGCATGCTCGTCAATCATGATTTCCATCTCGTTAATGCGCGGCTCAAACAGAAACACTTCTCCCGGCAGACCCGCCGTGCGCGGGTTATCGATACCAACGATGGCATCGAGGGCCCGGTTCATCGCGCTCTCCACGACACGCGCCATGGACACCAAGTAGTTGACCAGCACGTCGTACATCACCGCTTCGGTCAATCCGGCAGTTGTGGCCATGCAAAGCCCTCCGCGGCGCGTCGGCAGAGAACAGACCTGCGCCCGCTACCTACAAAAGTCCGCGAAAATTGTTACAAGCCGTTCACAGGAGGATAAATATGTGGAAATGAAAGGAGCTACGAGCTGGCGGAGCTACTCCCGCGCAGCGTCCGGCCACCCGTGCTTGCGGACGCCGCCGCACGCGCAGCGGCACGTTCCGAGTCAAACACTGGTATGGAAAAATGGAATTTGGAGCCGACGCTGACCTCGCTTTCCAGCCAGATGCGTCCGCCGTGCGCCTCGACGAGGTGCTTGGCGATGGAAAGGCCAAGCCCGGTGCCGCCGGCTTCCCGGGAACGGGCCACATCCACACGGTAGAATCGCTCGAAGATCCGGGGCTGATCCGCCTGCGGGATGCCGATGCCGGTGTCGGCAACAGTAAAGATGACCTCATCGCCGCGCGTTTCCGCGCTCAGCACAATTTTCCCTCCTGGGAGCGTGTACTGAATGGCGTTCTCGAGGAGGTTTTGCAGGACTTCCTGAAGCCGGCGACTGTCCGCCGCGACGTCCGGCAGATGACTGGGAACATTCAAAGAAAGGTCGAGACCTTTGTCCGAGGCGCGGCGTTGCGCCGTTTCGTAGCAGGTTTCAACCAGTTGGGTGACGTTGACGGCGCGGATTTCCAGCTCCAGTTGTTCAGAGTCCATTTGCGAAAGTCTGAGCAGGTCTTCCGTCAGCCTAGCCAGGCGACGCGAATGCTCCAGGATGATGGCGAGGAATCGTCCGCGGTTCTGCGGGTCGTCGATGGCTCCGCCAATCAAGGTTTCGGCAAAGCCCTGAATGGCGGTCAAGGGTGTGCGGAACTCGTGCGACACGTTGGCGACGAAATCGCGGCGGATGCGTTCGAGTCTGCGCAATTCGGTGATGTCGTGGAGCACGATGACCGCGCCGGAGGTTTCTCCGGCCCGCACGGCGGCCACGGTCACGGCAAAATAGTGCTGCCGGAGAGTGCCGGTGGCGATTTCCGTCTCGACGCGGGTTTCGCCGGCCAGCACGCGTCGCACCGCTTCGATCAGCTCCGTCTGGCGGACCACTTCGAGCAACGAACTTCCTGCGACCGGTGGAACATCCAGACCCAAAATCGCGGCGAACCCTGGATTGGCGAACACCAGCCGCTCCGCGCCATTGACGACCGCCACGCCTTCCACCATTGAGCCAAGGATGGCGGCGGAAAGATTCCGCTCTTCGGTGAGGGATCGAATGGTGCGGTCCAGCCGCGATGCGGTCTGATTCAGCGAAGCCCCCAATGCTTCCAGCGTGTCGCCGGTGCCATCCGCAGGAAGCGGCTGGAAATCTCCTTCGGCAACCCGCCGGGAGAACTCGCGAAGCCTCTCGACGCGGCCGGAATAGGAGCGCGACGTGAGCATCGCCAAGGCACCCGACAACAGGTAGATCAGCAGCGACCACAGCCACAGATGGCGCCGGAAAGTCCAGAGCTGCTCGCTGAAACCGTCCATGGGGAGAGCGAGCCGCAGGACCACGGGGACATTTCCGGGCAAGTCTTGGCGCACGGCGTAGTACATGAGTTGGTTGCGCACGGAAACGCTCTGGCGTATGGCGCGGCCTTCCCCGGTCTGCAGCGCCTCGCGGACTTCCGGTCGCTCCGCGTGGGTTTCCATGGTGGCGGTTTCGGACTGCGAGTCGGCCAGGACTCGGCCGTCGGCGGAAATGACGGTGATGCGAACGCCGCTGGAGGAATTGGCCGCAACCCAGGTGTTCAGCGCGGCGATCTCTTCGGGGGTTTGCGGGGTCGCGCTGGTAAGCGGAAGCGGATGAAGGCGCATAACGCGGGAGAGAGCCTTGAGCTGCTGGAAGCCGTCATTCTGGTAACTGGTGCGCAGAGCGCGCTCGGCGAGGAAATCCACCGCGAGCAAAACGCTCAGCAAAAGCGCCAGGAAGGTCAGCGCGAGTTTCCAGAAGAGTTTATGTTGCACGAGTCTCGAATAAATACCCCGCGCCGCGAACGGTTTTCAAGTGCAGGGGACTTTCCGGATCGGCTTCGATTTTCTCGCGTAGGCGGCGGACGTAGACGTCGACACTGCGCGGGGTCACGAAGCGGTCCGTGCCCCAGACGGCATCGAGGAGCTGGTCTCGAGTGAAAACGCGATTGGGGCGCGAAGCGAGGTAATAGAGTAAGCGAAATTCTAGGGTGCTGAGAGGCACGGCCTTGCCGGCGTGGCTGACGCGGTAGGAAGCCGGATCGATGGCCAGCTTGCCGATTTCCAAGACGCGCGGGGCATCGACCGGAGGCTCGGTCCGGCGGAGCAAGGCTTTCACCCGAGCGATGAGCTCGCGCGGGCTGAACGGCTTGGTGACGTAATCATCGGCGCCCATTTCTAGGCCGACAACGCGATCGGCTTCATCGCCGCGGGCCGTCAGCATGAGCACCGGCAGACGGTTGAGCGACTCGTCCTTGCGGATTTCGCGGCAGATATCGAGGCCGGACAATTTCGGCAGCATGAGGTCGAGAAGCAAAAGATCGGGGGGAGATTTCTTCAGCGCGGTCAAGCCGCTGTTGCCATCCAAAGCGGCAGAGACTTGAAAGCCTTCGTTGGCAAGGTTATAGCGGACGAGTTCGACGATGTCGCGGTCGTCCTCAATAATCAGGATGCGCTTCATATACAGCTCTCGCGCCGGTCTCCGCATTGATAGGAGTCTATCGTAGCGCGGCGGTTTGCGATAGGCATGGCCCGGCTGAGGCACCTCGAAGCCCATTGGGAATCGCAAACATTGTGACAAGGGAGTGAAAGTTGGTGGTGACGCCGATGTGACGGGAATATGAATGCGTTGTAAAAGCCGGTGGGTCGAGGAATATGAACGATTTGTAACAAGGTGGGCAGAGCAGTGGCGAGCGGCGAGAAGAGGACGAGACAAAAGACAACGGCGAAGAGGTTTCACCACAGAGGGCACAGCGAGGAGGGGAGCGGCGCAACAGAAAGGGTCGGACGAAGATCGGGCGGGGAAGAGTTCCGAAATGGAACGGATGGTCATGCCAGAGAGGGGGGGGGACCCCCCTGTTTTTCGTATCAAGGGGAAACAAAGGACTTACAGGCGGAATCGTTGTATGAAGGGGAAACATTGGAGTTAGCCCGTTTTGGAGGCCGAAAAAGCGAAGGAAAGGCGAAGAGATGAGTGAAAAGGGGTCTGGGAACGGGACCGGGGAGGGTTCTGCTGGCAAATGCGCGCACTTGTACAGACAATTCACAAGGGATGATGCCATGGAATCTTTACCAAGTCAATAGCTAATTGAATAGTATTGTATTCGAACGCTGGGCCGCGCGGGAGAAAGGCGCGGTCCCACCTTTTCAATACCCGAAGACCACGCAGATTCGTTTTTGGATGTCAGGGCCACACGGAGCGGTAAGTGGTTGTCAAACAACCTCTTGTCCGACTCTTGGCTCATTTGCCTGACCGAAATAAACCCAGTTCATTGCCACCAAGAGTTCGGCTGGTAAATTATTTTCTCGGTGCAACTCCTCAACCCTCTTTAGGGCTTTGTAGACTTTATCCTTTTCAGCCCGATAGTTAAGCAGCCCTTCAAGGTCTGTGGGGCTTATAAGAAAGCGGGAGTTCGGTCCATTCGGACCATTTAACAGTTCAGCGATTCTCTCGTTGGTACGTTGTTCTAAGGGATTGCCTCGATCCTCATCGTGCACAACGGTATATGGTATCGCAAAATGGTTGAGGATGCGTTCAAACAAGGGGATGTTCGGCTTGCCATGGCAATCAATCAGGGCAACGTCATAACGCAAGTGCGGGTGCCTTTGGAACAAGCCTTCCAGTTCCGCCAATTTTTCGAACGCCACAATTGAGCTGTATTCCTCAAGGAGGACCACGCGCTTGGCAAAGAAGACTTCATTTATGGTGGGGTGGAAATTGGCTATTAACTGAATGCGTGCCCGCTCACCTTGAGCGTCAGCTTCTCCAAAAATTTCCGTGCTGGCCTGAAAAAAGCAAACATCCCTGTCAGCGCTCTTGACAGCTCGTACGATCGCTTTATGAGAGCGAGAGACGTCGAGGAAAACTGGTGAGTGAGTTGTGCAAATGACTTGAAAGGAGGGCTGCCGGGCGAGTCGATATAGGACGTCGCGCATCTTGCGCTCCATCTGCGGGTGCATGTAAAGCTCCGGTTCTTCTACTGCAAGGATCACCGCCCTTGGCGGAATTGCATGGTGAATCCGATCTGCTTCGTCAGTGGGCTCTATTTGCAATTCGGCTAAAATCTGCAGCAGGGCCATAACCAAGGTTCTCTGAAGCCCGTGGCCCTGGTGCGCGGGAGGGGTCTCAAGAGCATCAGGCCGGTCCTTTAGAACAAGATGTGTGCTTGGTAACAGCATGGATTCCACCTCTACGGCGGATGTTCTGATAGAGACGGTGCCGGAGATGATTTCTTGCAGTCGGATGTTGATTCGATTCTGTAGGTCCCTGATTTCTTGAGCTTGCAACTCTGGATGGTCCGGATCTGGATTGAAGAGGCTGAGAACCGCTTGAATCCTATTCTTGAGGTCGACAAATTCCTGCCGCTGCAAGAGTTTCTTTTCGATTATTAGATTGACGATTTTCCCGTACGAGGAGGCTTCCTTAGAGGTCGACTCATCGGTTGCGTCATGAACTGCCTTGACGTAAATGCATCGCGGGATTATAGAATTTGCGTTCGATTTCCAGTTTCCCCCGCCACCAGGGTTTGCGACCCATGTAGGCTCGCCCATTTTCAGGAATTCTCGATAGGATTCTCGAATCATCTGTCGGAGTTGATCGCGAGCTTGAATATTGGGTTTTGGGCGCCTGTCCGGTAGTTGTTGGATGAGGGGTTGAAATTCCTCGGGGAAATTTGCCCACGAGCTTTCGTTTTCTGGCCAATTTAGGAAGCTTTCCTCTCCACTATACGAGAAGTATTGTTCTTTCCAGGATAGGTCACCTCCCTCTTGCTCTTCGCACCAGAATTTCTTCTTGAGAATCCATTTGTCCCCGACCGTTCGGTTGCGCACCGCACCGGCCTGCTGTTCTATTTCCGAGAGATCACAGAAGTGTGCCGTCAGTTCGACAGCGTGCGCAATGTCACAAAGGTTTTCCCGAAAGAAGGCGGGGTCCTTAAGTTGGGTCCCGGACAAGAAGCACTGTAGGGCTTGCAGGACCGTCGATTTCCCGCAATTATTCTCGCCAATCAGGACGACGATATCTTCCCAATCAAATGATGCATTCTGGATCCCCTTAAAGTTACGTATTTCAAACTTACAGATTCGCATAAGCGATCCTTATGAAAACGCGTTCACTCGTTTAGGCGGCGCAACATATTTTGCCTCTAAATAGAATGAATCCGCGTGAGGGGACCTGTTTACTGAGAATGGTAACCCTTTTCGAGGGAATAAAATATGGGATAGATAACGTATGCCTAACTACCCAAGAGAAATGGCGGGACTTGGGCATCCAATCTACCACGATCCCTCCGCTTCGGTCGGGATGACAACAAAGGAGAAATTCGAAAATAGAAATTCGAAAATGGAAAATCGGGAAATCCCAGCAAGAGCGAGCGCTGAGTTGAGTGATCATCCCAACGAGTTGTGTGGCGCTTAGAGCGAGCCACGATCCCTCCGCTTCGGTCGGGATGGCAACAAAGGAGAAAAACGAGATTCGAAAATAGAAATTCGAAAATGGAAAATGGGGAAACCCAAGAGCCCACCGTGAAAACCGGGAGTGGGGCAACCGCGAGGGCAAGAGAAAAGGCGAAAATAGAAATTCGAAATTGGAAAATCGGAAAACCCAAGAGCGGACCGCCTCAGAAGGCGGTCCCTACAAAAGCAGGAGAAAAAGCGAAAGGCGAAAATAGAAATTCGGGAAACCCAAGAGCCCACCCTCAAAAACCGAGAGGGCGGCGCAAAGCGCGCCTGCGAGCGAGGATCACTTGACGCGGGTGTAGGTGAAGGTGTCAACCATGGACTTGCCGTGATCAATGAAGGTCCAGGTTTGGGTGAGATGGTCCTTGTCAGGAAGGGAGAGGCTGAGGGCGGCCATGTGTCCTTCGTCGGGAGACTTGGCGCCGGAGAGGCGGACGAAAGAGAAATCGAGCTTGCCGTTGGCGGCGGGAGAAGGCGCGGTCTGCATGGTGGGCTGATTGCCGGCGGAGCAGTAGTGCGTGACGATGATGCGGTCGGCATCGAGCGAGTACATGGTGATCATCTCGGCTTCCTTGCCCGGCTGCAGATGTTCCATGACCACACTGCCATTGGAAATAACTTTGTACGTGACTTTGACGGGCGTGCCGGGGCTGTTCTTGCCTTCCCAGTCGCCGGCGAGGGATTTCAACTGATCGAAAGCGGGAGTGGAACGGGCCGGGGGATGCATTTCCTGGGCGGCGAGAACAGCGCAAAGAAGAAAACAAAGAGAAAGGGCGAAGAAAGTCCGTGGACGAAGCATGGAAACCTCCAGTGCGCGCGCCGGGAGGAGAACGGGCATTGTACCCCCGGGACGCGGGAATCGAAGCGGAGATTGTGGCGCGAGGGAGGGGAAATGTCCAGAGGATTGCGGGGGGAAAAGAAGCGCGGAAGGCGTTGCGGGTTGTGGAACGGGGAGGATGGAGAAAGCGTTGACCGGGGCAGGAAAGGCTTCTTACCATAGAAAAATGCGGCCATGGGGAAAGCGCAGGGCGGCGTTGGGCGCGGGATGCTGCGTCTTGGTGGTGGTGTGGCTATGCGGCTGCGAGGACGCGGCAAAAAAGCCGGTGCAGGCAGTGAAAGTGCCGGCGCTGACTCCGACCGCCCAGGCGCAGAAGCCGGAGGCGGCCGAGGTCGGGACATTGCCGCTGAAAAAGATTTCGCCACAGGCGATGGAATCGCTGCTGCCGCAGCCGCCCGGAGGAATGGAATACTTGATGGAGCGGGTGAAAGAGAAATTTGCTTCGGGCGAAGCAAATTACAAGGCCGGGCACCTGGCAGCTGCGCGGCGGGATTTCGATGACGCGGTGGACTGGATGCTGGAGAGCGGGTACGACCCGAACAGCGATGCAAAATTGAGAGAGCTGTTCCAGCAGGTGACGGACACGGTGTACACCTACGAGCTGCAAGCGTTCCGCGCGGGGGACGGTTTTTCGGAGGCCCCGGCGGTGCCCGCGGCGATCGACGAAGTCGCGGAACTGACGTTTCCCGTGGACCCGAAGCTGAAGGAGCGCGCGGAGGAGGCGGCGAAGACCGTGACGCACGATTTGCCGCTGACGGTGAACGACGTGGTGATGTCGTACGTGAACTTCTTCCAGACGCCGCGAGGCCGGGCGATCGTGGAGAACGGGCTGCGGCGCAAGGGCAGATACGAGGCGATGATCGCGCAGGTGCTGAAGGAAGAAGGCGTGCCGCAAGACCTGATTTACCTGGCGCAGGCGGAGAGCGCGTTTCAGCCGCTGGCGCTGTCGCGCGCGGGAGCGCGGGGCATCTGGCAATTCGTGCAGTGGCGCGGAAACGAGTACGGGCTGAAGCGGAGCTGGTGGGTGGACGAACGGATGGACCCGGAGAAGGCCACGCGTGCGGCGGCACAGCATTTGCGGGATTTGTACGAGTTGTACGGGGATTGGTACCTGGCCATCGCGGCATACAACTGCGGGCCCGGAAACGTGCAGAAAGGGATCGAGCGCACGGGGTACGCGGACTTCTGGGAGCTATACAAGAGGAACGTGCTGCCGAAGGAAACCAAGAATTACGTGCCGATTATCCTGGCGCTGACGCTGATTGCCAAGGATGCGCCGCATTACGGGATCGCCGTGGAGCCGGATGAGCCGGTGGAGACGGACACGGTGAAGCCGGGACGGGCGATCGACTTGCGGCTGGCGGCGGAGACGATCGACATGGACGTGGCCACGCTGCGGGCGCTGAACCCGTCGCTGCTGCGGATGATTACGCCGGACGACCCGGAGTTTGTGTTGCACCTGCCGCAGGGAACTTCGGAGAAATTTTCGGCGGAGATTGCCGACATTCCGGCGGACAAATGGGTGAGCTGGAGGCGGCACCGGGTGGAGACCGGGGAAACGATGACTTCGATCGCGAAGACGTACCGCGTGACTGCGGCGGCGATTGCCGAGGCCAACAATTTGGAGCGGGGCGCGGAACTGGAGGCGGGAGAGAAACTGATCATCCCGGCGATGCGTCCGGCGGAAGAGACGAAGAGCCGGCTGGTGAGATACCGGGTGAGAAAAGGGGATACACTCGGAGGGATTGCCGACCAGTTCAACGTGACTTCGGCAGAAGTGCGGAGGTGGAACGGGTTGAAGTCGGAGAAGGTGAGCCGCGGGATGCTGTTGCGGATTTATACCGTGGGAGGAGCGCCGGGAACGCGGGCGGTGCACCACGCCTCGAGGCGGATACCCAAAAAGAAGACTGTGGGGAACGCCGTCCAGACGAAGAACTAGTGTCGTTCCAACGGTTTGGGCCCAATGACGCTCCAAGGATCAGAGGCGAGAGTGGAGCAAATGTTTTTGGGGGGACTTGCTGAAAGAGTGGGGGTTCAACTTGTTTTAGGAAAAGCTTGGGCGTGGCCATCGCAAGGGCGAGACTTGCCTGGCCCGCCTTGGTGCTGGTGGGAGTAAGTTAGAACGGCGCGAGTTGGAAGGGCACCAGGGCAACCCGGGCCCCGAGAGGCGCGGCCGGCGCGGAGGAGAAATTGAGGCGGGCAAGGCGGCAGGGTGAGCAGAACGCTTGACAAGCACGTTGGAGTGGGATAACAAAGCGCAAGGCGGAGTGTTGTCATCTCCGGCCAAAGCAGCGCTGCAAGGATTCAGGGAGTGCGGGTAAGAAGGAGCCCCCAGGGGAGGAGAGCATGGATTTTGAGAAGGATCAGTTCGAAGACGATGATGAGCTGTCGCGGCTGGAGGAAGACGAAGAGTTGGGAAGCGAAAGCATAATCGAGGAAGAGGAAGAGATTCTCTCGGTGGAAGAGGGGCCCGCGGAAGAGGCCGAAGCGAAATCGGCAGCCCGGCCGGCACCCAAGGCCGCAGCGAGCAAACCAACCCAAAAGGCGATCCCAAAGCCCGCCAAGAAGGCAGCGACGAAGCCTGCGAAAAAGGCGGTCAAGGTAAAGGCCAAGGCGAAGGCGAAACCGAAGAAAGCGGCGAAAAAGGCGGGAAAGAAGCGCGGCCGCTAGTGCCGTTCCAACTAGGTTGAACAATTCCCTCGACAGTACTTTCTCGAGGCTGGCGTCTGATTGTTGGATCGTTATTTGGCTTTGATCGGTTGGAACGCGACTTACTTCTTGGCTCTGCGAAATTTGGAGCAATAAGTTGGAACGGCACTAGAATGGCAGCCAAGCCGGCGCAAGGCCCCTCGATTCGTTCGAGGGGCCTTTTTTGTTGGGGGAGTGCCAGGATGGAGCGGGGGAAGAGAGAGGGGAAGTTCGAAAAGGGAGAGGGGAGTACCGGAAGGGGAAAGGGGCGACCGGGAGTGGCGGGTGTGCTTGCCGGAAAAAGTAAGTGCCGATAGGATAACTTCGGATGTTACGAGCCATGGAGCAGATACGGCGGATGCGCGGGGGCGCGCAAGCGCACCTGATGAGGTGCTCGGACGGGAACTATTATGTGGTGAAGTTTCAGAATAACCCGCAGCATCGAAGGATTTTGGTGAACGAGCTGCTGGGCACGAGACTGGCGGGCAGGCTGGGGCTGCCGACGGCGCCGGTGAGCGTGGTGGAGGTTTCGGAAGAACTGATCCGGCTGACGGCAGAGTTGTGCATCGAAACACCACGGGCGAGGATACCATGCACGGCGGGGCTGCAGTTCGGCTCGCGATATCCGGGCGACCCGCGGCGCGTGACGCTGCACGATTTTCTGCCGGACGAAAAACTCCGCGAGGTGGACAACCTGCACGATTTCGCGGGGATGCTGGTGTTCGACAAGTGGACCTGCAACACGAATGGAAGGCAGACGGTGTTTTTTGAAACGCCGCAGCGTCCGGCGGCAGGGACGACACCAGGAGGCGCGGCGGGAGAAGGCGCGGAAACGGGCCTGGCGATGTACCACACGGTGATGATCGACCAGGGTTTCTGTTTCAACGCCGGAGAGTGGAATTTTCCGGATGCGCCGCTGCGCGGCCTGTACGCGCGGAATCGCGTGTACGAAGGCGTGACCGGGATGGAATCGTTCGCGCCCTGGCTGGAACGCCTGGAAAAGCAGATCAGCGAGCGGGTGCTGGCGGAAGTGGCCGGGGAGATTCCGCCGGCGTGGTACGAGGATGACTACGACGCGGTGCTGCGGCTTCTGGAACAGATTCACCGGAGACGAGCGCGGGTGCCGGAGCTGCTGCTCACGGCAAAAAGATCGAACCGGCAGCCGTTTCCATATTGGGTTCGTGACTCGTGATTTGTGACTTGTGAAGGAAGCGTGCGCAGGGGTCGCTTCGTGGGTGTTATTAGTTTTGGTGCACGGGACGGGGATACCAGATATCAGCGATCAGATATCAGGAATCAAGAGGGCGAAGAAGAGGTGCGTTTTGGCAATTGGCGCAGAGCGAAGTCTTTCCTATACCGCGGGGATGGCTGGCCACGGGTTTTCACGGGTCACGAGTCAAGAAATACGAATCACAGTTCACTGAATATCGGATATCAGTTATCAGATATCAGCGATCGGGAACCAAGAGGGTGGAGGACTAACGCGTGATGGGTTAGTGGTGAACGATGAAAAGCGATGGTGCTCCAGGGGTTGCCGCCCCTAGTTCGCGGCTGGTCTTGAGTTCTCTACGAGTCACGGGTCACGAAACACGAGTCGCGTGTACCAGGCACTGAACGGGGAGAAATACGATGGTTACAGAGACAGGCGAGGCAAGTGCAAACGAACGAGCGTGCGCGTACCGCGTGCTGCGATATACGCCGAACCTGGTGCGCGACGAGTGGGTGAATATCGGCGTGCTGGTGTTCGATCCACAGACCGGCGACCGGCGGCTGCGGCTGATCGAGGAGCCGGAGGAGTACGCGCGGGTGCGGCGGCTGCATCCGCAGGCGGATGAGTCGCTGCTGCGGGCGCTGCGGAACGACCTGGAAGACCGCTTCGCGACGGCAAGCGAACTGTTTGGCGGGAATGGCGACGCGCACGCGGGAGGAAACGGCCGAGCGGACTGGCTGAAGCTGCTGGGAAAGTGGGACGAGACGCTGTCAAACGCACTGCAGCTTGCGCCGCAGAAGGGCGTGTACGCGCAGGACCTGGACGCGGAGACCGAGCGGTTGTACGCGGACCACGTGGCGCCACAGCGGGGGGGAACGCGCGTCGGCGCCCCGGGAAGCCGGGGAATCATCCGCTCGTATTGCGCGCAGGTGCTGCGGCAGGCGCGGTTGTGGGAGCGGCTGCAGAAGGGGGTGCGCGCGGAGGAGTTCACGTTTCCGGGCGACCCGATGCGCATCGACTACGGGTACCGGAGAAACGGCACGCGGGGCTTCGTGCAGACACTGAGCGTGACGCGCGCGCCCGGGGAAGTGAAATCGCTGGCGTACACGGTGGAGCGCATCCGGAGCAAGGTGAAGTCCAGCGAGTTCACGGCGGTGACCGACGTGCAGCTGATCGCGGAGAACGACCGGCACAGGTTCGTGCAGGAAACGTTGCGCGACGTGGGAGTGGAAGCGGTGGCGATGGAAGGGTTCGCGGTGTGGACGGCGAAGATGCGGCCGCTGATCCAGTGAGCGTGCACGGTGCAGCGTAGCGGCTGAGGGAGTGGTTCGTGACCGCCGAGTGATGAATCGCTCGGGCTTGAACGCGGGGGTTGTCGCGTGACATTCCATTTTGACTGTATCTTCTACTACGTCTCAGATATAAACCGAGGCATCCGGTTCTACAGGGACGTATTGGGATTCAAGTTCATTTCACGCGATGTCGTTGCGCGCTTCAATGTCGACGGAGTGTTGTTCGAGATTGTGCCTGCTCCTTGCAAGGGGGAGCTCCCGCAGAATGGAAACGCGCGCCTTTGCCTGCGAGTCGATGATGTCGAAGAAGCGTTGCGAGAACTGAAATTGAAGGGAGTCCGTGCGAATCCGGCACAGCACAAGGGCGCGGGTGTCCTGGGCTCGTTCAAAGACCCCGACGGAAACGAAATCTGCCTCTGGCAGGATCGTAAATAGCTTGAAACGGACAGTGAACAGCAATAACGCGGCCGATGATACAGTAATCGGTTTTCAGTTGTCAGTTATCAGTAAAGATGGAAGAGACCAACCTGCACAGACGAGCGATTGAGGAAACCTCGACAACTCGCGGGCGATTCACTCTTCACTTACTACTTAAAACTAAATGACTGAAAACTTTGGTTAGACCAGCGGCTCGGACCAGTTTTCCAGGGCCTCTTTGACCTTATGGAGGAACTGGTGGGCGATGGCCCCATCGACCACGCGGTGGTCGTAGCTCAGCGTGACGTAGCACATCGAGCGAATGGCGATGGCATCGTCGATCACCACGGGGCGCTTTTCGATGGCGCCGAGGCCGAGAATGCCCACGTTCGGCTGGCTGATGACCGGCAGGCCGATGAGACCGCCGAAGACGCCGGGATTGGTGATCGAGAAGGTGCCTTCCTGCACTTCCTCGGGCTTGAGCTTCTTCGAGCGGGCGCGCTCGGCGAGATCGTTCAGGTTGCGCTGGATGCCGAGGAAATTTTTCTCGCCGGCGTTCTTGATGACCGGGACGATAAGGCCCCAATCGAGAGCCACGGCGATGCCGATGTTGATCTCCTTGTGGAGGACGACGCTGGCGCCATCGAGGGAAGCGTTGAGCGCGGGATAAGCGCGCAGGCCGGCGACGGCGGCCTTGACGAAGAAGGGCATGAAGGTGAGCTTGGTTTCGTAGCGCTTCTCAAAGTCATCCTTGGATTTGGCGCGGAGGGAAGCGACCTTGGTCAGGTCGATTTCGTCGACGGAGTAGACGTGCGGCGAAACGTGCGTGGAGGCGACCATGTGCTCGGCAATCTTCTGGCGCATGACGCTGAGCGGCTGAACTTCGTAGCTGCCGAAATAGATGCGCTCGCGGGGAACAGCAACCTGCAGGACAGGAACGAACTGGCTGCCATGAACGGCAGGAGCGCCAGCGGGGGCAGCAGCCTGAGGAGGAGGCGGTGGCGTGGGACGCGCGGCGGCGCCGGGAAGCGATGGCGCTACGGCCGGGGCCGAGCCGGACTGCGCGGCGATCGCGGCTTCCATATCCTGCTTGGTAATGCGTCCGCCGGCACCGGTACCTTCGAGCGATGCGAGGTCGATGCCGTGTTCCTTGGCGAGGCGGCGGACCAGCGGCGAAGAGTGAATGCGTTCGGCACCCGGGGCAGCGGCGGGAGGGGCAGCCGCAGCGGGAGGGACAGGTTTCGCAGCGGGAGCGGCAGGCGAAGGCAGCGTAGGTTTGTCGGGTGTGGGGATTACAGCCGGTGGCGGCGCGGAAGCCGCTGCCGCACCGGCGCCGTCGATCACCGCGACCACGGTTTGAATGGGCACGGTCTGGCCTTCGGGAATCCTGATCTCCTTGAGGATGCCGGCGGAGGGCGAGGGAATTTCCGCGTCGACCTTATCGGTGGAAATTTCAAAAAGCGGCTCGTCGCGCTCAACCTGGTCGCCGGGCTTTTTCAGCCACTTGGTGATGGTGCCTTCGAAGATGCTTTCGCCCATCTGGGGCATGACGACATCGACTGCCATGAGAATTCTCTCCTTGCCTTGCGAACCTTCCAGGCCCAGTGCCGTTCCAACTTTTTCCGGCTAGCCGTTCAAATTGTCCCCAACGCAGGACGCGTACGCCAGTCCGACTCTTGTTTTTGGCCCAAATCGTTTGCAACGGCAGCAGTGGAACTTCCGATTTTCCGGGACGCTCCCGGCGTAAACTGCGGAACCTTATCAGTCTACCGCCAAATGCGCGGTGACGGAAAGGCGCGAACAGGAAGATCAGGGCGCGACCCAGTATTCCGAGGGCACAGATTTGGAGGCCAGGACGAACTCGCCGTAGAGACCGGCGATGGTAGCGTAAATTTTTCAAGCGATGGCGCGCGAAGAAATCTCGCCCTGCAGGCCGGCGATGAGGTCGGCGAGGGGACGCGGGCCGAGGTCGCCCTTGCTGCGATGGCGGACACTCACGGTGCCGGCTTCGGCTTCCTTAGGGCCGACGACAAGCATGTAGGGAATTTTCTGGAGCTGAGCGTCGCGGATTTTGGCAGGCAGCTTTTCGTTGCGATCGTCCAAGTGCACGCGGACGCCGTGGTTCTTCAGCGTTTCGTGGATGTGTTTCGCGTAGTCGGCCGCTTTTTCGCTGACCGGGCAGATTTCGACTTGCACGGGCGCGAGCCACAGCGGAAACGCGCCGGCGTAGTGCTCGATGAGCATGCCGAAGAAGCGCTCCACGGAGCCGAGGAGCGCGCGGTGGACCATCAAGGGCTGGTGGCGCGCGCCGTCCACGCCGACGAATTCGAGACCGAAACGCGCGGGCAGGTTGAAGTCGAATTGCACGGTGGTGAGCTGCCAGGGACGGCCGATGGCGTCGATGAGCTTGATGTCGATTTTCGGGCCGTAGAACGCGGCTTCGCCTTCCATCTTTTTATAGGAAATATTCATGCGCGCCATGGTGCCGGCGAGCGCGTTCGTGGCGCGATGCCAGTCTTCGGGCTTGCCGGCGTAACTTTCGGGGTGCTTGGGATCCCAGTCCGAAAGCTCGACTTCAAACTTGTCGAAGCCGAAATTCTTCATGACCGAGAAGGCGAAATCGACGCAGGCCTCCACCTCGGATTCGATCTGCTCCGGAGTGCAGAAGATGTGGGCGTCGTCCTGGGTGAAGCCGCGGACGCGAAGAAGGCCGTGGAGGACACCGCTGCGCTCGTAGCGATAGACGGTGCCGAGCTCCGCGAGCCGCACGGGGAGATCGCGGTAGCTGCGCAGCTTGGACTTGTAGATCAGGACGTGGCCCGGACAGTTCATGGGCTTAAGCTGGTAATCGGCCTTTTCGACTTCGAGGACGCCGAACATGCTTTCCTTGTAGAAATTGGCGTGGCCGGAAGTTTTCCAGAGGTCGAAGCGCATGATGTGCGGCGTGAAGACCAAGTCATAGCCGCGCTTCAAAAGTTCTTCGCGCAGCCAATTTTCGATCAGCGTGCGGATCAGGCCGCCCTTGGGATGCCAGAAGATGAGGCCGGGGCCGGCTTCTTCCTGGATGCTGAAGAGGTCGAGTTCCGCGCCGAGCTTGCGGTGATCGCGGCGCTTGGCTTCCTCCAGGCGATGGAGATACTCGTCCAGTTCCTTCTGGGTGAAAAAGGCCGCGGCATAGATGCGCTGAAGCTGGGGATTGCCTTCCTGGCCCTTCCAGTAGGCTCCGGCGACGTTCATGAGCTTGAACGCCTGGATGCGCTTGGTGGAAGGAATGTGAGGGCCGCGGCAGAAATCGATGAATTTGCCGGTGGTGTAGAAAGAGACCATAGGCTCATCGGCTTTTTCTTCGATGAGCTCGCATTTGAAGACCTGGTTGGAGTCCTGATACAGCTTCAGGGCTTCGGCCTTGGGCATAAGCTTGCGTTCGTTCGGGAGGTCCCGGGAGGCGAACTCGCGCATTTTTTTCTCGATTTTTTCCAGGTCCTCGGGCGTGAAGGGCTCATCGCGAAGAAATTCGTAGAAAAAGCCTTTCTCGACCGGCGGGCCGATGCCGAGTTTGACGCCGGGGTAAAGCTCCATGACGGCAGCCGCCAGAAGATGCGCGGCCGAATGCCGAAAAACATAGAGCGCGTCGGGATCTTTGTCCGTGAGAATCTGCAGCCGGACGTCCTGCTCGATTGGGCGGCGGAGATCATAAAGCAGGCTCCCATCTTCGGCAGGGTCAACCGAATTCGAGAAAATGCCGGTTTTGGCTTTCGCCCCAGTGCCGTCCGTGGCGCGCACCTTGGCCACCAGGGCGGCTTCTGCAAGCCGCGGGGAGATCGATTGGGCAATCTCAACGGGCGTGATTCCCTTGGGAAAGTCTTTCACGCTGCCGTCGGGGAGAGTTACGTGAATCTGATCCATGAGTGTTGTCCTGACATGCAGTAATCTGCCGTGTATTTAACTAGCTAGAGTATCGGCGGGTGGCGGGTGGGTCAAGCCGTGGCTGTTCGTGCGCGGCCGATCGCCTCAGAGCATGGTCACGCCCGGCAGATTGGCGAGGCCACAGCCGCCGTAGTGACACAGCGCAGATTACTTCTTTGTCCGAGCAGCCGCGAGCTGTTCCCAGACGGCGTCCGGGAGCATGGCGAGATCATTGAATTCGCCGGCGCCGCGCAGCCACTGGCCTCCATCAATCACGACACATTCCCCATTGATATATTCGGCCATATCGCTGAGAAGAAACGCGGCGAGATTGGCAAGCTCTTCGTGCTTGCCGAAGCGCCTCATGGGGTTCTTATTCAGGGCGTGCTCCTCGAACTGCTTCGAAGGAATCAGGCGGGACCATGCGCCTTCGGTGGGAAACGGGCCAGGGGCAATGGCGTTCACGCGGATGTGGTATTTGGCCCACTCGACGGCAAGCGAAGTGGTAAGCGCGAGAACGCCGGCCTTGGCGCACGCGGAGGGCACGACGTAACCCGAGCCGCAATTTGCGGCTGCGTAAGTGGTGGCGATGTTCAGAATGTTGCCGCCAAGTTTCTTGGGAATGCGCCGCCGGGCGAAAGCCTGGGTGCAATGGAAAGTGCCGTTGAGAACTATGCTTACGACAGCATTAAAGGCGTTGGGGGAGAGAGTTTCCGAGCGGGCAATGAAATTTCCCGCGGCGTTGTTGACCAGCGAATCGATATCGCCGAATTGATCTTCCGCGGCAGCGAAAGCGGATTCGACGGCAGAGTATTCGCGGACGTCGCAGGTAGCAAAAGCCGCGGCGCCACCAAGGCGATGAATTTCTGCGCAGGTCTCTTTGAGAGGCTCTTCACGGCGTCCGATGAGAAACATGCGCGCGCCCAGCCGCGCGAAGCGCAGAGCCATGGAACGGCCGAGGCCGGTGCCGCCACCAGTGAGGAAGATTGCACGACCCTTCAGAAGATCGGATTGGAACATCGGCCTCGCTTTCCAATAGGGAGCACATTGTAACAGGGGAATGAGAGAGCAGGTCAACAGAGAGTTAATTTCGCGGGGCGAGCGGCAAGGCAGGAGAAAAAAGAACGAGGGCGGGATGGGGACCTGGACCCACCCCGCCCTGGCGCGGAAGCGGAGAACCGCTGGCCGCAATGACGCTGTGGAGAAAACGCTCTTCTGCCCACGACTCACTTCGCAGCCAAGGCTGCACGGCCCGCTGCCAACACTGGCTCGCACTCTTCCGTCTCGCGAGCCTGCCCACTCCGGGCTTTCCTGTTGTTCCCCGGCACCCATTGCGGGGGCCTGTGCGCGGGTTGGATGAAGGCCCGCGCTTCAGGAAAGTGCAGCCAGAAGCGTCTCCACAGCGTGAATCAAATCCTTCCAGGCGACCTCAACGGCCTCCTGGATCTGTTGAACCTCTTGGTCGTCTGCATCTTCGAGTTCCTGGACCCGGCGCTTGAACTCGGCAAAACGGGTGCGGACATACTCGAGTTCCCAGTAGTGGTCCAGCTTGATGCTGACTTTTTGCTTAGCAAACTGGCTTTTCAAATGGGCCACGCGGGTGGCCAAATCCTCGACTTCGCCGACGACACGATCCAGATATGCTTCCTTGAGCTGCATGATCCCCTCGTCCTCCATCCAGTGACACCTGTAAAGCAAGGCGACCGATGAGGGACCGCTTGTGGTGTGTGGAAAAGCAGGTGTTGCGCCAAACCGGTGTATTTGTAAGTGATGGCAAACAGGCAAGATAGTCATATTGAGATAGGCGACGGCTGGCGCGGGATGCGTGGGAAAACGCAGAATCATCCGGGGAGCGTGATGAAAATCGCGCAGGTCGCTTTTGGGATTTGGGCATTTAGCGTCTTCGACGAAGTCAAGGACGCGGCCCGAACGAAATCAATTGGCGGGACCCACGGCGGCGGGGATGGGGCGGCCAAGGGCTTTGGCGTACTCGGCATCGTAGACCGCATTACCAGGGAATTCTTCCGTAAGTTCCTTGAGATTTTTCTGGGCCAGAGCGTTTTGTTTTTCGCGGCGAGCGGAGAGAGCGAGGAGAATCTTGGCGAACGGCTTCAGGTAGTGGCCGTTGTCGGCTGTTTTCTGAACCTCGGACATGCCCAGCTGCTTATCGCCATGAATACCACCGAACCACAGGAAGAAGCGCGCAGAGGAAGGAAGAGAGCCGATGATGTAGTAGGCGATGCCGGGCGCGACATACGCGTCGAAGGCCTCGGGATGGTCGTGAAGAAGCATCGCGGCATCGGCATTGGCTTCCTTGATGCGCTTCAAGGCGTCGTAATGTTTCTTCAGGAGCATGCTGTCCGCGTCCGACTGCATGCCGGCGCAGAGTGTCAGGGCATATAGCCCTTCGGGATCGCGCGGCTGAAGTTTCAGACGCTGGAAGGCGAGAGCCCGCGCGCGCGCGACGGCATCCTCGAAACCTCTGATGCGGGCGGGATCGGGGGTACCGGTGATGCCGCCGAGGAAGCGCTTGTCGTTGAGGAAGTAGTCGCTGGTCAGAACACGCTGAAGAAAGAACTCCTCGAAAAGATAGCTGGCGGCCAGGGAAACCTGGCCGAAAGGCTCGTTTGGGTTTTGCGAGGCCCATTTCTGGAAGACTTCGCGCGCTTCGGGAAATTTCTGTTCGTAAAGGAGCCGATAACCCCGCTCGAGCTGAGGAATGGAAGAGAAAGCCGGCCCCATCGATTCGGCGGAGGTGTGCTGGGAAGAGAACGCAAGGCCCAAAAGGCTGGCGAGCAGGAACTGGGAAAGAAAGCGCATGATCCACCTGCCTCAAAAGAGCCCGGGAAGGAAACGGGGCTTACCGAACATGGCCTCCCGATAGTGGGCGTCGGAAAAGAGGACGCGTTCCTCGGTGGCGATTCGACGGGAGAGAACGAAAACATGGGCGGCAGAACCCAGGCCGGCGGTGATCCATGCACAGTGAATGAGCGGGAGCATCAGCATTTCGACGAAAACCGCGGCGTAATTCGGGTGGCGGACATAACGGAACGGACCCGCAGTGATGACGCCCATGCCCGTGGAGTTCATCACCTGCACATTCCAATGCTCACCGAGCGTGCTAATAACCCACCAACGAACCACATTGGCGGCAAGAAAGATGGCAAAACAGATGGCGGCCATGATGGGATAGAAAGGGCGGTGGAGGAAAACGACTTCGAGCGCGGCGCCGAGAAGGATGCCCGCGTGGAGCAGGACCATCGGTCGAAAAACGGGATCGGCAACCTTGGAGGCACCACGGGCCACCATCTCGCGCTGGTGACGCCGCGAAATTTGGAGTTCATAAATACGGAGGAGCGCAACTACCAGGAGGAGACCGAGGTAGGCGATGACACTTAGTTCCATTGCAGCAACAAGAACTCGGCGCTGAAGCCTGGTCCGAAAGCCGCCGCTATCGCGTGCTCGCCGGAGTTAAGAGGGCGCTTTTCGAGCCACTCCTGGAGGATAAAGAGGATGGTGGCGCTGGAAAGGTTGCCGACGTTGGCGAGGATATCCCAGGAAGGTTGGGTATCGCACCTGCAAAGACCTAATTGCTCCTCGACATTCCCCAGCAGGCGCGCGCCGCCGGGATGGAGAATCCAAGCCTTGATGTCCTGGCACGTCTTGCCGTGACGCGTGAGGAAGCCATGAACGAGCTCCTTGATCCGCGCGCCGATCATCTCCGGAACGTCTTTGGCGAGAAGAATGTGAAAACCGGAATCGCGCAGATCAAAGCCCATGGCGCCCAGGGAGTCGGGAAAGGTGTAGGTCTCCGTGACCAGAACGCGGGGGCCAGGTTTGTCCTGCCCGGTGACAACCACCGCTGCGGCGCCATCGCCAAAAAGGATGGAAGAAATCAGATTGGCCTGGGAAATATCCTTGCGCTGAAAGGTGAGCGAAGGGAGTTCCACAGAGATGATCAGGACATTGGAACCGGGATTCGATTTGATGTAGTCGGCGGCGCGCGAGATAGCCATGGCACCGGCAGCGCAGCCGAGCTCGGTGAAGGGCATGCGGCGGATGTCCGAGCGGAAACCCATGAGATTGATCAGATGGGCATCCAAGGAAGGAATCATGAAGCCGGTGCAGGAGACCGTGACGATGAGGTCGATATCTTCGGGAAGGAGGCCGGCACGGGAGAGACACTTTTCGGCGGCTTCACGGCCGAGTCTTACGGCGTGCTCAATGTATTCATTATTGGTCTGGGCAAGCGCCCGCGGCTCAATCGTATAGTCAATGGGGAAGATGGAATGCCGCTGGCGTACCTGGGCGTTGTCCACGATGGCCATCATGGCTTCCACCCGGCGTTCTGGGATGTCAAAAACCCTTCCCATGTAATATTTCACGTCGTCGCGCGTGATAAGGTACGGAGGCAGCGCGGTGGCGGAGGCGGAGATGGTGGCAACCGATGAGTTCCCGTTGGAAGAGACCTGTTTCGACAAGTTCAAATGCACCGTTCCTGACCCGGTAAAGGCAGCTTCCCGAAATTGCTCGACAGCAGAAGAAGATGTGCACCCTTGAAGGGCGGAAGCATTGAGTGAACAACTGTACATCAAATCATGGCGCAGGGGAAATGACAAGGCCGGGACAGGGATCGGGAAGACGGAAAAGGCCGGAGCGAAGGTAAGGTGGCTATGAACCGAGCAAGAGCAATTTGCCGAATGTTGATCTGGGCATGGCTGGCGGCATTGACGCTGGGTGCGCCGGGGATCCTGGCGCAGGAAAAGCCGGCCCCGCTGCTGGTGGTAATTTCCGTGGATGGCTTGCGCCCGGACAACGTGATCGCGGCAGACGCCCATGGGGCGAAGGCGCCAAACCTGAAGAAATTTCTGAAAGAGGGCGCATACGCGGAGGGAGTCGTAGGCGTGGTGCCGACGGTGACGTACCCGAGCCATACCACACTGGTGACAGGCGTATGGCCGGCAAAACACGGAATCTGGGCGAACACCACGTTCGATCCGCTGCAGAAGAATTACCAGGGATGGTATTGGTACGCCGAGGATATCCGCGTGCCGACTCTCTGGGACGCGGCGGCACACGCCGGGCGGACGACAGCGAGCATACAGTGGCCCGTGACGGTGGGAGCAAACATCACCTGGAATATTCCGGAGTTCTGGCGCGCTGGGACGCCGGAGGATGCGAAGCTGATTCGTGCGGTATCGACGCGAGGCTTGCTGGAGGAGGCTACGGCGGAAATCGGGCCATATCGCGGTGGAATCGACGCGTCCGTTGATGGCGACGAAGTGCGGGGCAAGTATGCCATCTGGATTTTGGAAAGGAAGCGCCCGGGGTTGCTGACCTTGCACCTGACGGCGCTCGATCACACGGAGCATGAGACGGGACCATTCAGCGAGGAATCGAATGCGATTCTGGAGCGGCTGGACGCGGTGATCGCAAAGGTGCGGGAAGCCGCGGAGCGAATCGCGCCGGGAGGCGCGTTTGTGGCCGTGGTGTCCGACCATGGATTTGTGAACTACGACCAACAGCTGAATCTGTTCCCCGTGTTTGTTGAAGCAAAACTGATCGCGCTGGACGAACAGGGAAGGATTGCGGATTGGAAAGCGATGCCCTGGGAGACGGGTGGCTCGGCGGCGATTGTGCTGAAGGACCCGGAAGATCAAGCGACTCTTGGAAAGGTACGCGATTTGCTGGCGAAGTTGGCGGTGGACCCGGCGAATGGGATCGATCGCGTGTTAGAGGCAGAGGAGTTGCACAAACAAGGTGGCTATCCGAACGCGTCGTTTTTTGTGGGCCTCAAACCCGGCTGGCGGACGAGCGCCTCGTTGACCGGTCCCGTGCTGACAAAAGTCAAGCCGGGAGGAACGCACGGCGAGTTGCCGGACGTGCCCGAATTGCGCGCGGCCTTCTTTCTGGTGGGGCCCGGTGTTCCAGCAGGGAAGGACCTGGGCGTGATCGACATGCGCGACGTGGCACCGACGGTGGCGAAAGAAGTGGGATTATCGATACCCAGCGCGGATGGAAAGGCGCTGCTGCCATAATGGCGTTCCGTTTTGGGAATTGATGAAAATGCGTTTTTGCGTAAGTGTTGAATCTAGGGCGGTTAGCAGATTTGGTGGTTGTAAGGGCAATAATATACTTGACAAATCAAACGCCCTTTGGTACTATTTATCTTGTGAGGGACGCCATGAGCACCAAACCAAAGACACTCCAGCAAGCCATCGTTCACTTTGCAGACCCCGACAATTGCCTCAAATTCATGGTTGGGTTGCGTTGGCCAGACGGCAAAGTGACCTGCCCTACCTGTGGCCGGGAGGATGCCGTGTTCCTCCAGAATCAGCGCAAGTGGCAATGCAAGAATGTCCATGACCATCGGCAATTCACCGTGAAGGTCGGGACCATTATGGAAGATTCCGCGCTGCCTCTCGACAAGTGGCTCATCGCTATGTGGATGATTGCGAACTGCAAGAACGGCGTCAGTTCCTACGAAGTGGCCCGCGCTCTTGGCATCACCCAAAAGTCCGCGTGGTTCATGCTTCACAGAATCCGTCTTGCGATGCAGAGCAACTCTTCCTCGAAACTCGGCGGGCGTGGCTCTGAGGTGGAAGTGGACGAGACTTTCATCGGCGGCGCTGCCCGCTTCATGCACGCCGATAAGCACCGTCGCCGGATTACCGAGACTGGCAGCAAGGACAAGACTCCGGTTATCGGAATGTTGGAACGCGGTGGAGAAGTTCGCGCCGCCGTGATTCCGAACTGCCGCAAGCATCACATCGAAGGCCAGATTCACCGTCACGTCAAAGCGCACAGCGCGATCTACACCGATGCGTTTTATTCCTATCAGGGATTGAAGCACCAAGATTTCGAGCACAAGGTAATTGACCATGCCGAGAAGTACGTTGACGGGCAGGTTCACACCAACGGGCTCGAAAACTTCTGGAGCCTCTTGAAGCGTGGAATCAAGGGAACCTACGTGAGCGTGGAACCCTTCCACCTCTTCCGGTATTTGGATGAGCAGGTGTTCCGCTTCAACTTGCGGGAACTGGCTCACGATGGACTTCGTTTCGAGCACGTTGCCTCTCACATCCTTGGAAAGCGTCTGACCTATGCCGAAGTCACTGGCAAGGTCGGTACGACGCAAAGCCTGCCCAACTAGGCTCCCTCGCGGGAAGCGGAGGATTTCTTAGACTTCTTCCGCTTTCTCGTCTTCTTTTCCGCATCCAATTTCGCCTTGATCTCACTGTGGGGAACACTGACAACCTTCTGCGCGAGATTCTCAAAGGCTTTGTATTCGTTTGGTTTTGTCTTCATATAACCTTCCGTAGCCTGCGTCGTCTGACATTCGTATCCAGTCGCGCTTGCTTTAATCGTTCAAGTTCTTTCCCAGTCTGCGTGCCGTCTTTGATTTCCTTCGCCGCGATTACTCCAAGCAAAAGCAATTCGCGGATACCATCACCTGTCCGATGCCAGCGCAACCGATTACAGCGCGTGCAGGCGGGCAAGCAATTTTCCGGTGTCTCTGGTCCGCCTTTGTCCCGCTGGATAACGTGATCTACTTCCCAGTGTCCATCAGGAGTTTCGCACCAGCCGCGATTCTCAAACTTTATCGGATCGCCGCAAAAGTGGCAGTGTCCGCTTGTCTTGTCAAAGATTTCCCGAAGTTCGCGTTCGTGCATCAGGATTTCCGTTTCTACCGCTGGCCTTTCGCCAACAATTCCATAAAATCCCGAACTCTAATGATGACTCCCATTGCTTCCACATCTTTGTAGCCTTTGCGTGTATGGGAGACTTCGTTTCTCCAAATATCTCGAATAAAAGTGCATTGGTCTGCCGTATCCGCGTAAAATTGCAGTTGCTTATTTTGGCGTTCGCTTTTTGGTTTCGAACGGGCAGTTGCAATTCTCGACTTAATTCCGTCAATTACCTTATTCCAGGTCGCAAATTCAAGGGGCAGGGGCTTCCCTTTATCAGTCAATTTCACTCGGACTTTTTGAGCGATTGTCCGCAATCCTATCTCGGCCACGCGCATCATGTGAAAAACACATGCAGTATTCTGTTCCAAGGCATAGCAATCTATCGCACGTTGGCTATCTTCTTTTGAATCGGTAAACTGTTCCCAGATTCCCTCCCACGCCAAACCAAATCTATCGTGCTCTGTGGCCTTTGCTGTCGTAACGAACGCAAACCGCCGATAGCAAAGTTCTGAATGAATTGCTTCGAGCATAGTCTTAGCCTGATTCCGTAATTCAGACCAGGAAATGCCCTGCCTAATTTCAAAATTGAAAGGGGCAAATCTATTGAGCGCGGCTGTGAGCTCAAGCTGCTTGCATTCGCTTTGGCAACACTTGAGAAAAGGAACGTAATAATTGTTCATGCGTTCGACTGGTACAGGAGAATCTCCATGAGTGCGAACTTGTTCCTCAGCATCAATTTGCATCTGTGTTAGAGATGCAAGCGCATTCGCTAATTGCCAAACGTCATAGTGACGCATGATTTCTAATAGGCTCCATATATGGAGTCCACTTACGGGCTCTTGCACAGAGAATGTACTTCCTTTCTCTGGCAACTAATACAGTGGCGTTTTTACTCTGATTCGTCAACTATATTATTGCCGTTGTAAGTGCGGATTCTAAAAGGGTTGTAAGCTGCGTGTTTTGTTACACTCTTGTAAGTGTTGATTCTGAACGGGTTAAAGGGAGGGTTCGTTGCAAGTGCGGATTCTGCAGGGCTTAGGTGCCTGGTCAGCGGCGGGGCCATGTAGCAAGAGCAAGGCATAGATTAACTTAGTTGCAATTATACAGGGAAGTAATAGAAAGTCAAGGAAAATCTGGGGGAGTCACATGCTTGATTCCTGCCCGGCTGAATATCCCTCACCTGCCGCATCTTCCTGCATCTCATTTGCGTGTGCCGTCATGCATTTCTTCGCTTCTTCCTCACTGAGGCTGACCGCAACTATTCCACAAGTCGCGCACTTCACACCCCACACGACCCTAAAACCTAGACCCAACTTCCTGCAGTCCCAGTTTTCAGAGAATACTTCACCAATATGCTCGCTCATTTCTTTTCCTCACTTTTTTGCCAGGCCGGTGGTTGGCTAACGTTCTCCTGATTCATCCTCCCTATCGAATTAGTCTAAGAGTTTGTGACGAACAACGAAATCAAAATACCTCATAGATCGTTAGGACATGCAGTCTTGTTGCAAAAGCCGTATCCTGCCGGCGAATATTCCGAGCTTATCCAATGACGCGCGGTGTGCTGCGGGCACGGCCTTCATCCGCACCAGGAATGCGGCTTCACAATTGTCAAGGACCCACTACCACAATTCGGTCCAGGCGAGGATGAATCAAAGAGAGATTTCATCGCACAGAAGGCGTGCAATGGAGCAGAGTTCTCACTCCGAAGATTCCGTTCGGAATGACGGTGTGTGAAGTTGGGAAGTGATGAAGCGCGGCTAGTTGGCGGCTTCCTGGCTGGCGCGAATTTCCTGCCAGCGGCGCGGACGTTTATTGTATTGCAAAACTTTCTTGCGCAGACGAATGGACTTGGGCGTGATCTCGACGAGTTCATCGTCGGCGATGAATTCGATGGCCTGTTCCAGGCTGAGCTGGCGATGCGGGATCAGGCGGATGGCCTCGTCCGCGGTGGAAGAGCGCATGTTGGTGAGCTTCTTTTCCTTGGTGACGTTGACTTCCATGTCCTGCTCGCGGGAATTTTCGCCAACAACCATGCCTTCGTACACTTCGACGACAGGGCCAATGAAGAGTTCGCCGCGTTCCTGAAGACCCCAGAGCGCATAAGCCGTGGAAACACCGGCACGATCCGCGACAAGCGCGCCGGTGGGCCGGAGGGCCATGTCGCCGCCGTATTCCGTCCAGCCATCGAAGATGGAATGAATGAGAGCGGTGCCGCGGGTGTCCGTAAGGAGTTGGCTGCGCAGGCCGATCAGGCCGCGCGAAGGAATTTTGAAATCGAGGCGCACGCGGCCGGAGCCGTGATTGCTCATCTTCAGCATTTCGCCGCGGCGGCTGCCGATGGTTTCCATGATGATGCCGATGAATCTTTCGGGGATGTCGATGACCAGGCGCTCGACCGGCTCGAACTTCTTGCCGTTTTCGGAGCGCACGACGATTTCGGGTTTCCCGACCATGATTTCGAAGCCTTCGCGGCGCATGGTCTCAATGAGAATCGCGAGCTGCAATTCGCCGCGGCCAAGGACGCGGAAGGACTCCGGCGTATCGGTATCTTCGACGCGGATGGAAACGTTGGTGAGGAGTTCCTTGGCGAGGCGGTCGCGGAGGTCGCGCGAAGTGAGGTAATCGCCTTCGCGGCCACAGAGCGGGCTGGAATTGACGGAGAAGACCATGGCGAGTGTGGGCTCGTCGATGATGAGCGGCTCAAGCGGAGCGGGATTATCGCGGTCGGTGATGGTCTCGCCGATTTGAATACCCTCGACGCCGGCGATGGCGGCGATGTCCCCCGCAATGACGGATTCGGCTTCATCGCGTTCCAGGCCACGGAAGGTGAAGAGCTTTGTGATTTTGGTGTTCTGAAGCGTGCCGTCGATCTTGCTGATGGCCACCTCGTCGCCGCGATTCAACGTGCCATTGAAGACACGGGCGATGGCGATGCGACCGAGGAATTCGGAGTAATCGAGATTGGCAACCTGAAGCTGGAGGACGCCGGCCGGATCACCCGTCGGAGGCGGAATTTTTTCGACGATGGCTTCAAAAAGCGGAAGAAGATCCCTGGAAGCATCGCCCTGCTTGCGGTGCGCCACGCCTTCGCGGGCGTCGGTGTAGACCACGGGAAATTCGAGTTGGTCTTCGGCGGCGTCGAGGTCGATGAAAAGGTCGTAAATCTCGTTCAAGACTTCCTCGGGGCGGGCGTCGGGACGGTCAATCTTGTTGAGGACAACGACGGGAGGAAGCTTGCTGGCGAGGGCCTTCTGAAGGACGTAGCGGGTCTGCGGCAGCGGGCCTTCGCTGGCGTCCACGAGCAGAACGACGCCGTCCACCATGCGGAGGGCGCGCTCGACTTCGCCGCCGAAATCGCTGTGGCCGGGGGTGTCCACGATGTTGATCTTGGTGTCATGGAACCAGAGAGCGGTGTTCTTGGCCAGAATGGTAATGCCACGCTCGCGTTCAAGGTCGTTCGAGTCCATGACGCGATCGGCAACTTCCTGGTTGGCGCGGAAGATGCCGGACTGCTTGAGCATGGCGTCGACGAGGGTGGTCTTGCCGTGGTCGACGTGGGCAATGATGGCGATGTTGCGAATACCTTTGGTCATTTTCGTAAAAGCGTCTTAAGACAAAAATAGCTGCTGAGACAACCAGTGCCGTTCCAACGATTTGGTCCACAAATTAGAGTTGGGCCAGCGTGCGGATCATGCGTTGCAAACAATATCGGCGACTAGTGCCGTTCCAACTTATTCCCGCTAACACAAAAGCGCGCGGGGCGGGTCTCGCCACTGCAATAGCCACATCAAAGATTTCTCCAAAACAAGTTGGAACGGCACTAGCAGGAGAAAGTTGGACCGGCACCAGCAGCCCGGACGAATCCCTTTCTTGATCGGTTACAGGTGCGGTCTACAAACTCTTATTTTAGCAGAGGCGGAGCGGGCAGGATACCCACATTGGCTGCGCGCAGGACGCGGTGGAGCGGAGTGGGGTGTGGTATGCTCACGGCGAATTTTTGGGCGCGTCTGAAAATAGAGCGAGGGCAATGTGAGGGACCGGATGAGGTTGATTCGAAAGGCGATGTGGGTTGCGGCGAGCGTGCTGACGCTCGCGATGGCGGCGTACGCGCAAGAGCAGAAAGCGGCGGCGCCGAACTTGCCGAAACTTTTCGAAAAGAAGGAAGCGATGATCGCGATGCGAGACGGCGTGAGGCTGCACACGGAAATTTACACGCCACGGGACGCGAAAGGACCCCTGCCCATGCTGATGGAACGGACGCCGTATGGCGTATCCGGCGGGCCGCAGGGCTATAGTGGGCACCTCTACGCGGCACAGGATCTCTATGCAGACGGCTACATTTTTGTGTACCAGGACATTCGCGGAAGATACGGTTCGGAAGGGAAATTTGAGATGAACCGGCCGGTGCACGACGCGAAGGATGCCAAGGGAGTGGACGAAAGCACGGACACGTACGACACGATTGACTGGCTGGTGAAGAACGTGGCGAAAAACAATGGGCGAGTAGGCGTCTGGGGAATTTCCTACGACGGTTTTCTGGCGGCCATGGCGATGGTGAATCCGCATCCCGCGCTGAAAGCGGTTTCGGAGCAAGCGTGCATGGGAGACACCTGGATGGGAGACGATTTTTTCCACAACGGAGCCTTCCGGTTGAGCTATGGCTTCGAATATGCGGCGCTGATGGAAACTTCGAAGGAGGAAGTCAGTTTTCAATTCGATAATTTCGATGTGTACGACTGGTTTCTGCGGCTGGGAGCGCTGTCCAACGTGAATGAACGCTATTTCCACGGAAAGATTCCTACGTGGAACAATTTCGTGAACCACCCGGCGTATGACAATTTCTGGCAAATCCACGCGGTCGAGCATGCGCTGAAAGAGGCGACGGTGCCGGTTCTCAACGTGGCGGGATGGTGGGACCAAGAAGATTTCTACGGGCCGATGCGCACGTATGAGAGCCTGGAAAAGACGGATGCGAAGCATCTGAATTATGTCGTGGTCGGGCCCTGGAATCACGGTAGCTGGGCGCACGGCACGGGAGATTCGTTGGGCGAAATCCCGTTTGGCTCGAACACGGCGCAATATTTCCGGCAGAAAGTGGAAGCGCCATGGTTTGCGTACTGGCTGCATGACAAAGGAAGTTTGCCGCTAAAAGAGGCGCTGCTGTTCCAGACCGGGAGTGACACGTGGACAAGCTTCGACGCGTGGCCACCGAAGGAGGCGCGGAAAAAGAATTTGTATTTCGGCGAGGTGGGAACGCTTTCCTTTGATGCGCCGAAGATAAATGGGCCGGAGGCTTTTGACGCTTACGTGAGCGATCCGGCGCATCCGGTGCCCTACCGTCATCGGCCCGTGGACATGACTTATCCAAACGACCATCCGGGAAGCTGGTACACGTGGCTGGTGCAGGATCAACGGTTCGTGGACAACCGCCCGGACGTGCTGACGTGGCAAACGGACGAATTGCAGGACGACGTGACCATCGCCGGACAGGTGACGGCCAAGCTGTTTGCGTCGACGACGGGGACGGACAGCGACTGGGTGGTGAAATTGATCGACGTGTACCCGCAGAAGGTCGCGTCTGACTGGAAGTTCTCTGGGTATGAGCTGATGATTGCCGACGAGATTTTCCGCGGGCGTTACCGGAAATCCTACGAAAAGCCGGAGCCGATTGTGGCGGGAGAAATCACACCCTACACGATCGACCTGCACACTGCCGATCATGTGTTCAAGAAGGGCCACCGCATCATGGTGCAGGTGCAAAGCACATGGTTCCCGCTGTATGACCGCAACCCGCAGAAGTTTGTGCCGAATATTTTTGAAGCGAAGGAATCGGACTACGAGAAAGCGACGCAGAAGATATATCGCTCCCAAGAGTATCCATCGAGCGTAGAGATTTCCGTGGTGCCGGAAAGCGCCGGCCACTAACTAGGTAGGCGACAGCAAGCCGCCGCACTCCAAAAAGCAGCTTAATTCCCCGTAGCGGGAATCTCGCCGGAGCGGAAAGTCGTCCAAGGGCCGGCCTTCATGTCGCGAAGGTACGGCTCCTGCCAGGCGTATTCCGGGTGAGAGGCGAGGAAGGGCTTTGCAAGGAAATCGTCTCCGCAAGGATGGCCCATGCGGGCTGTGAAACGCATTTCCATGGCCATGTTCGAGTCCGCGGCCTTGGCCTGGACGGCGCCACCGGGAAATGAAGGTCCCCACTCCCAGATGGAAACGCCGCGGGCCGAGGCATCGACGTGGCCGCAGAGGGTGCGCTCATTCGCTCCAGTCTTCTTCTCGAACGAATCGAAGTGGTCGGCAAGCATCTGCTGGGCCAGCGAAACATCGATTTTGCCCTTGTTTTCACTGAGGAGTTGTTCCCAACGAACGCGGCGCGCATTGGGCGAGGATTCCAGATTATTGGAGTCGAATTTCGGCGTGTCTTCCTTCAGGACCCTGGGATCGCGGGCCCAGTTGGAGCCAGCGAAAACCCCATCCTTGGTGCGCCAGAGTTTGTAGGCTTTTAGGCCGAGTTCGAATTGCGCGATTTCACCGGTCTTGCGATCGCCGAGGAGCCAGTCGTTGGCGTAACCGCCGTTGTTACCGTCGAGCATGATGCGGGTGTAGCCGTCGATGGAGCCGGCGTATTGCAGCGCCTTGCGTGCGCGCATGAATTCGGGCTTGCCGTTGGGGTCCCAGCCTTCGAATTGCGTGATAGTTGTTTCGGTAACCATCAGACCGTCGCTGTTGATTCCGAAATCGTCGTCGCTGACGATGAGGCCTGGAAAGCCGTCCATCAGGATGCGGTAACCGTGGGTAGGTTGAATATCAAAGACGATGCGCCAGCGTTCGCCGTACATGTAGCTGATCCAATTGTTGTGGGCAATGACGATCTGGCCATCCTTGGTCCAGCTTCCGGTGGCGACAAAGGCGCTGCAGTTGCCGGGACTCTTTAAGTTGGGCGCGTTAGGCGTCTTTTCGTGCTTGTTGAGCCAGGGCACATAGTAGTCCGGAACTTCCTCGAAGGAATTGAGAGCGACGATGTCGAAGACATCGAGCGATGATCCTGTCCGTGCGTTGAGCCCTTCCACAATGCCCTGGAGCTCCTGCTGATATTCAGGATCGAGCTTGGGCCAGAGCATGCGGCGGGCGACTTCGCGGAAGAAGGGCCAGTCGCGCTTGGTGGAATGCATCATGCCCGCGGAAACGGCTGGAAAAGCGTCCTCGATCTCCGGAGCGAGGAGGAAACCATGCTGGAAGCCGATAGAGGCGGGGTCGCCCTCCAAGTGGACATACACCCAGCCGCCCCGCTCGAAGCGGTAAGCGCCTTTGAGACGAGGGTCATTGGAGGCGGCGCGGTCGCGGGCATGCGCGATGGTTGTATCCATTGCGTTCTTCGCGGCTTCGGCGTCCGTAGAGGAGCGTCTCCCCGCCCACAGAAGTCCCGCGCCGATGATGAGAATCGAGAGGGCAATCACTTTGCGCACTTGGTCGGACATGGCCAAAAACTCCTTTTGCTCGGGGAAGAATGGTGATTGGAGTCTATCGCGAAAAGCGGTGTGCAACCGTAAAATCAGTTCCTCAGCGGCTGAAGCCACAGAGAAAACAAAGTCTTTATGTCGGACCTGAAGGTCCGACCCCCAGGTTCTCACACAGACTCTCTGAGGCCCGGGCGTCAAAAGGATGAAGATCTTTTCAGCTGCCCGAGAAGGGCAGTGGGGCCATTTCCGGATGGTTATCCCCCTGGAACCAAATTGGCAAGTGCGCCGCTAAATTTTAGTTGGAATTTCTGAGCGGCGTGTTATCCTCAAGGCATGTTGGCTATTGCCACGAAGCGAATTTCCTCCCCGTCGACGAAGTCCTCTATGTCGACTACGACTATTATGTGCACTACCATCGCTTCGGGCGCGGGGAGAAACGGCTAGCCAGCAAGAAAAAGTTTCCAAACCCACCGCCGGAAGCGAGCTGGCGGTGGGTTTCTTGGTTTTAGCCCCCTCCAGAAACGCTCCAGCAGGAGACAACAAGGAGCGGTTACCATGAGCCCGGAACAGCAGGAAGTCAGCCTCAACGCGGAGGGTGAGTTAAGCCCGTTTGAACGAAGGGGCAGCCTGGAGAGGGTGCTTGCTCAGCAGGCCGAACATCCATCGAAAGAGAACGTCATCGCCTTTAAGTTCGGCGGCAGCTCGTTGCTTGGAGCCGAGCGATTGCTCCACGCCGCGCGCCTGGTGCAGGATGCGGCGCGGACACGCCGGGTGACGGTGGTCGTGTCGGCCATGAAGGGCGTGACCGACCGCTTGCTGGTTGTCGGACAATGGCTCGGGCAAGGGCGAAATGCGCAAGCTCGAAACGAAGCCGAGGCCATCGCGGAACTGCACCGGGCGACGTTGCAAGACCTGCAGCTTGATGCCGAGGAACACAAGCGCGTGGAGCAGGAGATGGAGTTCCTGAGCGCCGACCTTGTGCACGAGACTCCGTTGTGCGGGCGCGTGGAGGTCAATGGGATTTTGTTGGACCTGCTTGCTTCGTTTGGAGAACGCTATGCGGCAAGGTTGTTGGCAGCAGCACTGAGAAAGATCGGAGTGTCCGCGGCACCGGTTTCGTCTTCGGATTTTGTGCTGACATGCGACAATTTCCGTGACGCCCAGCCACACCTGGAACACACGCGGCGGCGCGGCCGGGAAGTCCTGTTGCCGCTGCTGGAAGCGGGAATCGTTCCGGTCGTGACAGGTTTTATCGGCGCCACGCAGGACGGAAGAATCACCACGCTGGGGCGCAACAGTTCTGATTTTTCCGGGGCGCTGATCGCACACGTGGTGGCGGCGGAAGAACTGGTAATCTGGACGGACGTGGACGGCATTTATACGGCGAATCCGCACGAATCGACCGAAGCGAGGCTCTTGCACGAACTGAGCTATGACGAAGCCCGCGCGTTGGCGGCGAGCGGCGCGAAGGTTCTGCACCCGCGCGTGCTGCCGTTGGCGGCGCAGACGGAAATGACGGTGTGGGTGCGGAACACTTTCAAGCCCCATGCGCGCGGCACGCGCATTGGCTCAGCACAAAACGGAGGCTTGGCATGAACGCTCGAGCAAAGGCGAGAAAATGGCGCGCGGGCGTTTTGGGCGCAACCGGAATGGTCGGGCAACGGCTTGTGAAGCTGCTTTCGGAGCACCCGTGGTTTGAATTGACCGCCGTGGCGGCCTCGGAACGTTCCACCGGAAGATGTTACGCGGAGGCGGCGCGCTGGCATCTGGAAGGGCCGGTGCCGGAACAGGCGCGCGAGCTGGTGGTTAAAGATCTGGAGCCGAACCTGGATTGCGATTTTGTGTTCTCGGCGCTGGATTCCTCTGTCGCGGGAGAGGCCGAGGAGCAGTTTGCGCGCGCGGGCTATCCGGTGGTGAGCAACTCGAAGAATCACCGGATGGATCCCGATGTGCCGCTGCTGATTCCGGAAGTGAATGCGGCACATTTGGATTGTATTCCCGTGCAGCAGAAGAACCGCGGATACGATTCGGGCTTCATCGTCACCAATCCGAATTGCTCGACTGCTGGTCTCGTGCTTGTGCTTAAACCCCTGGCCGATGCATTCGGGCTGGAAAAATTGTTCGTGGTGACGTTGCAGGCGGTTTCGGGCGCGGGGTATCCCGGAGTTCCTTCTCTGGATGCGCTGGGGAACGTAATCCCGTTCATCGGCGGGGAAGAAGAAAAGATGGAAGCCGAACCGAAGAAATTGCTGGGAAAGTGGGACGGGGGCCGGTTTATCGATGCGGGAATGGGGATCAGCGCACACTGCAATCGCGTACCAGTGGTCGATGGGCACCTGGAATGCGTGTCCGTGCGCCTGAAGAAGAGGGCGACGATTGCAGAGGTGCGAGAGGCGCTCCGAAACTTTGAGGTTTCCGAAGAGCTTGCAACACTGCCGACGGCGGTGAAACACCCGGTGGTGGTGCTGGAGGATGAGGATCGTCCGCAACCGCGAAAAGACGCGAACACCGGGCACGGCATGGCCGCGGTGGTCGGGCGGGTGCGGGAATGCCCGCTGCTGGACGTGAAACTGACGCTACTTTCGCACAACCTAGTGCGCGGCGCGGCGGGAGCAGCGTTGCTGAACGCCGAACTGCTGGCAGCGCGAGGATTTCTGAAATCGCGCGAAGGCGTGGGATCATCCACGGTGGAACAGGTTTCGCGCTGAACCCGGCAAAACCTTACGGCACAAAATAGTAACGGACCAAGTGGAAGAAGATCGGCGCGGCGAAGCACAGCGAGTCGATGCGATCGAGGATGCCGCCGTGTCCCTCGATCACCACGCCGAAGTCCTTGACGCCAATGTCGCGCTTTATGGCGCTCATCACCAGGCCGCCGGCAAAACCCAGAATACAGATGGTGAACGACATGCCAGCGGATTGCAGCGGCGTGAATGGAGTGGCCCACCAGAGCGCTGTGCCGAGGGCGGTCGCGCTGAGCACCCCGCCGACAAAGCCCTCCCAAGTCTTGTTCGGACTCACGCGCCAGGCAATCTTGTGCTTTCCGAGGAGCTTGCCCCACACGTACTGCAGGACGTCGCTCATCTGGTCCACGATCACGAGATAAAGCAGCAGGCGCGCGTCGTGGCCTTCAAAACCCGGAATCCGGAGGAGAAGCAGCGCCGGGGCGTGGCTCAGGCAGTACGCACAAATCATGATGCCGAACTGGATCTTTGCGGCGCGTTCGAGGAAATGTTCGGTGTCGCCGGCAATGGCAATACTCGTGGGGACAAAAACGAAGGCAAACACGGGGATCATGATGGCGAAGAAGCCGTACCACCGGATGGCGATGAGGTAATACTGCAGCGGCATGATGACGAAGAAGCTCCAGAAAAGCGTGCGATGATCGCCGCGGCGCGTTGGCACCAAGGTCATGTATTCGCGCATCGCGAGGAAGGAAATGATGGCGAACAGAATGAGCGAGCCGACGCGCCCGATCATGATGGCGACGGCGAAGATGGCGCACATCTTCCACCACGCGCGGATGCGGGCGTTGAGATTGTCAATGGTAGTGCGGCTGGGACCGGCTCTGTAGCGGCCCTTCAGGATCCTGCCGATCAGAGTGGAAACGATGAGCAGGAACAGGACGCCGCCATACAGCCAGACGAGCTTCGCGTCATGGAGAGCTTCAAACATCAGGCGGGTCCAATCCGGCGAAGGCTGGAGACGGCTTCGCGCGCGCGTTCGAGAAAAGCATCCTTCTCTTCATTCGGTTCCACAGGGAGGGGTTTGCCGAAAGTCAGCAGGCTCAGCATGGGCACAGGAAAAAATTCCCCCTTGGGCAGAATGCGATTGAGATTTTCCAGATAGGCAGGGACCAGCTCCACATCGGGACGCCGCAAAGCGAGATGGTACAGGCCGGAGCGGAACGGGCCGATCTTTTCGCCCGTGCCCCGAGTGCCCTCGGGGAAAAGAATCAGGGAATTTTCCGTGCCGAGCGCCGCGGCCATTTCGTCGAGCAAGTGGCGCCCCATGAAATGCGCTTCTTCCGCGTTCTTCGTCTTGGACATGGCGCCACGCTCGAGAAGCACAGCATGAAAAACGTTTTCCACCAAATAACGCCTCAACCGCGTTTTTTCCCAATAGTCTTTGGCCGCGATGGGACGGGTTTTGGCGCGTATCTCCGAGGGAAGCGCTGACCAGAGCACGACAAAATCGAGGTGGCTGCTGTGATTGGCGAAGTAGATGCGCTGGCGCTCATCCGGTACGCAGCCAGCCCACTGCACCTGAACGCCGCTGATTCCGCGCGCGACGGCGGCCAGAAGGCTGGCAATGGGGTGAATGCTGTTGCTATTCAAGACGCTGGACCTCGGAGTTCGGCGAGGGCGCCACGCGCGCGATTGACGATGGTCAGAAGCAACAACACAAGCACAAACCAGAGAACGTAGCGGACTAGCGGAACAATAGGCAAGTTCAGCCCGAGAAGCAATCCCAGGCCGCCAAACACAAAGGCGCGATCGCTTTTGCCCATTGGACCGTCATAGCGCCGCGAAGCGCCGACTTGCACGCCGATGACCCCGGTCATTTCACTCAGGACCGCGAGAAGCACGATCAAAACAACAAGCGGGGATCCGAAACCAGGGACCGCAGCCAACGGCAGGTAAAGAGCGGAATCCGAGAAGACGTCGCCGAGTTCGTTCAGGATGCCGCCAAGAGCGGTTTTCTGATTGTGTTCGCGCGCGAGCATGCCATCCATGGCATTCAGCGCCATGCGCAGGAAAAGGACGATGGGGAGAAGCAGCAGCGCGCGTTGCGAACGGAAATGAAAAATAGCGGCGCCGGCGGCGAAAGACAAAAGCATGGCCGCGAGCGTGACTTGGTTCGCGGTCACGCCCGCGCGCGCAAGTCCATTGGTGACGGGGCGCAAGAGATCTTGAAATTTGGGCTTTAGGCCGTAAATGCTGGGCATGGCGCTGACTTCATCCTACCCGGAAGGCCTCAACGAAACACGATGCGGCCCCAATAGAATGCGTAAGAGACAATCCACAGCACCGCGTGCAGGCGGACGAGTTCAGGCGTCCGCCATTTCCGGCGTTTCCGCAGCCAGGTGGCCGCCCCGCCGAATACAATCCATAGCACAACGAAACGCACGGCACGAGCGGGAGGCGTGGCCAGCAGGAAATCGCGCTGACTTGTGAACCGTGGCGCTTCGACGGCATAGAGTTTGTACGGAATCCCCGCGACCGAACCGAGAAAGACCGCAGAGAGACCCTGAGTGCGCAAACCCTCATCGACTTGAGCGAACATCCGTTCCCGGATGAAGGGGACGCGCGCGACCGCCGCATGAGCCTGGACAGGATGCGCCTGCGCCCAATGAAACAAAAGCGCTCCGCCGACCAGCGCCCCGCAAATAGCCGCGAGAATGTGCCGCCAGGTGCGCCGCCCGCCAAGAATGGCGACGAGCGAGAGAAACACGTCCGGGATGAGGAAGAAGAACGTGGCTTCCGCCAAGCCCCACAAAAACGCGACCAGCACTCCGGGCCGACCGGCGAGCGAACGCTCCCACGCGGATTCGGCGGAGCCTGCAGGTGTGGCAAAGGATTGAGTCACCGGCATATCTGGCACTGAATGTCCTGACCTTCGGCATACTTCTGAAGGAGAGAAGACATCCGCTGACAGGAAGATTCCAGACCCTCGGCACCGGCGAACGAAACGAGGATGGCCACGATGTGTTGCGTGGCAGATGTGACCATGGTGCGCTCGGAATCGCTGGTGGGGCTGCCGTGCGGGCCTTGGTCATCGGAAAAAACAGGCAAGCCCTCCAGATTGAGGTCGTACTTGCCGATACCCTTGTAGGTTTCACCGGCTTGGCCCGCGCGAAACACGATGTCGCCCTTCACGTGGGCGAGGTCATAGAGGCCAATGGACAAGCGGCTTTCGACGGAGACGAGATTGATGATGTCGACCACGGTACTGATTTGCGGAAGGCCTTTGCCGCTGAGAATGCGGCGCAGCAGCGCCTCAGCCGAGCCGCGATAGCGCGCCGGATCTTTTCCCAGCGCCTTGTAACCGGCCCTCGTGGCGCGAATATTCGCGGATTCGAGGAGCGCGCGAGGTTCGGGAAGGCGCAGGATCTTGCTTTCTCGCACTCTCATTTCTTCCAACAGCCCAGGCGGTGTTTCGCGCATGGTCACGCGAGCAGTAAGAAATCCAAGCGCCGCACACGGGCACTTTTGCTTGAGAGCGGAATCAATTGTGAGTTTCATGGAGTTTCAAGCATTGATGGGTTTCAGTTTCGCGGTGAAGTGCCGCAGGAACGGGGCTTGGTGTACCAGTTCGTAGCCGGGAATTCTGTCGCGGCGGCGCCATACGTCCAGGATGACCTCGACCACGTATTCAATGTGGCTTTGCGTGTAAACGCGGCGGGGAACGGCGAGGCGCACCAGGTCCATGGTCGCGTGTTCGCCGAACATCAGCGTGCCAATTTCCACGGAACGGATGCCGCCTTCGAGATAGAGCTCGACGGCGAGCGCCACACCAGGAAATTGCGAAACTGGAACGTGCGGCAGGAACGCCCGCGCATCAATATAGATCGCGTGGCCTCCGGGAGGTTGCACGATAGGCACTCCTTGGTTGGCAATGCGATTTCCCAGAAACGCCGTGGAGGCGATGCGGTATTGCAGATAGTCCTCCTCGAGAGCTTCATTCAAGCCGACGGCGATGGCCTCAAGGTCACGGCCAGCCAGACCGCCATACGTGGGAAAACCCTCCGTGAGAATCAAAAGATCCTTTTCTTGCTGTGCCAGGAGATCGTCATTGGTGCACAGGAAGCCGCCGATATTGGCAAGACCGTCCTTTTTCGCGGACATGGTGCAACCATCGGCATGGGAAAACATTTCACGCGCAATTTCGCGCGGAGTTTTGTCAGAGTAGCCAGGCTCACGCAACTTGATGAAGTAGGCGTTTTCGGCGAAGCGGCAGGCGTCGATGTATAGCGGGATGCCGTATTTCTTGCAGATCTGCTTCACTTCGCGGATGTTGGCGAGCGAAACCGGCTGGCCGCCGCCGGAATTGTTGGTTACCGTCAGCATCACCAGCGGAATTTTCTTCACGCCCTCGCGCTCGATCAGTTCCGCGAGGCGAGCCGTATCCATGTTCCCTTTGAAGGAATGGATGTGAGCCGGTTCCTTGGCTTCGGGAATCGGAAGGTCGACGGCCTGGGCGCCGACAAATTCGCAGTTGGCGCGCGTAGTGTCGAAATGCGTGTTGTTTGGGACGATGTCACCCTTCTTGCACACCACGTTGAACAGGATGCGTTCGGCGGCGCGGCCCTGGTGCGTGGGAATAACGTGGCGAAAGCCAAAAATGGACTGCACGGAATCGCGAAAGCGCGTGAAGCTGGGCGATCCGGCATAGGATTCGTCGCCTCGCATCATGGCGGCCCACTGCTCGGTGGACATGGCCGCAGTGCCGGAATCGGTGAGCAGGTCGATCAGGATCGCTTCGGAAGCGACAAGAAAAAGATTGTAGCCGGCCTCTTCAATGAGCTTTTGGCGCTGTTCGCGCGTGGTGCCGCGGATCGGTTCGACGCTCTTGATGCGAAACGGCTCGATAATCGTGCGAATCGGCATGGCGGTTGCAGGCTCCCCAAGCAAACACTACCACACCTGAATGGGGCGTTTGCATGACGCACAGTGTCGCGGCATCGAAGCAGCAAAATCAGCGGAAACGCGGCGGGCAATCGACGGATCTCAATCGTCGTCGCGCGCGGGTTCGGGAGAAGCTTCCGAATCGGCCGTTTCACCCGGCATTTCCAGCCGCCCCGCGCGCGCCAATTCGCGGTAGTACGCGGGGCGGGTGTGGCGATAGTGGTCGGCGGGAACTTTCCCATCGAGCCACGAGGTATGCATCGGATACACGGCAGGGTCGAAAATCACCAGATAGAAGTGCCAGATGAGAATGGAAAATGTTGCCAGCAGGGCCTCATACCAGTGCACGGCGGTGGCAGCATCGGCCACCCACTTCGGAAAATGGCGCAAGGTGAAATTGTTGAACCAGAGCAGGAATCCGGAAAGGGCCATCACCATCGTGCCCCACAGGAAAGCCCAGTATTCCATCTTTTCCGCGTAGTTGAATTTTGCGAACTTCGGTTCCTGTTTTGTCAGGCCAAGGTTGTAACGGAAGACGTGCAGCATATCGGTCGCGTCTCTGATCGTCGGAATCATGGCCCACAGGAAGGAACGGTCGCGCTTCTTCATCGCCAGATGTACGAGGTGGAAGACCGTGGCCGCAATCAGGACAATGGCCGCGGTGCGGTGTAATCCGCCGCGCACTCCCGTGCTCGATTCCCACGTCAGCAGCGGCTTGGCCCACCAGCTATCCGGGAATTTTAGGGCGAAGCCGGTCACCACCAGGGTGGGGAAGCTCGCCACGACGCCCCAGTGGGCGATGCGGAACCATAGATTCATCCGTATTGCCATTTCGCCGCTTTCGTGGCGTGGCCGGCGGCGGATCAATTTGCTGAGCAGGTCGAGCAGATTGTGCAGCAACATGAAGCCCAACGTGGCGGGGATCAGCACCCAGTAGGTCCAGCGAATCCATTTCACCACCGGGTGATTGGGACCCGCATTTGTCTGCACATGAATGGGCCCGATGGCGTAGCGAGCTTCATTCGCGCCCTTGTGGCATTGCCCGCAGGTCTTCCGCAGGTTTGCAGGATTGACGGTTGAGCGGGGATCGCTCGAAGGGAGAATGTCGTGCACGCCATGACACGACGCGCAATTTGCAGCGGTCAGTTTCCCGCCTTCGAGGGCAAGACCGTGATAACTGCCGGCGTAGGATGGCAAGCGGTCTGCCGGCAAATCATAGCGCAGTGCCAGGCGGGGATCGCCATGGCAACGCCCACAGGTTTCCACGGAGATATTTGCGGCATTTAAGGGCGAGGCAGGGTTGCTCGGGGCCATGATCAGGTGCTCGCCGTGGCAGTCGGTGCAAACGGGCGCATCCCTCACGCCGGCCTTCACCGCTTCCCCGTGGACACTCTCATTGAACTGCCGGGCGATTTCCGTGTGGCATTGTCCGCAGGTCTCCGGCACTTTCCAGTGATTCACGCGTGAACGTGCATCGCGGGCAGGGTAGATGTCGTGGCTGCCGTGGCAGCTACTACAGTCCGCCGCTTTTTCGTTGCCCGAAGCTACCGCGCGGCCGTGAACACTCTGTTTGTAAGACTCGACCGGATGGGCGATAGGGATTTTGTGGCGAGACAAAAATCCGGGATCGCTGTGGCATTTTGCACAAGTATCCGCCAAGTTCTTGCGGGCAATCGCCGAGTCCGCTTCGCTAGCAGCCTTCACTTCATGAATGGCTCCGTGGCAAGAAACGCATTTCGGGGCATCGCGGTCGCCATTTTTCGCGGCCTGGCCATGGATGCTGTCCGCAAATTCCTTCACTTCCTGTGCATGGCATTCCGTGCACTTCGCGGGCGCGAGTGTTTCCGCGGTGGTGAGTTCATGCACGCTACCGTGACAACTGGCGCAAGCCGAGTCCCCGAAAAGCGAATGGACGCTGGTGGGAAAGCTCTTGGCCTCTTGCTCGTGGCAGGTCGCGCACTGCACTTTGGCCAGTTTCGCGGGATGCGGGAAGTCCTTGATGGCAGTGTGGCAGTCCCGACAACCGAGAACGGCATGCGCGCTGGCCGCATGTTTCGAAGGGTTGACGTAGATATCCTTGCCCTTGTCGGACTTCATCCCCGCCTGCCCATGGCACGCCAGGCATTCCTGGTCGGCGGCCGTTGCGGGCAAGGCCATTGTCAGGAAAATCAAAGCAAACAGCGTCGCGCGCATCTCAACACCCTTCTCGTCAATTCAAGCGCAATCCGGCTCTAGCGGTATGCGAACAACATCGCATAGATGATCCACAGCACAATGCCGAATCCCACCGCCAGCGCTGCCCAGGCGAAGGCTCGAATCGTGCGGATGACGATCGGTGGGTAGGCCTCTTCCATTTTTTCTTCCAGCTTCCCGCTGGCCACCAGCGCTTCATATTCTCTGGGCTTGTCCCTTTTTAGTTCTTCCACTGGCATGCGCCCGGTGAACACGGTGATGTCCATGGGAAACTTTTCTGGCCGCAAGTGGGTGTTGAAGAAATGCACGGTAAAGATGAAACCTGTGGCGAGCAGCGCCTCGTCGCTGTGAATGATGGTGGTGACGTTGAGGAACCACCCCGGCAAAAACCGCGTGAAGAACACCGGAAACCACAGCGTGAGGCCGGTAGAGCCGATCACGGCGATTCCCCAAAACACCGCAAAATAGTCGAATTTTTCCCAGTACGTCCAGCGGCCATAGGCAGGCCGCTCGCCCTTGCCAACAAACCACTTCAGCGTGGCCACAAACTCAGCTAAGTCCCTTCGGGTGGGGAGCATGCTGCTCGGCCCCAGCAGCAGCGCACGCCACGAACCGTGCTCCCTTCTCTTCAACCGGTACAGGTCCACCAGATGCGTAATGAAAACACCGAACATCACTACGGCGGCACTCCGGTGAATGTAACCCGCGCTTTCGAATCCCCCGAGCAGATGAGAAAGCACCGCCGCCCATTTCGTGTAGGAGAACTTCAGGGTTAATCCTGTCAGCGCCAGGCACATGAAGCTCACGATCATGCAGATGTGCAGGATCCGCTGCAGCCGCGTGAACCGGACGAACTGGCGCTCTGCAACTCCGTCCTTAGGCATCGGCGCTCTCCTTGCCCGGGGGAGTTTCAGGCGTTGGGGCGGGTTCCGCTTCGGCGGCACGCAACTCCCGGCGCATCTGGAAGGCGCGAGGCAGCCAGAGCAGCGTATGAACGCCACCGACCACGAATGTTCCCAAGAGCAGCGTAGTCATGCCCCAGAAGGTGTAGAACAGGAACGGGTACTTGCGCGGGTCGTGGTGCGTGGCGTGCGTCAGGTATCCGGCGAACCGCCGTGTCGCCCCGGCATGGCATTTCTGGCAGGTGGCCGCCACGTTTGCGCGGCTGAGGTGCGAGCGCGGATCCGTCACCGCAAGCACGTCGTGAGCTCCATGGCAGTCATAGCACTTTGCCGTTTTCGTGTACCCAAGCCGCGAGACCTTTCCATGATAGGTATCGAAATAGGTTTTGGCGATCTCCGCGTGGCACCGTCCGCACTTGTTCATGATGTCCAGCCGGAATTTGTCTTCATCCGTGCGAGTAATGGCGTGGGCGGTGTGGCAGTCGTTGCAAACGGGAAGTTCCTTGGCGGACCCGCTCACCCGCTTGGCATGGATACTGTTCTCAAACTGCTCCTCGATGCCGTGATGGCACCGGCCGCACGTTGCCGGCACGTTGGATGCGTTGACACTCGATTCCGGATCGGTTCGGGGAAGGACACGGTGAGCAGTGTGGCAACTGGTGCAGGTCGCGGTAACGGTCAGACCGCCTTTCAGTAATCCCTTTCCGTGAATGCTCTCCGTGTAATTCGCGATGATTTCGTGCTGCCTCCCGGTGTAGCGCACAGCGGCCTTTTGGCCCTCCCGGTGGCACCGCCCGCAAAGTTCGGGAACATTGATCGCAAAAGTCGGCGACTGCGGGTCCTGTCTGCCAAGCACTCCATGCGAGCCATGGCATTCCTTGCAGCTCGGTGCATTCGGATCATTCTTGCTGACAAGTTGGCCGTGGGTGCTGCCCATGTATTGCCTGCCAATTTCATCGTGGCAAGAGGTGCAATCCACCGCGCGCGTAATGGTCTCGCAGGGGCGCACGCGCGATGCATTTACCTCGGAGTGGCACTGGCTGCAGGCAATTTTGCTGTGCCGCGAATGGCTCAGCTCGCTCATGTTGACGTACATGGATTGCCCGTCGCGCGCGCGGCGCAGCTTCACGTCTGCGTGGCAATGGAGGCAGTCCGCGTCAGCCATGCCCTGCGAATAGAAGACATTCCGGATCTTATGCGGCTGGTGGCAATCCACGCACGCGGGCAGGACATTGGCTTCTTTTTCCCATAGCTCTCCACGAATGATCTTCCGGTGCACCGCTTCGATTAGCGAGTGGCATTTCGTACAGGTGGCGGCAATGTTCCGGCGGGCAATCGAGGAAGCGGGGTCGGTATGGGGCAAGATCAAATGCGGTGTGTGGCAAGTGGCGCAGTTGGGGGCCACCGCGAGTCCCTTTTTTAACAACGCCTCCCCATGGATGCTCTCGGAGTAGTTTTCCAAAATATTACTCTGGGGAATGGGCCGGTTGCGTTGAACAGGAGTTCCTTCGCGATGGCACTGGCCGCAAACGAAAGGCACCTTCAGCGGCGCCACCGCCGACCGCGGGTCCTTCACCGGGTAGATTTCGTGGTTCCCGTGGCAATTCACACAGCGGGGCGCCAGCGGGTCGCCGTGCACAATGGCCTTTCCGTGGACCGACCGGGCATGTTGCTCCTGTTCGGTCGCGTGGCATGTGCCACAATTGACTCGCCCCACCGGCGCTTCGTGCGGCAGCTCTTTTCCTTCCAGGTCCGCGTGGCAGCCCGTGCACCCTAAACTGCCATGCACGGAAGCCGCAAATTTCTTTCCGTCCACGTACAGGGAAACGGTTTTGCCGGCTCGTGTTGTGCTCATGCCCTTGTCGCCATGGCAGGCAAGGCATTCGGCGCCAGGCTGGTCGGTCTCGGGCTGCGCGGCGCGTCCGAGGCATTCAGAAAACAGAAGGAAGAAAATCGTTGCGAGGAGCGCCGCGACGATAATTCCCAGACCAGCACACCACTTCCTTTGCACAACTTTGGTCTCAGCCATGTCAAGCTTTCGGCACTGCTTACTTCATGCCAAGTTCCGTAAGCACTTTCGGGTTTTCCTCCTGCACCGTTAGCAGGTTGTGGCAGGCGGTGCAATCGTTGGTTATCGTCTGGCCATCCGCGCTGGTGTGTGATCCGTCATGGCAGCGGAAGCAGCCGGGAAAATCGTTGTGTCCAAGGTTATTGGGGTGGACGCCCCAAGTCACCTTCATGTCCGGGAAAATATTGCGCAGGTAAATTTCCGTCACGGCATCGGCAGCTTGTTCGACGAGGGCGCGCTTGGTGCGGTAAATCTCCGGATAGGCTGTGCTGTAGTAGCTGGTGACGCCCTCCACGATTCTGGATTTTGCGGTATCCCGATCAGGGTAGTCAGTCTTGAGCAATTCGACCGCCTTCTTCCGGACAAACGGTAATTCCGGGCTGATCAGTCCGCGCGAAATCCGCAAATCCACGGCGTTCTCCGGCAATTCAAACGCGTGCGTGGGGCGGTTGTGGCAGTCGATACAATCCATGGCGCGCTTCTCGCCTTTTTCAAGTTGCTCGTTGGTTGCCTTGATGTCCGTGGAAACGAATTCGATGGTCTTCCCCTGGTCATCGGTGTAGTAAACGACCGGGATGACCTGGCGTTGTTCATCGATGGAAATGTAGTGGATGCGGGAACCCTCATCCAGATGGCGGCCATGGATGCCCACTGAACCTTGCCAGGTCCGGCCGCCGACTTTCAGGAGCAGCGCCGTGGTCAGCGGCGTGTTTTTCTCATCTTCCTTGTAGTTGGTCTTCACCAGGAACTTATCCCCGGTAAAACGCTGCGGCCAGTGGCACTGTTCGCAGGTTTCCCTCGCGGGCCGCAGGTACTTCACCGGAGAGGGGATTGGGCGCGAGTAGGTCTTGAAAGTGACCGCGAAAACCTGACGCAATCCCGAAAGCTTGGAGCGCACGAACCAGCCGGCCCCGGGACCGATGTGGCATTGTACGCACTCAACACGCGAGTGCGGAGAATTTTGATATGCGCTGAACTCCGGAGCCATCACGGTGTGACAGGTTTGTCCGCAAAACGTGGTGGTGTCCATGTAGGAGACGCCCCGGTAAGAAGCAAATCCGAAAATCATGATATTCAAAATTGTGGCCACGCCAACGAAGAGCAGCCCGTTGCGCACCAGCGGCGCTTTCAGATCGATGGCGGGATACACCGAGGGCAGCTCACCGGCAGCGCGGAGTTGACGGCGGCGAGCGAGGATCCCGATGGGGATCAGAACGAGGCCCAGGAGGAACAGACCGGGAAGGATGAGAAAGAGGAGAATCCCCACGTACGGGTGGGGAGGGCCCGGGAGCATGAAATCATAAATCCAGAATCCGATGAGGGTAATGGCACTGCTGGTGGTCAAAACGACGCCGATAAGGCTGAGCGTATTCTGGCTGAGGTAGTAGATGAGCCTCGCCCAATCTCTAATCGTATTCTGCGGACTCATGGACCGGATGTCCTCGCCTTCCCCCACCTTGGAATTGATTCTCCGCGTACCGTTTACAGCACGAGCCCCAGCGAAGGATGCACCGGGGCCCGTAAACTAGTGCCGTTCCAACTTATTCCCGCTAACACAAAGGCCAGTGGGGTTAGTCGCGCCTCCACAATAGCCGCATCGAAGATTTCGCCATGCCAAGTTGGAACGGCACTCACTGCGTGGTTGTGTGCCTGTCTCTCCAGGCCCACGAGCGAACTTATAGTCGCGGCTACTTCAGGGTGGCCAGATAAACGGCGAGCCCCTTCACATCGTCCGCAGTCAGGCTCTTCAAGCTGGCGTGCTTCGGCGAAGTTGAGATCTCTTTCTGGATCTGATCTGCAGTCTTGCCCTTGATCGAGGGCGACTTCATCGCTGGCTTGCCGGCAGCGTCCGCGCCGTGGCAAGCAGCGCACTTGGCCTTGAAAGTTTTCTCACCGCTGGCAGCGTCCTGCGCGCGAGAGATGGAGCCTACTACGCACAGCATTGCAACTAAGAGTATCCCTGACAAAACTTTCTTCATCACTTCCTCCTTAAGTGTTCTGATGGCACGAGACGCGCAGGAGCGTCCGCGCCTCGTGCCAGAAATCTACTGGAGCGACTCCTGCTAGTCACTTCTTCAGTGAGCGGATATACGAGACCAGATCCTTCACCTGATCCGGCGTCAAGGTCTTGTAAGCGGGCATCGGCGGCTTGCCGTTGGTGATGATGGCGCTCAGATCTGCATCGCTCTTCTTCTGGACATCGGCGGAAGCGAGGTCCTGGGTCTTCATGGCTGGTTTGCCCTTGGCATCCGCTCCGTGACACATAGCGCACTTGGCCTTATACGTTGCTTCTCCGGCGGCGACATCGGCCTTCGCTGTGCTACTGAACAGGCATATGCCTGCCAGCAGCGCCGCAGCCAGCGTCATCGCCCCAAGGTTCTTCATTGTTGTCTGCATATTGCTCTCCCTGACTGAATTTCGGCTGGAAGCCCGCGTTTTCCGAGTTCCTGCCGCATTTCCAAAAAGGATAACGCACCGGCAGCGTAACCGGGTCGCCATCGAAACTCCGCGGGACACACAAAACCTGCTACGCTGCGCGAGCGCCCCATCATAACCGTAATCCTCTCGCAGCGCACGGGGAACGGATCGAATCATCCTCGTGAGTGTCCAGATTTCAAAGTCAACGTGAAAATCTGGATTGCTGGGGCGATGCCCTTGCTTTGAAGTTGTCAGGGTGGAAGCTCGAAAGGATGCCCAATCGTCGCAACAACCGATGGAACTGTCAATAAAATAGAGCAAAAGTGATGGAAAGTTCATCAGTAAAACACGACTATAGCAGTCCGGATTTCGCGGTCGTCCCAATATTTTGGGGGGCTCCTTTCGCCTCTCAAATCACCTCTCAAACGTAGACGTAGGCGCCGCCTTTTCTCCTATGCTTTAGAATGGCGGATGGCCTATAATCGTTCGCGCACTCCCCTTGCCCTCTGGGCCGACCCTTCAATTAGGTTTCGGTATCTATACTCTCAAGGAGGTAATTCATGAAAAGAATTTGGGGTTCGCTGCTTGCCGCGCTTTTCCTTGTCTTCTGGGCCTCGACCGCGGTCGTTGCTGACGACAAGAAGGAAGTGGATCGCGTGGAGAATGCAGGCAAAGTGATGACGGAAATTCTCAATATCCCCGATAATATTCCTCAGGATCTACTCGACAAATCCGAATGTGTCGTCGTGTTGCCGTCCGTCGTGAAATTCGCCATCGGCATTGGCGGCAGCTATGGCCGCGGCGTCATGACCTGCCGCAGCGGCGAGAAGTTCAATGGGCCATGGGGCGCGCCCACCATGATCGCACTCGAGGGCGGCAGTTTCGGTTTGCAGCTCGGCGGTCAGGCTACGGACTTTGTCCTCCTGCTGATGAATACGCGCAGCGCCGAAGGCGTTCTTAGCAGCAAGGTGAAATTGGGCGCCGATGCCGCCGCCGCGGCTGGTCCCAAGGGCCGCGACGCCTCGGCAGAAACGGATGCCACACTCCGCGCGGAGATTCTCAGCTACTCGCGTTCCCGTGGATTGTTTGCCGGCATTTCCCTCGAAGGTTCCACGCTCCGCCCGGACAACGATGCCAATAAGAAGCTTTATGGGAAGGAACTAGCCGCTTCGGACATCGTCCTGAAGGGCGCAGTGCCGGCTCCGGCCAGCGCCAGGGAGTTGCTGGGGACCCTGCGCAAGAAATCCCCAAGGCACAAATCCTGAAGCCCGTCACCCTGGGGAACCAGCTTTCATCCATGACAAGTACGATTTGGACGGCGGCTTGAGCAAGCCGCCGTCCTTTTATTTTTCTCCAGCGGTTGCAGGGGAAAAACCCCCGCGAATTCCATGACACCCTCAGTCGAATTGTCTTGGAGCCATCACAGGATTTGGCGTGGTCTGTCCGTAGGGACTCGATTCACATTCCTGCGACAAATAGCGAGTGTTTATGCGGCGTTGCAACCCCACTGGCAATTCTAATCAGTACGTTTTCTTACGTCGGCGTTTCAGTTCTCTTGCTGGGCACAACGACTGCTAGACCGCTTTGCTCATAATTCTGTCAGTCGATACCAGCACACCTTGTCGCCGGAGGTCTTCAACAAATCCATGCACCTGTTCGGAGGTAAAGCGCGGCTTAACTTCATTTACGCGTGATGTTATCTCTGAAATTGACGCATGATGGTTGGTTTTAGCAAACTCTCGGTCCACATAAACGATGGTACTCGCAAGTTCCAGCTCAGCACTATTGAACTTGCCAAAGACCGATATCAGCCAGTCCAGGTCCTTTCCGTGATCGGACAAGAATTGGACCGCACTTCGTTTTGCTGCGTCGGCTTTAGGTCCAGGAGTAATGCGGTATCCGTATCCTCCGGCGAATTCGACGGGAGAGACGTCAACAATATTTAGCATTTCCGCAGAACCCAAGTCAGTAAGGACGTCGGAATCAAAAGGGCCGTATGAATACATGGAAAAGTTGTACCCGAGAGGCAATCCTCGAATCGTCTGCAAAAAGTACATGTACTTCATCAGGGCGGTCCGCCCAATATGACCTGCGGGAACGCGCTCAGCTAACGCCGGAAGCAAAGCCAAACGCGCTTTGTTTGTTTCGTTCATTTTCTAAGACTCCTCTCACAATTTCATTGGCCTTTTCCGTGGCGTCGGGCCGGACATAAAGAAGAACTTTATTGATGGGCATCATATTTAGCACAATTGGCGAGTGCTTTGATAGTGGCTGAACCGTGCTTGGATCGACATCGCTGACGACGGGAATGTCGGGCTTTCCAGTCTTGTACCAACTGCTTGACGATTCTTCTTCAGCGACCACCAAGCTACCGAGTTCCTTTCGCATGTCGTCCACCAGAGCAAGGTCCGTGGCATTTGAAATTTCTGGACTTCCATAAGCTAGGCGATAGTGATCTCTCGACGCAAGGCGGGCACCGTGCTCACCGCCCTGACCATCTGCCAGCAATCCCAGCACCTTCCAATCGTCCCACTTAAGATACTCTCTCAGCTGCTCGCTGTTAGGAAGCGGAAACTGTTTGTTCGGAAGGAGCTCTTTGAGAGCGCCTCTCAAATGAACATCGTACGCTACGCGAGTCTTGTGGAAGTAGACCTGAGTGAACATAAAATATCGAGCTAAGACTAGTCCCTCTGCTGCGTGCCAACCCCCTTCGGAAATTCCCAGACGAGATGCACGCCCCCTGGTACTGGGAATCGCGCGCACAGTGTTCACAACACGATTTAAGTCATATCTCCCATATTGAACTCCAGCATGAAACGAGTCCCGGAGGAGGTAGTCCATCCGATCAGCATCCATTTGGCCATCTATGAGATCTCGCCAAAAAATTCTTTGTTTTGCGGTTGTGCTGCCGTCAAGTAGAGCTGCGACATCCTCCGCCTTAAAACCATAGTTTGTTACGTTTAGAGGATGATCTTCTATAACATTCTTCAGTTCTGTCCTAACAATTGCTGCGGAATAGTCTCCGTGCTTGTACTTCTTTCCATTCTCGACCGGAAAAAGTTCTTCTGATGCATGTGAAAAGGGCGAATGCCCCACGTCATGCAGCAATGCTGCCAGTCGAACGAGCTGTAAATCGCGGTCCAGTCCCTCACCTTTGTAACCCAGTTCGTCCTGAAGTACATCGGCAGAGCTGTTTCTTATGGCTGAATACAGGAGTGTCGCCGTGTGCATTACTCCTAGCGAGTGTTCGAATCGGGTGTGCATCGCTCCTGGGTATACCTGATCTGTCCAACCCAGCTGGCGAATTCGACGAAGCCGCTGAAATGCAGGATGAGAAATGATCTCTTTCTCCCAGGAGTTCAGGGCAATGAACCCATGAATAGGACAGCGAATTTCGTATTGTCGATGTAGGTTAGTCACGAAGGCAGTATCGGCCCAACTGTAATCAAATACTCACCTTATGTCCATGGAAACCCCACTTTCTCCCCTGAATTCAGCAGCTTATCAGATAGGCGAATAAAAAGCGAATATATTTGATTCCTCTGTTGTTCTCTCCTGCCACCTAAGGTCTCATTGGCCACCGTTTCGCATAGACCCCTGGTGCCGCTCCCGTTGGAGGGGGCCAATCACTACGTTCAAACCTTACCTTACTTAAATTCGCGACTAAATAGCGGGAAACAAAAAGGGAGATCGTAGGCCCGTGGGGACTCAAACCTCTGGCCTGTTGCTGGACGGCCGGTGGGGACGAGCGTTGCCAGCAAGTGGTGCCCAGCAAGGAACATCAAGCCCACTTTTTCTTGCGTTTTTCCAATGGAGCGCGGACGCTTGATTTTGACTAGCGGCTCATCATGGCGCTGGTCCTTGACAAGACAAGGGACGCGCACGGGATGCGCCAGCCCAAGGGAAAGGGGCGCAGTGCAAATTCAGGATCACCTTTCTCTAGCCATTGGAGGGGTTCCGCTCACCTTGCATTTTCCGGGACCTGAACTACGCGCCGCCGCACTCTCGCGCTATTCCGCCTTCTCCTGCTCCGGGGAGAATGCCCTGCCGATCCATCTCGAAACTGCTCCAGGACCGCCCGCGCCGTCGGCCGTGTTTCAGTACGCGCATGAAGGCTCGCACGTCTGGCTGAACGGAGCTGCGGCGCATTTCAGCGGCGTACGCAATGGGTACGCGCTCGATTCGCTGCTGCGTGTGCTGCTCACCTGGCTCCTACTGCCGCAGCAGGGCTTCCTTCTCCATGCGGCAACGGTGGAGCGCGAAGAGCGGGCTTACATCTTTACCGGACGCTCGGAGGCAGGAAAAAGCACCGTGGCGTCGCTCGCGCCCGCAGGGAGCGTGCTGACCGACGAGATCTCTCTTCTGCGCCGCGAAGAAAACTCCTGGCGCGCCCACGGCACTCCCTTCTGGGGCGAATTCCGGGCCGAGGGCTCGAATCGCTCGGCACCCATCGCGGGGATTTTCGCTTTGGTCAAGGCGGCCGAAAACGCCGTGCGGCCTTTGCCTCCGCGCGAGGCGTTGCGCGCTCTTCTGCCCAACGTATTGTTCTTCTCCTCCGACGCGGCGGCCAGCGCCCGGCTGCTGGATCTCCTCGCCGAAGGGGTGACGCAAATACCCTGCTTCGAACTGCGCTTCCGCCGCGACGCGAGCTTTTGGGAGGTGCTCCCGAGATGACACCCGGCGCGCAAACCTGTTGGCAAAAGAGTCCGTTGCTGGCTTGGCGCGAGATTGACGGCGAAGTGGTGATCATCTCGGCGGAAGAAAGCGTGATGCACGAACTGAACGACACCGGCAGTTTCGTCTGGCGTCACGCGGATGGAAAGCATTCCGCGGAGCAGATTGCCCAACTGCTCGCGGCAGAGTACGAAGTGACGCTTGCGGAAGCGCTCGAAGATACCGAAGCGCTCCTGGCCGATCTCGCTCAGCGCAAGCTCCTTGTGCCAAGCGAATCGGCGGAAAAAGAAGGGAACAAACAGTGAGTGAGACGCCACTGATGGACCGGCTCGTCTCGCGGACTGTGGAGCGCCGCCGCCCGTTGAACGTGCATTTTGACCTGACCTACCGGTGCAACGAAAAGTGCGTTCACTGTTACCTGGACCACGAAGATCATGGCGAAATGACCACCGCCGAGGTTTGCGGGGTTCTCGATCAGCTTGCCGCAGCCGGCTCTCTATTCCTCACGTTCAGCGGCGGAGAGATTTTTCTGCGCAAGGATCTCTTCGCGATTCTCGAGCACGCTCGCGGCCTGCACTTTGATCTAAGCCTCAAGACCAACGCGCTGCTCATCACACAGGCGCGCGCCGCCCGGTTGCGCTTACTCGGTGTACGCCGCGTACAGATCAGCATCTACAGCGATGATGCGTCCGTTCACGACACCATCACCCTTGTGCCCGGATCGTTCGAACGGACCCTCGCAGCAATCCCTTTGCTGAAGGAACAGGGCATCGCGGTGAAGATTGTCTGCCCATTGATGCGCCAGAACCTGCGGACTTACCGTGGGGTGATGGCGCTGAGCGAGCGCCTTGGCGTGCCCTACGCCTTCGACATGACCATTACGCCGATGATAGACGGCAATCTAGGCATTCTGCAGCACCGCGTCGCAGGAACCGAACTGCTGCCGGTACTGCGAGACTCAGCTCTGCAGAAGCGCCAGCCCGAGCCCGGCGCCGCCTGCAGTTCATCTGACCCGATTCTCGGCATCGTCACATCGAGTGGGACCGGGAGCAACGCCTACGAGGACGTTCCTTGCAGTGCAGGGCACAATAGTTGCTACGTCTCTCCCTATGGCGATGTCTATCCATGTGTGCAATTGCCGCTCCAAGCGGGGAACCTGCGACGCCAGCGTTTCGATGATATCTGGCTAAAATCAAAGGAGTTAGAACGAGTGCGCGCCGCCCGGGAAAGCGCCTTGCCCGTTTGTTCGGTCTGTCCGATTCGAGAGCATTGTGAGCGCTGCCCGGGCTTGGCCTTCCTGGAAGGCGGCGACCTTCTAGGAGCCTATGAGCGGGCCTGTGAACTTGCCGAGCTTGCGGCCCGGCTGGCTGGTGTGGAGAACGCCATTAGTTTCTGGCACCAATGCGAGATGGGCCGAAGTTGTTGAATCCGTTACTACTATAGGACGAAAGAGGGATTGGCAGCCGTACGGCGATGATGCATATTCAATTTGAGACAACTCAAAATGAGCACTCTACTTCCCTCTCGGACAGTTCTAACCCTGCTCGCTCTAGGGGCGTTGGGTTTGGGTGTTTGGTCGTCCCCAGACCCAAGAACGCCAGCCCCAAGAGCAAAAGTTACCAATCAGCCCGTGCCCATGGTCAACGACTGGAGCATGCGACACGTGGTCTATCCGCTTTACGGTCCGCTGAACGCCATGCTTGCAGCCCAGCAGGACCCCCGGGCGAGGTTTAGTTGGAACCGACGCCTGCCGTTGCCTATTCGATGGCCCGAACCGGAACCTCGGCCCCCTCGTCTCCCGCGTCCGCCAAGGATTGAACCTGGGCTTGAGCGTGACTGGAGCATCAATCTAGGCACGGCCGGAACCGCGGCCAATATGTATCCCGCCAAGTTTAGTTTTGACGTGACCGCGGCTCCGAGCTGCGCGAATGATTTCGTCGTGTTTCCTATCGCGTCGATTGGCAGCGCCACGCAGCCCAACCTCGTGGCGTTCAACAATCTGTACAGCGGGACGGCGGGAGGCAACGGGATTTGCAACCGGACGCCCAGCGGGACAGATACGGGAGTGGCAGCGACCGTGTACTGGTCGTATGACATCAATGGCATCGGCGGCGCGGTGCCAACTTCTCCGGTACTGTCACTGGATGGGACTAAAGTAGCCTTCGTGGAGTCGGTCGTGGGGGAACCGGCGCATTTTCATGTGCTCGCATGGAAGAGCGGGGATGGCCAGAGTGCAGCCGGCCTGCAAAATGTCCTGCTGCCCAAGACGATCAACACGTTTGTCGCTGCTCCGCCCGTTGCAGGGAGTGGCACCGCCACCGATCTCGCGCTGGGATCGGCCACCACCGGTAGCGATACGCTTTCCTCTCCATTCATGGATTACGTGCGAGATCTCGCATACGTCGGCAACGATGCTGGCACGCTCTACCGGATCAAGGACGTTTTTTGCACGGTGGACCCGGCCTGCTTGGGAACGAGCAAGCCCGCGCCCAGCATAGATACGAGTTGGGGATCGAGCGGCGCGGTCACAGTGGGCCCAGGTTCGTGTGCCGGCACGACCAGCTCGAAACTAACCGGTCCCGTTCTGGACTTCGTCACTCTGAATGTCTATGTGGGATGCGCCGACGGAAAGCTCTACGGATTTAACTCCAGTGGGACGGCGTTGACTCATGCCTCGGTGACCGTGGGAGATGGCACAGCCAGCAAGACGTACGGCGGAATTGTGGATCCTCCGATCGTAGATGGCGTGAATGGATTCGTTTATGCGGTGAGCGGGTCGGCGAATGCCGGCGCCTATGGAGCTTTGGTGCAGGCCAAGATTGACTTGAGTTCGTCGGTGGTGGCGCAAGTCGGCGTTGGAAATCAATGCAATATGCATTCGCCCGCTTTTAACAACCCGTACTACACCAGCCCGACGACGACGGGCGCGCTGGTTTATGTGGCTGGAGTCAGCGGCGCGGTTAGCCAACCTTGTACGGCTATCTCGACGACGGGCGGAGATATCAAGGTATATGGCGCCACGTTCGGCACGGGCGGAGTGATGACTGCGGGAACACCAGCGGATAGTGTCGATTTAGGTGGTGGTCCAGGGGCCGAATGGGCTCCGCTTCTTGAATTTTATAACCCAGCCACGGCCGTTGATTGGCTCTTTGTCGCTGCTCTCCAAAGCAACCAAACGAACATGGCTTCGGGGAACATCACGACTGCTTTCCCGACAGGGTCTTCGTTCAGCGCGTTTGTCACATACGGTCTCGGCCCCAGCGGCATGATTGTGGACAACGATAGCTCCTCCGCGCAGGCTGCAAGCATCTACTTCAACGCTCTAGGCGAGAACGCAACCTGCACGAACAATTCTAACCCTTCGGTTTTGACGGACACGGGCGGGTGCGCCATCAAACTGACTCAGGCGGCTCTGGAATAGGAGGCATGCCCGGATGGCGCACCGCGGAAACATATTTGGTACCGAAACTGATGGGCGATTGTGAGGTTGAGCGGACCCAGGAGAAATAACATTGAGTAAGACTCCCGAGGAGCGTCCGGCGCACGTAGAGGATGCGCCCGGAGCAAGCCGTAGGGCCAAGAAGCCCTACCAGAAGCCTGTGCACCGCTGCGAGCGTATTTTTGAAACGATGGCTCTGGCCTGCGGCAAATTCAATCCCACCCAGAGCAACTGCCATTTCAACCGGAAAAATTCCTAGTGCCGCAACGACGCACAGCCATGGCCGAGCAAACTCCAGAAACGGTCTATTTGGCTCTCGCGGAAGAAGTGCTCCGCAGGTCGGGCGAAATGCGGTTCGTCGCGCAGGGCAGCAGCATGGTTCCCTCCATTTTCCCAGGAGATGTTTTAGTGGTTCGCCACGAAGCGGCCGGCAAGATTTGCTGTAACGACATCGTGCTATTCATCCAGGAGGGCCGCTGGTTCACACATCGCGTGGTCCGCATAGCAAACGAAGGCCCGCAACCGTCCCTCATCACGCGTGGAGATGCGCTGCCCGCGGATGATCCTCCGGTTACTGAGCACGAACTCCTAGGCCGGGTGACAGCTCTGGACCGCGGGGGCAGATTGGTGACGCTCACGGGACCGGAGGCGGCGTGGTCCAAGTTCCTCCGCTGGGCTGTCCGGAAATCCGACAGCGTGACCCTCGTTTTGCTCCGCTGGAATTCGTTGCATAAGCGCTTCGCCGGAATCCGCCGCAGAAACCCTTCGGAAGCTTGCGAAAAAGTGATTGAACCCTTCTGACGACCGGCGAAACGCAGTTAAATCCATCGAGAGGAAAATGGTAGGCCCGGGAGGACTCGAACCTCTGACCTCTTCCGTGTCAAGGAAGCGCTCTAACCAACTGAGCTACGGGCCTACAACCCAGCTAGAATATCATGCCTCGGCGCGGCTGAGAATTTCGTCCAGGCCCTCCAATTGCGCCTCATTTTCAGGCAACCAAGCGCTTCCCAGTTGCTCCAACGCCGCTTGGACCTCCTTTAGAGGACGGCCCCGAAAGGCTGTGCGAAAAAGTTTCCACTCGTCTTTCACTTCGAGGATTTCATCCCCGCTGGCATCGGCCACGAAGCTTTTCACGGCCGCGACCGCGGAGCCGTACTCCTCCGCAAAATCCTGATGCAAATAGGCCGGGAAGAATTCCCTCAGCGCGGGAAAGTCCGCCGGGTCGAATGGCTTCTTTTCAGGGGGATGCTCGTGCTTCATTCGCGGGCCTCCGGGTAACTGGTTAGCACGTAGAAACTGTCCGGCCCATCGGCGCGCAGCACAATGACCGCGCTGGTGCAATTTACGGTTTGATCCTCGCCCCGTCGCAAACTGCGGCCAATCACCCGGCCGGCGTCGTAATGCAGCGCCAGGTTGGCGCGCGGATAGCCTCGCCCCACCCAGTTTTCGATGCGACCCCGTTCGGCACGAAATGCGTTCGCGACGGTCACCTCCGCTGCCTCGCGGTCCGTCCAGGTCGAAGCAGCGGAAATGTTGTGCTCCTGACGCAACCGCTCCTGCAACTGCTCATCGGTCCTCCCAACATGCTGTTTCAGCGTGTGCCCGCCGCGCTCTTCATCGCGCGCAAGATCATAGCGGTCCGCCACGACGGCAGAGTTTGAGTCAAGCGGCCGTTCCTCACCGTTCCCCGAAATGGGCGTGGAAGTATGCCCACATCCGGCGAACTGCAGACTGACTGTGGCCATGAGCAGGAGGACGACCAGAAACTTGCAGAATGAAGTAGAGCGAAGGTGGTCTTTCAAGTGATCCTCATCCTCGACTCGCTGGACACTCCCCACTGCGCATCGAGTATACGCAAATCCGCCGCTTCCTGGCACGCTTCTACCCCAGTTGTGGCCTCGCCAAACCGGGTGCTATTCTCGTTTTCATGGCAGTATCGGAAAATCCTGCGGACGCAGCGCGAGCTGCCTCGCCCCTAGACTCTTCCCGCCGGCAATTCGAGGCTCTGCTGGAAGTCAGCGAGACCATTGCGCAGCAGCACGAGCTCAAGGCGCTGTTCCACGAACTCGCCGAACGCCTCCATTCCGTCCTGCAGTTCGATTTTCTCGGCCTTGTTCTTCACAACCCTTCGAAAAACACGATGCGCCTCCACGTCCTGGAAACCCGCGATAACATGGATCCGCCTCCAGCGGACGAACTTTCCCTGGACGACTCCCCCGCAGGTTGGGTCTGGCAAAATCAACAACCTTTTGTCTCTCTCGACACCGCAAAGGACGCCCGCTACCCGCTCTTCATGCAACGTGTGCAAAGCGTGGGCGTCCACACCATTGCCATTGTGCCCCTGACCACCGCGCACCATCGCCTGGGCGCCATCGGGTTTGGCCGCTATGTGCCGCAAGGCATGGGCGACACCGAGATGGAATTCATGAAGCGCGTTGCCGTGCAAGTCGCCGTCGCGGTGGATAACGCCTTGAACTTCGAAGCCGCCCAGGCTTACCAGAAACAACTCGCCCGCGAACGCGATCGCTTGCAGGTACTGCTCGAAATCAACAATCTGCTGCTCAGCACGCGCGACGTCACCGCCCTCTTCAAAGGCATCGTCTCCTCGCTAAAGCCCGTCATCCAGCACGACTACACCAGCCTGGGCCTCCTCGATCAGACCACCGGCCTGCTCAAGATTCACGCACTCGATTTGCCCGTGCAGACGTCGTTTCCCAAAACCGAATTCACGGTTTCCCTCGAAGATTCTCCCGCGGGCCAGGCGATCTCCCGCGGGCAGGTCCTCATCGCCCGCGGCTCCGAAATCGACCGTTTCCACCCGGAGGTCATCCAGTTCCTTCGCGAACAGGGCGTGCAGGTGATCTGTTGCGTGCCGCTCACCACCCACGGTCGCACGTTTGGCACTATCAATTTCGCCAGCCGCAACACACAGGCGTTTTCCACTCCCGATGTCGAGCTGCTGCAGCAGGTCGCTTCGCAAGTGGCCATCGCGCTCGAAAATGCCCTGGCATTCAAGGAAATCGATGCGCTGAAGGACAAACTCGCTGTCGAAAAGCTCTATCTCGAAGAAGAGATTCGCACGGAATTCAGCTTTGACGAGATTATCGGGGAGAGCCCCGCCCTGCGCCGCGCGCTCGCTCAGGTGGAACTCGCCGCCCCCGCCGGCACCACCGTTTTGCTTCTTGGCGAAACCGGCACCGGCAAAGAGATCATCGCGCGCGCCATTCACAATCTGAGTCCTCGCCGGGAACGCACTTTCGTCAAGGTCAACTGTGCCGCCATTCCCGCGGGCCTGCTGGAATCCGAGCTCTTCGGCCATGAGCGCGGCGCGTTCACCGGCGCACTCACGCAAAAAATCGGCCGCTTCGAGTTTGCCGACCGCGGCACGTTGTTCCTAGACGAAGTGGGCGACCTGCCGCTGGAACTCCAGCCCAAATTGTTGCGCGTTTTGCAGGAACAGGAATTTGAACACCTCGGAGGCAACCGCACGATTCGCGTGGATGTGCGCGTCGTGGCCGCCACCAACGTCGATCTTGCCCAGTTGGTTTCCGAAAAGAAATTCCGCAGCGACCTCTACTACCGGCTGAACGTCTTTCCCATTCAGATGCCGCCGCTGCGCGACCGTCCCGAAGACGTGCCGCTGCTAGTCCGTTATTTCGTACAGAAATTCAGCCGCCGCCAGAACAAAACCGTGGAGTACGTTCCTTCGCCGGTGATGGATGCGCTGGTGAACTACCCGTGGCCCGGCAACGTCCGTGAACTCGAAAACCTGGTCGAACGCGCGGTTTTGTTGTCCCCGGGGAAGGAGCTTCGCGTACCCGTGGCCGAGCTGAAGGAGTCTTCTCCTACTGCCGTATTCGCGGCGACGCCTGTTGATGCTTCACGGCCGACTGTGCTGTCTTCTTCGCCGCCCGTAGCTGCCAGCCCGCTCAGCACGCTTGACGACGCGCAGCGTCATCACATCGTCCAAGTTCTGAGGCAGACGCAATGGCGCATCTCCGGCCCGCGCGGAGCCGCCGCGATTCTCGGAATGAAGCGCACCACCTTGCAGGCACGCATGCGCAAGCTGGGTATCAAACGCCCCATCTGAACTATGCGCCAGGTTGGCACGGTTCACCGATTGTGTTCTCCTAATGGAATCGATATGACGCGCGTTTCCTCATGGCGGAAGGCGCCCCGTTTCACGCTGCTGATTTGTCTTCTGGCCGCTTTCGCCATCTCATTCTTCCCCTTGAACTCACGCTCCCAACTGCCGGTGATCCGCTTTGTTCGAGACCCCGACCCCGCTCCCGATTTCAAAGTAAAGGATCTGGAGGGGAAGGAACTCAGCCTGGAGGCCTCGAAGGGCAAAGTGATTCTGCTGAATTTCTGGGCTACCTGGTGTGGACCGTGCCGCGTGGAAATCCCCAGCCTCATTAAATTGCAAAGCCGCTACAAGGATCACCTGCAAATTATCGGCATGGTTGTGGACGACGATGACGAAAATGTAGTTCGGGAGGTGGTGAAAGACGAGGCCATCAACTATCCAGTGGCGCTCACCACGCTGCAGGTGCGCCTGGCTTACGGTGGGATTGCGGCGCTCCCCACGCTTTTCGTCATCAATCCCGACGGCCGCGTCGTTCAGAAGCACGTCGGCTTGTTCAATCCCGCTCTGTACGAAACCGAAGTCCGCGCTCTCATCGGTCTACCCATTGCCGCCAAAGTCGAAACCTTCGATGATACGGGCGAAATCTTCCTGAAACATGCCGACCGCGCCACCTTGCTGCCCGGCGTGAACACGTCCGGACTCACAGCTGAACAGCGCACCGTGGCGCTCCACAAATTCAACGCGGAAACCTGCAATTGTGGCTGCAATCTCACTCTCGCGCAGTGCCGCATCTACGACCCGGCCTGCAAGACCAGCCTGGATCGCACCGCCGCCATTGTAAGGGAAGTCTCAGCCGTACAGGAGAAGGCCAAGCCGGAAGCTCCGGTTCCAACAGCGGCTCCCGAGGCTGGCGCGACTTCGCAAGCTCCAGTGGAAACCCCGAGGCCGTAATCAAAAAGTCTTCCCTCTGATGTCCCTACACCGCGTCGAAGTTGCGTCTCTTTGCGCATTCGAGGATAACGGACCGCTCCACGTTGCTTTCAGCCGAGCGCTATTTTTTCAACAGCTCCATCACGGCGCTCGTCATGGCCTTCACGCCCCTGCGGATGGCCGGCTCCGGCAGTGGCGCAAATTCGCTAGAGTGCAAGCTCCGCCTTCGGCAACGCCATTCTTGCAGAAGATTCACTCTACATCTTCCCTGTGTCTGTCCCTCCAGACGAAAACTGAGGCAAAGCAGGGGAGTACCCCAATAGGACCATATATGGTCATTGCGTCGATAGCATTATTATGCCATTTGCCCATATAATAGCACATGTAACAATCTTACGCGGCTGCATTGACAATTTAAGCGATTGAAAATAAATGCTTTAGATATGAATATGAATATTGATTTATTGGCCCATTGCTTGCTCCCGTACTATCCCATCGAGAAGGTAGCTATGCTTCGAATCACTACGGAAACGAAACGCGGAAAGACAATCCTCACTGTGGAGGGCCGAATCGCCGGCCCCTCAGTTGCCACTGTGGAGCAATGCTGGCGCGAACTGCACGCCGCATCCCCCAAGCAGAAGTACATTGCCAATCTTTGCGGCGTCAGCTTCATCGATAATTCTGGAAAAGCTTTGCTTCGGGAAATGCATCGTCTGGGCGTTGAGCTGCAGGCGGAAGGCTGCCTAAACCAGGCGATCGTGGACGAGATTTCAAACTCCGACGATGCCGATTGTGCGCAAAGCGACAGGCCAGCGAAGAAATCCAAAGGCGCACCGATTATCTTTTATGTGGCTTTCCTGAGTTTGCTTCTGCTGCCCACTCTGACCCGCGCACAGGAGAAAGCGGCTGCTCTCCCCGGCAACGTCCCGGGCGATACCCTGCGCCTGACGCTCGAGCAAGCGGTCGCTCTTGCCATCAAGCAGAATCCCGCGCAACAGATTGCCGTTCTGAACGCCGCCGAGAGTTTGCAAGACAAAAACATTGCCCGCGCCGATCTGCTGCCGCAGGCAAACCTGCACGTCGCCGATTCCGCCAACCGCGTGAATCTTCGATCGGAATTCGGTGGAAAGCCGCTTATCGCAGGTCTTGAATTTCCCGGCCACATCGGTCCGTACCAGATCTTTTCCGCCGGCCCTTCGTTCGGCAGCACGATCTTCGATTTCTCTCTATGGAAGCGGTATCAGGCGGCGCGGAGTAACGTGACTGCCGCAAAAGCGGACAGCCTAACCACCCGTGAGCAGGTTATCCTGTTGGTCGTTTCGCAATATATCGGCACGCTCCGAGCAGTGGCCAATGTCGAGGCTTCCAAATCCCGCGTCGATCTCGCCCAGGCTCTCTATGACCAGGCCGCAGACCTCCAGAAAGAAGGCGTAGGGACGGGCATCGACACCCTGCGTGCCAACGTGGAATTGCAAAACGAGAAACAGCGCCTCATTGAAGCGGAGAATGACCGGGAGGCCTCCCTGTTCGGGCTGAGTAAGCTCCTCAATCTCGATCCACGCCAGAAACTCGAACTCGCGGATTCCCTCAGCTTTTTCGAAATTCCGCAACCCGACGTGGAAGCCAGCATCGATGTTGCCCTCTCGGGTCGCGAGGAATGGAAGGCCATCGAAGCGCGCGAAAACGTGGCAAAACTGGAAAAGCAGGCTTCGCAGTACCAGCGCTTGCCTTCGCTCCGTTTCGACGGCGACTGGGCGTATCTTGGCATTTCTTCGAACAACGGAATCCCCACCTACCAATATCAGGCCTCGGTCAATATGCCTCTCTTCACCAGCGGACGTATTCGCGCGGAAGTGGCGAAGTCCGACCTGGAACTCCAGAAACTCGAGCAGCAGAAGGCCGATCTTCGCAACCAGATCGCTCTCGATGTGAAAACTTCGCTGCTGAACCTGCAATCCGCGCGGACCGAAGTCCAGGTCGCCAATCTCGGCGTTCAACTGGCCACAGACGAAGTCGATCAGGCGCGCGACCGCTTCAGGGCCGGAGTCGCCAACAACATTGAAGTCATTTCCGCACAGGATTCCTTGTCCCGTGCGAACGACAACCAGATTGCCGCGCTCTATCGCTTTAATCAGGCTCGCGCGGACTTTGCACGCGCCATCGGACAGATGGAAAAGACTTACGCGAAGTGAGGACACGATGAGTGTGGAGCTCGAAGTCGGATTCGAAAATGCCGCATCGGCAAAAGTGCCTTCCGAGGAACCGCAGAAGCCGGACTTGTCGTCGAAATCGTTTGCGAATCCGAAGATTCGCCGCGGCCTCATCCTTGGCGGCTTTGTTCTCGTCGCAGTCTGCCTCGGCCTGTTCCTCTATTTTCACAACCGCGAATCCACCGATGATGCCCAAGTGGACGGCCACATTACTCCTGTGGCTTCCAAGATTTACGGCCGCGTCGCCAAGGTGCCCGTTGACGACAATCAGGCCGTGAAGGCCGGGCAGGTACTCGTGCAGATTGATCCGGCGGACTATCAGGCTGCGGTGGACCAGGCCAAGGCCGCGCTGGCATTTGCCGAAGGCGAGGCGCGCTCGGCTGGCGTGGATGTTCCGCGGACCACCGAAAGCGTCGCGAGTGGCACTTCCAGTGCTGAGGCGCAGCTCTCTGGCGCTCACGCCGACCTCATGCGGGCCCAGGCAGCTTACGACCAGGCCCAGACCGCCGACCTTGCCGTTGCCCAAGCCAACATCGATCGCAGCCGGGCCAACGCGCAGCTCGCCAAGGCCGATCTCGAGCGCTACACGCCGCTCATGGAAAAGGGAGAAATTTCCAAGCAACAGTACGACGCAGCGAAGGCCAACGCCGACGCCTCTGCCAGTGCACTGGTGGCTGACGAGCAGCGTTTCGCCCAAGCCAAGCGCAATATCGATATCACGCGCGACCAGCTGGATGCCGCCAAGGCTCGCGTCGAACAAGCCAAGGCGGGAGTTGGCTCAGCACACGCCGATCAGAAGCGCGTGGCCATGCGCTCCGCCGACGCTCAGGCAAAACTGGCCAGCGTCGCCCGCGCCCGCGCCTCACTCGATGCCGCGCAGCTCAACCTCAGCTACTGTAACGTCGTCGCGCCTGTCGACGGAGTGGCCACGCACAAGACCGTCGAGCCCGGCCAGATCGTGCAGCCCGGCCAAGGTTTGCTAGTGGTCGTGCCCCTCCAAGACGTTTGGGTCACTGCCAATTTCAAGGAAACCCAGTTGCGCAATATGAAGCCTGGCCAGAAGGCTTACGTGAAAGTCGACACGTATGGAAAGACCTTCAACGGACATGTCGATTCCATCGCCGGGGCCACCGGCGCGGTGCTCAGCCTGCTCCCCCCGGAAAACGCCACGGGAAATTACGTCAAGGTCGTTCAGCGCATTCCCGTCAAGATCGTTCTGGATCCCATTTCGCCGGACGTGGCTGTGCTGCGCCCGGGGATGAATGTGGACGCAACAGTGGTCACGAAGTAGGAAGAACAGGATTCAACGGATCTCATGTTAGAGAGACTCAAATCGAAGCTGCGCCAGCCGGGGGGAATGTGCCGGTGCATTGAGGGGGAAGCGGCCTTTTGTAACTTTTTTCGTCTAACGGACTCTTATGGTTCTACATTGGGGGGAGCAAATGGCAACGCAAGTGATAAGCACGACAGAAGTTAGCGAAAATAAGCTGATCCGCGAGGGTCAGCGCGGGGATGCCCAGGCGGTCGAAACCCTCTTTCGCCGCTATCACCGCCCGCTGTTCCAGACGGCACTCCGTGTTCTCGGTAACGCCGAAGATGCGGAAGACGCCTTGCAGGACGGGCTGCTTTCGGCCTATCGCAATCTCAAGCGCTTCGAGGGCCGCTCGCAGTTCTCCACCTGGCTCACGCGCATCGTCATCAACGCGGCTCTGATGAAGCGCCGGAGTGCCAAGGCGCGTCCGGCGGCTTCTCTCGATGACACTCACCATGAGGACGAACTGCCTGCCGCCGAGCGCTTCGCGGACGGCAGTCCGAATCCCGAGCAGCTCTACATCGGCACAGAGATTCGCGAGATGATCAATGAGAATCTCGACGAACTTTCACCGCTGCTTCGCTCCGCCTTCCTTCTTCGCGAAGTGCAGGGCTATTCCACAGGCGAGGCCGCCAGGAAACTCGGTGTCACCGAAAACACTCTAAAGGCGCGTCTCTGGCGCGCGCGGCACCAGCTCGCCGACCGCCTAGGCCGCCGTCTCCGCCGCATGAAGGACGACATGTCCCCCAGTATGGGTGGGGATGAAGCCTGCAGCTACTGCTGATTCAGCCCTCTTGACCCACAAGCCCACAGAGGAGCCTGAGCGGGTTCCAGATGCTGGTACCTGGACCACTCGACCTCCTCTTGCTTTCCCTCTGTGATCGCAACCAGCTCGAATCTAGTACAATTTCCCGGGCGGAGGTCCCTGCTCATGAAATCCTCCATCCGTCTCTTTCTTGTTGTCGCCCTTTTCCTGGGCGGTATTTGCCTCGGCGAAGAGTTCTATTTTGCCGCCTACGCTCAATCCTCCGCGGCAAAATCACCTGTGCTGCCCATTGGCAAACCGATCCAGATCCAAGCTCCTCTCGGCTTGCCTCCTGTTCCCATTCCGGCGGATAACCCGCCCACCGAAGAAACCGTCGCTCTTGGCCGGCGTCTGTACTACGATCCGAGTCTCTCCATCGATAGCACGATTTCTTGCGCCTCTTGTCATGCGCCACAATTTGCCTTTTCGGACAATCGCCCGGTTTCGGAAGGCGTTGCCAAGAAACTTGGCACCCGCCATGCCCCCACGGTAATCAACTCGGCGTACAGCACACTCCAATTCTGGGATGGCCGCGCACCCAGCCTCGAAGAGCAAGCCGAAGATCCCATGACCGATCCTGTCGAAATGGCGCATTCTCTCGACGGCGTCGTAAAGCGTCTCCAGGCGGATTCGAAATATCCCGAGCTGTTCAAGAAAGCCTGGGGCACGGACCAGATCTCCATCGATATGGTTGCCAAGTCCATCGCCTCCTTCGAACGCACCATCGTCGCCGGCGATTCCCCGTTCGATCGGTTCTTCTATGGCCACGATTTCAAGGCGCTTTCTTTGGAAGCACAGCGCGGACTCAAGATCTTTGTGGATGCGAAGAAAGGCAACTGCGCCGTGTGCCACACCCTCGGCAAGGACTACTCGCTCTTTACGGACAACAAGTTTCACAATCTCGGCGTGGGCGCGGACACTCGCGGCAATCTCAACGACATGGGGCGCTACGCCGTCACGAAAGTCGACGGGGACATGGGTTGCTTCAAAACGCCGAGTCTGCGGAATCTGGCCAATCGCGGCCGCTATATGCACGATGGCAGCTTCCCGACCGTGAAGGATGCGCTGGCCCATTACATTGGCGGCGGCAACTGGAACCCCCATCTCGACAAGGAAATTCACTCCCTCGACGTTCTCACCTTCGACGAGCGCGATGAGCTTCTACAATTCCTCGATTCGTTGAACGGCAAACTCCCAGACAACATCGGTCCTCCGGCGGATCTGGCGCCGCCAGCCAAATCTGCCCCTTCTGGCAGGTAGTTGTCTTTCAATTCGAACAGGCGGAGACGCGATTCACGTCGCGGCCCCGATTTATTTTGGAGTGCGGCGGCTCGCTTCCGCCTTTGCGGTTTACTCGTTTTCTCAAAACTCTGCTATTCAATCCACTGTTGTCATCCAGAGAGCCGTCTTTTGGCTCGAAGGATCTCAATGTAAGAATGTAGGTAGGATTTCGACCTCGAACGGTCAACGCCGCGCCGCTGCGTACAGGCCCAGCACTCGCAACTCGCTCGTTGCCAAGCGCACTCCCCTCAGCGCCTTCTCTAGCGGCTCATGCCGCTCCGCTTCCACATCCACATAAAATTGATACTCAAACGGCCTTCCGTGGATCGGCCGGCTCTCGATCTTTAGCAAATTCACGCCATATTTTGCGAATGGCTCCAGCGACGCCAACAACGCTCCCGGCTTGTGCGCCAGCCGCATCGCCAGGGACATCTTCTTTGCATCCTTCGCTCGATATCGTTGTGCTTCCCCCGGCGGCAGGAGCAGCACAAAGCGTGTGAAATTCTCCGCGTTGTCCTGAATGTTCTCGCGCAGGATCACTGCCCCGTAGTGCCCCGCGGCGCGCCGTCCCGCGATGGCCGCGCAACTCTTGTCGCCCCTGCCCATCATTTCCCGCACGCTCCCAGCCGTATCTTCCGCCGGAACGCGCTTCAATCCAGGATGCGCCTCGAAAAACCGCTCGCACTGCGCCAGCGCCATTGGGTGCGAGGCCACTGCACGGATCTCCTCGAACCTCGCTCCCGGGCAGCCCATCAGATGATGCTCAATCGGCAGGATGGTTTCGCCGCAAATCTCCAGTGGGCTTTGCAGCAGAAGGTCGTAGACGCGCACCACGGAGCCCGCGAGTGTGTTCTCCACCGGCACCAGCAAGGCGTCAGCAGCTCTCTCCGAGATTGCGCGAAACGTGGCTTCAAACGTCACCCGCGGCACCGTTTGGATTTGTTCTCCCAACAGTTGCACGGCAGCCGCTTCGCTGAAGGCCCCCGGCTCTCCCTGAAACGCTACGCGCATCCTTTTGAAATTCAGTTCGCCCATCCGCTCCGGTCCGTTCCCTGCAATCTCTCCGGCGTGCACGGTTCCAAGCTATAACTTCACTCCCACCGGAGGCAGACGCATCATGACACAGAATCGGCCTCAGAAGGGCGACTACGCCCCGTACTGTGAAGAATATATTGCTCTCGGTTTGAGCGGAGATTTCCTTGAAATTCTGGTGCAACACCACCGCAGCATTTTGGAAGAACGCTACCTGCCCGCACTCACGCGCGCCTGACGGCTGCTCGTGCCATTCCAATCATTTGGGCAAAAATTAGACTGGGGCCAGCTTACAGATCATGCGCCGGGAACAAGTCGAACGGCACTCTTTCACATCGGCCCCGGCAGATTTCTTTCTTCTCCCAACCCTCGCTTCGCTTCGAGCCCGTTTTGCACGCCCTCGCCGTAAACCGTGAGCACGGGGCCATTCAGGTACTCAGGATCCTGATCGGATTCCTCGTGTCTCGCCAGTGCCGCCTTGCACCGTGGCCATACCAGGTATGCGATGAGAAAGCTCGCCAACGCCAGGGCAAATCCAGCGGCAATCACCGTCGTCTCGTTGGCCTTCAGCGGATCGCGGATCACCTCCGTCAGCAGATAAATGCCCCAAAGAAACAGATTGACGGCCGCGAACAGACCCAGGCCAAAAAAGGTTCTTTCAAATCTCCCGCGCAACACCAGCGGTATTCTTCCGTGCCCGTGGAGCACTTCGATTTTTGTGGCTCGCATGGGAGCTTACTCCTTCTCGATTCCAACTTCATTCCTTGGGCGCCGCCTCTTCGCGCAGGAAATCCAGGTACCCGAGCGCCGACCGAACCTCCGCTTTTTGCATCAGGCTGCCGCAGACACAACGCGGCACCGCGTCTCCTTCTTCAGCCATCGTCGCCACCATGAACCAGTTGCAATCTCGATTGGGGCAATGCCAATGGGTCCCACCACCGCTCGACATAGGCGCCTCCGCTGCATTTTTTCCGCTGCGACCTGTGGCACAGCCAAACAAGAATCTCACTTGTGTATATGGCAACGCAGTAATAATTGCAACGGAAAAATATATGACTTGAGAATATTATCGGAAAGTAAGCAGAGGGCGCGGGTTCTGGTACTCTTGACGGCGTTCCAAATTAGAACGCGCTTCCCCGCCAAATTATTTCCCCTCTCGTTGCGACCCCGCGCGACCCGCTGCTACAATTCCCCTTTTGCCGGGTTCTGTTTCGTAGCACTGGGGTTCTACCCCTACGCTTGCGATTGGCATCTAATTGGTTCTGTGCGTGTTACGGCCGCTGCGGTGGTTCGGCCGGGCTGCCATCGAGCCCTGATTTCAGGATCCGGCTTGGTTTCATCACGAAGGGAGATTCGACGTGGCGAAATACGACGTTGCAATCATTGGCAGTGGTCCGGGCGGCTATGTGGCGGCCATCCGCGCAGGTGAACTGGGCCTCAAGACGGTCGTCGTCGAAAAAGATCCCTTCCTCGGCGGCACATGCCTCCACGTCGGCTGCATTCCCACCAAGGTTCTTCTGCATCATGCCGATGTCTACGACCACTTCAAAGACGCTTCCGAACTTGGCTTTGAAGTTTCCGGCCTGAAAATTAATTGGGCCAAAATCCTGGCGCGCAAGAATAAGATCGTCACCAAGCACTCCAAGGGGATCGAATTCCTCTTCAAGAAAAACAAGGTCGAGTGGGTGCAGGGCTGGGGCAAATACGACGGTCCCGGAAAAGTCTCCGTCGAAAAAGACGGCAAAGAATCCACGATCGAAGCGAACAGCATTCTTCTCGTCAGCGGTTCCGAAGCCAAGGCGCTTCCCGGGATCGAGCCGGATCACAAGCAGATTCTGACCAACCGCTCGATTCTCGAGCTGCCGGAAATTCCGAAAACACTCATCGTCGTCGGGGCCGGTGCGGTTGGCGTCGAGTTCGCCTCCATTTTCAATTCCTTTGGCACAGAAGTTACCATCCTCGAAGCCCTCCCGCGTGTCGTTCCTGTCGAAGACGAAGAAATTTCCGCCGAACTCGACAAGACCTATCGCAAAAAAGGCATCAACATCTTCACCAGTTGCAGCGTGGACGGCGTAAAGAAGGACGCCACGAGCGTCACCGTCTCCTTCAAGGACAAGGACGGCAAAGCACAATCCTTGCAGGCCGAAAAACTGCTCCTCGCTGTCGGCCGCCAGCCGCTAACCGTAAATTGTGGTCTCGAAAAATCGAAGGCCAAGGTGGAACGCGGCTTCGTCCACGTGAATGAATACATGCAGACCGATGAGCCCGGCCTCTACGCCGTTGGCGACATCGTTGCCGGACTCCCGCAACTGGCCCACGCCGCCATGATGGAGGGCATCGTTGCAGTCACGCACATTGCCGGCAAGCCTACGCACGCGATTGTCAAGACCCGCATTCCCAATGCCACCTATTGCGAGCCGCAAATCGGCTCGATCGGCCTCACCGAAAAGCAGGCTCGCGAAGCAGGCCACGCCGTCAAGACCGGCAAATTCCCCTTCGTGGGGAACAGTAAAGCCACCATCCTCGGCAGCCATGGCGGTTTCGTCAAAGTGGTCTCCGACGAGAAATACGGTGAAGTCCTTGGTATCCACATCATCGGTCCGCTGGCCACGGAAATTCTTGCGGAAGCCGCCACCGTCCTGCACCTCGAAGGGACCATCGACGACATGATGAACATGGTTCACGCGCATCCCACGGTCTGGGAAGCCATGGGCGACGCCTTCGCCTCCGTCCGCGGCCTGCAGATCAACGTGTAGTTATAAGTGGCCAATTTTCAGTTCTTAGTTACGGCAAGAACTGCGGCGGTTGTTAGAGCTGAGGCTCAAATGTCATCTCACTCGCGCGGAGCGGGGATGTGCCATTGCCGTACTTAAGACTTAGAACTTAAGACTTAAAACTGCTTTCCTCCAATGCCGCCTCTCCTCATCACCGACCTGGGCCTAATTTCCTACGCCGACGCCTGCGCCCTGCAGCAGCGCCTTGTGGACGCTCGCAAAGCCGGCGCCATCGATGACGTCCTTCTCTTCTGCGAGCATCCCCACGTCCTCACACTCGGCCGCAACGCCAACCGCGCCAATCTTCTCGCTTCCGAACACGTGCTTCGCCAGAAAGGCGTGGAACTCCATTCCACTAATCGCGGCGGCGACATCACCTATCACGGCCCGGGCCAGGTTGTCGGCTACCCCATCCTCAATCTTGGCAATATCAAGCGCGATGTCGGCTGGTACGTCCGCACGCTCGAAGAAGCCATGATTCGTGCCTCCGCTGATTTCGGTGTCACCGCCTATCGCGTTCCCGGCAAAACCGGCACTTGGGTCCAGACCGGCGCCAGCGAAGAAAAACTCGCCGCCATTGGCGTTCACATCAGCCGCTGGGTCACCTCCCACGGCTTTGCCTACAACGTTGCCACCGACCTCCGCTATTTCGAACTCATCGTTCCCTGCGGCATCCCCGACCGCAAAGCCACCTCACTAGAAAAACTCCTCTCCCGCGCCGTCGCCCTCGCCGAAGTAAAACCTCGCCTCACCCACCACCTCGCCGAAATCCTCTCCCTCACTCCCCGCCCCACTTCGCTAGATGATCTTCTCGCTTTTGTAGGGTCTGCCCCCTGAAGCTGGCTGGACCCCCGCAAGCAAAATCACTCGTGCTTACAGATCGGCCTTGATATATCTCCAGCCACAAGTCACTTGTCGGGTGACTGGGTTAACCAGGCAGTTGGTTCGGTTATTGAATGCGAGCAGGCTTCCACTAATGGTGGGGCTGAATGTGTTGTGGCTGATGCAGTACGAAATGGAACTAAATCCGTCGGGAATTCCGAACTCCGCTACTGAAGCGCTGGCCAGGCCTTGCATTCCGACACACTGAGGGGCGACGTCAGAGGAGACCCCGCTTTGTAGCGAATCACCCCGTCCGAGGTCGAACAAAAGCTTCTTGTTCCAGTGTTGCTATCGGCCGGCGTTGCAACCACCACATATTCCTGGCAGGTGCGTTGCTTACAGATCGCAGTGACCCTGAAGCGATATCCGGATTTCGTGCACCATGCGTCAGCGATGCAACTCTCATTGGCCAAAGACTGGTCAAGCAGACCCGCGTGTTCCGGCGAGTAGGCCGTAGGTTTCCGAGGATCTGACCCGAGCGTGGCTAGATTAGGCGCGAATCCTCTCTGCGGATAAGTCCCCGAATAAGTATATTGGGCGGTGTTCACCGTGCGGACGCTGCCGACCGCGCTCGCTTCGTTGGCGGCTATTCTTGAACGCAGCAGGTTGGGAATCGCGATGGCCGCCACGATCAACACTGCACCGGCATCAAGTGCGCTGCTTCTACTCACCTCGCGAATTGCCATCTCCTCGCCATAAACGCAGACGACCGCCGGTTTAGCTTCTTTCGAAGCCTGCGAAATGCTTTCCGCGAACCCAGGCACGAGTTGCTGAAACCTCAGAGCTGCCATTGCGATTGGGTCCTCGTACAACAATGCCGAAGCCTCCGGTGGGTAGCCTGGTGGAAGTGATGTAAGGAATTTCTTGGACTTTCCCAACGATCCACCGGACCGGTGCGACGCGACTGCCTCGGCAACCGCGTTCCGGCTCGTGCCTACGACCAGATAGCCATCCACAAACGCATAGCCGATTTCCATTACGCCCTTTTGAGAGGGAATCTGGACTGTTTGGTAAGCGACGCCTCCGACATCACCATTCTCTAGCTCGAAATGAGCCGCAGTCATTAACGTACTCAGTGTTTGCTGTAAATGGCCGGCATCATTTACTCTGAGTATTGCCTTCCATACGGGCTGCGTCGGAGTCAGACTGTCCAGTTCCACAGTGAGTTCGCCTCCCAGGAGGCTGAGCAAATCGTCTTTCAGGCTGAGATTCAAAGCCTTTTCGAATCCCGGAAGCATCGCAAATGCATTCGAATTCGAGAGCGTGGCCAACTCCTTAACATCTTCAAAGATCCCCGCCGGATTCGTGAGCACGACGGTGCCCGCCATCATTGTTTTGTCTGAGACAAAATCAAGGCTGCCCATCGGACCTGGCTTTGCCAGCCAGGACGCGGCTCCGTGCCGCGGAGCATTGAAACTCAATTCCATCTGGCTGACTGGCTGGCCGGCCACGTTCTTGTGCGCCCAAACTAAGTACTTCACGTCGGCAAACCCGCTGTGCAGAAGAGCTGCGTTCTGGTTTGCGCCAGGTGAAGCCTGCTTTAAGATCTTGTGTAGATCAGCCGCAGCTAAGACGGTCACTCCGCCTTGGTACTCCTGGCTAATTCGCTGCCCGAATGGAGTCGGGACAAACTCCCGACTACCCCCGTTCAGCCGAGCATTAAAACTGCGCAGTGTCGCCAGATCGACCGCTCCGACAACATAATCAGGGCGAATCAGGACCATCAATCCCTCGCCCGGGGTCTTTTCCTTTGCCGTCGCGAGTTCCTCCAGGTCTAATACGCGCAGAGACGGCTTCGTTTTGCCGGAAAATTGCTCTACCATCTGCTGGAGAAATTTCTTCAGTCCCGGCTTTCGTACTTGCGCAACAATCAACAGGTTTGGTTCCTTGCCTTCCCATACCACCGACATCACAATTTCCTCGCCCAAGTATTCGTGGAGCTGAGAAAACTTCTCCAGAAAGTCTTCTACCTTGGGCCCGGCTGTAGCCGGTTCGCCGTGGTCCCACCAATCGCGGAGTTCCACGCTCTCCTGCCGTTCCTGACGAAAAACCTTCAGCGCCTGATTCGTAACGTCTCCATAATTAGGAAGCGCGGCATAAAAGACGGTTGATTCCGGCAACAGGGGCAAGAGACGGCTTTCGCCCCGCGCCGCAGGAAATTGGATGTTATGTTGGAGCTTCTCGGCCAACCGGCTGAACTCCTCTAGCAATCCAGGATACTTGTTCAAATCTAGAGGGAAGACCGCTTGGGGCTTTTCACCGGCAGGCTTGTTCTGGGCATTGCACGTCGAGCCTACGAAAAAAATTGCGGCGATGACTGCAGCGCACTTTATGAAATGACGCTGGATTTGCTGGAGAGTCTGCGCGTATCCCATCCGTTTTGCCCCCGATCTGGAACCACCCAGCATAGACTGCTCAGCCCGCCTCTGTCAGCAAAACACTGTCGGCGGTTGGCATGGTCCAGCTCGGCAGGATGGAACGAAAGCCTCAGTAGTGAGCTAGGCAAAAACCTGTGCTAACTCGTGGTAAGCCGGCTTACTGGGCAAGTTCGCTAAGCGCTTGGAATCAAGCACCCGGCTCAATCTGGTTCGGAACTCAAGCTGCAAGTTCTTCATGCAGCCCGCAGCGAACTCCCCAGCCGCCCACATCTACTCGCAACCACGTGCACCCTCTCCCCCATTAGGTGCCAAACCTGCGTTAGCCGTAAGATAGAACCCCGAATGCCCATTCGGAGAACCACCAACGATGCCTGCCTCTGAGTCTCGCGTTAAAGCAGGAAAACTTTCCCGCCAGCAGTACCTCGACCTCTACTACTTCATGCGCCTCAACCGCGAGGTCGAAGACACCATGGCCCGCCTCTTCCGCCAGAACAAAATCGTCGGCGGCCTCTACGCTAGCTTGGGCCAGGAAGCCATCTCCGTTGGCAGTGCTTACGCCCTCGAAAAGCGCGACTGGCTAGCGCCCATGATCCGCAACATCGGGGCCCTGCTGGTCAAGGGCGTTCCCCCGCGCGACATTTTCACCCAGCACATGGCCAAGTACACTTCGCCCACCAAGGGTAAGGACGGCACCAGCCACTTCGGCGATCTCGACAACCTCCACATCATCTCGCCCATTTCCATGCTTGGGGATCTCATTCCCGTCATGACCGGCGTGGCCATGGCTGGCCGCTACCTTGGCCAGAAAATCGTGGCCATGACCTGGATTGGCGACGGCGGCAGCTCCACCGGCGTCTTCCACGAGGGCCTAAATCTCGCCGCTTCGCAGAAAGCCGCGCTGGTCCTGATTCTGGAAAATAATCAGTGGGCTTACTCTACGCCCGTGAGCCGCCAGGTGCCGCTCGAAAACCTCGCCGATCGCGCCAAGGCCTATGGCATTTCCAGCTACATCGTCGATGGCAACGACGTTGTCGCTGTCTACACCACGGCGAAAGAAGCGGTCGAACGCGCCCGCGCGGGGGAAGGCCCCATCTTGATTGAAGCGAAAACCTTTCGCCGCCACGGCCACGCGCAGCATGATCCCGCCGAATACGTCCCCAAGGAACAGCGCGCCTACTGGGAAAAGCGCGACCCCATCACTCTCTACGAAAAATTCCTGACCGAAGAAAAGCTCCTCGACGCCAAGGGCAAAAAGGAAATCGAAGCCCAAATCAGCGCACTCCTCGAAAAGGAACGCGAGTTCGCCGAAAATTCTCCCATGCCTCCGCCGGAACTCGCTTCGCAGGGCGTCTATTGCACCGGCCCCGAATGCCACGACCTGAAGCCCAAGTGGGAGCGCCCCGTCGAGGAACTCCTGCCGCCGAAATCGTGCGTCGAGCCGGTCTGGACCGTCGAAGGCTTCGGCAGCGGCATCGTTTCTTCCAGCGGCAGCGCTCCGATTCACTTCGGTGATGTTCCCACCGGCGCGGAGAAGCCCTCAGCTCCCCCCAGGCCGCCCGCGAAAGGCGCAGCGAAACCCAGGAAAAAGCCTGTGGCGAAAAAATCTGCCCGGAAAGGAGGCCGCTGAGCATGGCTCCAATCACCTTCCTCGAGGCCATCCGCCAGGCCATGCTCGAAGAAATGGCGGCTGACCCCCGCGTCGTTTTGATCGGGGAAGATGTCGGCGTTTACGGCGGCGCATTCAAGACCAGCGAAGGCCTGCTCGAAAAATTCGGCTGGGAGCGCGTCATCGACACGCCCATTAGCGAAAGCGCCATCATCGGCGCGGCCTGCGGCATGAGCTACCTCGGCCTGCGCCCTATCGCCGAAATGCAGTTCATCGATTTCATCGCCTGCTGCTTCAACCAGCTCACCAATTTCGTCGCCAAGAGCCATTACCTCTGGAACGCTCCCGTTCCAATGGTCGTTCGCGGCCCTTCCGGCGGCGGCGTGCATGGCGGCCCGTTCCACTCCGCCAATCCGGAAATGTATTTCCTGCACACGCCGGGTTTTAAGATCGTCTATCCCTCCACGCCCTACGATGCAAAGGGCCTGCTCAAGGCCAGCATTCGCGACAATAATCCAGTTCTCTTCTTCGAACACAAATTCCTTTACCGCCGCATCAAGGAAGAAATTCCCGAGAGTGATTACACCGTCCCGCTCGGCAAATCCATCGTCCGCCGTGAAGGAAAACACCTCACCATCCTTTCCTACGCGGCCATGATGCACGTCTCGCTCGAAGCCGCCGCCGCCCTCGCGAAAGAAGGCATCGAAGCCGAAGTCATCGACCTGCGCACGCTTCTTCCCCTCGACGAAGAGACTATCCTCAACTCCGTCCGGAAAACCAACAAGTGCCTTGTCGTCCACGAAGACACAAAGACCGGAGGCATCGCCGGCGAAATCGCCGCCATCCTTTTTGAAAAAGCCTTCCACGATCTCGACGGCCCGCTCGTCCGCGTCACCTCTCTCGACACGCCCGTTCCCTACGCTCCCACGCTGGAGGAGGCCTTCCTCCCCAACGCCGAAAAAGTTTTCGCCGCCGCGAAAGACCTGGTTCGCTTCTGAAGATTTTAGAGATGACATAGAGAATAAGCGGCGTCATTATCGTGGGACTCCTAGAAGCAGCGCTACTGTGATCGCCGGCCCCAGCAGAGGTCCCGCGAAATTTTCTGGGCCAGCCCTGCAGCCGGAAAGAAATGATCTTTTCCGCAGATTCATCGCACCCAATCCCGCGCCGGATTCAGTGGGAATCGCGCCCGTGAATTTCCTTTCTTGTCGCGTATCGGCCTGTGCGTGCTATACTTCCAAGTCTGGCCCACGCCGCGGAAGCGGCTGGGGTTAGCTGTCAAAACGGGGTGTGACCCGGTTCGCCGGGTGCCTTTTTTTCTTAGGGGGATTTATCGCTGAACGGAATTTCCGGCAGGCCGACCGTACCCGCGTCAACGAGCGGATACGCGCTCGGGAAGTTCGGGTGATCGATGAACAAGGCGGACAGTTGGGTGTCATGCAGCCGTTTGAGGCTCTTCGCCTGGCGCGCGAACGGGGACTGGACCTGGTGGAAATTTCGCCCACGGCCGATCCGCCAGTTTGCAAAATCACCGACTACGGCAAATACCAATATCAGTTGAGCAAGAAGGCCCACGAGCAGCGCAAGAGCAGCCGTGGCTCGCAGCTGAAGGAAGTCAAGTTTCGACCGGCGACTGCCGAGCACGATTATCAAGTTCGCAAGAGTCAGATCATCCGATTCCTCGGGGAAGGCCACAAAGTTCGCGCCATGATTTTTCATCGTGGACGCGAAATGGCCCACCAGGAAGTGGGACGCGCCAAGATGACGCGGCTGCTCGGCGAAATCGGCGAACACTGCCAGATCGAAACGATGCCCCGCATGGAGGGGAACGTTCTGGTGGCGCTCCTGGCTCCGAAAAAAGGCGCGGGCGCGGTGGCTCGACCGACAACTTCGGCGCAGCCGAACGCGTAGTTCGCCGGAAAATTTTCAGGGCTGGCTCTGGGTAGCTCGCACGGAGAGGATTCACAGCAATGCCACGCAATTCGCTGAAACCCAAAAAGAAGCTGAAGACGCACCGCGGCGCGAGGAAGCGCTTCAAGATCACCGCCAACGGCAAGATTCTGCGCATGCATTCCGGTAAGCGCCACCTTCTAGGCACCAAGGCGGCCAAGCGCATGCGCAAGCTCAAGAAGCTGACTCAGGTGAGCCCGCGCGACGTCGCTGCGGTAAGGCAGATGCTCCCTTACGGAGTGTAAGACGCGCCGCGGCGGGAAGGTTTTGTAGTGGCCAATCTAAAGACTGGCAGCTTCCGATAGGAAGCATGCTGATTCGCAAGTCAGCCACTACGTTCAACATTGCGAAGCTTTCGTTTCGCAACAACGTGCCAGGCAGCGCTTCACGGGTGCCTGCCGGCCGTTCCGCCCCGATTCCGGGGCAATCACACCGGAAACAAACCCGTTGCTGGAAACGCTTCGCCGCGTTTCTTGGCAACCTGTTTCGTTTCCACACAAATCTGTAGCTCAGGCCTTCAGGCCTGAGGTTTCCTCGGTAACGACCGAGAATCCTCACCCCTGAAGGGGTGAGCTACATAACAAATGAAGGAGAAAACCCATGCCACGCGTAAAACGCGGCACCAAGCGCCGGGCTCGGCGCAAGAAGTACCTCAAGAGGACCAAAGGCTTCTTCCTCACCAAGAGCAAGCTCTACCAGTCCGCTCAGGAAGCCGCCAATCGCGCCGATCGCTATGCCAAGCGCGACCGCCGCGCCAAGAAGCGCCAATACCGTCGTCTCTGGATTCAGCGTGTCGGCGCCGCCGCTCGCCTGAACGGCGTCACGTATGGTCAACTCATTCACGGCTTGAAGGCTGCGGGTATTTCCATCGACCGCAAGGTACTTGCGGACATGGCCGTGCGCGACGCCGCTGGGTTCGCCCAGCTTGCGGAAAAGGCTAAGGCCTTTGCGCCCAAGCCCGCAGCAAAGAGAGCCTAGCGCTGTGGGTCACGCCTGATGGCGTGAGGGCTCACTATCGTGGGGGCGAAGCACTGCTGCGCCCCAGCTCGGCGCGTTTTCATCTGGGAAAGCTGCAGCTCACGACTTCCGACGTGATCGCTTCCCGGTCTAGGGGCAGGATTTCTTGCGTGCCTACGGTGTAATCTATCCCTCAACTATGCCAACCATCGACAATCCAACTGAGAAGACGCTGGCGGAACTCGGCTTGACCAACAGCTCGGAGATCCCGGTGCTCTTCGCCAGCGTGCGCGAACAATTCGACCGTCAGCTTGCCGCCAAGAGCGGTAGCGAGCCCGATTACTTGGCACTGCACTACGCGTGGCTGGGGCGCAAGGCTGGCGTTCTTAGTGCGATTACGGATAACTGGTTGAAATCCGCCCCGCCTGCATTAAGGCCGGTCGTTGGCCAGTCGCTCAATGAGCTGAAACGGCATATCGAAAGCAGTTTGGAATCGTTCCGCGTTGCAGTTGAAAAATCGTCCGCTGAAGCAGCTGCGACTCGGGAAAAAGTGGACCTTTCTCTCCCTGGCGTGATTCGTCCCATCGGCTCGCATCACCTGATCCGTCAGGTCTTCCAGGAAATCGAGGACATCTTCTTCTCCATTGGCTTTTCTGTCGTCGAAGGCCCGGAGATCGAAACGCCGTACTACAATTTCGAGGCCCTGAATATTCCCGAGTACCATCCCGTCCGCGACGACATGGATACGTTCTATCTGGAATTGCCGAAAGGCGCCCCTGGCCCGCTGCTTCTCCGCACGCACACTTCGCCCGTGCAGATCCACACCATGGAGAAGCGCCAGCCGCCGGTGCGCGTCATCGTTCCCGGCAAGGTCTATCGCCGCGACAATCCAGACGCCACGCACTCCTTCATGTTTCACCAGATCGAAGGCCTGGCCGTCGATTCGGACATCACGTTCTGCGATTTCACCGGCACCATCGATTACTTCGTGAAGCAGTTCTTCGGTGAAAGCGTCAAAACGCGTTTTCGTCCCAGTTATTTTCCGTTTACCGAGCCTTCGGTCGAATTCGACGCCTCCTGCATCTTCTGCGGCGGCACAGGCACCGCGAAATCCGGCGGCACCTGCGGCAAATGCAAAGGCGTCGGCTGGATCGAGCTGTTCGGCGCGGGCATGGTCGATCCTGCCGTCTACGGCTTCGTCAATTACGACCCGAAAAAGGTCAGCGGCTTTGCCTTCGGCATCGGCATCGACCGCCTGGCCATGCTCAAGTACGGCATTGATGACATCCAGGTGTTTTTCCAGAACGATGTGCGTTTTCTGCGCCAATTCTCATGAGCACCGCATGGAATACTTCACACGAGTTTATTTCGGGCAGTTCGACAGGGACTAGCGCATGAAAGTCGCTTACAACTGGTTGAAAGAATTTGTCGACGTCACTGCGCCGCCGGAAGAAATCGCCTCGCGCCTGGCGCTTTCCGGCACCAATATCGCCGGCATCGAGAATGGCGCGCACGGCGCTGTCATCGATGCGGAAGTGAGTTCGAATCGGCCGGATTGCCTCGGCATGCTCGGAATCGCCCGCGAACTCGGCGCCATCTTTCACCTTCCGCTGAAAATCATTGCGCCAAAGCCTGCGGAAAGCGGTTCCGCAAAGGCCTGCGACGCCGTCAGCATCAAGATCGAAGCGCCGGAACTTTGCGGCCGGTTCACGGCGCGCGTGATTCGCGGAGTGAAGATTCAGCCTTCCCCCGCTTGGTTGAAGGACCGCTTGGAAGCCGCCGGCACCGCCAGCATCAACAACGTTGTCGACATCTCCAACTACGTGATGCTCGAACTCGGGCACCCGCTGCACGCCTTCGATTACGACCTCGTTCGCAATCACAGCATCGTCGTCCGCCGTGCCAAGCCGGGAGAGAAAATAAGAACTCTCGATGCTATCGAGCGCGTCCTTGACCCCAACATCTGCATGGTTTGCGATGGGGACGGCTCGCGCGCGGTTGGCATCGGCGGCATCATGGGCGGCGGCGAAACCGAAATCTCGTTCTCCACCAAAAACGTCCTGATTGAGTGCGCCTGGTTTGATCCCATCGCCATTCGCCGCGCCGTGCGCTTCCTAAAGCTCCACACCGAAGCCAGCACGCGTTTTGGCCGTGGCGCCGATCCCGAAATGGCCGAACTTGCCTCGCGCCGCGCCGCTGAACTGATTCTCCAACTGGCCGGCGGGGAATTGCTCTCCGGCGTTGTCGATGTCTACCCGGGCAGGCGCGCGGCAAAGAGGATCACGCTTAGGCGCGCGGAGTTCCTGCGCGTCATGGGCGTGGACGTTGCTGACAAAGAGATCGAAGCCATTCTCGGCGCATTGGGTTTTGCCCCGGTGCGCGTGGACGATAATCGGGGTGCGGCAAATGCGTTCCTTGCGGCCTGGGAATGCACACAACCCTCTTGGCGCGCCGACGTCGAGCGCGAAATCGATCTGATCGAGGAAGTCGCGCGCGTCTATGGCCTGGACAAATTTCCCCCGCGTCTTCCCGCAGCCCGCATCGGCGCGGCTCGCCTTCCGTACCAGGAAGCCGAAACCTGTCTGCGCGAACGCCTTGTCGGCCTCGGCTACCATGAAATTCTGACCATTCCGCACGTCTCCGAAGAGCGCAACGAGCTCTTCCGCCCCGCCGACGCGGTCCCCGCGAAGCTCGCCAACCCCCTGAGCGAGGAAGCCAGCGCTTTGAAGTCCACCGGTGCGGTCACCATGGCGGCTGCGATCGAGTGGAATCTCAATCACGGCCAGCGCAACGTGCGTCTCTTCGAAATTGGCCACCAATACCGCTTTCTCGATGGCAAGCCCGTCGAGACTCGCGTTCTCGCCATCGGCGCGACCGGTGCTGCGCGCGCCCAGGGGCTCTATGACTCTGCGCGCGAGTACAACTTCGGCGATCTCAAGGGCGATCTTGACGCTATCGGCGCGCTCTCCGGCGGCCTGCGCTGGGAAAATGGCGGACCGGACTGGCTGAACCCCGCAAAGCGCGGCACGATCTATATGGGCAAAGAAGGGAATCAGCCTCTCGGCGTAGCCGGCCAACTTTCAAAACGTGTCGCCGACAAGCTCAAATTTCGCCAAGATGTCTTTCTTGCGGAAATCGCCCTCGGCCCGCTCTACTGCATGTTTTACGGCGTGAAAAGCAACCGCCGCTACGAGCCGCTCCCGCGCTTCCCCGGTGTTGAGCGCGACTTCTCGCTCTTCCTGGCGGACGGCGTGACCTTTGCAGAAGTCGCCAAAACCATCGAATCGCTCCGCATTCCGGAGATCAGTTCGGTTGAGGCCGCAGACCTCTTCCGCGGCAAGAATGTTCCGGCGGGAAAATACTCGCTGCTCGTGCGCGTCACGTTTCAGAGCAGGGAATCCACGTTTACCGACTCCCAAATCAACGAGTTCTCCAGCCGCATCGTCGCCGCGCTGGAAAAGAACCTCGGCGGCACTTTGCGCGCAAGCTAAGAAAGGGAATTGACACATTTAGGAATTGTAGGGGCGCATGTTGCTCCGCCCGCGCCGCTCGCTTGCACTAGCTATTCCGCCTGCTTCAACGCGTTCTCCACTAGCGTCAAGCAGCGCTCCGCTTGCTCCCTTAGCAGGTCCTGGCGTTCGCCTCTTTCCTTGCGCAGCGTGTGCAGTTCGTCAGCCACGGCAAGAGCCGTGAGGACCGCGGCCTTTTGCGTGTCCACGACGGAAGTTGTGCCCGTGATCAGGCGCATTTTCTCGTCGACGTAGGCGGCAAGCTGTCGAACGTAGGCTTCGTCGAGTTCGCCGCGAAGGGTGTAGGTTTGCCCGTAAATTTCTACTTTTATTGCCTGCGTCATGCGCGCCTCGCTATTGCGGCCAGGAAGTAGGGTTGCGGTCCCCGCGATGCTCATGCAGCCTCTTGCACAGCCCCGCCGGAAGCGTCCCGGCGGCGCTGGCCACGCAATCCGCACCGCTCCACCCTGCTAGCCCCCACATCCCATGCCCGATCTCACTCACCTGCCCGCCCGTTCGTCCAAACCGCCGGAAGTCCCTGAAATGCCGCTCCTCGCGATTCCGTGCCATTGTAACGGAGAATCTGTAGCCGGTGTGGCCGTCTCCCCTCATTCCCTGTTTCCCTCACTGCTTTCCGCCCTCTCCCCCGCCAATGGACGGCAAGCCGAACTGGGAGGATAATAGCCGGTGGAGTGGTACTTCGAAGCAGGTGAGGACGCGAACGCCGTTTGAACCGTAACGAATCTCTGGGGTGCTGCGGAAAGCCAGCCTGTGTGCACGGCCTGTCCCGTCGGCGAGTCCCCATCGGACTCGCAGCCGGGGCAGGAAAGCCTAATGGTTGGCTCGTGGCGCCCACCTATTTCAGAGGTTCACGGCCTAGCAACCCACGGCTGAGCGGTCCGCTCCTTTTCAGTTCCCGGTCGTAAATCCTCAGTTGTAAGTGAAGAAGGGCGGGTTGAACGATTCCAATTAGTTTTGGTGGGATAACCGAGATTTGGGGCCGGCAATCACCATCGAAACAGGAAGCGCCAGGTCGGGGCCGGCCACCGCACACATGCACTTCCGAAACCGAAAACTTAGAACTGAGGACTGACAACCTACCGCATGCGAGTACTGTTTATTGGTGACATCGTGGGCTCCCCAGGCCGTCAGATCGTCCGCGATCGGCTTGCCGACCTGGTCGAGCATCACCATATCGATCTGGTCATCGCCAACGGCGAAAACTCCGCCTCTGGTTTCGGCATCACTCCTCGCATCGCCCAGGACCTATTCCAAAGCGGGATTGAAGTCCTCACCGGTGGCAACCATAGTTGGGACCGTAAGGAAATTTTGGATTACATTCCCCACGAGCCCCGCCTTCTCCGCCCCGCCAATTTTGCCGAGAGCAATCCCGGTTCCGGTCTCTACGTCGGCAGCGCAAGAAACGGCGAGAAATTTGCCGTGTTGAATCTCCAAGGCCGTATTTTCCTTCCCCCCAGCGAAGACCCCTTCAAGAAGGCCGATGGTGAGCTCGCCAAGCTATCCCCGGACGTCGGCTTCGTACTCGTCGATGTTCATGCCGAAACCACCAGTGAAAAGATCGCCCTCGGCTGGTATCTTGACGGGCGCGTCACCGCCGTCGTTGGAACCCACACTCACGTCGCGACCGCCGATGAACGCGTCCTCCCCAACGGCACCGCCTACATCACCGACGTTGGCATGACTGGCCCTCACGAGGGCATCATCGGCATGGAGCGCACCACGATCATTAAGAAATTTATCGATGGACTGCCCGCCCGCTTCGAGGTTGCCACGGGGGATGTCCAAATGAACGCCGTCCTCATCGAAACGGACGATTCGGGTCCGCGCAACCAAGCCGGCCGCCTCCGTGCCCAGTCGATCGCGCGCCTCCGTCTGCGTTGCGACTGATCTCTCCCTTGGGAGCCGGTTCCCCCTATTTAGAAGGACAAACTTGCCAGACCTAGAGGCAACCGCTTGATTCCACCGGTAATCTGAAAGACCATGCAGAAAATATTTAGGACTTGGGCAGTGATGGCGGCACTTCTGGCCATCGCAGGCGTGCTTTGGGCTGGCGCCTCGGAGGTCGAAGACCAGTTGATGGCCCGCCGCCGTGTCTTCTCGAGCATCGGCCCGGGACTGCGCGCCCTACGTCGTGGCACAGACGGAAAGTTTTATGAACTGACAGCGCCCGGCAGCAGCGTGGCGATCTTTGACGCACAGGGGGCACTCCTGAAGAAAATCCCGGACTATGCGCAGAATGCGGGCCCTTCTTCAGCGGAGTTGCGCGCCATCCAATTTGGCGAAGATTTGGATGTGTCCGCGAATGGCACAGTCTACGTGGCGGACCGCGGCGCCGATAAAGTGAAGGTCTGGGAGCAAAATGGGAATGCGCACCTGATCCAAGTGAAGGCGCCCTTGTCTCTCGCGGCACTGCCCGAAGGTGAAGTGGCCGTCACCACCCTTCAGCAATCTCATCTGGTCACCGTATACGGCCCCAACGGAAAGGTCGTGCGCGAATTTGGTGACCCAGAATCGCTCTCCTCTCGCCCCGAACTTGATCGCTATGTGAACTTGGGGCGCGTCATCTCTGATCCTCAGGGCCACATTTATTATGGTTTCACATACATGCCCGAGCCGCTTGTCCGCCAGTATGACCGCTTCGGCTACGCTGGCCGCGAGTTTGAATTTACAGGCCTCGATGCCTTTCCCGAAGCCCAGGCGGCCCGCAAAGCCATCGAGCGCGAGGAAACGCGCTCTGCTCCGCCAATCCTTCGTCCAATCCTCACCGCGTTTGGCGTGGACCCAGCCAATGGCGACGTTTGGATGGGTTTACACAACACCCTCGTGCATTTTGACAAGGATGGCATCCGCCGCTCTGAATACCAGATTTACACGCCCAGCGGCGCAAGGCTGGAAGCCACGGTCATCGTGGTCGAAGAAGAACATCTTTTGATCGGCGCTGACCCTCTCGGCATCTATGAATTTCAGCGGCCGGACCGAAAACACTAGAAAATTCTCCGAGTTTTCCTCAGCCTCGATTGCACTATTCCGGTGCAATTTCCAGACGAATGCGCCTCGGTCCCTCCAAATACTTGCGTTTTCGCTGCATTTTTTCGGTACTTGCACATTTTCTGCGCTTGTGGAAAAGTTGTGAGTGGCATGTGAACGTCGGTACTGGCCTTCGCACACTTTTCGCTTGCTCCGCCGCTGACAGTGCGCGAGAATCCATCCAGTTTTGACGCAGTGGAAAGTGGTCCTGCAAATCTGAAAAGTCCGTGCGGAACCACAGGGGCACAAAACATTCGTTCCCGCGCGGGCAAGAACTCCAAAGCGTGATGCTTTAGGGCTACCAATTTCTTTCCACAGGTTTTCCACGCCTGTGGAAATACGGCGCTGTTTGGCTTTTTGATTACGATGACGACTGCTACTCAAGTTGGGCGCGAACGCGAAACTTTGAATGTCTGGGACCGGTTCCTCGATCTCATCAAGTCCCGGATCAGCATCAACACCTACTCCACTTGGTTCCAGCCTACTCGGCTGGATCGCCATGAAGGCGATACTCTCTTCGTCCAGATTCCCAGAGCTGTGTTCCGCCAGGTCCTCACGCGCACCTACGGCGAAATCATCAAGGCTGTCTTCCACCAGATGGGCACTCCCAACACCAAAGTGCAGTACATCTGCACTGAAGAAGAGCCTATCCCCGCGGCTCCCGTCCCTGCCGCTGCCAAGCAATCCAAACTCGATTTCGAGAGCAGCGATCATCTGCTCAACCTGCGCTATACCTTCGAATCTTTCGTCGTCGGCAAGTCCAACGAGTTTGCCCACGCCGCTTCGCGCGCTGTGGCGGAGCAGCCCTCGAAAGCCTACAACCCGCTTTTCCTTTATGGTGGCGTGGGTATGGGCAAGACGCACTTGATGCATGCCATCGGGCACACCATCAAGAAGCGCAATCCCGCCATGCGCCTCAGCTACGTCAGCGCCGAAAAGTTCACTATTGAGGTCATCAACTCCCTGCGCTTCGACCGCATGATCAGTTTCCGCGATCGCTTTCACACGGTTGACGTCCTGCTGGTTGACGATATCCAGTTCATAGCCGGCAAGGAACGGACTCAGGAAGAATTCTTTCATACCTTCAATGCTCTCTATGAGCAGCAGAAGCAGATCGTCATTTCCTCCGACTGCCTTCCGAAGGACATCAATTCCATCGAGGAGCGCCTTCGTTCCCGTTTCGAGTGGGGCCTGATCGCCGATATCCAGCCCCCGGATCTCGAAACCAAGATCGCCATTCTCCAGAAGAAAGCGGAAAATGAACGTTTCCATCTTCCGGACGACGTAGCCGAGTACATCGCTCGAGCCATTAAATCCAATGTCCGCGAACTCGAAGGCGCTTTGACCCGCCTGATGGCCTATGCCTCTCTCACGGGCACCGCTATTTCCTTGGCAACCGCCCAGCAAGTGCTTCGCAACATTATCGCTTCCCAGGAAAAACGCGTCACCATTGATCTCATCCAGAAGCGTGTCAGCGAGCACTTCAACCTGCGCGAGCAGGATCTCAAGGTGCGCAGCAACACCCGCGCCATTGCCTTCCCGCGGCAGGTCGCCATGTACATCGTCAAGCAACTCACCACCGCCTCGCTTCCGGAGATCGGGCGGCAGTTCGGCGGCAAGCACCATACCACCGTGCTTCACTCCATCAATAAGATCGAAGAATTGCGCCGCTCAGATAAGGACTTGAACCGTACCATTACGCGCCTGATGGATGCACTTCAGTAACTCGGCTTCGTCCCTCTGTTTGATCTCAAGGCCCGCGGAAACCCTTGCGGTTCTTTTTTTGGTCTTTGCTGCTTAACGTTACCAGGCGCGCTGCGTGCCATCGTGCACCAGAAACTTCCCCTCAAGTTCCCTCGGATTACCGGCAAGGACCTTGCGCATCCCGCTGACGCTTTGTTCCGGAGTGAGCGGAGCGTGAGGTCCGCCCATGTCCGTCTTCACCCAACCTGGATCAAGCAGCACCACACTGATCCCGCGCGGCTGTAATTCTTTCGCCAAGATGGACATGGACATGTTTAGTGCCGTCTTGCTGCTGCGGTATTGGTACGACGTGCCGGCCTGCGCCACCGAGCCATCCTGGACAGCCTCCAAGGACGATAGGCTCGTGCTGATGGCGGCAATCTGCTTGCGTTTACTCGCCGCCACGTTTTCTAGCAACGCCTCCGTGACGCGCATCGCGCCCAAAACATTCGTCTCAAAAGCCGCACGCCAACCGTCGTAGTCGATCTCTCCAATCCTTTGCCCCGCACGCGGATAGATCCCGGCACTGTGAATCAGCACGTCGATCGGCCTGCCGTGTAGTTCATTAGTCAGATCCTTTATGGACTTTTTGTCAGCAACGTCCAGCCGATGTGCCTCGAGTTTTGAATGTTTCCTGGCAACGCCCTGGAGTTCCTTGGCTTTCTCCGGTTCGCGTGCGGTTGCCAGTACCTCCCAGCCATCCGCAGCGTACTGCCTAGCAAACTCCAGACCTAAGCCTCGATTTGCGCCTGTCACGAGAACCACGGCCATGTTCTTTGCCTCCTTGTTGTGTCTGAACTTCTTTCGTTGTGCAATTTCTGTCTGTTCTGATCGCATGAAAACCACATACTGCGCGCATCTCTTTCGATGCTGCTTGCGAAATTTTGTCACGGAAAATAAGTGTGAGAAATTTGTGAGGATCGTGCGGGAATGATGTGGATACTTTATGGAAGGATCTTACGCCGCTAGGTATGTCACAAGAAAGCTTGGCGTTTTCCAGAGAGGCGCAACAAAATTCACTGCACACCACTCCGCTAAAATTTAATCAGAGCTTCGTTCCCGCAGCTTTTCCACTAATCCACAGCGGTCATCACAACAATAAGAGCTATTTTCTATCTTCTTAGAAAAGCGTTTTGTGAAGTCTGTTGTTGGTGTGCAAAACTCCTCTGCAGTGCAGATTGCTTGGCGCACAACGAAATCGCTCAGCAACTCTTATTTCCACAGTCCTTTTCCCCTTCTAGCCTTTATACTTTGCAAGAAAGCGAGTACGCTACTTTAGCGGTACTTATGGACCGGAGAAATCAATGTCCGCAATTGCACCTGTTCGTGAGGAAAGCCAATCAATGGAATTCAGTGTAACCAAATCCGCGCTGCTTAATGAACTCACCACGACCCAGGGCGTGGTGGAACGCAAAACCACAATTCCAATCCTCTCCAACCTCTTGGTCGAAGCAAAGGGCAACCGCGTGGCCATCACTGCCACCGACCTTGAACTCAGTATTTGTACTTCCTGTGAAGCCAAGGTCAAAAACGAGGGTGCGGGCACTATTCCCGCTAAGAAACTGCTCGAACTCGTCCGCCTTCTTCCTGAAGGTGAGATCAAATTTAAGCTCCTCGATAATCACTGGGTCGAAATCGTCTGCGATAAGAAGAAATACAAAATGGTCGGCATGGCCAAGGAGAATTTCCCGGCGCTCCCTGCTATGCCGCACACTTTAGTGAAAATCCCCTCTGCCGTCCTGGAAAGCCTCATCGGCAAAACAAAATTCGCCATCTCCATGGAAGAGTCGCGCTACACTCTTAACGGTGGCCTCTTGATCCTGAAGCCCGACACGCTAGCCATGGTCGCTACCGACGGCCACCGCCTAGCTCTTGCTGAAACTGATCAGAAACTTGCTGGACTAAACGGCGAAGTCCGGGTGTTGATCCCCAAGAAAGCCATGGACGAAGTGGAAAAGCTCTCCGCCGCCGCGGGATCTGACGCGCAAATAGAATTCGCCAAGGACGAAAGCCATCTTTTCTTCCAGGTTGGTCACCGCCTCCTAATCTCCCGCATTCTGACCGGCCAATTCCCCAACTACGAAGCCGTCCTCCCGCGCGAGAACAACAAAACAGTCGTCCTAGAGCGGGCAGAGTTGACCGATGCCGTGCGCCGCGTCTCTCAACTTGCCGACCAGCGTTCCCATGCCGTGAAGCTCGCAATTTCAACGGAAGGCGTCGAAATTTCCGCTTCTAGCCCCGAATACGGCGAAGCCAAGGAAACCATCGAGAAAGAGTACAAGGGCGACGCGATCGCCATTGGCTTTAACTCCAGCTATATGCTCGATTTCCTCGGCGCTGCTGCCGACGGCCCCATTAGCATCGAGTTGAAGGACGAACAGTCCGCTGGCCAGATGCGTCCTCTGGCCGACGAAAATTACCGCTACCGCTACGTCATCATGCCCATGCGCATCTGACACGCCTCTCTTGCTGCTGCTTGTAAACTTGAAGTCGCATTTTGTGACTCCAAGTCTGTCGCACATGTCTTGCAATTCCGAGCAGGGATCTCAAGAAATCATCAATAACTGTCGAAAATTCTGCAGCGAGATGGCAATTTCCTGGAACTTCGCAGCACTGTGAACACGGACCCATGACCTGCCTTCAATCCTCAATAAGTTGTTGATAAAAAAACACCTTATTTATCCACAAGTTCCACGCTTCTGCTTGAGAAAACGACCCATTTCCAGTAAAATTAACTTGTTGTCGATGGTGATTTTTTCCTCCAAATCGACACGTCCGCCAGGTGTGGTTGACCGACAATTGCCCTGCGCCAGGGGCTGGTTGGCTGGCCTGGAGAACATAAGTCTTCGCCACGTCCCGGGTCGCGGGATGGGATGGAGCGGGAACCCTACGAGCTTCGATCTTGCCCGGCAGGATCGCGGTCAAAGGGTGAGGCGACGAATGGGGAATTCCAACTTCACGCCTTTCCTGGCTTCACAGAAACCGAGTTGAACCATCGCTCACGGACGCTCGTGGTGCGCCGGGCTCTGTGCAGTGGAAGAAATTCCGAGCAATCGGATTGCCGTAGGCACGCACCCTTCACCCGCATGGCGGGTTCAGGGCAAGGGAGATGAAATGGGCGACAAGGAAACCGTGACGGGAAAAGGCGGTCACCAATACGACGCGAAGTCCATCAAGGTGCTTGGCGGCCTCGAAGCCGTCCGTTTGCGTCCTGCCATGTACATCGGCTCCACTGGGGAAATGGGCCTTCACCATCTGGTCTGGGAAGTTGTCGACAACTCCGTCGACGAAGCCATGGCCGGCTTTGCCGATGAAGTCAATGTCACCGTCCACGCGGACAACTCCGTGACCGTTGTGGACAATGGACGCGGCATTCCTGTGGACATGCATGCCACCGAAAAGCGCCCCGCCGCCGAAGTCGTCCTCACCGTTCTTCACGCTGGCGGAAAATTCGATAGCGACACCTACAAGGTTTCCGGCGGCCTCCACGGCGTCGGTGTTTCCGTCGTCAACGCTCTCTCCGACTCGCTCGAACTCGAAATTCAGCGCGACGGCGCGGTCTGGGAACAAGCCTACGAAAAAGGCAAGCCCACGTCCAAGCTCAGTCAGACGGGCAAAACCCGCAAAACTGGAACGAAAGTTACCTTCCACCCGGACCCCACGATCTTCGACAAGATCGACTTCAGCTACGACACACTCGCAACCCGTCTCCGCGAATACGCCTTCCTGAACAAGGGCCTGAAGATCACGCTGAACGACGAGCGCACGGAAAAGAGCACAGAGTTCCGCTTTACCGGTGGCATTGCCGAATTCGTCAAGCACCTCAATCGCGGCAAAACCACGCTCCACGACTCGCCGATCTACATGGAAGGCAAGAAGGGCAACGTCGAGATCGAAATCGCTCTCCAGTACAACGACAGTTACGGCGAAAACGTCTTCTCTTTCGCCAACACCATCAACACCGTCGACGGCGGCACGCATCTTTCCGGGTTCCGCTCGGGGCTAACGCGTACGATCAATAACTTCGCCTCGGCCGCGGGCATGCTCAAGGAGCAGAAGGACGAAGTCAGCATCTCCGGCGACGATGTTCGTGAAGGCCTCGTCGCGGTGGTCAGCGTGCGCCTGCCGCAGCCGCAGTTCGAAGGCCAGACCAAGGGCAAGCTCAACAGCGACATCAAGGGCGATGTCGAGCAACTCCTCAACGAAAAGCTTGGCGAATGGTTTGACAAGCACTCCACCGTCGCTCGCCGCATCATCGGCAAATGCATTGACGCTGCCCGCGCCCGCGAAGCCGCCCGCAAGGCTCGCGAACTCACGCGCCGCAAGTCGGCCATGGATTCGAGCGGCCTGCCCGGGAAGCTTTCCGATTGCCAGGAACGCGATCCTTCCCGCTGCGAGCTGTTCGTCGTCGAGGGTGAATCCGCCGGCGGTTCCGCCAAGCAGGGCCGCGATCGCAAGTACCAGGCCATCCTTCCTTTGAAGGGCAAAATCCTCAACGTGGAAAAGGCCCGCTACGACAAAATGCTCGGTCACGAGGAAATTCGCGCCATCATCACCGCGCTTGGCACCGGAATCGGCAAGGACGATTTTGACGCCGGCAAGCTCCGCTACCACAAAATCATTCTCATGACCGACGCCGACGTCGACGGCTCGCACATCCGCACGCTCCTCCTCACCTTCTTCTTCCGTCACATGAAGGAGCTCATCGAACGCGGTCATATCTACATCGCTCAGCCGCCTCTCTACCGCATCAAGCGCGGCAAGAGTGAGCGCTACATCCGCGACGAACGCGACTTCGCCCGCGAACTGATGAAGCGGGCCACCGAAGACCACGTGGTGAAGGCGAAAGAAGGCGTCACGCTGCAAGGCGCCGGCCTCACCAGCTTCCTCCTCAACGTCCAAGAGTACCAGGCGCTACAGGCCAAGCTCGCGCGCCGCTTGAAGGACGCTGGGCTCGTCAAAGTGCTCGCCGAAAGCGGCCTCGACAAAAAGGCGGAGTTCGAAGACAAAAACAGCTTCGAAAAGCTTCTCAAGGAAATCGACAAGGCCAAACTGAAGATCGAAGGCAAGATCGCCTTCGATGAAGAGCACAGCCTCTACGAAATCCAGTTCGGCCCTCCGGGCAATCAGAAAATCAATTGGGCGCTCGCTTCGACCGCCGAATACAAGCGTCTGCGCGCTCTGGCCAAGCAGATCGCGGAGTACAACAAGCCACCCTTCGTCATTACCCGCAACGGCGACAAGGCCACCAAGGAGAACGCCGCCGACGTCCTCGGCTACGTCATGGAGGACGCCAAGAAAGACTTCACCATCACGCGATTCAAGGGCCTCGGCGAAATGAACCCCACCCAGCTCTGGGAAACCACCATGAACGCGGACACCCGCACGCTCCTCAAAGTGAAACTCGAGGACGTCGTTGAAGCCGAGAAAATCTTCACCACGCTGATGGGCGAAAATGTCGAGGATCGTCGCAAGTTCATCGAGGATAACGCCCTCGACGTGGTGAACCTGGATATTTAAGCCTGCGATGATTTACCAGTTGGGATGGACAACACTGCCGGGTTTGCGGGGATTGAGCGTGAGCGAATTTCGCGCCACGCCCACCGCAACGCCGGACGACGAGAGGGGCGTAGTTGTTGCCTTCGAGCAGGATGCTGACCGCAACGCCTTCTTGCAGCGAATGGAAGCCGATTTTGCTGCGCGGCGTTTCACCAACGCGGCCGACGCGTTCGACACCGTGAAAGCGTACGTTCTCGAGCGCAAGACGTGTGGATAGGTTTTGCCCGTAGGGGCGCAGCATGCTGCGCCCCTACAAAGGCAATTGAAGATTTGCTTATCATCCTGAGCCCGCGCATTCCGCGGGCGAAGGATCTCAACCGCCGCTAGACCGGGATTGCATTCATCCTGGAAGTGATTTTGCATTTTGAGGTTTTCACGAGTCACTAGTCACGCAACACGAGTCACCATCGAAGAGGAACAATGGCGGACGAACAGAACCTGTCAGTAATGCTGCCGGTAGACATCGAAGCCGAAATGCGCAAGTCGTACCTCGATTACGCCATGAGCGTAATCATCGGACGCGCGCTCCCCGATGTCCGCGACGGCCTCAAGCCCGTCCATCGCCGCATTCTTTTCGGCATGTACGAGCTCGGCCTCACCTCCACGAAGCCCTATCGCAAGTGCGCCAAAATCGTCGGCGAAGTTCTCGGCAAGTATCACCCGCACGGCGACGCTCCCGTTTACGACGCGCTTGTCCGCATGGCCCAGGACTTCAACATGCGCTATCCGCTCGTCGACGGCCAGGGCAACTTCGGTTCCGTCGACGGCGACATGCCTGCGGCGATGCGGTACACGGAAGCACGCCTCTCCAAAATTGCCGAAGAGCTGCTCGCCGACATCGAAAAGGAAACCGTCGATTTCGTCCCCAACTTTGACGAAACCGAAAAAGAACCTACCGTCCTCCCCACGCGCGTTCCCAATCTTCTGGTCAACGGCGCCAGCGGTATCGCCGTCGGCATGGCCACCAACATTCCTCCCCACAACCTTCGCGAAGTGATCGATGCCACCATCGCCATGATCGATAAGCCCGATCTCTCGCTCAAGGAAGCCATGAAGTTCGTTCCCGGCCCTGATTTTCCGACCGGCGGTTACATCGCCGGCCGCGAAGGCATTGAGCAAGCCTACAAAACCGGACGCGGCAGCTTCACCATGCGCGCTAAAGCCTCCATTGAAGAGGTCAGCAAGGAGCGCGAAAACATCGTCATCACCGAAATCCCATACCAGGTCAACAAAGCCCGCCTCATCGAGCGCATCGCCGAACTCGTTTCCAACAAAAAACTCGAAGGCATTTCTGACGTCCGCGATGAAAGCGACCGCGATGGCATGCGCATCGTCATCGAGATGAAGCGCGGCGAGGAATCGCAGCTCATCCTCAACAATCTTTTCAAACACACCCAGATGCAGGAATCCTTCGGCATGATTCTGCTCGCCATCGTCGGCGGCCAGCCGCGCGAAATGGGTTTGCTGGAATTCATCCGCCTCTTCATCGACCACCGCCGCGACGTGGTCCTGCGCCGTTCCCGCTATGAACTCCGCAAGGCCCGCGAGCGCGAGCACATCCTGCTCGGCTACCAGATTGCGCTCGACCATCTCGACAACGTCATCCGCATCATTCGGGGCAGCGCCAACCGCGCCGATGCAAAGGAGAAGCTCTTTGCCTTCTTTAGCAATAAGGTCGTGACAATTATTGAAGACGGCGCGGCGATGGGACTTCCCGGTGTCCGCCTCAAGCCGAAGAAATACGGACTGCCGGAAGCGGCTGTTGAGCCCCTCACACTTACCTACACCCAGATCGACGCCATCCTCGAACTTCAGCTCCATCGCCTCACCCAGCTTTCAGTTGACGAGATTCTGAAGGAACTGGCGTCCATCCGCGAAAAGATTGCCGAGCTCGAGGAAATCATCGGCAGCGAGAAAAAACTCAAGTCCGTGATCGTCGCCGAGCTCAAGGACATCCAAAAAACTTACGGCGACGACCGCCGCACCCAGATTGTCGACAAGGTTGACGAAATCAAGCTCGAAGATCTCATTGCCGATACCGAAATGCTCATCACCGTCAGCCATGCTGGATACATCAAGCGCACCCCCGTCGAGATCTACCGCCATCAATCTCGCGGCGGCAAGGGCCGCATCGGCGCGCGCACCAAGGAAGAAGACTTCGTCGAGTACCTCTTCATCGCTTCGGCGCACAGCTACATCTTGCTCTTTACCTCAAAGGGCCGCGTCTATTGGCTCAAGGTCTACGAGCTACCCGAAGCCGCTGCTGCCACGCGCGGAAAGGCAATTTCCAGCCTGGTGAAATTCCAGGAAGACGAAAAGCTCACCGCACTCGTAGCTGCCACCAACCTCGAGGAAGAGGGCCGCTTTGTGTTCATGGCCACCAAATTAGGCACCGTCAAAAAATCCGCGCTTACAGAATTCTCCAATCCGCGCTCCACTGGCATCATTGCCGTCAACCTTGAAGCCAAGGACGAACTCATTGGCGCGAAGCTCACCGACGGCAAGCAGATGATCTTCCTCGCCAGCCACGAAGGCCAAGCCATCCTCTTCCGCGAAACCGAAGTGCGCCCCATGGGCCGCAACGCCGGCGGCGTCAACGGCATGGACCTCGACAAGGACGATTACGTCGTCAGCATGGATGCCGTCCAGCCCGACTTCGAAATCATCGCCAAGGAATACAAGCAGACCTCGCAGAACCTCGAGGAACTAGAAAACGAACAAATTAAGGACTCCCTTACCACGCTGATGCTCACGGTCTCTGAGAAGGGCTACGGAAAGCGCACCGCCCTCGCCGAGTACCGCATCACCTCGCGCGGCGGCAAGGGCGTCGTCAACATGAAGACCACCGAGCGCAACGGTTCGGTCGTGGCCACGCTTCAGGTCACCGAAGAGTCCGATGTCATGATTATCACTGAGCAGGGCAAGGTTATCCGCGTCCATGCCAACGAAATCCGCGAAGCGGGCCGCTCCACGCAGGGTGTGCGCCTCCTGCGCCTCGACGACGAAGACTCCGTCGCCGCCGCCGCCGTCCTCCACGAAGAAGACGAAGAAGAAAAAAGATAGCTTTTAGAGTGTGGCGGCACCCTGCCGCGCTCGGAGCCACTCCAGGCAAGTGAAAAAAAGGGCAAGCACCACCCCACTGGAGAATTAGCCAGGGACGGCAAAGACCCTCGCCTCACTGGCCGACCACTGACACCCGGTCCCACAAAGCCAGGTTGCTCTTTCTCCGATTTGGAGTACAATCCCCGCCAACATGGCCATGCGAAAAGCGAAGAAATCCTCCCGGCGGCGGTCCAGCCGCAGGTCCCGCGGCGCCAAGGTCGCCAAACTCCCAAAGGGAGCCCTCACGCTCATCGTCCTGCTTCGCGCCAAGGAGGGCCAACACTTGCTCCTCGAAGCCGAGCTCCGCGCCCTCGTTGCTCCGACCCGCAAGGAAGAAGGTTGCCTGCAATACGATCTGCACCGCGGCGCTGATCAGCCCGGCACATTTCTGCTTCACGAGGTCTGGGCCAGCCGCGAGCACCACGCCGCCCACACGCGCACTCCGCACTTCCTCCGCTGGAACGCCCGCAAGGACTCACTCCTCGCCTCCCGCGATTCCGCCTTCTGGCAGCAAATCGCCTGAGCTTTTCATCCTAGGTTTGCTTTGTGAGTCGGAGCTAAAGATCCGATCTATCGGCGTTGTGTTTGAGAACCTGGGCAGGTCCCTTCAACTTTCCGGTGCCGCCAAGTAGTAACCCGGCCGCGCGCGCACTGTCAGGTCCCTCCGGTCCACTTTCACGTTGATCTCGTGATAGCCGTTCTCAGCCGCGCCGCTCGGTGAGTACGTCAGCGTGTACTGCGCGTGCAGTTCGCCGCCAATTTCATCCAGCGCCTTCTCAATCGACCGGTCCTTCCACGTTGCGAAGTGCGCTCCTCCGGTCGCCGTCGCCGCCACTTCCAGCGCCTGCGACGTAATCTTGTCCTTCACGTGCTGCACTAACCAAACCGCCAGCGCCATCAAATCCATATTCCCGTAACGCTCATTCTCTGTCGACGGCGTTTGCACCGTCCCGGGCTGCGGTGGCAAGCCAAACGTGCCATCCGGCGCGGGATTCGGCGGCCGCTTGTATTCCGGTTTTTTCTGCAGCAGGGCGCGCGTGTTCGATAGGCCTACCGCATAAATCGTGATGTTCTCGAGTTGCGCCTGCCGCAGAATTTCTCCCAGCTTCGCCTTGCTCCCCTCATCGTGCGCTTCCGCCACGATCAGCATGACTCGCCGGTGTCCAAGTTCCTTTTCGGAAGCCTCCGGCCGCCCGCTCAACATTTCCACGCCCAGCGCCATCGCGTCGTACAGCTTCGATCCCGACGTGCCCTCCTTCAACTGCGACATCGCGCTTTCGACCGCATCCGCGTTCGTCGTGAAGTCCTGGAGCTTGTCCACCGAATCGTTGAATCCCACGATCGCGGTTTCGCCCGTTGGGCCCGTCACCGCCTGGGTCAGCAGAATTCCCGTCTTGCGAAGCTCGGGCAGCAGAGACTCGACTCTTGAACTTGTTTCCACCAGCGCCACCAGCGAGATCGGATAGCCTCCCAGATCAAAATGGGTGATCTTTTGCTCCACGCCGTTATCCGTAATCCGGAAATCGCTCACCTCCAGCGTGTGCACCATTTGGCCGCTTGCGTCCCTCACCGTCACTGGCGTATTCACCAAGATGCTGCGCAGCCGGATGGTTCTTTCGGGAGGCTCTTTCTGAATTGCCACGCCTGGCTGCGGCGTTATCGGCCCTTCTGGCGCCTGTGCATGGACCGCAAACGGCACAGCGCTAAGAGCAGCCACCAGCATCGTTTTTTGCACAAACTGATTCATCGTGTTGCCAGTTGCCTGCACACCGCCCGCCTTTCCGCGTGTACTTCTTTCGACGCATTCCGGCCCAAAGACGTTGCCGGATGCCCAACACGCTGCCTACAATCGTAACTCGCTCTATCTGGAGATCGCTCATGCCCGACGGAAAACGCCTCAAGCCCCAACACGCCCCCAAAGCTCCTCACGAAGACCGCGCCTTCCTGGCCAGCACGGCCGCGCGCCCCATTCGGATTCTCGCGGAATACCTTCACCCGCTCGCCCAACTCAAGAAGGAAGGCATCGGCGACACCATCGTCATGTTCGGTTCGGCGCGCATTGAATCCCACGAAACCGCCGCCGCTCGTTACACGCGCCTAAAAACCGCCAAAACCGGCAGGTTGAGCGAACTCCGCCTGAAACGCCATCGCGCGGCGCTGCGCGAGGCCAAGAGCGCTCTCGAAATGTCTCGCTATTATGAAGAAGCGCGCCAACTCTCCCACAAACTCACCGCCTGGGCGTTGTCCCTAGGTTCGCGTCCGCGCCGCTTTGTGATTTGCTCCGGCGGCGGTCCCGGCATCATGGAAGCCGCCAATCGCGGCGCCTATGAAGCCGGCGGCAAATCAATCGGCCTGTCCATTGAACTGCCCCACGAGCAATTCGCCAATCCCTACATCAGTCCGGAGCTTAGCTTCAATTTCTACTATTTCTTCATGCGCAAGCTCTGGTTCGCGCAGATCGCCAAAGCCCTCATCGTTTTTCCTGGTGGTTTCGGCACCATGGACGAACTCTGGGAAATGATGACGCTTTCGCAGACCGGCAAGATGCCCAAGAACACCATCATTCTCATCTACGGCCGAAAATACTGGCATGATGTGCTCAACCTGAAGGCCATGGTGCGCTGGGGCACCATCGATCAAAACGAATACAACCTGCTGCAATACGCCGACACCGTCGAAGAAGCCTTCGATCTTATCCGCGCCGGCCTCGAAAAATACCATGTGCGGGCCGACTCTTTCTTACAGGCCTACTGAATTTTTTTCGTTCTACAACTAGAACTAATCCCCTTCCCATCAACGCGCCATCCGTGGCACACTCCTTGCACGTTCCATAGCCGTCATTGGCTAGTGGAAACTTTTCGCGGGAGAACAGAAATGGGAAAGATACGCTTTATCTTGGTCCCAATGGCGTTAGCAGGGGCCATTTTGTTCGCAGGCACGACCGTTGTGCGTGCGGATGATTGCCAGAAGCGCACCATCAAAGCGGACCACAAGCTTCATGAGGCCATCGAGCACCACGGCCCGCAGAGTGCTGAAGCCGAGCACTGGCGGCATGAACTTGCTGATGCGCGCGCCTACTGCTGGGACCACAATCACCGCTGGTGGTATGAAGATGCGCACCAGTGGCACACCGACCACGATTGGAATGATCACGACCATGATCATCTCTGATTTTCCAGCCTGAACCTCCTGACCACCACACCTGACCATCGAGGGTGCAGTTTCTTATTTCGCTGCACCCTCTCCTGCCTTCTCGTGTCGCCTACTCCGACTGGCGTTACCACGGAGCAGTCGAGCAGTTCGGCCTGCTTGGCAGCTGGGATCGGCGCAGATCGCCATCTCATGCCAGAATCAAAACGGGGCGCCCATGAATCGGCGCCCCGTCTGCTTTGAGGGAGGCAGTACTATTTTGCCGGAACCGATAATTCCTCGGAAAAGATCGCCTCGAACCTTCTAACCTCATCCTGGTCGTGCAACAACACAACCGGCACTACCCGCATCGACTGCTTGCAAGAGTGGCACTGCACGCCTTCCCCTTGCAGGTCCTGCAAAAATCCATCCGTAAATCGATACTCGGCCCGCTCGTGCCGCGCTTTCTTCTGGCCCTTCGCGCCGCAGTGAGGACAGGCAAATTCCACCAGGTCCTGCTGCGGATCACGCTCCAGAGCAGCCCAGCCCGTGCGGCGAACCCCCACAACTTCTGGAATACGCCTGTCCATCGAGGCTCTCCTCCCTGGATCGATGTCCATTGTTTTAGATGCTGCGGTGGTTCTTCAAGATGCACCTGAAAACCCTTTATTCGCTTTAATTTCGCCCCTCATTCTCCTACTCAACTCGAATAGCGGATAAATTGTAGGTTCTGGGAAATGTGGGTCAGGAATAACTGTTGTGGGATACAAATGTCAGAGCAGCGGCTCGCCCGAATAGCGCGCAATCGCCTCGCGGGTTTCATCCCGCAGACGCACTATCTCCTGCAAATGATTCGGATCCCCGCTCGCCGCCACTCGCTGCGGATAAATCGGCGGCGAAAGCGTAATCGTTACACTCGTGGGTCGCGGCAGCGCAGTCCGGTCGCGCAAAAACCCTCTCGTCCCGGCGAGTGATACCGGAATCACCGGCGCTCCCGTCGCCACCGCCCCGCGAAACGCCCCTAACTGGAACGGCCGCACTCCATCATCCGCCGTGAAAGTCCCCTCGGGAAATACAAACACGGATTCGCCCTGCCGCAAATACTCTTCAATCTCATCCACCTGCCGCAAGCGCGAATTCGCGTCCTGCCGGTCGAACGACAGGTGCCCCATCTTGCTCAAAAATGTTCCGATGAAAATCATGTCCTTCACTTCGCCCTTGGCCACGAATCGGTACGGCACGCCCAGCCCCATCATTAGCGGCAGCACGTCAAAATAACTCGCGTGGTTTGAGGCGTACACCTTCGCCCCTGGCGTGTTGATATATTCTTTCCCGACGACCTTCACCTGAATCCCCGCCAGCGCAAACAACACCTTCAGCGCCGCCGACGTAAATCGTCCCGCGGCGCGATGATCCTTATAAAGACGCACGATCGTGCACGCCGGCACAATCCACAACACAAAAACAACGATGAAGTACACACCATAAATCTTCTCCAGCCCCGTTCGAATTCCGCGCGCTACCGCACTCGCCGCGCTCTTCAAGAACGATCCCGTGCCCAGGCGCGCAATCTGCACCCACGCCGGCGGTTTTGCCGCCGCCAGGGTTCCCGCTAGGTAAAGCTTCTTCGTTTCATCCCGCCGGAGTTTTCCGCTCGATGTTTTCGGAATGCTCCCTGGCGGAATCAGCTCCACGCGATCCGGCGGCAGCCCCAATGCTTGCGAAATTTGTCCATTGATTGCCGCGGCAATCGCGGCTCTCCTCCCCCGGTCCTCTTCCCGTGATTCCGCCACAATCACCAGCTTTTCCGTTCCTGTCTCTTCGCCCTTCAATCCAAATGCGACCACGCAGCCCTTTCGAATCCCCTTTACCCGCGACGCCAACTCTTCCACCTCATGCGGATAAAGATTCCGCCCACCCTTGATGATGATGTCCTTCGTTCGCCCGGTGATGTAGATCTCGCCATCCGCTTGGTACGCCCGGTCGCCCGAATTCACCCATGGATAATCGCCTTCCGCGTGCGCAGGTCCGCCCGCAAAAAGCTTCTCTGTAGCTCCCGCGTTTCCGTAGTACCCATTCGTTGCCGAGGGTCCGCGGAACCACAAGAATCCCTCTGTCCGCTCTGGCGCCTCTTTCCCGTCTCCGTCTAGGATCACCACCTCGTGCTTTGGCACCGCCATCCCCGAGGACACAAACTCAATCGCATTTTCATCCTCGGCTTTCGCCGGCACTGCGCGCCCCTGTGTGGTGAACGTCTCCCGCTCCACGCGATCCACCCTCGGCCCTCGGTACAACGGCGGGATCGTCACTGCCAGCGACGCCTCCGCCAAGCCGTACACGGGCAACATCGTCCCCCGCCGGAATCCATATCTCGAAAATCGGTTGATGAACCGCTCCAGGGTCCCCGGGTTCACCGGTTCCGCGCCGTTCAACGCGGCGCGCCACGAACTCAGATCCACCCCTTCCATGGCGTTGTCCGAAATCTTCCGCACGCAAAGCTCAAACGCAAAATTTGGTGCCGCCCCGATCGTTCCTTTGTGCCTGGAAACGGCCTGCAGCCAGCGCTCCGGGCGTGTCAGGAACGCCAGCGGCGATATCACCACCAGCGGCACGCCGTACAGCAGCAGCGTCAGCCACGCCCCGATCAATCCCATGTCGTGGTACAGCGGCAGCCAGCTCACTCCCACGTCGCTCGGCACCAACTGTACCGCTTCCGCCACCGCTCGCATGTTCGCCAGCAGATTCGCGTGCGTCAGCGCGACTCCCTTCGGATCGCCCGTGGACCCCGACGTATATTGCAGCAGCGCGAGATCGCTTCCCTTCCGCAACCGGCTTCCGCTGAGAAACGCAGGTAGCGCGCCCGGCACAAGCGGCGGCTCTTTCTCCGCCGCCTCCAGGAGCTTTCCCGCGTCCACCACGCCCAACAGCGATTTAACGCGCGGCTTCAGCAGCTTTGCCACCGCTTCCGCCCGCCGGAACGTCAGCAGCAGGCACACCCCGGCGTTGTTCAGGATCGCCCCCTGCCGTTCGGTGTATTCCTCAATCCGATCCGCGCGAAATGGCGGATAGATTGGGACAGGCACCCCGCCTGCCAGCAAGATTCCCGCATAGCAAATGAAAAACTGCCGCGAGCTCGGCAGCATCAAGGAAACACGCCCGCCCGGCGGCACGCCGCGCCGCGCCAGTTCCTCCGCGCATTTTTGCGCCGCCGCATACAGCTCGCCGAACGTCAGCGTGTGATGGTGCTCTCCTTGCTCATCGTCCTCAGTGATGATCAAGTGCCTGCGGTTTGCGTCGTGCACCCCGCGGTAGCGGATCACTTCCACCAACGTCTCCGCTTTTTGCACGATTGAGCCCGCGCTCTCCGCTTGCAACCTCTGCGTTGCCACCGCCGCTCGCAACGCGGAAATCTCTTCTTCATTGCTCGCGGCCGTGCCTGGGGCTTTCAGGATCGCCTGAACCAACTCTTCCAGTGTATTTGCTTCCGCCGCCAGTGTGTCCGGCAGGCGCACGTCAAAGGCAGCCTCGAGCCGCGCCAGCAGCTCCACGCGCTCCAAGCTGCCCAGTCCCAGATCACGGTCCAGGTTGGAGGTCGCCGAAAGCGTCTCCAAGGCGCCGTGGCTGCCCAACTCCTCCAGCAGCCCGCGCACCACGTCTAATACGCGTTCGCGTATGCCCGGCAAGTCCAATTGTGTTGAAAATGTGGCCAAGGTTTTCCTTCAATTGTCGGCTTCGCGCGAGGCTAGCACGCAGCGGCCCGATTTTCCATTATCGCGTGGTATGGCAGCGCAGGGCGAGTCTGCGCGGGCCTTATCCGCCCGCCGCCTTCTGGCGGGAGAGCCCTGCGTCACGTGCCTTGTTTTTTCACCCCATAGCTTGGAGGCATCAATGTTGTCGAGAGGTCCACGCCCGCCAAGTCAGCCTTGCTGATGTCTGTCTCCCGCAGGATCGCAATTCCCATGTCCGCTCCCGTGAACTTCGCCCCGTCCACGTGAGCATCCCGGAAATTCGTGTTCCGCAGCAGCGCCTTCTGAAAGTTTGCATTTGTCAGGTCGCACCGAAAGAACTCCACTCCGCTGGCTTGCGCTTCTGTCAGGTCCGCGCCGCGTAGGCTCGCTTCTGTCATATCCGTATTCCGCAAGTCGGCTTTCCGCAGCCGCGCCCCGGAAAAATCCGCGCCCGGCAGCCGCGCCCCTCGCAGGTCGCTCCCCTCCAAATTCGCATTCCGCAGGATCGCCCCCGGCAGGTTCACTCCGCGCAAATCCGCTCCGGACAAATCTGCCCCTGTGAGATCCGCGCGTGTCCCATCCCCCTTCCAGAAGCGCTCGTGTGCCTCCAGAATCCCGGTCAATGGCTTCCCGTTGTGCTTCAGGCTTTTCAGTTTACGCAGTCCCATAGCCCATTCTTCCTCATAGTTTGCAATTCCCTATTTTACCCAAACCCGTCCCACCGGAGAAACTTGTTCCCCTGCGCTACTGCCGCTCCAACTTTTTCCTGCTAACAGTTTAAATCTTACGCAGCGCATGATCTGTACGCTGGCCCCACTCTAATTTTTGCCCAAATGGTTGGAACGGCACTCGGAGCCGCAACAGAGTATGCTAATTCTTAGGACCGAGCGCGCCGGCCCGCTTTTGGAACTCAACCAATGCGTTTCCCCCTCTTATTCCTTGTGGCACTGGCTCTAGCAGTGCCCCTCGCCTCTGCCCAGGAAGATGAAATCGTCGCCAATCTCGCCGGTGGTCGCGTCATCGTCCATGTCACCCGCGACGCTATCATTTTTGGCGCAATTGACCACCCTTTGGAGGCCAAGTCCGTTCCCGCGCGCGTCGCATCCATCGGCTCCTCGCACATCGGCATTTTCTTTGGTGCTTCCGAGTGGCAGATCCCTCCTCAACCCAAGCCCATCCGCCTCGACCGCAACATCGAAGACGTCCGCCCCTCCGCGACGCTGGGTTACCAGCCGCCCGGTTCCGGTGAGTCCGATCTCGAAATGATCGGCATCACCTTTCTCGAAAAGCTTCGCCCTCTCGTTTCCCAGCTTCACCACAAATTTGATCTCAAGCCCGACGAGCCACTCCTCGAAATCGTCCTTATCGGGTACGCCCCCAAGGATTACGGCCCGGAAGTCTGGCTCATCGACTATCGCGCGGAACAGGAATCCATCGGCGGCAAGAACGACTACTGGCAGACGCATATCCTTCGTCCGCGGTTCACGCAGCTCTATCCTCCCGAAAAACATCAGGCCAAGACTCTCGTGGAAGTGTGCTTTCCCGCGGATTTGCAGGAGATTCCACTCACGGAACTCATTCAGCAGAATGATCCCCGCATTGTAAGATTGCGCTCTTCCGACGCACGTTTGAGCAAGGTCGTCGACCAGATCGAGCACGGCCAGGCCAACAAATCCGATGCCCAGGACGCCGCCGACTTCCTTCGCGCCACGTTACCCTTCCTCGCCGGAGATTCGCATTTTATTGAGGGAAAAATGGGTGAGGGCGGCGGCTTCGAATGGATCGTTCCCCCCGCAGAGCCCACCGAAAAGGAACAACGTGCCCAGGACAAAGAACGCCCGCCTGAAGCCCCAACGCTCCGCCGCAAACCATATCCCTGAGTCACCGCTAGACCGCGATTGGATCGCCTTCTTTCACCGTGCCCCCGCGCAGGACGCGGCACAACATTCCTCGTCTTCCAACCATTTCGTTTTTCAATCCCGCGCGCAGTTTCTCCAGTTGATCGCACGGCTCACAAACCAGGCTCACTTCGAGCTCCACCTCGCCCACGCGCAATCTCTGCCCAATTTTGAGCGCGTTCACGTCCAAACCTTCCGTCGTGATGTTTTCCCGAACCATGCCCGGCGCAAGTTCCATCGCTCGCAATGTTTCGACATCGATCAATAGCACCTGCCGTTTCCCGCCGGGCCGTGCGTGCGCGCACCCGTCGAACCCGGCATTCTCCACCACCCGTGCCTCGCCCAATTCTTCCATTGCTTCCCTTCGCTCGGGCGCCCGAAACAAGTGCAGAACTTTCGCCACCGTCCTCAATCTCCTGACGCGGAACTCTCCCGCCCGTGCCGTCCGATGTCATGTCGGTAATGCATGCCTTCAAATCGTATCTTCGCTGCTGCCTGATACGCTTTTCCGAGCGCTGCGTCCAACGAATTCCCCGTGGCCGTCACTCCCAGCACGCGCCCACCGTTCGTCACGATTTTGCCACTCTCGCGCCGCGTGCCCGCGTGCAGCACCTTCACGTCTGCGATTTTTCCTGCTTCCTCCAGCCCGTGAATCTCCTTGCCATTCACGAACTTCCCGGGATATCCGCCCGACGCCAGCACCACGCATGCGCATGCCCCCGGCTTCCATTTCAGTTTCTCGGGCCGCAGCTTGCCCGTCGCCACTTCGCCCAGCACTTCCGCTAGATCAAAATCCATCCGCCCCGCAATCGCCTGAGTCTCCGGGTCGCCCAGCCTACAATTGAACTCCAGCACCTTCGGCCCTTCTTTCGTCAGCATCAATCCCACATACAGAAATCCCTGGTAGCGGATGCCGTCCGTCGCCAGTCCCTTCATCGTCGGCTCCACAATGGTCGTTGCAATCACGCGCCGCAGCTCTTCCGGCAGCAGCTCGTCTGACGAGTACGCGCCCATCCCACCTGTGTTTGGTCCCTCGTTGTTATCAAAAACGCGCTTGTGGTCGCGCGTCGGCACCAGCGGTGCGTACCGTTCGCCGTCCGTCATCAGAATGAATGACAGTTCGTCTCCCTCAAGCGTCTCTTCGAGCATCACGCGCTTTCCGCCGGCGCCCAGCTCGTTTTTCTCCATCACGCGCTCAATAAAATCCCTTGCCGCATCTGGATTCGGCGCTACGAACACACCCTTTCCCGCACATAATCCGTCCGCCTTGATCACCACCGGCCAATCCACTTCGCACAGGGCCCCATACGCTGCTCCAGGTGAATCGTACGCGCCATACATCGCCGCAGTCGGAATCTTGTGCCGCTCCAGAAATTCCTTCGTGAAAATCTTGCTGCCCTCCAGTTGCGCCGCCTGTTTCATCGGGCCGACCACCGCCCATTTCCGCTCGGTGAAAGCATCCGTCAAACCATTCACGAGCGGCAGCTCGGGTCCTACCACCGTCAAATCGGGCTTCATGCCCTCTGCCAGAGCGAGCAATCCTGCGACATCTCCTGTGTCCGCAGCAACGCACTCGGCCTCTTCAAAGATTCCGCCATTGCCCGGAGCGCACCAAATCTTCTCCACTCCCGGGCTTTCCTTCAGCTTCCACACCAATGCGTGCTCACGTCCCCCGCCACCAATCACCAGAATTTTCATCGGTTTGTCGCCTCGCGCAACATCTCTTCGAACAATAGTCGGCTCGCGCAGGAGTGTCAACTTTTTGCAGGAAACTTGGAGGCCCTAGGAGGTTGCCGCCGTTGCGATTGGGCGGAAGAAACAGCAAAACTGGCAGTTGATTACTAACCCTCAATTGCTTAAATACAGGTTAGGGGAAAACGATCCTTGCGTCCATCTCTTCAAGCTTGACTCACCGCTCTAATTGGGATTGTCACCCCGGCGGCCACGTCAGACGACGCTAGCATGTGGCAGCGCCCGTCAAAGATTCCGCCCGGCTCGATCACCATGCAGGGCGAGTGGACCTCGCCAGTCACTACGCCCTTTGGCTGAATTTCGACGCGGCCTTTTGCGAAAATGACTCCATCGAAGTGTCCTGCGATCACCACGCGGTTCCCTTCGATTTGTCCCTCGACCTTAGCGTTCTCTCCCAGGACGACCGTTTGCTCGGAGATAATGTTTCCCTTCACGTGCCCATCGATGCGGAACGTCCCGGTCACCGTTAGCGTGCCTTCGAGCGACACGCCCTGGTCAATGAATCCAGTCCATTCTTCGGTGATGTCGTTCTTCGATGAGCCCGGCCACTTCCATGCCATGGAGTTTCCCCCTAGAGGTTGCTCTTCCAATGTAGCGTGGGCTGAGGATAAGTCAACGCTGCTCGAGCGGAGAGTTGTCGAATGCAATCCCTGAACGATAGTGCAGGAGCGCCTTCAGAGGAGCATCGTTTTTACTTCATTAGTCGGTCGTAGATCCGCATTAACTGCGCCTCGTCATAATACTCGAGAACGAGTTGCCCGGGCCTCATTTTCGTTTTCTGCCGTAAGATCACTTTCGTTCCCAGATGCCGCTGCAATTCTTCCAGCGCTTCGCGAATATTTGGATCCAGTTGGGTTTCCGTCGCTGCCTTTGCTCCGCGCGAGCGGCGCGAGGCCAGCCGTTCGATCTGTCGCACTGTAAGGCCGCCGCGCGCCGCGCGCTGTGCGTACCGCATGCGCAATTGGGAATCCGGCACCGCCAGCAATGCGCGCCCATGTCCAGCGGTCAATTTCCCTTCTTCAATCCAATCCTGAATCGTGGGCTCCAATTTTAGAAGGCGGATCGCGTTTGCCACGGTCGTGCGGTCTTTTCCGGTCCGGTCCGCCACCGCCTCCTGCGTTGCATGGAACTCATCCATCAGCCGCTCAAACGCCCGGGCCTGCTCAATGGCATTCAGATCTTCGCGCTGGATGTTCTCCACCAGCGTCATTTCCAGCGCCAGCTCATCCGGCACCTGGCGCACAATTGCCGTCACCTTATTCAATCCGGCACGGTGCGCGGCCCGCCAGCGCCGCTCACCCGCAATCAGCTGGTAGCGGTTCCCAATGGGCCGTACCACCAGGGGCTGAATGATGCCGCTCGACTGAATGGACCGCGCCAGCTCGTCGAGCGCTTCCTCGCGAAATCGCGTTCGCGGCTGATACGGACTCGGCTCGATAAGGTCAATGTCAATTTGCAACGGCCCTAAGGCTGTGGGGCTCATTGCTGGCGCAACGGCTGCGGCAGTTCCGCCCGATGTGGGCATGCTCGCCGCAGTCGGCGGAATTCCTTCTATTGGTTTTGCAGGAGCCGTTGGTTCAGGCTCCCGAATGAGCGCTCCGAGCCCCCGCCCCAACGCGTTTCTCGGCATTGGCAATTACCTCCTGCGCAAGTTGTGTATATCCCTCTGCACCTTTGCTATGTATATCATAGAAAATAATAGGCTTACCAAAACTGGGTGCCTCGGCCAAGCGCACGTTCCGTGGAATCAGGCTCTGGAAAACCTGGGTGCCGAAAAAGCTCCTAAGGTCGGTTGCGACTTGTCGTGACAAGGTCGTGCGCTCGTCGTACATTGTCAACAAAATGCCCTCGATTTCCAGGGTAGGATTCAGTGTTCGTCGTATCCGCATAAGCGTATCCAGCAATTCTGAAACTCCCTCGAGCGCCAGATACTCGCACTGAATGGGAACCATGACCGAATCTGCGGCTACCAAGGCATTCAGCGTAAGAAGGTCCAAGGCCGGCGGACAGTCCAAGACAATGAATTTGTATTTCTCACGCGGAGACTGAAGGAAAGTGCGAAGCTTATATTCTCGGTTTTCCGCCATGACGAGCTCAACCGCAGCCCCAGCCATGTTCTTGTCGGCGGGAAGGACATCTAGCCCTTCCACCTGCGATTTTTGAACGATGCGTTCGAAGGCCTCGCCCAGGATTAGCGCGTGGTACATGGTGCGCCGCGAGGGATCTTTCTGGAACCCAATGGCAGCCGTGGCATTGGCTTGCGAATCGCAATCTACGAGTAAGGTGGATTGTTCTGCAGCGGCGAGGCAGGCGGCAAGATTGACGGCCGTCGTCGTCTTCCCCACTCCACCTTTTTGATTTGCGACAGCGATGACCCGGGCCAAGACAATCCCCCAAACCAAATGAAAATATCAGAGCCATCAGGGGGAGGCAAGATGTTTCACGTGAAACTATAGAGTCGTTGTGGATTTTCCATGGAGTCTAATCTGTTTCACGTGGAACATCACCTTCTTTCCCACTCCCCATTCAGGACTTACGCATCCAGCTCGGCGAGATTGTGCATCGCTCAAAGCTCCATGAGAAACATTTGAACGTCGGCGCTCTTTCAATGAGAGGCCAAAGGGAACGCTGAATTCATTGGCTGTGAGCGGAAGGTTTCACATGGAACAATTCTGTTGCCGCAAGACACACGTCAGAACGCATGGGTTCCATTTGGAACGTTCGCACCACCAAGTGCCTTTTCAAGCGTTCCATGTGGAACATTCAGACCAATGATTTGCACCAAAAGAGGGAATTGCGGGAAGATTATTTGAACTTCTTTGTTTTGTCGTCGTTACGCCGACAATGCGGCCTTCTTTGTACCGACAAGTAAGTACCGCCTCAGTGACTGGGGCACCGCAATCGGCTCCTGCCACTCCCAATCGCCTGACTTGCGGACTTCGTCTAGGTCCCGGCCCCCGATCCAAAGCACTACTCGGCGCGCCGACAATTGCGCGGAGGCCGCCCAATCCAGGAACGTACCGAATTCACCGAGAGCACGGCAGCAAACATAGTCTAGCGGCACCAACGCCTCAGACAGCTCCTCATATCGGCTGATCAGCACCCGTGTGTTCGCGAGTTCAAGCTCACGAATGACCTCCGCGAGAAACGCGCCCTTCTTGATGTTCGATTCCACGAGAAATAGTTCCAGGTCCGGCCGCAAAATCTCTAGCGGTATCCCCGGAAAACCGGCCCCACTGCCAATGTCGGCTAGCCGACCAGAATTGATTGGCACGGCCACCGCCCCATACATGGACTCGCAGAAATGACGATATAGTATTTCCAGGGGATCGCGAATCGCCGTCAAATTCACCTTCTCATTCCAGTGTTGCAAGACCTTGATATATTGCTGAATCAAAAAGCTTTGCTTGCCATCTATGGAGATCTGAAATTCACCGAGTGCACGGCGAATGGTCTCTTCCGAAAGGGGCTTATCCACACGTGTTATCATTATAGGTAATATACTATAAGTGTATAATGCAAAAGACTCTGTTTCCACTAACTGTCCCGCAAAAGATACCTCGGCCCAGCCACGCCAGCCACAAGATCCACGACCGAGTGCCACACCATCACCGGGACCAAGCTTTGGTAAGCAAGCCGGCAAACGCCGAATAGCGCGCCCATCAACATCGTCCCCAAGATACCGCTTTTCCCTTGGTAAGTGTGTGCCAAACCGAAGAGAATTGAGGAGGTCGCCACGACCGCCCAAGGCGCAATTCCGGCGCGACTCAGAGCCGCCATGGCAAACCCGCGATACAGAAATTCTTCGCAAACTCCCGCGGTTATCACCAGCGCGCAGTACGCCGCGAACTCCACTGGGTTGCTGGGCAAGAGACGTTCGGCGAGTTTGCGCATGAAATCCGGCACGGGTCCGGTCATTCGAGCGATGCGCCTCAGATTGAACCACTGGAAAGCCCCGAGGAGCGCTGCTCCTGCCAGACTCAAAAACAGAAGCTCGGTCGTCATACGTCGACCGAGACCCAACTGCGCAGCGGTCAAGCCGCGGGCTAGAACGCGCCACGCGACGACGCCAAGCAGGGCCCATTGAAACGCGATGGTCGATCCATAGAGGGCGAGTTTTTCGTTCGTGCCTCTCGCTGGCTGAGCCAACAAACGCTGCAAGCGCACGCGGCCCCGCCAGGGAATCACCACGCCGAGAACAAGAAAGATCAACCAGTAGTCCCAAGGCATTGGCCGATGAGAACACTTTCGCGGGCACAAACGCAAGTTGTTCTCCCTAGGGCGGCGCGTTCCTCGGTTTCCCGGCAAGCAATGCGCGAGAGCAACGAGCACGAATGCCCTAGCCTCGCTATAATCGAAGCGCAGTACAGCGAGGTGTGGCTTGACCGATTCCGTGAAGCTCACGGCCATGGTCAAGGCAGCGGGTTGAGCGGCGAAGCTGAGTCCCGGGACGCTGGACTCAATATTACGGCGCCTACCACTGCCGAGTGATCCGAACGTGCTCGTTGGTTTCAGCACCAACGACGACGCTGGGGTGTATCTAATCGGCGAAGGATTGGCGTTAGTGCAGACGGTCGATTTCTTCACGCCCATCGTGGATGATCCGTTCACGTTCGGCAAAATTGCCGCGGCGAATTCACTTAGCGACGTTTATGCAATGGGCGGCCGGCCGGTTTCCGCGCTTTCCCTGGTCGGCTTTCCGGAGAAAGGCGATCCCCTGATCCTGGAGCAGATTATTCGGGGTGGCCTGGAGAAAATGACGGAAGCGAAGTGCAGCGTGATTGGTGGGCATTCGATCCGCAACGAGGACATTCAATTCGGCTATGCGGTGACCGGGGTCGTGAATCCCCATCAAATTTGGCGCAATGTCGGGGCGCAGCCCAATGACGTTCTTCTGCTGACCAAAGCTCTGGGCACCGGGGTCATTTCCACTGCGCTCAAGAAGGAGCGCGCCGGAAAAGAGTCGCTCGACGCCGCAATCGCCTCCATGTCGCAATTAAACTGCGCGGCGGCACACGCACTGCACGAAGTCGAAACCCAAGATGGCGCGCGCTCTATTCACGCGGTTACCGATGTCACCGGCTTTGGGCTGCTAGGGCACGCCCGCGAAATGGCCCTAGGGGATCCTGCTGCTGGAACTGCTGCCGTGTCGCTGGAAATCAACCACCGGGCCGTGCCACTGCTACCGGGGGCGCTTGACGCGGCGCGCGAAGGAATGATTCCCGGCGGGCTAAAGAATAATCGCGAATTTCTGGGCGCTTGCGTAGGCTTTGAAGCCGCAATCAAGGAAGAACATCGCGCTCTTTTGTTTGACCCGCAAACGTCCGGTGGTTTGCTGATTGCCGTTGCGCCAGAAGCCGAGGAAACCGCGCTGAAGAGTTTGCACCATCACGGCGTGACTGCAGCGCGCATTGGCCGCGTTCTGCCAAAGGCTTCACCCATGCTGTCAGTCGTTTAAGGAATCCCGCGGAACACTCCCCTATGGATACAATTACCCACGGAATCGCCGGTGCGTTGATCAGCAAGGCCGCTTTCGGTGGCCGCGACTTGTTTCCGCCGACAGCGATGGGGAAAAGGCGCCTGGCCACCTGGGCGCTCATGCTCGGGGCCATTTTCCCGGACTCTGATGTCTTGCGCGATCTCTTCTCCAGCAACCAGTTGTTGATGGTGACCTGGCACCGCAGCATCACGCACTCGCTGCTTTGCCTGCCGCTTTGGTCGGTGATCCTGGCGGCGCTGATGGGAGCCATCGCGCGTTGGCGAAAGTGGGAAGCGCCTTCCTTCCTGGCCTTGACCGGCCTGTTTGCCGTCGGGATTCTGAGTCACATTTTTCTGGATCTGGTGACCACCTTTGGAACCATGATCTGGTCGCCACTCGAATGGTCGCGTCCCGCCTGGGACATCCTTTTCATCGTCGATTTCACCTTCACCGCGATTCTGCTCTTGCCACAATTGCTGGCCTGGACCTACGAAGATCCGAAGCACACCCGTTGGCGCGCCATTCTTCTTTGGGTGATCTTCACGCCCGCGCCCTTCCTGATTTCGAGAATCGCACAAGTGGTCGGCGCGCCGATTTCCAGCACCGCCATTCTCGTAGCCACCCTTTTGTTCGCCGTGTTGTTTCTTCTTCCCGCAGTGCGGGGCTGGGGATTGCACGTGCCTTATGAAACCTGGAGCCGCGTTGGGCTCACACTCGCCATCGCCTATATTCTTGCGGCTACGGTCGCCCACCGAGCGGCCTTCGAGCGCGTGAAACAGTTCGCAGTTCAAGAAAATCTTGAGGTGCAAGCGATCGGCGCGCTGCCCCTGCCGCCATCCCTCTGGCACTGGGATGGGCTGGTGCGCGCTCCTCGCGGTGTTTACGAGATGCGCATGGATCTAAGCGATGGGCTGCTAAAGAGCGGGAGTTCGCCGGATACCGAACTTCTCATGCATACCTATTACCCAGACGCCTTTCCGAACGAATTCATCGAGGCCGCGCGGCAGCTTCCCGACGTGCAGAAAGTCTTGTGGTTCGCGCGGTTTCCCGTTACGCGTTTCCATAAGGAAGGAGGCGACGCCATCGTGGAGTTTTCCGATTTGCGCTTCCCGCACATTCGCCCTGACCGGCCGGCGTCGTTCACCTACCGTGTGCGCTTCTCCGCGGATGGCAAGGTCATCGCACAAGGATGGGTCCGCCGGTAAAGTAGTCCAGCAGACGTTCTTCCAATGCGCGCAGTTGCGTGTTTCTTACGATGAGGTTCTTCGCCTCGGCAGACTGCGCCGGGTCTCACAATGACAACCCTTAGTACCAACGGAAAGTGCCGAGAAAGCGGGTCTACCGGCCCTTCGGAGGATCGGCCTTTGCGGGTTGGATGACCACATGGCGTTCTTCGCCGGTGCCGGCGCTTTCCGTGCGCACACCGGGCATGTCCTTCAACGCCAGATGCACGATGCGGCGCTCCCGCGAAGACATAGCATTCAGCTGGAATGGCTGTTTCGACGCCAGCACGCGTTCGGCGGCCGCGCGCGCGCTCATTCGCAATTCCTCAAAGCGTAGCGCGCGGAATCCACCGCAATCCAGGCGAATCTTTTCATGGTAAGCCGGCTCTAAAGCGAGTGCGCGAAACGCGAGGTGCTCCAGCGCTTTCAGGACTTCTCCGCCGTGCGCCACGAGGATCTCTCCGTCTTTGCCGTCGAGATCGGCAAACACTTCCGCGTCGCCCTCTTCCGTATCGCCGGAAGCTTCTGCGGTGCGGACTTTGACGCTGAGTTCCAGGTTACATGCGCGCACAATCTTCCGAAGAAAATCGCCCAGCGCGGAGGCTGCGGCTTCACGCTCGATCTTGCCATCGCGAACGAATTCCTTGGCCATACGGCACCTGGTGACCTGCGCAGCTCCCTGCGGCAGTCGCGCAGCGCTTACTTCTTGGCGCGCGCGGGTTTTGCCGGAGCGGGAAGCGGATGAGTCCGGTTGAGGTACCACTGCTGCAGGATGCCAATCAAGCTGCTGGTAAGAATATACAACGCCAAGCCGCTCGAAAAGGGAAAAACAACGAACATAACGGCCATGCCGATGGGCAGGATTTTCATCATCTGTGCCTGCTGCGGATCGGTCGATGTCATCGGCGTCATCTTCGACACCAGATACATCGAAATGCCCACAGTCACCGGCAGAATGTAATACGGATCCTTCGACGCCAGGTCGCGAATCCAAAGCCAGTTCGCATGCCGCAATTCGATGGCGTAACGCAGCGCCGAATTCAAGCCAAACCAGATCGGCATCTGCAGCAGCATGGGAATACACCCGCCGACGGGATTGATGCCCTCGCGCTGGTAAATGGCCATGACTTCCTTATTCATCTCCGCCTTGCGCGGGTCGTTCATCTTGTATTTCTTGTAGCGTTCCTGAACCTGCTTAACTTCCGGTGCAACGCGCTGCATTTTTATCGTCGTTTTGTAGCTGGAAATGCGCAGCGGGAACATCACCATATTCACCACCAGGGTGAGCCCCACGATGGCCCAGCCCCAGTTGGGAATGTACTTGTACAGCCACTTTAGAGCGTGGAACAGAGGATCCGCGATGAACTCCAGCCAGCCAAACTGCACCAGCGAATTCAGCGGCGGATGCATGGCTTTCAAGTCGTCGTAATCTTTGGGGCCGACGTACACGCGCAGGGCCATCGGCTGAACGGACGTGGCGGTCGCGACTTCGGGAATGGCCTCGGATTTCTCCTTGCCGTCCACCATGACCGTGTCCCACCCCTTCCAGTAGCGCGTCTGCAGAGTTGTGGAGAGAGAATCATTCGGTGGCAGAAAGGCCGCGGCGAAGTAGCGGTCCTCAATGCCCGTGAACGTTTTCCCGCCTTGCCAGGTGCTGCCCCACTTGTCCGGGCTCTCCAGCTTCTTGTCCAGGAATGTCGAAAGTTTTCCGTTTTCACCGTAGAAAGTGTTGAGCGTGGTCGCCGGTGCGGGGTCCGTAACCGTCTCGTCGCCGAAGCCGCCACGCCAGGCGAGCCCCGCCAGCACCTGTGAGCCGTTGTAGCTTGTGCTTGTTTCCACACTCACCACGTAGGAATGATCGAAATGAAATTTCTTGATCACTTCCAGGTGGCTGTCGCTCCAAGTGAACGTCAGATCCGCCGGCGCCTCCAGGGAAGAACGGTCGCTCGAAACCTTGTATAGGCCCGTGTTCGCGGCTTTTTCCCACTGCGGATCATCGAAAACCAATGAGAATGGCCAGCCGCCCATCAGCGCGGCGGATCGCGGATGCACCAGATCCAGCGTCCGCTGGGGTTTTGCGTCGTCCTTGTATTTTTTGAGCTGCCAGCTTTTTACCACGGCGCCGCGATTGGAAAATTCCACGCGGTACAGCGCGTTTTCCACGACGATGGTGCGCTCCTGCGCTTCCGCGGCTGGCTGCACGGCCCCCGGCGTCGTGGCTCCGCCGCCTGGTCCGGAATTCGCGGGTGTGCCCGCAGTCGCCGGTGCGGTCGCGGCCGGCTTCTGCTGCTGCGGATTGATCGGCGGCCTCGGCGCGAAATACTTGGCCCAAACCAGAATCACTACCATCGAGAGGAAGGACGCCAGCATAATGCGAATGTCCGGCGTGAACTCGCCCTTTGGTGGGCCGAGCGGCCTGAATTCGTTCATCGGCTCAGGGCTCACGAGCGCACCTCGCAACGTAGTGTCTGGCCTTTAGACCGGCTGGTCTCAAGACTCTTGCCGCAGGTATTCCCTCGCATCTCTTCCCATTTCTCCGGAACCGGATCGTATCCATATTTTTGTGATAACGGATGGCAGCGCAACAGGCGTTTCAACCCCAGCCACACGCCGCGCGCCACGCCAAATCGTTCGACCGCTTCATACGCGTAACGCGAGCAGGTCGGTTCAAAGCGGCAGCTTCCGCCAAACAACACCGAGAGGTAGAACTTGTAGCAACTCAGCGCAAACAGCGCCGCGCGCACGCCCCATGTGTGGTCTTTTGCTGCAGATAACTGATTCGTCTCGGCTGTTTCTTTCTTGGCATTGTAGTGCCCGGCCTTCGGAGCAGCGCTTGGGTCAATCTTGGGCTCGCTCCCCTCCTTAGGAGGCCGGGGCTTCAGCCCCTGAAGAAAGGTTTTCGGCTCAACTTCCGTAACTTGGTTAGGCAACGCGCTCACAGCTTTTCCAGCACCTGCACGAGATCCTCCGCGAGCGCCGCAAACGGCGCCTTGGTTGCCGTGTTCTTCGGATGAATGACGATGTCCCATCCTGGGGGTATCTCCTGCCGGCGGCAACGCACCATTTCACGCAATCGCCGCCGAATGCGGTTGCGAACCACCGCGCCGCCCAGTGCCTTCTTGATGCTGAAGCCGAACCGGCTCACGGCCAGTTCGTTGGAGCGGACGAAGACTGTGAAGTGGGAACTCGAAAAGCGCTTCCCGGCGCGATAGACGGCGTCGAACTCGCTGCGTCGCACCAGCCGCGCCTCCCGCGGAAACAATTGCCCCGTCCCGGGCCCGCCGCCGCTAGTGCCGTTGCAACTTGTTCGAGCAAATCCCCTCAAGCATTTTCTTTCCATGTTCGCGTCCGATCCATGGACCGTCATTTGGGCCAAATGATTGGAACGGCACTACTCGGGCGTGAGGCGATGACGTCCCTTCTTGCGGCGTGCCGCAAGCACTCTGCGGCCGCCTTTGGTTTTCATGCGCACTCGGAACCCGTGTGTCTTGGCGCGGCGGCGTCTCCGCGGTTGAAATGTACGCTTTGGCAAAGCATTCCCCCTTGTTTCTCGAAGCGGCTCTGGAAACCCTCATGCGCCATCGCGCGTGCCGCTCCTGGCGGCCGTACACACGTCGTACCCTGGCTTTGGGGGTTCTCTCCGTCAAGCCCTACTGCCGCAATTCCGGCAGCTTTTCGAATTATCTAGTGTACTTGCCGCGTGCGCGCACGGTCAAGAAAACCCGCGCACGGTTAGTGGCGTAGTTTCGGGAAAGGGTTGAGACGTTAACCGAGCGTCCGAAGAAAATGCTCGTCCTGACTCTTCGGTGTCCCTGCGACCTCTTAGTGGTTTTGCCTCGAGCCGGCTTGCCCTTGCGCTGCTTGTGCGCGCACCGTCGGCCAATTGTAGACCGGGTACTTCGGTCGCTTCACCGGCGGAATGGGATGATCCTTCAACTCGGTGAGTGCAACGGAGACTCCCCTCTCCAACTGCGGGTCGTGCCCCTGGCGCCACAGTGCGGGATCGAGTTCCACCTCGATATCCGGCGATACTCCTTTGTTCTCTACGTCGAACTCGCCGGTATCCGGATTGTAGAGTCCCCAGCGCGGGGCAGTGATTCCGCCGCCATCCATCAGCGGCGGATAGCCGCCAATGCCGATGAGCCCGCCCCACGTGCGCGTGCCAATCAAGGGCCCCGTCCCGAGCCGCTTGAACATCCAAGGCAGCGCGTCGCCGCCGGAGCCTGCATGCTCATTGATCAGCATCACCTTCGGGCCGTAGATCACCTGCGGGAGGAAGCTGTCTTTGCCCTCGCGTGTCATCGCCGCGGCCAGCAACGGGCGCTTCAGCCAGTCCACGATATAATCCGCGAGCCAGCCGCCGCCATTGAACCGCTCGTCGATGACGGCTCCCTGCTTGGCATTTTGCGCGAAGTAGTAGCGGTTGAAATTGGTGAAGCCATTCTCCGCCGTGTCCGGGAGATAGATGTAGGCGAGGCGGCCATTGCTGAGCTGATCCACTTTGCGGCGATTGCTATCCATCCAGTCGTGCAGGCGCAGAGTGCGTTCGCTGGCGATCGGCACCACGGTCACCGTGCGCGCATCCTTGCCGCTCACGTCTGGCCCCACCTTCAATTGCACGGCTTTGCCGGCCCGTTCTATGAAGAAGCTATAGATTTCGTCGGTGCCACGCACTTCGCGCCCGTCCACAGCCAGCAGATACTCGCCCTCGCGGACGTTTACGCCCGGCTCCGTAAGAGGCGCGCGCAGGCCTGGATTCCAGTTCTCGCCGAAGTACACTTTGGCGAAGCGGTAGCGATCATGATCGATGGTGTAGTCCGCACCCAAGAGTCCCACGCTCACGTGCTTCACTTCCGGCCGGTCGCCGCCAGTAATGTAGATGTGTTGCGCGGTGATCTCTCCGAGCATGTCGGCAAAGATGTAGTTCAGGTCCGCCCGGCTCATCACGTTATCCACGAAGGGTTGATACGCTGCCATCAGCGCTTTCAGATCCGCCCCGTGCAGGTTCGGATCGTAAAAGAAGTCGCGCTCAATGCGTCCGACCTCGCGAAACATCTGTTGCCATTCGGTTCGCGGATCGACGTAGATCTTCATGGCGTCCAGGTGCAAGGTGCCGTCGGGTTTGTCCGGCTCTCCCGGCTTCCCGAGCGCGTCCACGGGCTTGATCGTCCAGGTGCCATGGGGCGGTTCGCCGTCACCGTCTGCCGCAAGCGGATTTCTCGGTGGCAGCTGTTCGTAAAGCACCTTCTCGCCGTTGAACGAAATGAAGAAGCCGCCGATGTTGTCCAGCAGCCTGTCGGTCTTCCGCGTGCACACGTCGAATTTGTGCACGATGTGGCCGGTCGGCCCGCCATCGTCCACGATGGGACCTTCAAGCAAGTACAGCAGGTGCGTTTTTCCGGCGAGCAGGCGATCGTAGTTTCGCGCGGGAACAGGCAGCGCCAGGATGCGCTGGCTGATGTTCTCGAAATCGATCTTCACTTCCGGAGTTTCTTTGTTTTCCTTCGCATTCTTCTCGCCTTTCTTCTCCTCGGCGTTCTTGTCTCCTCCCTTTTCCACTTTGTCCGCGGAGCGTTCCGCACCTGGCCCGGTTTCGTCTTCGGGTTTGCACTCATCCGTGTCCGCGGAGGCTTTGGGCGCATTCGTAGCGGCAGATTTGTCAGAGGAACCTTCCGGTGCGAGGACCTTCTCTTCGTCGCTTTGCGGAGCCAAGGGCGATTTCAGGTCCTTGCGCAGAACAATCACGTAGGCGCTGCGCGTGATAGGTATTTTGTAAGCGCCCATGCTGCTGGCGATTGCCGGTCCGTCATCGGTGCTGGCGAAGAAGTAGAGGTATCTCCCGTTTTGATCAAAAGTGGCGGAGGCCGCATCGCTCAATCCATCCGTAACTTGATGTGCGGTTTTGTCCTCCACGCCATACACAAACACGGCGCGCAGCGAACTATCGAGCTGTCGCGTGTAGGCGATCCAACGGCTGTCCGGCGACCATACGGGATTGAATCCGGAACCCGGATCACCATCGTAGAGGTTGGTGTCAACGTGAACGGGTTTTGCGGTGTCGACGTCCACGTACCAGAGGTTCAGCCGCTTGTCGCTGTAGGCGATTTTCTTGCTGTCGGGCGACCATTTGGGCGAGTAGTAGAACGACGCCGGATTGCCGAGGTTGATTTTCCGGACTTCGCCCATGCCATCCTGCGCGCGCAGGTGCAACTCATATTCGCCAGACTCATCGGAAAAATACGCGATCCATTTTCCATCCGGCGACCATGCGGGATCGCGCTCCGCCACCCCGGTCGAATTGGTCAGGTTGCGGATGTCGCCATGTTCCACCGGCACGGTCAGAATTTCCCCGTGCGCTTCAAAAACAGCGCGCGCGCCCGTCGGCGAAATGTTGGCATTCTGAATCTGCTCGGCGGCATTGACGTAGTGCGCCCGCACCGCCGGGAAATCCCCGGTGACATCGATCTTGACGGCGTTCTGCATGCCCGTGGCCGGATCGAACAAGTGAATCGAGCCGAACTGTTCGTACACGATCGCGTCCGGGCCCGCGGAAGCCGATTTGATGTCCACGCCATTGCTCGGGAGCGCCAGGCTCACCTGCTTTGTGCCTGTGTCATAGACATACAAACTCACCGGTCCATCGCGGTCCGAGAGGAAATACACTTTGTTGCCCACCCACATCGGCGAGGAATCATTAGAATTCTTGCGAGGAACTTTTTCGACGCTGGAATCGGAGAGTTTCGCAATCCAGATGGGAGAGGCCGTGCCGCCGCGGTAGTGCTTCAGCCCGCGATGGCGCGCCCACGATTCCGCGAAATTTGTGAATGGCACGTACGCCATTTGTGAACTGTCCGGAGAGTACGAACCTTCGACGGCCATGGGCAGCGGAAGCACTTCCGGCAACCCCCCGGAAACACTGACGGTGTACAACTGCGTGAACCGGGAATAACTATCGCGTCCGGAGCGGAACAGGATGCGCTTACCATCGCGGGTCCAGCCGACCACTTGGTCCGCACCGGGATGCGACGTCAGCCGCTTCGGAATGCCGCCTGCGGCGGGAATCACGTAGACGTCTTCATTGCCGTCGTATTCACCGGTGAAGGCGATCATCGTGCCATCCGGGGAAAAAACCGGGTCGATTTCAATGCCCACATCGCTCGTGAGCCGCCGGGCCTCTCCGCCGTTGCGATCCACGATCCACAGATCGCCGCCGTAGCTAAATGCAATCTGCGTTTTGCTCACCGTCGGCTTGCGCAAAAGCGCGTACTGGCTGACGGACTGTGCCATCAGTTCGGGCGCGGCGAGGAATAAGAGGAGAGCCCCAAGCAGAAATGCAGCAGGCAGGCCGAAAATGGACGTGCGGAATTTCATTGCCATCAGAACCTCCGGTAGGCGCAACGAAATAAATTGCATCGAAAAATGGAAAAGGGAAAATCGTGCGCTTGTTGGATCGAAACAACCAGCAGGAGTCTATCACACGCCTTGCGGCCTAGCATCCCGCGAACTGGTTTCACTCCGGGCCAGCAAGCACCACGGCCAGGGCGAAGCCATCGTAGCCTTTGCTGCCTACTGTCTGGATTTCCGTGGCGCTGACGCGGGACTCGGCCGCGAGGCGTTCATTGAAGCGCCGCACTCCCTGAATATCTGCATTCGTGCTTGCGCCGTCGATCACGCCGCCCCGGCGGATCACGTTGTCCGCGATAATCACGCTGCCGGGCCGCGACAGTTTCAGCGCCCAGTCAAAATATTCCGGCATGTTGTCCTTGTTGGCATCGATGAAGATCAAATCAAAAGGTCCCCGGCCTTCGGCGGCAACCTGTGGAAGCGTGTCCAGCGCGGGACCCAACCGCAACTCGATCACGCTCTCCAAACCCGCGCGCGCAAAATTAGACCGCGCCAGGTACCCATGTTTGGCATTGGCCTCCAGCGTGAGCAAACGTCCGCCCGCAGGCAATGCGCGAGCCATCCAGATGGTGCTGTACCCGCCGAGTGTTCCGATCTCCAGAATATTGCGCGCCCCTTGCAGTCGCGCCAGAAGATGCAGCAGCTTGCCCTGCGGCGGCGACACTTGAATGGACGGCAAGCCCGCCGCCGCGCTGGTCTGGAGCGCGGCATCCAACACCGGATCGTTAGGGACGAGCAATCCGTTGATGTACTGATCCACAGCGGTCCAGAGTTCCTGGTTCATCGCGCTCTCTCCCGTGCCGAGCTACACACATTCAGAATCGCCAGCCGTAGGCGAGCACGAGTTGGATGCTGTGCTGCATCCTGCCGCCAACAAATGCCTAGATGCCACCGCCGAGATTCACGTTGCGCGTGACAAAAAACAGGTATCTCCTACCTAGAGGTGTAGTGTGCTCCGATCGCCGGGGTAGAACTCGACCATGCCCCCGACATCGGGCACCAAATTGGCGGGGTGACCAACTTTTACCGATTTCGGCGGCTCAGAGGCGGAAAATCCTGGTCAGCGTTGCATCGACCTGGCGGTAAACTGAACGATAATCAATACCGCCCAAGTGGCTCAGGCCGGCGCCGCAAGGGCGCTGGCTGGAGAGGCAGGGGGAAGTGTATGAAGAAGGCACTGACGGGAGTGATGTTGCTGCTGGCGACGGCCTGTGGGGTGGGCGCGCAGGAAGAGGGCTCGACGCCAAGCTGGACGAATGCGGGCGCGAGCTTCGGTGAGAGTTCGGCGTCGCGGATGACGCTGTTTCCAGCGAGTGAGGCGGGGAGTTTTGCGCTGGCGAGCCCCGCGGGAGAGGCAAGCGCGGTGCCAACACCGGCAGCGCCGGCGGCGCAGCCACGATACATTTTTGGGGACCGGGACGATTACCGCTGGCAGTTGGGAGTCGGAGTGGAGGTTTTCCGGTTTCAGTCGAGTAGGATTAACGCGACTCTGGTGGGGTTGAATACCACACTGACGTATTTCACGAACAGCTGGTTTGCGG
>Ga0326727_10000465_pt1 | contig 167975 bp, 169 predicted proteins | sample MB2enrmetagenome_FD_207643 | JGI IMG/M metagenome (GOLD analysis project Ga0326727, IMG submission 207643) | Lab enriched peat soil microbial communities from McLean, Ithaca, NY, United States - MB29MY | ecosystem: Environmental > Terrestrial > Soil > Wetlands > Peat | place: USA: New York...
CCGGGGCGATGCCTGGACCCGTATCGGCGACGGAGATGCGCACCATTCCCTCGGAGGCCGGCGCCGTGCTCACCAGCAAGTCGCGCTGTTTGGTTTCATGCATCGCCTCCGTGGCGTTGCGGATCAGGTTGACCAGCACCTGTTGCACCTGCACCCTGTCGGCTATGACAGAGCCGCAATCGGCGTCGAAGGCGAAGCTGACGCGCACCCCGCTTTCGCGCGCACCGACCAGGGCCAGGGCGCTCGCCTCCTCTACCAGCTTTGGCAGATTCTCCCGGCTGCGCTCGGTCTCCCCGCGTGAGACGAATTCACGCAGGCGGCGGATGATCTGCCCGGCCCGGAGCGCCTGTTCCGTGGCACGCTCGATGCCGTCGCGCAGCATGCCGAAATCAGCCGCCTGCCCGCGCTCCAGCAGGCGGCGGCAACCGTTGAGGTAAGTCGCCACGGCGGTGAGCGGCTGGTTCAACTCATGCGCGAGGGTGGATGCCATCTCCCCCATGGCGGTGAAGCGCGACATATGCGCCAGTTCCGTCTGCAACTCGTGCAACCGCGCCTGGGTTTCCTGGCGTTCCGTCAGGTCGCGCAGGAAGCCGGTGAAGGCGCGGCCGTCTCGGGTGGCGGTCTCGCCGATATACAGCTCCATGGGAAAGGTCGAGCCATCCTTGCGCAGCCCCATGACCACGCGGCTGGCGCCGATGATGCGCTTCTGCCCGGTACTGAGATAGCGTTCGAGATAGGCATCGTGCTGTTCGGCATAGGGCGAGGGCATGAGCAGGCTGACGTTGCGGCCGGTCACCTCCTCGGCCTTGTAGCCGAAGAGCCGCTCCGCGGCGCTGCTGAACGATGAGATGATTCCAGCGCCGTCGATCACGATCATCGCATCCGGTACGGTGGCGAGGATGGAGCGCAGATGCGCCTCGCGCTCGCGCAATGCAGCGAGCGCCAGGCTGGCCAAATCCCCAGACTCGTCCTTCTTCGTGGACTGTCCTGCGCTACTCAATTTTTCACCCATGCGGCGTGTTGTTACCCCAGCCCGGACAGCTTAGCGCCTCCGGGCTAAAATACAACAAACTGACGATGTTAGGCCTGCCAACCGGTTTCAGGCCAAAACGTCATCATAGGATCTGTCGTGGAAACTGATCCGGCCGCTCTCGGCCGAGACCAGCGTGCCGCGCCGCCCGGCCACGATCTCCGCCAGATCCTCGGGCTTACCGATGGCGGCGGGCTTGCCCTTCGCCTGCACGAAGGACAGGGCGGCTTGCGCCTTGGGCCGCAGCGTCCATTCGGGGAAGTTTTTCAGATGCGCGGCCAGATCCCGCGGCCCAGCCGTGGCAATCAGCCGCTGCTCCTCGCCGCCAAAATCGAGATAGAGCCCGCCGAGATCGGAGAGCATGAGGAAGAAATCCGCATCGATGCGTTCGGCCAGCAGAGCGCCCGCCGCGTCCTTGTCGACCACCGCTTCAACGCCGTGCAGTTTGCAGTCGGTATCCCGGCGCACCGGCACACCACCACCGCCACCGCAAATGACGGTGACACCCGTATTGGCAAGACGGCGTATGGCATCGACCTCGATGATATCCACCGGCTTCGGAGAGGGAACGAACCTGCACCAGCCATTTCCGGCCTGGCCGATTTTCCAGCCCAACTCCGCCGCCAAGCGCTCGGCCGTAGGCTTGTCGAACACCGGTCCGACCGGCGCGCCAGGAGCGTGAAAAGCACGATCTTGCGTATCCACCAGCGTCTGCGTGACCATGCTGACCACCAGCGCCCCATCCGGCAGCGCATTCCGAACGGCAAGCTCCAACTCATAGCCAAGCCACCCAACCGCCTGCGCCTGCAAAACGTCCAGCGGCATCATCGCTTCACGCGGGCTGTTCAGTGTCTGCAATCCGAGCAGGCCAACCTCAGCGGCATCGCCAAAGGTGATGACAAGGTGGTTTCCGGCGATCACCGCCCTAGCCAGGTGTCCGGCAACTTCAGTAATGCGCTGACGCAGCGCATTACGAGAGAGACGCTCATTGCGGCGCAATAGCGCCGTATTTCCCAGGGAAACTAAAATCCTCATGCGTGGCAATTAACACGATGCTTGGTCTTTTGTTCATGACGAAGATCAAAAAGACGTTAAAATTTAATAAAATTATCTCGAAATATGGGCAGACATCCAGATTTTTGATAGGCCGATATTGCTCGCTGGGGGCTCTCGCCCCCCATACAGACTATCAGGGGCTCAGAAAGGCGAGGAAATGCCGCTCCGCGCGGCGGAACAGGAAGATCAGCCCGAACGACACGCAGAGATACATCAGCGCCGCGAGACCGAAGCAGTCGAACGGGTCATAGGTCGCCGAATAGGCGTCGTTGGTCACTTTCAGAATGTCCGGCACCGTCGCGGTGAAGGCCAGCGTGGTGGCGTGCAGCATGAGGATCACCTCATTGCTATAGACCGGCAGGGCTCGGCGCAGCGCCGAGGGGATGATGATGCGCCGGTACAGCGTGAAGCGGGACATGCCCATGGCAAGCCCGGCATCCACCTCGCCATGCGAGGTCTCCTTGATCGAGCCGGCGAAGATCTCGGTGGTGTAGGCGCCGGTATTCAGGGCGAAGGACAGGATGGTGCAGTCGAGGCCTTGCCGGAAGAACTCGTTGAACGGGGCGGTGTTATGGATGAAGTCCAGCCCGTAAATGCCGGTGTAGATGAGCAGCAGCTGCACATAGAGCGGCGTGCCACGGAACAGGAAGGTATACAGCCAGACCGGGAACCACAGCAGCGGGTTGCGCGCATTGCGCAGCACGGCCAGCGGTACCGCCAGGCAGAAGCCGATGCCGCAGGAGATGACCAGCAGCCATAGCGTCATGGCCAGCCCGGTCATCCGGTAGCCATCGGAGTACAGCAGCGCCTGCCAGTAGGTTTGGATAATGCTGATCATAGTGCCGCCTTACGCACGCCGACCGCGTATTTGCGCTCCAGCAGCATGAGCACGCCGTTGGATATGGTGGTGAGCACCAGATAAACGAAGCCGGCGACGGAGATGAAGAAGAAGGTGCGGAAGGTCGCCTCGCCCGCCGCCTGGGCCGCTTTCACCACGTCCGAAAGCCCGATCAGCGAAACCAGCGCCGTGGCCTTCAGGATCACCTGCCAGTTATTGCCTATGCCCGGCAGGGCGTAGCGCATCATTTGCGGGAACAGGATGCGGCGGAACACCAGCAGCGGGCGCATCCCATAGGCGCGGGCCGCCTCCAGCTGCCCCTTGGGCACGGCCAGGAAGGCGCCGCGGAAGGTCTCAGTAAAATAGGCGCCGTAGATGAAGCCCAGCGTGATCACGCCACTGGTGAAGGGATCAAGCGGAAACTCGAAATCGATGCCGTTCTGGATCGAATCCAGGTAATCGGAAAGATCGTTCAGCCAGATCTGCAGCGAGTAGAAGATCAGCAGCATCAGCACCAAGTCCGGCACGCCCCGGATGAAGGTGGTGTACACCGTGCCGATACCGCGCAGGACCCGGCTCTTCGCCAGCTTGGCCGAGGCGCCGAACAGCCCGATGACGAAGGACAGGAGCAGCGACAGCACGGACAACTCGATGGTCGTCACCGTGCCGTTAAACAGTTGCTGCCCGTACCCGGCCAGATTGAACATTCTAGTTCCCGAAGCAGAAATGGCTCCGGCGCGAGCCGCCGGAGCCGGAGAGAGTAAGACTTACTTCGCGGCCGGTGTGGCGCTGTAAACGTCGAAATTGAAGTACTTCGACTCGATCTTCTTGTACGTGCCGTTCTTGATGATCTCTGCGATCGCCCCGTCGATCTTCTTCAGCAGCACGGGTTCGTCCTTGCGCACGCCGATGGCGATGTAGGAGCCAAGCACGTCCTTCGGATCGTAGGTGACATTGCCGCCGAAAGTGTAGTCAGCGCCCTTCGGGGTCTTCAGGAAGCCGTAATCGGCCTCCACCGAGTCCTGCAGCGATGCGTCCAGGCGGCCGGAAAGCAGGTCGGCATAGACTTGGTCCTGGCCCGGATAGGACACCACATTCACGCCCTCAGGCTGCCAGTACGTTTTGGCATAGGTCTCCTGAATGGTGCCGGACTCCACGCCCACGGTCTTGCCCTTCAGGCTGGCGGCGGTCGGCTCCAGGCCCGAGCCCTTCTTGGTGATCAGGCTGGTCGGCTCGTTGTACATCTCGGAGGAGAAATCGATCTGCTTGGCGCGGTCCGGCGTCACGGTCATGGAGGACAGGATGGCGTCAAACTTGCGCGCTTCCAGCGCCGGGATGATGCCGTCGAAACTCTGGCTGACGAACACGCACTTCACCTTCAGCTCGGCGCAGATCGCCTTGCCGAGATCGATATCGAAGCCCTGGAACTCACCGCTTGGGGAGAGGCTCTCGAAAGGCGGGTAGGTCGCGTCCACCCCGAACTTGATCTCGGTGAAGGTTTTAGCATGCGCCACAACCGGCGCGGCAACCAAGCCCAGCACGCAAAGCCCGGCAGCCACCGGCGCGAAAATCTGCTTCATCGCATTCTCCCATGTTGAAAAATACACCAATGCATCACACGCAATGACGTAACAGCCATTATCATTACCGAAATCAACTGCGCGCGCAAATCCGGAGCCGTCCTGCAACCCGCAAGAAAAAAGCCAGGGACCTGGGCCCCTGGCTTAGTATTCTGGCATTGGCGGAGATTAAGCCCGCAGCGCAGCGGGCACGCCGGCAATGGCGTGGTCGACGAGCGCGGCATCTGCCTGCGCACCGAAGCTCTCGCGCAGCAGCGCGGCGGAGGCCGTGGTGGCAATGTCGATGGCGGCGGCACGCACCTCGTTCACCGCGGCGGCTTCCGCGGCGGCGATCCGCTCAACCGCCATGTGCTCGCGGCGCTTGGCGGAGGCTTCCGCCTCGGCAGCCATGGCTGCCGCCAGGCTGACGGCTTCCTGGTGCGCGGTCTGCAGAATGGTCTTCGCGTCTTCCACGGCCTGGGCTTGGCGCGCCTTGGCATCGGCGAGGATAGCCTCCGCCTCCGCCTTCAGCTGCGCGGCCTCGGCCAGCGCGTCGCTCACGCTCTTGGCGCGGGCGTCGAGCATGGAGGTGATGGCCGCCAAAATCTTGCGCCCGGCGAGGAACGCGAAGATGGCAACCGCCACGAAGACCCAGAACACGCCATGCGCGTAGAAGATGCCGCCGGAGAAATCTTGGTATTCCATGACTTATGCCGCCTTGCGCGCGGCCAGCGCTTCATCGAGGCGCTGGGCGAGCCTATCTTCCGCGGGCTGGCTGCCCGTCAGTTTCAAAAGGATGGAGCTGGCTGCCTCCGCGGCCACGGGCTTGATGGCGGCCAGGGCCGCGGCCCGGGCGGCTTCAATCCGCGCCTCGGACTCCGCGAGCTTCGCCTCCAACTGGCCGGCCAGCGAAGCGGCTTTCGCCGCCGCATCGGCCTTGGCCTCGGCCACGGCTTTCGCCACCTCGGCCTGAGCGGCGTTGCGGGCCTGGGAGATGGTCGCATTGAGTTGCGCCACCGCCTGGTCCGCCCCGAGCTTGGCCGCGCGCGCCGCGGCTAGATCGCTGGCGATCACCCCGGCGCGGTGTTCCAGCACCTTGCCGATTTCCGGCAGGCCCCAGCGCGAAAGCAGCAGATACAGCACCACGAGGATGACCGCCATCCAGCCCACCTGATCCAGAGTGAGCGGGTTGGCGAAATCCATCTGCGGCATGGTGCCCTCGGCCAGTGCGGCCGAAGGCGCCAGAGCCAGCAGGAGAGCGGTGCTAAAGCGGCGCATTAGGTGAACAGAATGACCAGCGCGATGACCAGGGCGTACAGCGCGACGGCTTCCGTCAGCGCGAAGCCCAGCAGAACGTCCTTGAACAGGCCGTCGCGCGCCGCCGGATTGCGGCCAGAGGCGGACACGAACGCGCCGAACAGGTTACCGATACCGACACCGGCACCGGCGACACCGATGGTGGCGAGACCCGCGCCAACGTCCTTGGCGAGCAGAGCGGCAGACTGAGGATCCATGTAACTTTTCCTTTCCGAGAAACTTTATTGGCGAAGTCTTAGTGCATATGCACGGCGTCGTGCAGATACAGGCAGGTGAGAATGGCGAACACGTAAGCCTGCAGCCCGGCGACCAGCAACTCCAGCGCAGCCAGGGCCACGTTCAGGCTCAGGGGCACCACCGAGGCAAAGGCGCCGAGCACGCCGAGGCTCGCGGTGAGCAGCAGCATGAAGCCGGCGAACACTTCCCACATCACGTGCCCGGCGGTCATGTTGGCGAACAAACGAACCGAGAGGGAGACGGGACGGGAGAGGTAGGAAATGATCTCGATGGGCACCAGCAGCGGCAGCAGCCACGCCGGCACACCCTCGGGCACGAAGAACTTCAGGAACTTGAAGCCGTGCGTGTAGAACCCCACGCCCGTGGAGAACACGAACACGAACAGCGCCAGCGCCAGCGTGACCGCGATATGGCTGGTGAAGGCGAAGAAATAGGGGAACAACCCGATGAGGTTGCCGAGCAGGATGAAGCTGAAGATGGTGAACACCAGGGGGAAGAAACGCAGCCCTTCCTCGCCGATCGTGTCCACGCACATATTATGCACGAACTCGTAGAGCATCTCGACCAGCGACTGCGCGCGGCCCGGCACCAGGGCGCGGCTCTTCAGGCCGAGGGCAAACACGGCGACGATGACCACGGCAGCGCCGAGCATCGCCTCGTTGGAATTGGTGAAGTTGACGGCACGGCCAAGGCTGCCAAGGCCCGTGGTGAGGCTGAATTGTCCCAGCGCGTCGATCGTCGGTCCTGCCATGTCTATCCCGTTCAGCCGCCTGATTTTCCGCCGGATGCGCGAAGCAAGTTGCGCAACCCGGCCACCATACCCACTGGCACCATGAGGATCATCAGCCAGGGTGAGGTATGGAAGAGCTTGTCCAGCCCCCAGCCTATCACCACGGCGATGACCATCGCGGCCACCATCTCAACGCCCAGACGCATAGCCAGCTCGATCGCGCGACGCGCGGAACTGGCATCGCCCTCAGCCGCTTCGCGCTTGGGGCCCGCCGCGGCGTCTTCCGCCGCTTTGAGCCGCTCTTCAAACGCAGCTTTTTTCCGACCTTCGCTCATGCACCTGTTTTCAGCGGTTTTAACCGCCTAGACGTTGGCGGGTTGCTACCTATCCCCCCCTGGCCTGTCAAGAATACATAGCCGTTTAATCTTGCGTTTAACGCGAACGCTCCAAAATGTACCGGTCCGCTGTTGACGCGGTTACGGGCCAGACGCCAGTTTAGACGATATTTCGGTAATTTTGAGGATCCGCCTTGCCCGTGGAAGTGCTGCGCGAACTGCCGCTGGACCAGATATTGCTCGGCGACGCCGGAACAATGCTGCGCATGCTGCCTGACGCGTCCGTGAACTGCATTTTCGCCGACCCCCCGTATAACCTGCAACTGCGGGGCGAGTTGCGCCGCCCGGATGACAGTCTGGTGGATGGGGTGGACGAGGACTGGGACCGCTTCTCCGACTTCGCCGCCTACGACGCCTTCACCCGCGACTGGCTGGCCGAGTGCCACCGCGTTCTGCTCAAAGATGGGACAATCTGGGTCATCGGCTCGTACCACAACATCTTCCGCATCGGTGCGATGATGCAGGACATGGGGTTCTGGATCCTCAACGACGTGATCTGGCGCAAGACCAACCCGATGCCGAATTTCCGCGGACGGCGGTTCACGAACGCGCATGAGACGATGATCTGGGCGGCCAAGAGCCAGCAGAGCCGCTACAAGTTCAACTACCAGGCGATGAAGGCTCTTAACGACGATCTGCAGATGCGCTCGGACTGGACCCTGCCGCTGTGCACCGGGTCCGAGCGGCTGAAGAACACGCATGGGCTGAAGCTGCACCCCACGCAGAAGCCCGAGGCCCTGCTGCACCGCGTCATCATGGCCTCCACCAGCCCGGGCGACGTCATTGTGGACCCGTTCCTCGGCACCGGCACAACGGCGGCGGTGGCTAAGCGCCTGCACCGGCATTTCATCGGCATCGAGCGCCACCCGGCCTACGTCGAGGCCGCCTGGGGCCGCCTGAAGGCCGAGGAACGTGCGCCCAAGAGCGCCGTTGTCGCCCCACCGAGCGGGCGCGAGGCCCCGCGCATCGCCTTCGGCAGCTTTGTCGAGCGCGGCATCATCCGCCCTGGCACCCAGGTCATGGACAAGCAGCGCCGCTTCGGCGCCGAGGTGACGGCGGAGGGCCAGCTCGTCTCGGGTCCGCATCGCGGCTCCATCCACCAAGTGGGGGCGGCGGTGCAGAACGCGCCGTCCTGCAATGGCTGGACCTTCTGGCATTTCGAGCGCGATGGCGCGTTGCTGCCGCTCGACGTGCTGCGCAAGGAAAGCCCGGAAACTTAAGCTTCCGCGCCCACCCCCAGGCGGCGGCGCAACGCCTTGCTCTCTGGCCCCGCCACGTCCGACAGCTTATATTTGTCCAGCACGCCGAGCAGCGCGTCCTGCGCCTCGTTGACGATGGATTGCAGCCGGCAGAGCCCTCCAATGGCGCAAAACGCCCCGGCTTGGCACTCGACCAGAGCTAGCTCGGGCTCCAGCGCGCGCACCACGTCGCCCAGCCCGATTTCCGTTGCCGGCCGGGCCAGGCGCATACCGCCGTTGCGCCCACGGATCGTCTCGATCAGCCCCGCCTGGCCGAGCTTATGCACGACCTTGGTCATATGGCTCTCGGAGATCTGGTAGGCCTGGGCGATCTCAGCAATCATCCCCAGCTTCTCCGGCTGGAGCGCCAGATAGATGAGCGTTCTGAGTCCGTAATCAGTAAATCGTGTCAGGTGCATGGCACACCCTACCTCCGCGGGCGGTTCGCCTCAACTCTGCACCCGCTCGGCGAAGATTTGCCCCTCGGGCACGCCACGCGCCCGCGCCACCGCCGTGACGGCATCCAGCATCTTCGGTGGGCCGCACACATATATGTCCGGCGTCTCGGCGGCATTGGCGAGGTATGCCTCCAGCGCCTGCGCCGCCGTGCCGGCAAAACCGCCCCAGCCCGGCCCCGGGTGCCACACGCTCAACATCACCCCCAATTGCGGCAGGGACGCGCGCAGGGCGGCGATCTCCTCCTCCGGCAGCAACTCCTCCTCCCGGTTGGCACCGTATATGAGATGCACCGGCTGCGGGTCCTGGAAATCCACCATATGGCGCAGCATAGAGAGAATCGGCGCCATGCCGCAGCCGCCGCCCACCAGACAGCGAGGGCGGGGGCTTGCCTCGTCCAGCACGAAATGCCCGAGCGGCCCGCGCACATTGAGCGCATCCCCAACCGCCGCGCGCTCGCTCAGCCAGGTGGAGAATGCCCCGCCCGGCACCAACCGGATGATGAAATCGAGCCGCCCGTCCCAGTTCGGTAGATTGGCCAATGAATAAGCGCGGCGGATTTCCATGCCTGGGATCGTCAGCTCCATGTATTGACCGGGGATGAAATCCGCCGCCATCCCCCGCTCCGCGTCCGGCTTCAGCCGCAGCGTCAGCGCCACGGCACCGGCACCGGCCGGCCCCATCGCCTCAATGGCGGCCTCGCGCACTGGTACCTTGTGCCGGCCCACCTGGGCATCGGTGCAAGGCAACTCGACGGTCAAATCCCCATGGGGCAGGCATCGGCACAGCAGTACCCCGCCCGGCCCGGCTGGCAGCGCCGATTCACTATGCCGGCCCATCTCGTAGGCGCCATCGACAACGCGTGCCTGGCACAGACCGCAGCTGCCCTCATGGCACATCGAGGGCGGGTACAACCCCGCCGCCTCGGCCGCCGCCATTACGTCCTGTCCCGGGGCGCAGGGAAACTCCAGCCGCACCGCATCGCGCGTCACCAATGTCACAACCATGAAACTGTTCCTCGAAGAGCGGAGCACCCAGGAGAGCAAACCCCCTGGATGCTCCCGTTAGTTACGCCGCCTGGCGGTTGAGGGAGGCCGCGATGTCCGCGTCCGCCGTGGTGATGGGCAGGACGCCGAACTTCTCCACCAGCACGTTCAGCAGCGTGGGGGTGAGGAAGGCGGGCAGGCTCGGCCCGAGCCGCACGTTACGCACACCCAGCGCCAGCAGGGTAAGCAGCACGGCGGCGGCCTTCTGCTCGAACCAGGAGACGACGAGCGACAGCGGCAGGTCGTTCACCCCGCACTCGAAGGCGTTGGCCAGCGCCAGCGCGATCTGGATGGCGGAGTAGGTGTCGTTGCACTGGCCGACATCGAGCAGGCGCGGCAGGCCGCCGATCGTGCCGAAATCATGCGAGTTGAAGCGGTACTTGCCGCAGCCAAGGGTCAGCACCATCGTATCCTTGGGCGCATGGTCGGCGAAGTCGGTGTAGTAGTTGCGGCCCGGAGCTGCGCCGTCGCACCCTCCGATCAGGAAGAAATGCTTGATCGCGCCGCTCTTCACCGCGTCCACCACCGTTCCCGCCACGCTGAGCACGGTATCCCGCGCGAAGCCGACGAGGATGCTCTGCTCCGGCGCGGTCTCGGCAAAGCCCGGCATGGCCAGGGCCGCCTGCACCACCTGGGCGTAGTCGTCATTCTTGATATGACGGATGCCCGGCCAGCCCACCGGCCCGGCGGTGAAGATGCGGTTGCGGTAGCCCGCCTGCGGCTCGATCAGGCAGTTCGAGGTCATCACGATCGGGCCGGGGAAGGCCGCGAACTCGGTCTGCTGGTTCTGCCACGCGCCACCGTAATTGCCCGCGAGGTGCGGATAGGCGTGCAACTTGGGATAGCCATGGGCGGGCAGCATCTCGCCATGGGTATAGACGCTGATGCCCTTGTCCTTGGTGGCTTCAAGAATGTTGTGCAGGTCCCGCAGATCATGCCCGGAGACCAGGATGGCCTTGCCGGCGACCGGCGTGGTGCGCACGGAGGTCGGGGCCGGGGTGCCGAAATTGCCGGTATTGGCGGCGTCCAGCGTCTCCATCACGGCGTAGTTCAGATGGCCGAGCGCCAGGGCTTCCTCCAGCAGGGCGGTGATGTCCACCGGGTCGGTGGCGAGGAAATCCAACGCATGGGCGATGCCGGCATAGATCTCGTTTTTCGCCCGGCCGAGCACCTCGGCATGGTGAGCATAGGCGGCGACGCCCTTCAGCCCGTACAGCACCAAAGCGCGCAGGCCGACGACATCCTCGCCCACAACCTCGGCGCCAGCGCGCACGGAGGCCACGTTCGCCTGCGCCAGCAGGCCCGGCAGCGTCTCGGAAGGCTCGAACCGCGCCGGACCGGCGAGCTGCTCCGGCGCCTCGCCAGCCTTCGCCGAAGCAGCCTCGTAGGCGCCACGCAGGCGGTCGCGGATCCGCGCCGCCTCGGCGCTCAGCTCCATGAACACAGCACGGTTGAAATTCACGTTGGTCAGCGTGGTGAACAGGCCATACATGATGAAGCTGTCCGCCGCCCGGTCCGGCTGGCCGAGCTTGTGCAGCCGCGCACTGTACTGGCCGAGGCCCTTGATCTGGTAGATCAGCACGTCCTGGAGGTCGGCGGTCGTCTCGTCCTTGCCGCACACGCCCTTGGCGCTATGGCAGCCTGCAACACCGTCGACACGCGAGGTTTGTTCACACTGGAAGCAAAACATATGGTTCATCCCTGAAAATGATGGCCCTGATGCGGGGGCACGCCAACCGCATAAGGTACATTTCACCTGAACCTTTTTTCGCGGACGGTCCTTGATATGGATCAAAGGTTAGGAAAACACCCCACAGAAACCCTTGACCTGAATCGGCCCATCTGCTTATCGGATTGTAATGAAATGCCCCAATATTTTCAAAAAATGCTTGTTCGCAAGCTGATCTTTTTGAACAATACGCCGCCGCGCGCGGCGCTGGGCCACGGGGTGTGCCCGCCTTGCCGGTGACCGCCGCGCTGCCAACACTGCGCATCCGCGGGCGCAGCTTCATGGCCCTGATTTTGGCGCCGGAACCGCCGCTCGATGCCTGGTTCGCGGCGCTCGACGACCAGCTGCGCCGCGCCGCCAGCTACTTCGTGAACAAGCCCATTGTCATCAATCTGGCCGCCGCGCAGGACGAAGGGGCCAGGCTTGAAGACGTCGTCTCGGCGCTGGAGTCCCGCGGCCTGTATATTATTGCCGTGGAAGGGCTGGAATCCGCCGAGCTTGCCGGCACGCGCTGGGCCGGGCTGCCCGATTTGCGGCAGAAGCTGCAGGACCGAGAAGACCAGGGCGGCAAGCTGCTGGACATCCCCGACGACAAGCTGCCCACCCCGGCGGCCCCAGCCGTCACCTCCCTGCTCATCGACCGCCCGGTGCGTTCCGGCCAGTCCGTCATCTTCGAGGAGGGGGACGTCACCATCATCGGGCCCGTCGCCTCAGGGGCCGAGGTCATCGCCGGCGGCTCCATCCATATCTATGGCGCCCTGCGCGGCCGGGCCATCGCCGGACTGCGCGCGGGGGCCAATGCGCGCATCTTCTGCCATAAATTCAGCGCCGAGCTCGTCGCGATCGACGGCGTGTACGACACGCCGGAAAGCTGGAGCGCCACGTTTAATAATCGCGCAGCGCAGGTCCGACTCGAGGACGGCGTGCTTAATATTGCGGCCCTGGCATGAGCGCGCCGGACAACAGAGAAGGAGCTGTAAATCGCATGTCGAAAGTCATGGTGGTAACCTCGGGCAAGGGCGGCGTCGGCAAAACCACGACCAGCGCCTCTCTCGGCTCGGCGCTGGCACAGGCCGGCCAGAATGTTGTGGTCGTCGATTTCGACGTCGGCCTGCGTAATCTCGACCTCGTGCTCGGCGCCGAGCGCCGGGTGGTGTTCGACCTCGTCAACGTCGTGCAGGGCGACGCCAAGCTTGCCCAGGCGCTGATCAAGGACAAGCGGATCGACACGCTCTCCCTGCTCGCCGCCTCGCAGACCCGCGACAAGGACGCGCTGACCGAGGAAGGCGTGAAATCCGTCATCGACGAGCTGCGCCAGAAGTTCGACTGGATCATCTGCGACAGCCCGGCGGGCATCGAGAAGGGCGCCATGCTGGCCATGCGCTACGCCGACCTTGCCGTGGTGGTGACCAACCCGGAAATCTCCTCGGTGCGCGATTCCGACCGTATCATCGGCATGCTCGACTCAAAGACCCTGCGCGCGGAAAACGGCGAGACCTTCGAGAAGCACCTGATGCTGACGCGTTACAACCCGGCCCGCGCCGCCAGGGGCGAGATGCTGGGCGTGGACGACGTGCTGGACATCCTGGCCATTCCGCTGCTCGGCATCGTGCCGGAAAGCACGGACGTGCTAAACGCCTCCAATCTTGGCTGCCCGGTGACGCTGCACAACCCGGCCTCCACCGCCGCCCGCGCCTATGCCGACGCCGCGCGGCGCCTGCTCGGCGAGACGGTGGAGATTACCACACCGGTCGAGAAGCAACAGGGGCTGTTCGGCAAGCTCTTTGGACGGAAGGCGGTGGCATGAGCATTTTTGACATCTTTGTCCGCAAGCGCTCCGCCCCGGTGGCACGCGAGCGGCTGCAGCTTCTGCTGGCGCATGAACGCGCTCTGACCGGCCGCGCCGATCTCGCCGCCATCCTGCAGGAGGAAATCCTGGCCGTCATCGCCAAGCACATCGCCATCGACCGCGACAAGGTGAACGTGAAGCTGGACCGCAGCGCCCAGATCTCGACCCTCGAGATCGACATCGAGATGCCGCAGAGCGTGGTAAAGGCCAGCTAGCCAGTGGGGAATAGGGGGGCTGTATCCACTCCCCTTTTCCCCACGCCCAAAATTTGCCACATTCCGCGCATCATGCGCATGCACGCCTCCTGTGCCGCCCGCCAAACACCGGACGGTGACGATGCCCTATTACTGCTCGGCCCTGCCGGGGCGGGCAAATCGGATCTGCTGCTGCGCCTGATCGACCGGGGCTTTGCCCTGGTGGCCGACGACCAGGTATTGGTGGAAAACGGCGTTGCCCGCGCGCCGGAGGCCCTGGCCGGGCTGCTGGAAGTCCACGGCCTCGGCATTTTCCGCCTGCCCTACCTGCCCCGGGCGCGGCTGCGCCTTGTCATCCAGCTTGGCGTGCAGCCGGAGCGCATGCCCCTGCCCCGCCGCCATGCGGCGCTGGACCTGCCGGAGATTACCCTGGACCCGGCCCTGGCCTCCGCGCCTGAGCGCGCCGCCCTGGCGCTCGAAGCCGCCTGCGGCCGCGTTAACCAGCTCGTTGGCGCCTTCAGCGCATGAATCCTCAGCCACCCAAGCTGCAGATTGTGCTGGTCACCGGCCTTTCCGGCGCGGGTAAATTGTCAATTTTGCGTGTGCTGGAAGATCTCGGCTTCGAGACCGTGGACAACCCGCCGCTCGACACGCTCGTCACGCTGGCGACCCGGGCGGATAAGAATCTCGCCATCGGCGTCGATGCCCGTTCGCGCGGTTTCGCGGCGGACGCCGTGCTGGAGGCGCTGCAGCAACTACGCCAGCACGCGAACCTTGTGCCATCCCTGGTCTTCGCCACCGCCAGCGAGGAAGCACTGCTGCGCCGCTACTCGGAAACCCGGCGCCGCCACCCGCTGGCGCAATCCGGCGCCATCGCCGAGGGCATAGCGCTTGAGCGTCAGCTCACCGCGCCACTCGCCCGCGCCGCCGACTGGCTGATGGACACCTCGCATTTGCCCCTGCCCCGCCTGCGCGAGCTGATCGAGCAGCATTTCGGCGAAGCGGCACCGGGCATGGTGATCTCCCTGATGTCTTTCGCCTACCGCGCCGGATTGCCGCCGGAGGCCGATCTGGTGTTCGATGCTCGATTCTTGCGCAATCCGCACTACGACTCCGCCCTGCGCCCCCTCTGCGGCCGCGACCCCGAGGTTGGCAGATTCATCGAGCAAGACCCTGATTTTGCTATATACTTCCAAAAAGTCGTGGATATCGTTGAATTTTTGCTCCCGAGATTCGTGCAAGAGGGAAAAAAATATGCAACAATATGTGTCGGATGTACCGGCGGACAACATAGATCTGTTTACATGATCGAAAAACTCAGCACTCACCTAGCCAATCTGGGCTGGCGCGCCGGCGTCACTCATCGCGAGGCCGCCCGGTTCACGACCGCGAACGCGACCCCGGAAATGTCCGCGAAAGAATGAGCCTCTCCACATGATCGGTATGGTCCTTGTCACCCATGGCGGCCTCGCCAATGCGCTGCGCGACGCCATGGAGCATGTTGTCGGCAAGCAGAAAAATCTTGCCACCGTCTGTATCGAATCGGACGCCGAATTCGAGGGGCAACGGGACGAGATCGCGCGGCGCATGGCGGAGGTGGATGCCGGCGACGGCGTGATCCTGCTCACCGACATGTTCGGCGGCACGCCGAGCAATCTCGCCATGTCGATGGCCGTCCAGCCGGGGGTGGAGATCATCGGCGGCGTCAACCTGCCAATGCTGGTCAAGCTGGCCAAGATCCGCGGCCAGGAGACGCTGCCGGAGGCCGTGGCCCATGCCGAGGAAGCCGGCAAGAAATATATCTGCAATGGGCATGAGCTTCAGGCCCCCACCTGCCGCGCAGCGGAGTAACGGCATGAGCGGCGCATTGATTTCCGTCGATGTCGGCATCGTCAATAAACGCGGCCTGCATGCGCGCGCCGCGGCGAAGCTCGTGAACCTGGCCGAGCGGTTTTCCGCCAGCGTGGAAGTCGCCAAGGACGGGCAATCCGTCTCCGCGCGGTCGATCATGGGTTTGATGATGCTGGGTGCTGGAATCGGAAGCACGGTGCGCCTCTCGGCCGAGGGGTTCGACGCGAAGGAAGCGCTCGATGCCATCGCCGGGCTGATCGAGGCCGGCTTCCATGAAACCGACTAGGCGCCGGGAAAAGCGCTTCACCGGCCATTCCGTCTCGCCTGGTATCGGCATTGGTCCGGTCCACGAGGCCACAGAGCCGGACCTCGTCGTCTCCACCAAAAGACTTACCCCCGCCGAAATCGCGCCAGAGCTGGCGCGGCTGGAGGAGGCTGTGGCGCGCTCGCGCCACCAACTGCAGAAGCTGAAGAACCGTCTGGCGGTGCTGCCGGAGGAGTCGCAGGCGGAAATCACGCCGATGATGGATGTGTACCTGCACATGCTCGGCCCCTCCCGGCTGCTGCGCGGCATCAAGGCCCGCATGCAGGAGGATCTGCTCTGCCCGGAAGCTGCTGTGCATGCCGAGGCTGAAGCACAGGCCGAGGCCATACTGGCCCAGCCGGGGGCAGACCGCGCCAGCCGGACCCGACGTGCCGAAGAAGTGCGCGAGCTTGGCCGCCGCATGCTGCGCAACCTCACCCACCAGCCCTTCCGCAGCTTCGCGGCGCTCGACCAAGGCAGCATTCTCGCCGCGCAGGTCCTTCGCCCGGCCGATGCCGCGCTGATCCAGCCCTCGCGCTTCGCCGGTATCGTCACGACGGAAGGGGGGGTGGAGGGCCACACCGCGGTAATGCTTCGCGCCCTGGGCCTGCCCGCCGTGTTGGGCGCGGCCGGTGTGCTCGATGCCGCCTCCCCCGGCACCCTGGCCATCATCGATGGCGACACCGGCGAGATCATTCTCAACCCCACCAAGGCCAGCCTTGAGGCGGCGCGGAAGAAACTCTCGGCGCTGACCCGCGCCCGGCGCTCGCTGGCGCGCCTGCAGCGCCTGCCCGCCATCACCAGAGACGGCACGCCTGTCGTGTTGCAGGCGAATTTGGAACTACCCTTCGAACTCGGCCTGATCGCCGAGTCCGGCGCGCATGGCATCGGCCTGCTGCGTTCGGAATTCATGTTCATGAACCGCGAAACCGCGCCGGACGAAGACACGCAGGCCCGCATCTACCAGGATATCGTGGAGGCCATGGATGGCGACCCGGTGACCATCCGCGTGTTGGATTGGGGCTCGGACAAGGAGGTGGAGGCGCTCTCGCGCTATCTGCCTAAGGCGCCGGAGGCGAATCCGGCGCTGGGAATGCGCGGCATCCGCCTTTTGCTGCTCCACCCCGCGCTGCTGGAAACCCAACTCGCCGCCATTCTGCGCGCCGCCGCGCATGGCCCGGTGCGGATCCTGCTGCCGATGGTCAGCATCGCCGCCGAGGTGCAGGCAACGCGCGAGATCCTGCAGCGCGTCTGGCGCCGGCTGAAGCGCCGCAAGAACGTCGCCCTGCCGGAAACCCTGCCGCCGCTCGGCATCATGGTGGAAACCCCGGCGGCGGCGCTGGCCTCGCCGGTGCTGGCCCAACACGCGGATTTCTTCGCCATCGGCACCAACGACCTCACCATGTACACGCTGGCGGCGGACCGCAGCCTGCCCGCCGGGATAAAGCTCTACGACCCGCTGGAACCGGCGGTACTGCGCCTCATCCACCTAACCGCCAGCTTCGCCGCCGATGTGGGCATCCCGGTCTCAGTCTGCGGGGAGTTGGCCGCCCGTCCGCAGGCAGTGCCTTTGCTCGTTGGCCTGGGCATCCGCCAGCTCTCCATGCACGGCAACACCGTGCCGCTGGTAAAACAGGCCATCCGCGCCACCAGCCTGCGCGCCTGCGAGCGCCTGGCCGTGGACGCCCTGGCCGCGCCCTCGGCCGATGTGGTGCGGGAAATTCTGGCCGGCAGCGCTGAAGCGTAACCTGCCGTGACCACGATTTTCGCCCCCATCACCGGGCGCGGCGGCGCCGTCACCGTGCTGCGCCTTTCCGGCCCGGCGACGCTCGACATAACCGCGAAACTCGCGGGCGGATTGCCTCCCCCGCGCCGTGCCAGCCTGCGCCCTCTCACCCACGCCGGACGGCGCCTGGATGAGGCGCTCATCGTCACCTTCCCCGCGCCGCACAGCTTCACCGGCGAGGATGTCGCCGAGTTCTCGCTGCATGGCGGGCGCGCCGTGCTGGCGGCGGTGAGCGAGGCGCTGGCCGCGCTGGGCGCCCGGCCCGCCGAGCCGGGAGAGTTCTCCCGCCGCGCGCATCAACACGGCAAGATGGATTTGCTGGAGGCCGAGGCGATGGCCGATCTCATCGCCGCGGAAACCGAGGCACAGCGGGCCATGGCCCTTGATGGCGCAACTGCCCTTCACGCGGCCTGCGCGAATTGGCGCGAGCGGCTGCGGCAGATCATGGCGCAGCAGGAAGCGCTCATCGACTTTCCGGACGAGGATTTGCCGCCGGAGGTAGAGGCCGCGCTGATTTCCGGCATCGCCGCGCTGCGCGATGAGATGCGCGGCGCCCTTACCGCCGCACCGGCGGCGGAGCGCCTGCGCGAGGGGCTGGAATTCGTCATCCTCGGTGCGCCCAATGCGGGTAAGTCCACCCTGCTTAACGCTCTGGCGGGCGAGGACATCGCCATCGTCTCCGACATCCCCGGCACCACGCGTGATGCGGTGGGCGTGCGGGTCGATCTGGGTGGCGTTCCGGTACACATCACGGATACCGCCGGGCTGCGCGAAACCGTGGACGTGATCGAGGCCGAGGGCGTGAAGCGGGCAAAGGCACGAGCAGCGAAAGCGGATTTCCTGCTGCTTGTCGCGGCACCCGGCGAAGACTTTCCAGAAGCGCCTTTGGGAATTCCCTCATTGCGAATTCACACCAAATCAGATCTAGCTCCCATCGTTGGTTTTTCCGTTTCGGCAAAAACCGGGTACGGCATGGTGGCGTTGCGTGAGAAACTCGGTGAGGCGGCGAAGGAATTTACCGACACCAGGGGCGCCGCGGCACTCGCCCGGCCACGGCAGATCGCCTGCGTGCGCGATACGGAAGCAGCACTGAACGCCGCTCTGCAACTGGATGACCCCGAGTTGCGCGGCGAGGAGTTGCGCACCGCTGCTCATGCCCTCGCCCGGCTCGTCGGCATTATCGGCGTCGAGGAAATTCTCGACGCGGTGTTTTCCGGGTTTTGTATCGGAAAGTGATCGACGTAGCGGCTAAAAGACTTCCGATGAATCGTAATGGAGCACAGTGCTGGGCCGCGTAAGGAGATACTCGTCATCCTCGGGGTAGTAGACAGCCTGATCGACGGGATCGCCGGCAAACGCGCGAATGGCATCGAGCGATACCCACCAGCTCAACGTAACAATTTCACTGCGTTCCGCATCGATATCCCGAACGGCGACCACCGCACCAAGATTGCCCGGCGTGCTTTTATATTCCGCTATTCCGGTCGAGCGGACATATTCCACATAGGCCGTCTTTTTCGAACGCCGGATTTCCGCCCGCCACTCACGCATTATTGGCATCACCGCCTCCTCAAATCATTTTATTTCGACAAAGCCTGCACCGGGGCCAGCGGATTCACCCCCAGCGCCGCCAGCCCGGCCCAGCATGTCGCGCTCAAGCTCGGCCGCCGGTAATAGTTGAATTTCTGTTCGGGCTGCCCTGGTTGCAAAGAAGGGCCAACCGTCAGTCCGGTGGAAAGCACAGGCGCCACAGTAGCGTACGCATACCCTTCCGGCGAGATATTCTGTGCCACGGTGGCCAGGAATGATTCCGCGAAGGACAAATGCCTCATCAGCTTCAACGCCAGCGCGGCGAAAGCCGTGCCCTCCAGCCATATCCCGTCGCTCGCATTAGAAAACCCGATGCCGCTCCCACGCTGCAACACCCCAATCGCATTGAGCGCGGACAAATCGCTCCCCAGCCCGGCGAGATAAGGCCAGATCCCGGCATCCGCCGCGGCCAGATGGTTCACCGCCCCGTCCGGCCCTGTGCCGGAGTCGAAACGCCCGGTGGACCTGTTGAGCATGCTCCGCACGAAACCCGCCGCGTGCTTGGAATCCTCGGCCCGGCCAAGCGCACGGAACGCCACCACCAGATCGGTGTTCTGCTCGGTGCTCTGCCAGGTCAGCTGAATCTGCGCCGGGTCGTAGCCATAAAGCCCGCCGTAATAGCCGGAGGGCGCGCGCAATTGCTGATCGAGGAAGTTCCCAGCCCGGTTGGCCGGGGCAGTCATGCCCAGCGCCGCCCAGAGCAGCATCGCCCAGGCAAGGGGGCCGCTATCCGTGCCGACCTGATACGGGTCCTCATCCCAGCGCCCGGCCTTGGCGTCCCAGAATCCGGCGGGCTTCGCGGGCTGCGCCATCACCCCCGCCTGGTAGCAATTGCGCAGCCGGCCATCGGCGAATTTCCGGTCATGCGCCTGCGCCTGCGCCAGCGCATCGCCTATCCGCTTCGCCTCCGCCGGGTATCCGGCGGCCAGCAGCAGCAGCCCGGCCAGGGCGTTGTCGTACACATAGGCTGCGTTGGCCTGGGTGAGGTCGAAATCATTCGCGGCCGGTCCAGCCTGCACCAGATAGGAGTTAAGCAGCACCGGGCCATCGCCACCCAATGCCGCCATCTGTCCCCGCACCGCCTGCACGCAGGCGGCGCCCAGGTCGCCCGCCCGCCCAGACCGGGGCAGCGCCAGGAATGCTCCAATACCGGCGAGCAGCCCGCGGCGCCTGAGCATCAATCCAGGATTTCCGCCAGCAGTTCCGTGGTGCGCCCGTTGGCGATAACCGCCGCGCGGGCATCGTAATGCACGCCGTTCACTCGGGCGAAGGCATGCTGCACGCCGGGATAGATGAAGGCATCCACCCACTCGCTGTCTTCAAGCGCGTCGAGCAGCTTCTCCTGCGCCGCCGGGGGAACGAATTCATCGTTCTCGGCGATGTGCAGCATCAGCGGCGAAGCGATGTTGTCGAACTCGTCAGCCAGATCATCAAGCCCGACACCGTAGTAGGACACGTTCAGATCCGCGTCGGAGCGCGTGGCCATCATCACCGCCAGGCGCCCGCCGAGGCAGAAGCCCAATGTGCCGGCACTGCCGTTGCAGCGCGGCAGCTTGCGCGCCGCCGCCAGCGTCACCTTCAGGTCTTCCACGCCCTTGTCCTGGTTAAAGCCGTTCATCAGGGCGAAGGCCTGATTCCACTCGGCCTCGGTCTTGTCAGTCAGGTTCACGCCCGGCTGCTGGCGCCAGAACAGGTCCGGCGCCACGGCGATGAAGCCCTGCGCTGCCAACTCCTCACCCGTGGCGCGCAGGGCGTCGTTCACCCCGAAGATCTCCTGGATCAAGACGACCGCACCGGCTTTCTCCGTGCCCTTGGGCTCCCACACATAGGCGGTGAACTCACCCGCGCCATCCGCGGCCTTCAGCTTGATCTCATGCATAGCAGTTCTCCCTGTTGGAACTGCGCTATACATAATACTCTTGGAGCGGCGCGAAACCATTAAAGTTCTGGCTTGCATAGGTCGTCACATACGCGCCGGTGTCATGGATGATCACGCGGTCGCCTGATTTGAGGGACAGCGGCAGGTGATACGGCGTCTTCTCGTAGATCACGTCCATGCCGTCGCAGGAGGGGCCGGCCAGCACCACCGGGCCCATCTGCCCGTTGCCAGCGGTAATCCGGTAGCGGATCGCCTCGCCCTCGGTTTCGGCAAGCCCGCCATAGCGGCCAATGTCCAGGTACACCCAGCGGCGCGGATCGGCTTCCATGCGCCGGCAGACCAGCACCACCTCGGAGGCCACCACGCCGGCATTACCGACCATCGAGCGGCCCGGCTCGATCAGCATCTCCGGCAGGTCATTGCCAAAATGCTTCACCATCGCATTCATGATCGTGCTGCCGAACGCGTCGGTCTCCGGCACGTCCTCCAGGTAGCGGATCGGGAAGCCGCCGCCGAGATTCAGCATCTTCAGCTCCACGCCCTGCGCCTTCAGGTCGGTGAACAGCATCGCCACCTCGGCGATCGCCATCTCGTAGGCGGCGGCACCCGTCTGCTGGCTGCCGACATGGAAGGACAGCCCATGCGGCACCACCCCCAGGCCCGGCGCGGCCAGCATCAGGGCCTTGGCACGGTCCAGCGTGGTGCCGAACTTCTTCGAGAGCGGCCATTCGGCGCCCTCGTTGTTCACGGCGAGGCGGCAATACACCTTGGCGCCCGGCGCGTGGACGGCGATCTTCTCCAGCTCCTCGATGGAATCGAAGGCATAGAGCGGCACGCCATGGGCATGCGCGGCGGCGATGGCGGAGGGCTTCTTCACCGTGTTGCCGAAGGAGATGGCCGCCGCCGGCGCGCCGGCGGCAAGGCACGCCTCGATCTCGGGCAGGGAGGCGGCGTCAAAGCAAGAGCCGCGCGCGGCGAGCAGGTCGAGGATCGGCGCGGCCGGGTTCGCCTTCACCGCGTAGTAAATCTTCGCTGCAGGCAGAGCGCGGCGCAGCGCGGCATAATTCTCGGCCACGCGGTCAAGGTCCAGCACCAGGCACGGGGTTGCCGGCATGGTGTCAAGAAACGAAGCGACTTTGGGAGTCATCGCCCTCATCCTTTCTCTCTGAATGTCCACCTGTTGAGGCGGCGGACATGGTTACAAAACGGTCGAACGAACCAGCCAACTTCCAGGATTTCTCCCGGCTGTGCTGCCAGAACGCTTGACGCCGTTGCGTAACCGGAGACCGGCAGAGGCACGTACGTTGCTGCGTGGGCGCGCATGTAGGACCATCCCCCCCACGGCGCAAGAATTTTTTTCGACGGACGGCAAATTGTCACCAAGTGCAACTTGGCCTGCACAAGAGCCCACGCCACCGCTATTGTAACAGACATGGAAACGCTGCCGCATATTCTCATCGTCGACGACGACCGTGAAATCCGCGACCTGCTGGCGAAGTTCCTGGAGCGGAACCGCCTGCGCGTCACCACTGCCCGCGACGGCAAGGAGGCGCGCCGGGCCTTTGCCAACGGCCACTACCAGATGGTGGTGCTGGACCTCATGCTGCCCGGCGAGGGCGGGCTGGAGATCGCCCGCTGGCTGCGCGCCGAGACCAACGTGCCGATCATCATGCTCACGGCCATGGCGGAGGAGACGGACCGCATCATCGGGCTGGAGCTGGGCGCCGACGATTACGTGACCAAGCCCTTCAACCCGCGCGAACTGCTGGCCCGCGTCCGCGCCGTGCTGCGCCGCACCGGCGATGCCGAGGACCGCGCCCCCGAACACGCCAAGACCTACCGGTTCTCCGGCTGGGTGCTGGAAACTGCGCGCCGCCGCCTGCTCGACCCGAGCGGGGTCGAAGTCTCCATCACCGGCGGCGAGTACGACCTGCTGGTGGCGCTTCTCGACCGCCCCAACCGCGTGCTGACGCGCGACATGCTGCTCGACCTTCTGCGCGGCCGCCAGGCCGGGCCGTTCGACCGCGCCATCGACGTGGCGGTTTCGCGGCTGCGCCGCAAGCTCGAAGATGACGGGCGCAACGCCCAGCTGATCAAAACCGTGCGAGGCGGCGGATACGTGCTTTCCACGCCGGTGGAACGTCTTTGAGGTTTTCGCTCCTTCCGCGCAGCCTGGCGCGCCGGATGATTCTGCTGCTGCTGCTCGGTTTTGCGATCATTCAACTCATCGGGCTGCTCATCCACACCTTCAATCAGATGAAGCTGGAGCGGATGGAGCAGGATCAGGAATTCGCCGTCCAAGCGGTCATCATTTACCGGCACATCGCGCTGGCAGCGCCGCAGGACCGCGCCGCCCTGCTCGCCAGGGAGCCGCTGCCCAAGGGCGACACGGTGGCGCTCACCGCCACGCCGCCGCTCGCTAACACCATCCCCATGCCACTGGCGGAACGCGAGGCCGTGCGCGCCGGCATCATCGCCTATGGTATTCCGATCGGCATCCGCCCGCACGGCATCATCACCCGCGCCGCGCCGGTGCCGTTCCAGCTCAGCATCAGCTTCGGCCTGCCGGATAACATCGTGTTCCCCAATGCGCCGGGAGGCAGCTTTCCGCCGCTGCTCGGCATGGGGCTGCCCGACCTGTCAGCGATGATGCCGCCGTCATCCTGGCTTACCATCACCTCCACGCTGCCACCGCCAGCCCCTTGGCGCTCACCCGGCTTCGCCACCGCGTTCATCGTCATGACGCTGCTCGGCGGGCTGATGATCACCTGGGCCGTGCAGCAATTGCTACGGCCGGTGAAAACGCTGGCCGCAGCGGCCGAGGCGCTGGGGCGCGATGTCGCAAACGCGCCCCCATTGCCGGAAACCGGCCCCATCGAGATCGTCACCGCCGCCACCGCCTTCAACACCATGGCGGCGCGTGTGCGGCGATTCGTCGAGGACCGCACCTTCCTTCTCACCGCCATCGGCCACGACCTGCGCACGCCGATCACCCGGCTGAAGCTGCGCGCGGAATACATGGAGGACGACGAACAGCGGACCAAGATGCTGGCGGATCTCGACGAGATGGAGGCGATGGTGGCGGCCACGCTCGCCTTCAGCCGGGACGTGACCACCACCGAGAAGGTCACACGGCTCGACCTCGCCAGCCTGCTGCGCACGATCCTTGATGACGCCGCCGATGGTGACCCGGACCACGCCGATGCGCTCAGCTATACCGGGGCGGAGCATCTGCCGGTGAATGCCCGCCCGCTGGCGCTGAAACGGGCGCTGACCAACCTCGTCGGCAATGCGTTGAAATATGGCGATGCCGCGCATGTCACCCTGCACATGCCGGCCAGGGGGGCCTTGCGCATCGACATCGATGACCAGGGCCCCGGGATTCCTGCCGAAGAAATGGAGCGCGTGTTCGAGCCGTTCCGTCGCCTGGAGACCAGCCGCAACCGCGAGACCGGCGGCTCGGGGCTGGGCCTGTCGATCAGCCGCAACATCGTGCGCGCCCATGGCGGCGACGTGACCCTCACCAACCTGCCCGAGCGGGGCTTACGCGTAAGCGTGACACTGCCAATTTAAGGCTACCGCTCCCGTCGTCACGAAAACTTGCTACACGCCCTCTTGGCGGCGAATCCAGCCAAGGAGTAGTTGGGGGTAGTACCGCCGATTAGCACCCGAGGACGGGATGGACGGAAGCACCACCACGAGACTGGATTTGCCCACAGGTTTCCCCCGCGATTTGACGCGCCCGCTGATCGCCATCGACGGCCTGCCCTGCGCGGGCAAAACCACGCTGGCCCTGCGGCTGCAGGAAGTCTACGGCTTTGAATGCCTACATGTAGATGAATTCCTGCGCCCGGAAGAGGAGTGGCGCGGCTGCCAGCCCGCCTTTCCGTTTCCCTACATCCGCTACGAAGAGTTCCTGCAGGCGGTGACGGATCTCGCGGAACAGGGTGAGTGCAGCTACGCGCCGTACGACTGGAAAACCCTCGCCGTCTCCGCCACGCCGCGCCGTATCACCGCACATCGTCCCGTCATCGTGGAGGGAGTTTCCGCGCTGGTGCCGCTGCTGGAACGTCATTACGGGCTGAGGATTTTCGTCAATAGCGACCGCAGAAGCATTCAGGACGTGGCGCGAAACCGCAGCCTGGGCATCTGGCAGCGCGAATGGCGCGGGATTTTCCTGCCCAGCGCGGACATGTACATGCTTACCCGCCCGGAGCGCCGCGCCGACATGGTCGTGCCGGGCCGCGGAAAAACCGGTGAGATAATCTACACCTTTAATGATTAACCGAAATTTGGTTAATTGTTATAACAACGCGGTTACGCTTTAGCCTTCCGCCTCTTCCAGCGCCGTGTGCGCCTCCAGCCAGTTATGCTCGGCGGTGTCGATCTCCCGCTTCACCAAGGCAAGGCGCTGCGTCACCTTCAGCAGCTCCGCCGCCTTGGCCTGAGTGTAAATGTCCTCGCTCGCCAGCCGCGCTTCCAGGCTCTCCTTCTCGGTCAGCAGCTTCGCCAGAACCTGCTCAGCCGCCTTGGCCGCCTGGCGCAGCGGGGCGAGTTTGGCCCGCGCCTCGGCCCGCGCGGCCTTGTCGTTCTTCTTGGCTTCCACCTGTTTTGGCGCCTGGGCTGCACGTTCGCTCATGGTAGCGGCATAGGCGGCCAAATCGCCCTCGAACTGCGTGACCTTGCCATTCGCCACCAGCAGCAGCCGGTCTGCCACAAGGTCCACGAGATACGGGTCGTGCGAGATCAGCACCACCGCGCCCTCGAAGGCGGTGAGCGCCTTCACCAGCGCGTCGCGGGCGTCGATGTCCAGATGGTTGGTCGGCTCGTCGAGGATCAGCAGATGCGGCGCCTCACGCGTGGCCAGCGCCAGCAGCAGCCGCGCCTTCTCCCCGCCCGACATGGCGCCGACCTTGGTGTTCACCCTGTCGGCATCCAGCCCGAAGCGCGCCGCCTGGGCGCGGATTTGCGGCGGCAGGGCTTTCGGCAAGGCGCGGGCCAGATGGTCGTAGGGCGTGTCCTCCAGCACCAGGTCGTCCTCCTGGTGCTGCGCGAAATAGCCGACGCGCAGCCCCTTCACCCGGAACTCCCGCCCACGCAGGGCGGAAAGCCGCCCGGCCAGCAGCTTCGCCAATGTGGATTTGCCGTTGCCGTTCTGGCCGAGCAGGGCGATGCGGTCTTCCATGTCCAGCCGCAGCGAGACGCCGGTCAGGATCGGCTTGCCGTCATAGCCGATATCCACACCGTCGAGCTGCAACATGGGGGGCGGCAGTTCCTCCGGCGAAGGGAAGGAGAATTCGGTGGCATGATCCTCCACCACCGCCTCGATCTGCGGCATCCGCTCCAGCGCCTTGATGCGGCTTTGCGCCTGCCGGGCCTTGGAGGCCTTGGCGCGGAAGCGGTCCACGAAGGACTGCATATGCGCCCGCGCCTCGGCGGCCTTTTCCGCCGCGCGGGCCTGTTGCAAAGCACGCTCCGTTTTTATCCGCACGAATTCCGCGAAGCCGCCAGGGGTGAGGGTGAGCTTGCCCCGGTCCAGATGCGCGATCGCCTCCACAGCGTGGTCGAGCAACTGGCGGTCATGGCTGACGAGCAGGATGGCGCCGGGGAATTTCTGCAAATAGCCTTCCAGCCAGAGCGTGGCTTCAAGGTCCAGATGGTTGGTCGGCTCATCCAGCAGCAGAAGATCAGGCTGGGAGAACAGCACCGCCGCCAGCGCCACGCGCATGCGCCAGCCGCCGGAATAGCTGGACATCGGCCTTGCCTGCCATTCCTCGCTGAAGCCCAGACCTGCCAGAATGGAGGCGGCGCGGGAGGGCGCGGACTCCGCCTGGATGGCGAGCAGGCGCTCGTGGATCTCGGCCAGCCTCTCATGCGGGGTGGCCGGGTCATCGGCCGCGGCCAGCAATTCCGCCCGCTCGGTATCCGCCGCCAGCACCACGTCGAGCGGCGTGATGTCCCCGCCCGGGGCCTCCTGCGCCACGTAGCCCAGCCGCACCCGGTTGCCGAGGCGGATGGTCCCGCCATCCGGACGGAGCTGCCCGGCGATCAGCTTCAGCAGCGTGGACTTGCCGGCGCCATTGCGGCCGATCAGCCCGATACGCCGCCCGTCATCCACCATCAGGCTGGCATGTTCAAGCAAAGGCCGTCCGGCTATGCTGTAGGAAAGGTCTTCCAGGCTCAAAACGCTCATGGGCGAACCTCTATCCCGCGCGCCGGGGGTTGCCCAGCCTTGTCTGCCCCGCTATTGGCCGCGCAACATTCACAGCAGGTAGAAACACCATGGCCCTCGAACGCACTCTCTCCATCATCAAGCCCGACGCCACCCGTCGCAACCTGACGGGCAAGATCAACGCCAAGTTCGAAGAGAACGGGCTGATGATCGCGGCCACCAAGCGCCTGCACCTCACCCGCGCCCAGGCCGAGGCGTTCTACGCCGTGCACTCCGCCCGTCCGTTCTTCAACGACCTGGTCGAGTTCATGATCTCCGGTCCGGTGGTGGCGCAGGTTCTGTACGGCGAGAACGCCATCCTGAAGAACCGTGACATCATGGGCGCCACCAACCCGGCCAATGCCGAGCCCGGCACCATCCGCGCCGAGTTCGCTGAGTCCATCGAGGCGAACTCCGTGCACGGCTCCGACTCCCCGGAAGCCGCCGCGCAGGAAATCTCCTTCTTCTTCGCCGAGATCGAGATCGTCGCCTGAGTTAGACGGACGGGACGGTTACCGTCCCGTCCACTTCGCCTCGTAAATCTTCGCCCCCGGCGGCGGGACGAAATGCTTATCTGCCTCGGCCTCAGCCAGACGCAGCGAATTCAGCCCAATAATCAGTGCCGCGGTGTTCATCATCCCCGGCGGAATCCACTGGATCAGCCCGCCCAGCATCTGGTCATACGTCGCCGAGATCGACGGGAACAGCCGCCCGCACAGCGTGTAGAACGGGTATAAATCTTGGCTGCTGAGCGCGATGGTGGCACTCACCGCGACCTGCGGGAACATCACCAGAAACCCGGTCCCGGCGCGCACCAAATAGCCAAAGCGCGCGGGCGGCTTTGGCCTCGGGTCCAGCACCATCAGCCAGAACAGCAGCCCGCCGAGCAGGCAGGAGATGTTCATCGCCGCGTAAAGCAGCGGGTTGAGCATGGCGGCGAAATGCACCTTGGGAATGAGCCACACATCCGTGCTGGCCAGGAATATCAGCGCGGCTGGCACGGGGTGACTCAGCCAGCGCAGCCGCACCCAGACTTCCCGCGCTGCCCGCACTACCCAGGCGGGTGCGCCCGCCGCCAGCACCTCGCCCATCCAGCCGATGGCGATGCCGAAGGGTGCGGCCATGCCCAGCGTGACCGCCTGCACCCGGTTGAGAAAGAACATGTGCTGGGAGACGTATTCGAAATGCGTCTGCAGCACGAAATAAATGCCCGCCAGCCCCGCCAAGAAGAAGGCCTGCCGCACCCGGCCCGGCCGGTGCTCCTGCGCGATGCGGCGCAGGCCGCGCCAGTACCACAGCGCCACAAGCCAGCAGCCGATAAACACCGGCGCGTTGAAGACGAATGGAAAAACATAAGGCAAACGGGCTGGGAAAGACCGGCAGGCGACGTCAACAGCCAGCGCCGCGAGCAGGACCGCCAGTTCACCCATTCAGCTTGTCCATGGGCACCCCGGCGAGCGCCCGGCTGGTGCGGATGGTCTGCAGCGTCTGCACCTTGGCCACGCTGGGGGCGTTGGTCAGCCTTGTGGTGAGCTGGTTCTCATGTGCCGCGTCCCGCGCCATGAGCTTCAGCAGGAAATCGCCGCCACCGCGGATCATGTGGCACTCCCGAACCTCGGGCCAAGTGGCCACCAGCGTCTCGAAGCCCTCCAGCACCGAGAGCTTCTGGCTCTCCAGCCCGACGATGACGAAGAACGAGATCTGCCAGCCGAGCTTCTGCGCGTCCGTCTGCGCGTGATAGCCCTGGATATAGCCGGTCTCCTCCAGCCGGCGCACACGGCGCAGGCAGGGGGGCGGCGAAATGCCCGCCCGGCGCGCCAGCTCCACATTGGTCATCCGGCCATCCGCCTGGAGTTCGGCGATGATTTTCCGGTCGATTTCATCAAGGATGAGCGGTTCGGTCTCGGTCTGCATATAATCCCAATATATAACTCTTGTAGCACGCAATATAATTGCGCGGCGGATTTTGGCTATGGGGGAACGGCTGTTGACAGTGCGGTATGGCGGGATGACCCTCGGCACCATGTATGATGTAGCGGTTGTGGGGGGCGGCGTTGTCGGCTGCGCGGTGGCGCGGCGCTTCGTGTTGGAAGGCGCGAAGGTGCTGCTTCTGGAAAAGGGCGCGGACATCCTCTCCGGCGCCAGCAAGGGTAATAGCGCGATCCTGCATACGGGGTTCGATGCGCCGCCGGACAGCCTGGAACTGGCCTGCATGCAGGCGGGCTACACGGAATATATGGACATCCGCGAGCGGCTGCGGCTGCCGGTGCTGGAAACCGGGGCGATCGTCGCGGCATGGAACGAGGAGGAACTCGCCAAACTGCCCGCCATTGCCGATGCGGCGCATGCCAATGGCGTTGCCGATGCGCGGCTGCTGACGCGGGCGGAGGCGCTGGCGCGGGAGCCGCAACTCTCGCCGCATATACTTGGCGGCGTGTTGGTGCCGCGCGAGCATGTCATCGACCCGTGGAGCGCGCCCCTAGCCTATGTGCTGCAAGCCCTGGCCAATGGCGGTGAGGTGCGGCGGCACACAGTGGTGCTCTCAGGGCGCTTCGCCGATGGCGCCTGGCGGCTGGAAACCAACATTGGCCCGGTGGAATGCGGCACGGTGATCAACTGCGCCGGGTTGTATGGGGATATCGTCGATCAGCGCCTGACTGGCGAGGAGCATTTCACCATCAAGCCGCGCAAGGGGCAGTTCGTGGTGTTCGACAAGGCGGCGGCGCAGCTTCTACGCACAATCCTGCTCCCAGTCCCGACAGAGCGGACCAAGGGGATCGTCGTCACGCCCACGGCGTTCGGCAATCTGCTGGTGGGGCCGACGGCGGAGGAGCAGGACTCGCGCGACCGCGCGGCCGTGGACGAGGCAACCTTGCGCATGCTGGTGGACAAGGCGGCGGAGCTGGTCCCGGCGCTGGAGGGCATGGGGGTGACGGCGGTGTATGCCGGCATCCGCCCGGCGACCGAGCGCAAGGAATACCGCGTCCGGCACGAGGTGGAGCGCAACTACATCGTGCTGGGCGGCATACGTTCCACCGGGCTGACCGCCGCCCTCGGGCTGGCGCAACACGCCTGGAAGCTCTACGCGAAGCCGCATGCCAAGCTGGCCGCCCCGGTCTGGCCGCAGGCGCCGCTGCTGGCGGAACACTGCGCGCGTGACTGGCAGAGCCCAGGCTATGGCGAGATCATCTGCCACTGCGAGATGGCGACAAGCCGGGAAATCGAGGCGGCGCTGACGGGACCATTGCCGGCGCAGGATTATGGCGGGCTGAAGCGCCGCACCCGGGCCGGGATGGGACGCTGCCAGGGGTTCTACTGCAATGCCCGGCTGGCGGAGATGACGGCGGGGCGGTTTGAAAATCCACTGGCCGTGGAGAATACCCATGCTTGACGTGGCGATCATCGGCGGCGGGCCGGCGGGCATCGCCGCGGCGCTGACGCTGAAGGCGCGCGGGGTAAAGCGCGTGGCGATATTGGAGCGCGAGGGCGTGCTCGGCGGCGTGCCGCGGCATTGCGGGCACCCGCCTTTCGGGGTGCAGGAATTCGGGCGGCTCCTCACCGGCCCCGCTTATGCGCGCCACCTCGCAATGGAGGCCGAGGCCGCCGAAGTCGAGATCCTGCTCCGGCACTCCGTCACGGCGTTGAAACCGGATGGCGTGGTTGATGTGGCGACGCCGAACGGCCCGACGACGATCCGTGCCCTGCGCGTACTGCTGGCCACCGGGGCGCGGGAGGCGCCGCGCGCCGCGCGTTTGCTGGGTGGGGACCGCCCGCTCGGCGTGCTGAACACGGGCGCGCTGCAGGCCTATGTGCATCTGCACGGGCTCACCCCCTTCGCCCGGCCGGTGGTGGTGGGCACGGAGCTGGTGGGACTCTCGGCGCTCACCACCTGCCGCGGCCATGGCATCCACCCCGTGGCCGTGGTGGAGGAAGGCGACCGCCCAGTGGCGCGCTGGCCACTCGGGCTGTTGCCGAAGCTGCTGCGCATCCCAACCTATTTCAACAGCGGGATCGAGGAGATTCTGGGCCATGCGCGGGTGGAGGCGGTGCGCCTGCGCGATGGCCAGGAAATCGCCTGCGACGGGGTGCTGCTGACCGGGCAGTTCCTGCCCGAGGCGAGCCTGGCGCGCCTCAGCCATCTGGACGTGGACAGCCACAGCGGCGGCCCGGCGGTTGACCAGTATGGCCGCTGTTCCGATGGCGCCTATTTCGCCGCCGGGAACCTGCTGCGGCCGATAGAGACCGCCGGGTGGAGCTTCCGCGAGGGGGCCACAATCGCCGATTATATCGCCGATGATCTGGCAGGCGGGCTGCCATCCGCCGAAGACGGCATCACCCTGGTTGCCGGTGAGGGCGTGAAATTCGTGGTACCGCAACGCTTGGCCCGGGTGACACCGCTGCGCGGCAAGCTGCAGCTGCGGGTGAATGAGCCGATCTCCGGCCAGTTGCGCGTGAGTTCGGAACACGCTTTGCTCTACAAGCTGCGCATCTCCACGCGGCCGGAGCGGCGAATCCTGCTGGACCTGGGCGATATGAAGCCGCCACGCGAAGCAAAGCAGCTCGTGGTGGAAATCGTCTCGTGAGCGTCATCGCCATCGACCAGGGCACGACAAGTACACGCGCCTTGCGGCTGGAGGATGGGCAGGCGCGCATCATCCATTCCGTGCGCCATGCGCAGCATCACCCCCATGCCGGCTGGGTGGAGCATGCCCCGGAAGAATTGCTCGGTAATATCCGCGCGTGTTTGGAGGCGGCGGGACGGGCGGTGGCCATCGGCATCGCCAACCAGGGGGAAAGCTGCCTCGCCTGGGACAAGGTGACCGGCAAGGCGCTGAGCCCGGTGATCGTGTGGCAGGACAATCGTACCGCTGCGGACATCGAAGCGTTGCGCGCCACCGGGGCGGAGACGGAGACCCTGGCCCGCGCCGGGCTGCCGCTGGATGCGTATTTCTCGGCCAGCAAACTCGCCTGGATTTTGCGGGAGAGTCCGCAAGCCCGCGCCGCCCTGGCCGCCGGGCGGCTGCGGCTTGGCACCACGGATGCGTTTTTCCTCGACCGCCTGACCGGCGTGTTCGCCACCGATGCCACCACCGCCTCCCGCACCTCGCTGATGAACCTGGCGACCGGGGACTGGGATGCGGAGCTGTGCCGGATTTTCGGTGTGCCGATGGAGGCGCTGCCGGAAATACGGGACACCGTGGGAGATTTCGGCGCCATTGGCGGTGTGAAAGTGCGGGCTTCCGTGGTGGACCAGCAGGCGGCTCTGTATGGGCATGGCTGCCGGGCGCCGGGAGATGCGAAGATCACCTTCGGCACCGGGGCGTTCACACTCGCCGTGACAGGCGGGGAGATCATGCGCGCGCCGGAACAGGGGCTACTGCCGACCGTGGCGTGGCGCCGGGCGGGGGTGAGCACTTACGCGGTGGATGGCGGGGTGTACGATGCGGGGGCAGCGGTGGAATGGGCGCAGAGCCTGGCGCTGTTCGAGTCCTTCGCCGAGTTGAACGAGTTCGAGGCCCCGCCCGCGATTTCCAGGGGCCTGGCCTTTGTGCCCGCGCTCTCGGGGCTGGCCTGCCCGCATTGGGACCGCTCAGCCGCTGCGCTGTGGGTGGGCATGAGTTCCGCGACGACGCGGCGGGACCTGATCCAGGCGGTGCTGGAGGGAATTGCGCTGCGCACGGCGGAGGTGGTGAGCGCGATGCACGCGCGCGTGCCGATCGGCGGGCGGATTTCGGTGGATGGCGGGCTGACGCGCAGCGCGTATTTTGTCCGGTTCCTGACGAATGTGCTGCAGCGGGAAGTGGCGTGCCCGGCGTTCGATGAACTCACGGCGTTTGGCTGCGCGGCGCTGGCTGCTGGCTGCGAGGTAGCACGGCCCGGAGCTGTGCAGGTGGTGGCGCCGGATGTTGCCGATGTTGCAGGCTGGCATGCGACCTTTTCCAAGGCGGTAAGCCGGGCGAAGGGGTGGCGGTAGGGCGGGGGTTGGGCCGGGAGCGGAGTGGCCAGTTTGGCGTTCGTTTAGGCAAAAACCAGACGCAGGAAGAAGATTGCTATTATTATTGTTTGAATGAGCAAACATTCTATTATGTCAGTCAAGCGTTCTGACCGAGACGGGTAGTTCCACGGGATTTTCTGTACTGCCGCCGCCGGTCGTCGATGCCATGGGAACGAAGCGTTTGGCCCAGAACACTCGTGGAATGACCTGGGGCCGCCGACTTGGGCGCGCGTATGGCGAGGCCGTGTGTGGCACTTTTATGATGACACAACGATATAATAAGAAGGAAGCGGAGCTTATGTTGAGGTTCGGGCAACTGTGGCGCGTGCTGCTGGACGGCGCGATGGTAGTGCTGCCGATCGGCGCGATAGTCCTTCTGGTGCTGGCTATTTTGCAGAAAGTGCAGGATGCATCCGAGCTTGTCGCCGGTCGGTTCGGACACCCGGTCCTCACCGCCGTGGTGCTGCTGGTGCTGGTCTGCCTCGTGTGCGGTCTCCTGGTCCGTTCCGCCCCTGGCCGCGCGACCCGGCTCGTACTGGACCGCAAAGTCTTCGAACAAATACCTGGCTACCGCTTGGCTAAAGCGCTTACCGGCACTGGTCCGCTGGCAGAGCACGGCGGCCGCGCGGTACGCCCCGCTCTCGCGGCGATCGAGGAAGGGCAGTGCCCAGCACTGGTGATGGAGGAACTTGCAGACGGACGGCTGGTGGTCTTCGTGCCAAGCACGCCGGCACCGATGTCCGGGGCGCTTTACGTGTTCGCTCCGGAGAAGGTGACGTATCTCGACGTGCCGCTCCTGCCATTCATCAAGGTAGTCTCCTCCTGGGGCCTCGGTCTGCGTGAGATAATCGAGGCCCAGAAAGGGACGGAGGCGCACCACCTGCGCACGGACCACCCGATGAGAGGAAGTCCAACCATCGATCGCAGTCTATAACTGCGTAGCATTCTCATGCCACGTCGCTGTCCATAATGGGGGCAATTGCGGCAGCCATCAATCGGGGATGGGGAATGACCGCTGCTTTCGGGCGGTCCGCCGAGGTTCAGGAATGTCGGGCATGGTCGCAAAACAACGGTCTGTTGGCGTATTTTTGTCCAGAGCCGTCCGAAAAGATGGATTGCTTCGGGCGGCTTGCGCCGCCCTTGCAATGACGTGGGATGTTACGCGCCGTAGCCGACGATGCCCTTGATCTCAAGGAAGTCGTGGAGTGCGAAGTCGGCGTATTCGCGCCCGTTGCCGGACTGCTTGTAGCCGCCGAAGGGCGCGGTGAAGTCGATGTCCGGGTAATTGACGTACACGGAACCGGCGCGCATCTCGGCCGCTACCTCGCGGGCCTTGTTGATGTCCTTGCTCTGCACATAGGCCGCAAGACCGTACACGGTGTCGTTGGCGATCTCGATCGCCTGCTCCAGCGTGTCGTAGGGGATGATCGAGAGGACCGGCCCGAAGATCTCCTCCTTCTCGATGGTCATACCGGGCTTCACGTTCCCGAACACAGTCGGCTTGGCGTAATAGCCTTTCTCCAGCCCCTCGGGTTTGCCGAGGCCACCGCAGGCGAGCGTGGCACCCTCGTCGATGCCCGCCTTGATCAGGCGCTGCACCTTGTCGAGCTGCATCTGGCTGACCAGAGGGCCGAGCACCGTGCCTTCAGCCCACGGGTCGCCCGTGGTCTGCTTCGCGGCTTCGTCCACAGCGATCCGCACCGCCGCGTCATGCAGTTCGCGCGGCACCAGCATGCGGGTCGCGGCATCGCAGGACTGGCCGGTATTGATGAAGCAGGCGCCAATGCCTTTGCGTACCGCGTCGTCCAGATCAACATCCGGCAGCAGGATGTTGGCGGACTTGCCGCCCAGCTCCTGGCACACGCGCTTCACGGTATCCGCCGCCGCCTTGGCAACGATGATGCCGGCACGGGTGGAGCCGGTGAAGGACATCATGTCCACATCCTTATGCTCGGCGAGCTTCTGGCCTACCTCAGGCCCAGTGCCATTGACGAGGTTAAACACGCCGGCCGGAACCCCAGCCTCATGCATGATCTCGGCGAAGATGATGGCGTTGGTCGGCGCGATCTCGGAAGGCTTCAGCACCATGGTGCAGCCCGCCGCCAGCGCCGGGGCGACCTTGCAGACGATCTGGTTCAGCGGCCAGTTCCACGGGGTGATGAGGCCGCAAACGCCGATCGGCTCCAGCGCCACGCGGGTGGTGCCGCGGGTCTCATGGAACTCGAAGGTCTCGAATTTGTCGATCAGCGCCTGGAAATGCCCCTGGCCGACCCAGACCTGCACCTCCTTGGAGAAGGAGAACGGTGCGCCCATCTCGCGGGTGCAGGCCTCCGCGATATCGTTATAGCGCTTGTTATAGACTTCCAGGCAGCGTTTCAGCAGGTCCAGCCGGTACTGCTTGCTGGTCTTGGAAAAGGTCTTGAACGCGGCCTTCGCCGCGGCAACGGCCTTGTCCACATCCGCGCTGGAACCGCCGGAGATTTCGGTGAAGGGCTGCTCGGTTGAGGGGTCGATGACCGGGATGCGGTTCGGCACCACCGGGTCCACCCATTCCCCATTGATGTAGAATTTGAGATGGTTCAACATGGATACTCCTCCTTAAGTATGTTTCGATTATCCGCCTGATGCCTTCGGGGGAGGTTGACCGGAGAACACAAGCCGCCTTGTGTTCCGTGGTCAACCAGGGGCGCGGCAAACCGTGCCAGCCTGTCAAAGCTACAAAGGGAGATAGACTTGCAGACCGCTAAACAGCCCATCGTGCAACTTGAAGGTGTCGCCAAGTCATATGGTGGCGCGGTGGCGCTGGCGCAACTCGATCTCACCGTGTACGCGGGCGAGTTCTTTACGCTACTTGGCCCTTCCGGCTCGGGCAAAACCACGTCCTTGCGCCTGATCGCGGGGTTCGAACGGCCAGATACAGGGCGGATTCTGCTGGACGGCGCGGATGTGGTAAACCTGCCGCCCTTCGAACGCGCTGTGAACACCGTTTTCCAGGATTATGCGCTGTTCCCGCACCTTTCGCTTATCGAGAACGTGGCCTACGGGCTCGTGGCGAAGAAGATGCCGAAGGCGCAGGCCTATGCCGAGGCCGAAAAGGCGCTCGCCGCCGTGCAACTGGCTGATTTCAGTGGGCGCAAGCCCGCACAACTCTCCGGCGGGCAGCGCCAGCGCGTGGCCCTGGCCCGCGCCATGGTGAACAAGCCGCGTGTGCTGCTGCTGGACGAACCGCTGGGCGCGCTGGATCTGAAGCTGCGGCATCAGATGCAGATCGAACTGAAACGCTTGCAACACGATACCGGCATCACATTTATCTATGTGACGCATGATCAGGACGAGGCGCTTTCCATGAGTGACCGCATCGCGGTGTTCTCCAAGGGGCGGATCGAGCAGATCGGCACGGCGTTCGACCTGTATGAGCGCCCGGCCAGTGTCTTCGTCGCGGATTTCGTAGGAAGCTCCAATCTGCTGGGCGGCACCACGCTGCTCCGCCCCGAGAAGATCCAGCTGCTGGCGCCAGGTTCCGCCGCGCCGGAAAACTTCCAGGCGCGCGAAGGCATCGTGCGCGAAGCGACGTATCTTGGCGCGGTGACGCGCTACCAGGTGGTTCTGGCGGACAGCACCATACTGCACGTGATGGAAAGCAACACGCTGCCCGTAGGCGAGCGCCTGCGCCTGGCGGCGGGTGATGCCGTGCTGGCGGCCTGGCCAGAGGACGCGGCAAGAAAGATCGGCAACTAGGGAGAGGTAAGATGCAGGATAGTATGAAGAAAACGATCACGCGGCTGGCCTTGGGCTTGTCCGTGTCCCTGCCCTTCGTGCAGGGCGCGGCGGCGGTGCAGCCGTTGCAGGCCATCGGCAAGGGCGAAGGCGTGCTCAACGTCGTCGCCTGGGAAGGCTATGCCCAGGATGACTGGGTGAAGCCGTTCGAAGCCGCGACGGGCTGCCAGGTGCATGCCAAGTACGCCGGCTCCTCCGACGAAATGGTGGCGCTGATGCGCTCCGGTGGCGGCAGCCAGTACGACATTGTCTCCGCCTCGGGCGATGCCACGCTGCGCCTGATCTATGGCCACAATGTCCAGCCCATCAACATGGCGCTGGTCCCGGCCTGGAAGAATTTCATTCCGCAGCTGCAGAGCCCGGATTTCAACACGGTGGGTGGCGTGCATTACGGCGTCTCCTACGAATGGGGCCCGAACACGCTGCTCTACAGCACCAAGGTGTTCCCCACGGCGCCGACCTCCTGGTCGGTGATCTATGATCCGAAATACAAGGGCCAGATCACCGTGCCGGACAACCCGATCCAGATCGCCGACGCGGCGCTGTATCTGTCCAAGACCCAGCCTTCGCTCGGGATCACCGACCCGTATGAGTTAAACCAGACACAAATGGACGCGGCGGTGAAGCTGCTGAAGGCCCAGGCCGGGCTGATCAAGAAGTACTGGGCGCTGGCCTCGGACGAAATCCAGCTCTTCACCTCGGGCGATGCCGTGGTGGGCGCGGCCTGGCCGTACCAGACCAACACGCTGCAGGCCGCCAAAGTGCCGGTTGCGGATACCATTCCGGCTGAAGGCGCCACGGGCTGGGCCGACACCTGGATGGTCGCCGCCAAGGCCCAGCACCCGAACTGCGCCTATGAGTGGATCAACTGGGTGACGACGCCGAAGGTGCAGGCCCAGCAGGCGATCTATTTCGGCGAGACGCCGGCCAACACCCTGGCCTGCAAGGAGATGGACGCGGAACAGCCTGGCGCCTGCGCGCAGTACCACGCCAACGCCCCAGCCTCGTATTTCGACGAGATCAAGTTCTGGAAGACCCCGCGTACCGATTGCGGCAATGGCAAGCACGACTGCCTGGACTACACCGCCTGGCAGCGCGAATGGCAGAGCATTAAGGGCTGAACATGCAGCGGTTTCTCTCCGCGTTCGGCTGGAGACATGAGGGGGCGGCGAATACCGCCCTCCTCGGTCTACCCGCCATCTGGTTTGCCTGCTTGTATCTGGCCGCAATCGGCGCGCTGTTCGTCACCTCCTTCTGGACAGTGGACAGCCTGAGCGGCAACCTGATTCCCGGCTTTTCCTTCACGAATTTCCAGCAATTGCTGGCCGACCCGATCTACACCAAGATCGGCTTGCGCACGATCGGCATCGCCGCCGCGGTGACATTCACCGATATCGTGCTGGCCTGGCCTGTCTCCTACGCCATGGTCCGCCTCGCGGGGCCAAAGCTGCGCGCCGCGCTGATGGCGATGGTGATGGTGCCGCTCTGGTCGAGCTATCTTGCCCGTGTTTACGCATGGCGCCTGATCCTGGCGCATGATGGGCTGCTGAACTGGGCGCTGGCGGAAATCGGCATCCCCGGCCTGCATATCGGCTACAGCAACTGGGCGATGTGGATCGTGTTCTCCTATCTCTGGCTGCCCTTCATGATCCTGCCCGTGGCAGCGTCGGTCGAGCGGATTCCGCCCAGCCTGCTTGAGGCCTCGGCTGATCTTGGCGAGCACGGTTTGGCGACCTTCCGCCGCGTGATCCTGCCCATGGCGCTGCCGGGCATGGTGGCCGGTGCGATCTTCACCTTCTCGCTGACGCTTGGCGACTATGTGACGCCCATGCTCGTCGGCGGCGAAGGCTCGGACTTCATCGGCAATGTCGTGTACTCGAATGTCGGCGTGACCAATAACATTCCCTTCGCTGCGGCTTATGCCGCGCTGCCGCTGGGCACCATGGCGGTATTCCTGCTCATCGCGCGCAGACTGGGGGCATTCGATGCGCTCTGAGACCTGGATCTGGATGGCTGTGGCCGCGATCATGGGGTTCCTGTTCCTCCCCATCGTCATCATCATCGCCTATGCCTTCTCGGCGGCGCCGATTCCGGCCTGGCCGATCACCGGCTTCGCGCTGCACTGGTTCGCCGATACGTGGAATGACGACGAAATCCGCCAGGCGCTGACACTGTCGGTGGAAGTTGCCATGCTGGCGACGATCATGGCGATCCTGCTCGGCACGCTGGCGGCCATGGCCGTTGCGCGGATGACATCCGCCGCCAAGGAGGTCGTCAGCTTCATCGCCGTGCTGCCGATCGCCCTGCCCGGCATTCTCACCGGCATGGCGCTCGCCTCATATTTCGCCTTCTGGGGCCTCAACCTTTCGTTCTGGACGATCGTCGCCGGCCACGCCACGTTCTGCGTCGTCATCGTCTACAACAACGTGATCGCGCGGTTGCGGCGCATGCCGCGTTCGCTCACCGAGGCTTCGGCGGATTTGGGGGCGGATGCGTTCCTCACCTTCCGCCGGGTGCAGCTGCCGATGATGGCAAGCGCCATAGGTGCCGGCGCGCTGCTGGCCTTTGCCCTCTCGTTCGACGAGGTCATCGTCACCACCTTCACCGCCGGGGCGCAGAACACCTTGCCGCTCTGGATCTTCGGCGCCATCCGCCTCGGGCAGAAGCTGCCGGAGGTGAATGTCACGGTGTTCGCCATCATTCTCTTCACCGCCGTTCCGGTGCTGCTGGCGCAGAAGCTGATCGGCGAATCCGGGCGGGTTGCGCGGTAATCTGCGGCGTTCTAGGCTTTCGGCTCAGGGAAAACCGAGTCATACCGCCAGCGCAGCGGAGTTGAACTGAGATGAGCCATTTGGCGAGGACGGCGCAGGGGGCGCAGGTGGCGCTGGTCGCCACGGCGGGGCTGTTGCCGTTCCTGTCCCAGCTTGGGGCGGATGCTGACAGAGTCATGGGCCCGGCCGGCATCGATGCCGGCCGCCTGAATGCCATGGTGGAGGGTAGCGTCTCGCTCGCCGCCTATGTGGACATGATGGAGCGCGCGGCGCGGGTTTCCGGGCACGCCGATTTCGGCCTGCGCTACGGGCGGCAATTCCCAGCCTCCAGCCACGGGCTGGTGGGGGGCATCGCGCTCGCCGCGCCGACCATCGGCACGGCATTGCGGCAATTCGCCGATCTTTTCCCCCTGCACCAGGAAGCCAGCGAGGTGCGGCTTAACGCCGAGGGCGGGCTGCTGCGGCTGGAATACCGCATTCTCGACTGGCGGATTTTCGACCGCCGCCAGGATGCCGAACTGACCATCGCCATGTTCCAGAACCTGCTGCGCCAGGCCTATGGCCGGAATTTTACGCCGGAGGAGGTGCATTTCGAGCACCCGGCCCCGGGGGACGCCTCCGCCCATGAGGAGATATTTGGTGCCCCAGTGTTCTTCGGCCAGCGCACCAACGCGCTGGTATTCCGGCCTGGGGATTTACGCAGGCCAATGCCCGGCGCCGATGCCGCCGCATTCTCACGCTTGCTGGCCGAGGCTTTCATACGCCGCCTGCCGCATGGGGTGGTGCCGCTGCCGGAGCGGCTGCGGGCGGAAATTCGCTCGCGCCTGCCGGAAGGCTCGCCGCCGATGGAAGAGGTGGCAGCAGCCCTGGGCATTGCCCGCTGGACGCTGCAGCGCCGCCTGAGCGACATGGGGCTGAGCTATGCCGAAGCCGTGCAGGATGTGCGCCGCATGATGGCAGAGAGCTATCTGCGGTTTCCGCATCTTTCGCTCTCCAGCATCGCGCAACTGCTCGGCTATGCCGAGCTCAGCCCGTTCTCGCGCGCCTGCAAGCGCTGGTTCGGCGCGTCACCTGAGAAAATCCGCGCCCAATGGGAACTGGACTAGACAATCCCGGAGGCACGCAGCGCCGCGATTTCATCCGATGAGAGGCCAAGCTCCCCCAGCACGTCATCGGTGGCTGCGCCCAGAACCGGGGGCGGGCGCGTGTCATCAGCCGGGGTGCGGGAAAAGCGCATCGGGTTGGCCACCGCGCGCATGCCGTTGCCGAGATCGTTGAAAATGCCGCGCGCCTGAACCTGCGGGTCCTCTTCGAGGTCCGGGAAGCGGTTGATCGGCCCGCCGGGTACGCCGGCTCCTTCCAGCGCCTCGCACCATTCCTTCGTGGTCCGCTTCAGCAGCAACTCTTCCAGCAGCGGCACCAGAATGGTGCGGTTGCGCACCCGCGCCGGGTTGTTGGCGAAGCGCGGATCGGCGGCCAACTCCGGCGCGCCCGCGAGGTTCACGAACCGCGCGAACTGATCGTCATTCCCCACAGCAAGGATCAGATACCCGTCGGCGGTGGGAAACACCTGATACGGCACGATGGAGGGATGCGCGTTGCCCAGCCGCGCCGGCTGCTGGCCGGAAACAAGATAGCTGGAAATCTGGTTCGCCATGGTCGCGATCTGCACGTCGAACAATGCGAGATCGATATGCTGGCCCCGGCCAGAGCGTACCCGCTCCACAAGCGCCGCGAGCACAGCGGTGGCGGCATACATGCCGGTGAACACATCCACCACCGCCACGCCCGCCTTCATCGGCTCGCCATCCGGCTCGCCGGTAACGCTCATCAGCCCGCCCATGCCCTGCATCAGAAAGTCATACCCCGCACGGTGGCGATACGGTCCGGTCTGGCCGAAGCCGGTGATGGAGCAGTACACGAGCCGGGGGTTGAGCGCGCAAAGCTGCTCGGGCCCCAGCCCGAGCTTGGCCAGCCCGCCGAATTTGAAGTTCTCCAGCACCACGTCGCTCTCCGCCGCGATGCGCTTGATCAGGGCCTGCCCCTCGGGCTTGCCCATATCGACGCTGACGGATTTCTTGCCCCGGTTGGCGCAAAGGAAATACGCGCTCATCCCGCTCTCCGGCACGAACGGCGGCCCCCAGGAACGGGTGTCGTCACCCACGCCGGGGCGCTCGATCTTGATCACCTCGGCACCGAGATCCGCGAAGACCTGGCCGGCCCAGGGGCCAGCCAGAACGCGGCTCAGGTCGAGAACCTTGATGCCGGCGAGCGGGCCCATGCTCAGAACGCGGCCAGGCCGGTGATGGCGCGGCCCAGGATGAGCGCATGCACGTCATGCGCGCCCTCATAGGTGTTCACCGTCTCCAGGTTCACCATGTGGCGCATCACGTGATACTCGTCGGCGATGCCGTTGCCGCCATGCATGTCACGCGCCATGCGGGCGATATCCAGCGCCTTGCCGCAGTTGTTGCGCTTTAGCAGGGAGATCATCTCAGGTGCTGCCTCGCCGGCATCCAGCAAGCGGCCAAGCTGCAGCGCGCTGTGCAGGCCCAGCGTGATCTCGGTCTGCATGTCGGCGAGCTTCTTCTGGATCAGCTGCGTGCCGGCGAGCGGCCTGCCGAACATCTTGCGGCCCAACGTGTAGTCGCGCGCGGCATGGAAGCAGAATTCCGCCGCTCCCATCACGCCCCAGGAGATGCCGTAGCGGGCATTGTTGAGGCAGGAGAACGGACCGCGCAGGCCCTTCACGTTCAGCATCGCGTCATCCGGCACAAACACCTCGTCCAACATGATCATGCCGGTGATGGAGGCGCGGAGCGAGAGCTTACCCTCGATCTTCGGCGCGGTGAGGCCCTTGGCCCCCTTCTCGATGGTGAAGCCACGGATATCGCCCGCATCGTCCTTGGCCCAGACCACGAACACATCCGCGACGGGGGAGTTGGAGATCCAGGTCTTGGAGCCGCTTAAGCTGTAGCCGCCATCTACCTTCCTGGCGCGCGTGCGCATGGAGGCAGGGTCGGACCCGGCATCCGGCTCGGTGAGGCCAAAGCAGCCGACCCATTCGCCGGTGCGCAGTTTCGGCAGGTAGCGGTCCTTCTGCGCCTCGGAGCCGAAGGCGTAGATCGGGTACATCACTAGGCTGGACTGCACGGAGAATGCGGAGCGGTAGCCACTGTCAACGCGCTCGATCTCACGCGCGATCAGGCCATAGGCCACGTAGGAGACATCGGCGCAGCCATGGGTGGAGAGCGTGGGGCCGAGCAGGCCCAGTTCGCCCAGCTCGTTCATCACCTCGCGGTCAAACCGCTCCTCGCGGTAGGCGGTGAGGATGCGCGGCTGCAGCTTCTCCTGCGCGTAGGCGTGCGCGGCGTCACGGATGGCGCGCTCCTCCTCCGTCAGCAGGGTTTCCAGCTTCAGCGCGTCGGCCCAGTCGAAATTGGACAGTTTTCCTTTGGTGCTCATGGCGGTCTCCAACAAATGCTGAGCCGTTTTGGGCCAAAGCCGATCTCTCCGCAAATAGATTAAAAATTGATTTTGATGCATCTATTGCATTAAAAGGGAGCCATGGAACTCCGCCAGCTGCGCTGCTTTGAAATCCTTGCCGAGGAATTGCATTTTGCCCGCGCGGCCGACCGGCTGGGCACCACGCAATCCGGCGTCTCTCGTCTGATCGCCGGGCTGGAAACCGCTTTGGGCGGCAAGCTGTTCAACCGGGCAAAGCGTTCATCCGTGTCGCTCACCGCCACCGGGGAGTTGTTCCTGCCAGAAGCGCGAGCGATATTGCGCCAGGCCGAGCGCGGCGAGACCATCGGCCGCCTCGCCGCGCGGGGTGAGATCGGTAGCCTGGAAATTGGCTTCGTCGCCTCCGCCGCGTGGGACGGCACGGTCTCGGCCCTGGTGCGCCGTTACAGCGCCATGGCACCAGGGGTTGAGGTGCGGCTGCGCGAGATGGAGACACCCCGCCAGCTGGAGGAAATCGCCGCCGGGCGGCTGGATCTGGGCTTTCTGCGCGCCCGGGCCGATTATCCGGTGGAGGTGAAAGTGCTCCTGCTACAGCGGGACGCGCTGCACATCGCCCTGCCCGAGGACCACAAGCTCGCCGCCCAGCCGGTATTGAGCCCGGCCGACCTCGAGGGGGCAAAGTTCATCGTGCCGTATTTTGGCGAGGCGGCGGGGTTCCTGGTGCGCATCGGCGCATTGGGCGAGGCTGGCAGCTTCACGCCCGAGATTCTGGCGCCGGTGCGGGACTTTCTCACCGTGCTCACCTCTGTCGCCGCAGGGCTGGGCGTGGGGTTGGTGCCGGAGAGCGCGGTGAACTTCCGCATTCCCGGCACGGTGCTGCGGCCAGTGGAAGGGGTGGAACTCGTCTCGGAGCTGATGCTTGCCAGCCGGCGGGCTGAAGCCTCGCCCGCCGTGCGGCAGTTTTTGGCGTTGGCGGGTGCGCGGGTCTAGAAGGCCGCATGAAACAGGATTTTGACGTTGTGGCGATCGGCGCAGGCGCGGCCGGGCTGTTTTGCGCCGGTGTGGCGGCAAGGCGGGGCCAGCGCGTGCTGGTGCTGGACCATGGCGATGAACCGGGCCGGAAGATCATGATTTCCGGCGGCGGGCGCTGCAACTTTACAAACACAAAAGTCGGCGCGGAGAATTTCATCTCCGCTAATCCGCATTTCTGCAAATCGGCCCTGGCGGGCTTCACGCCGCGTGATTTCATCGCGCTGGTGGAGCGTTATGGCATCGCCTATCACGAGAAAACGTTGGGGCAGTTGTTCTGCGATGGCTCCGCCCGGCAGATTCTCGGTATGCTGCTGGATTTATGCGCAGGGGCGGAACTTCGGCTGGGCACGGTCGTACATGAGGTTTCGCATGACGGCGCGTTTGCGTTGGAAACATCGCGCGGGCGGGTCACGGCGCGGAATCTTGTTATCGCCACGGGCGGGCTTTCGATTCCCAAGCTTGGCGCCACGGGGTTTGCCTATGAGGTGGCAAAAAAATTCGGGCACAGCGTGGTGCCGCCGCGCCCGGCTTTGGTGCCGCTGACCTTCAGCCCGCAGGATGTAAGCTGGATGCAGGCGCTGGCCGGAGTTTCTGCGCCGGTGCGGATCAGCGCAGGCAAAAGGCACTTCGAGGAAAACCTGCTGTTCACGCATCGCGGCCTCTCCGGCCCGGCGGTACTGCAAATCTCCTCCTACCTCACTCCTGGCGCTGCGTTCGAGGTTGATTTCTGCCCTGGAATGCGGGCGGAGGATGCGTTGCTGGACGCCAAAGCCCGCCGCCCGAAAGCGGCGCTGAAAACCGTGCTCGCGGAGCACCTCCCCGCCCGCCTCGCCGCGCATTTCGCAGGATCGGAGGCCCGAAACATGGCGGATTTGCCAGGCAAATTCCTGCGCACGCTCGGTGGGCAGCTGAACCGCCTTGTGCTCACCCCCACGGGCAGCGAGGGTTTCGCCAAGGCGGAAGTCACCGCCGGTGGTGTGGATACATCGGACCTCGCCTCCAAGACCTGCGAGAGCCGAAAAGTCCCCGGCCTGTTCTTCATTGGCGAGGCCGTGGACGTAACCGGCTGGCTCGGCGGCTATAACTTCCAGTGGGCCTGGGCGAGCGGGCACGCCGCAGGCCAGGCCATTCAGGCGAGGTAACGCGCCGTCAGATGCGCCTCGAAATGCGCCGGGTTGAGAGGCTCGCCCGTGGCGGCGGTGAGGATTTCGTTAAAGCCGAGGCTCGAACCCAGGCCATGCACATGCTCGGCCAGCCAGCCGGTCAGCGGCGCGAAATCCCCCAGGGCCAGATGCGCGTCGAGCGCCGGTAACGCCTTGCGCGCCGCCGCCATGAGCTGCGCTGCCGCCATGGCGCCCAGCGTGTAGGAGGGGAAGTAGCCGATTGCGCCATCGTACCAGTGGATGTCCTGCAAACAGCCCTGCGCGTCATCGGGCGGGGTGATGCCCAGCAACGCGGTGAAGCCGTCATTCCAGGCGCCGGGCAGGTCGGCCACGGCGAGATCGCCCGAGAGCAGCGCCTGCTCAAGCCGGAAGCGCAGCAGCACATGGGCGGGGTAGGTCATCTCGTCCGCCTCCACGCGTATGAAGCTGCGCTCCACATGGCGCAGGCGGCGCTTCAGCGCTGGAACGGTCACCGGCTTGCTGAAAGCCTCGGTGAGGATAGGTGCGAGATGGGAGAGGAATGCGTCGGAGCGCACCGCCTGCATCTCGATGATGAGCGACTGGCTCTCATGGACCGCCATGCCCGCGGCTTCGCCCACCGGCTGGCGGCGGAAGGATGCTGGCAGGTTCTGCTCGTACAAGGCATGCCCGGTCTCGTGCAGCACGCCCATCAGGGCGGAACAGACATCGGATTCGTCATAGCGGGTGGTGATGCGGATATCGGTGGGCGTCCCGCCGCAGATCGGGTGGACTGAGCGGTCCAGCCTTGCGTTGGAGAATTTCAGCCCCGCCGCCGCGGCGAGTTGGCGGGCCAGCGCCTCCTGCACCGCTTCCGGGTAGGGGCCGGGGGGCAGCTGCTCATGCTCACGCGCGGCTTGCAGCGCCTCAGCGCGGGGCAGCGCATCCTTCAGGAAGGCTTCGTACTGGGTGAAGATGGTGTTCGCATCGGCGGCGGTGATGCCGCGCTGGTACTGACTCATCAGCGCGTCGTAGGGCGAAAGCCCGAGCACCCCACCCAGGATCTGCGCGGATTCACGCGTGAGGCTGATCACTTCGGCCAAGGCGGCCTGCACGGCGGAAAAATCGTTCTCTTTGCGCGCCCCACGCCAGATAATCTCGCAGGCGCGCGCGGCGCGGACGCTGGCCTCCACCAGATCGCGCGGCAGGGCGGTGGCGCGGATATAGGCCTCGCGCATCAGGCCCACATTGGCTTCCTGCCAGTCGGTCTCCGGCGCGGCGGCTGCCAGATCCTCGCCGATCTCCGGCGCGCAGAGACTCTCATGCGCCAGCCCGGCCAGGGTGGCGAGTTGCTCGCCCCTCGCCTCGGCGCCGCCATCGGGCATCATGGCCTCGGCATCCCAGCTTAGCATTTCGAAAGCCTCGTTCAGCACAGCGATACGGGCGAATTTCTGTTCCAGGCGCTCATAGGCGTTTGTCATGGCTGTTGCAGTCTCTTTCGGGCAAAGAAGAAGAATTCGAATACCAGGACAGCGGCCAGGCCGAACCAGGTGAGCGCATACTGATAATGATTATTGGGCGGCGTGGGGAGGCCCTGCGCCGGTTGCGGCAGAGAGCTGCCCGGCGGTGGCACGGGCCCCATGGCGATGAGCATGTAGGGGGCTACATTGTGCAGTCCCATCCCGGCGCCGATCTTTGCCGGGTCCAGCGTGTAGTAGAGGCCATTGGCGGGGTCATCCTTGCCAGAGAACCATCCGGCATGCAGCGGTGCATGCAGATAGCCGGCCGGGTTGGGCGGCGGGTTCGCCAGCGCCACCGGGCTTTGCTGCGGCACCCAGCCGAGATCGACGAGCACGATCTCACCATCAGGCTGTTGCAGCGCCATGATGAGTTCGCCGCCTGGGATGGGACCGTTCGGGCTGTCGTGGACTTCATCCCCATACAGCGCGGCCTTGCCGGGGAGCCAGTCGCCCGTGACCTCCACTTTCTGGTAGGGCGTAGGGTTGGCGGGCAAGGGCACTGGCGGCGCTTTCTGCGCCTGCCGGATCTCGGCGATGATGCCCAGTTTCCACTTCAGCCTCTGCAACTGCCAAATGCCGAGAGCGATGAGGATGCAGAACAGCGCCAGGGCCGCCAGCCCCGGCGCCAGCAGGGCCTTAGCCCGCGACAATCGCGCTGCGGCCGAGATAATAAATGCAGACGAAGAGGAACAGCCACACCACGTCCACGAAGTGCCAATACCAGGCCGCGGCCTCGAACCCGAAATGCCGCTCCGGCGTGAACTGCCCGGCGCGGGCACGGAAGAAGCAGACGATGAGGAAGGCCGTGCCAACGATGACATGCATCCCGTGGAACCCGGTGGCGATGAAGAAGGACGAGGGGTAGATGCCGCCGTGATAGAACGGGAACGGAGAATGCGTGTACTCCCAGGCCTGGCCGCAGAGGAACATCAGGCCGAGGAGGATGGTCACGCCAAGCCCCCGCACCAGGTTCTTCCTGTCCCCTTCGAGCAGCGAGTGGTGCGCCCAGGTGATGGTAGTGCCGGAGAGGAGCAGCGTCATGGTGTTGAACAGCGGGATGGCAAACGGGTCAATAGTGGTAACGCCCTGCGGTGGCCACACCGGGGCGAAGGCTGTGCCCATTTTGTCCGGGTAGAAGAAATAGTTGAAATAGTTCCAGAAGAACGAAACGAAGAACATCACCTCGGACGAGATGAACAGCGCCATGCCGTAGCGCAGGCCAATCTGGGTGACGATCTTGTGCAGGCCGGCGGTGCGGGATTCAGCAATGACATCCCGCCACCAGACGAACATGGTGGCGCCGACGCAGAGCACGCCCAGGGCCAGTACGTAGAAGATGTGGAAATGCGCGGCGAGAATGATGCCTGTGAACGTGAGCATCGCCGAGGCAGCGCCGCAGAGCGGCCAAAGGCTCGGCTCGACCAGATGATACGGCTGCGGGACGGTCGATTTGATCTGGTCGGTGGCCGTGTGGATCGTTCCGCTCATTTCATTCCCCTATTTTTTTGAGTCTTGTCCCACGTCCATGCTGTTTACCACATCTGGCCATATTCGTGCAGCTTCACGATGGCGATCGCGTAGATCATCAGGCAGAATGCCGCGAGCGCCGCGAGCAGCAGGAAGTTGCGCCCCCGGCGGCGGCGGATGAATTCGGCGCGCTGCTCATCCGTCCAGTTGGGCTGACCCAGCTCCGTGCGGGGCATGCGGCCGGTATCTCCGGTTGGCTTCCTCTCCGTCATTTCACACCAGCCTATCAACGGCGCAGGCCAGGAAGAGGACGAACAGATACAGGATGGAGAACTTGAACGCGGCCTTGGCGGGCTTGTCCTTGGTCAGGCTCACACCTTCGGCATCCTGCTTGTCTGCGTACACGCCCCAGCAGAAATAGACGAAGACGAGGTTGAGAATCAGGGCTGTCAGCCCGTAGACGCGCCCGGTAAGCCCGAGCGCCCAGGGCGAGACGGCAAGCGGCAGCAGCAGCAATGAGTAGACCAGGACATTGAGGCGTGTGTGCTTCGCGCCCTTCACCACGGGCAGCATCGGGATGCCGGCCTTCTCGTAATCCTTCGCGGCGTAAAGCGCGAGCGACCAGAAATGCGGCGGGGTCCAGAAGAACACGATGGCGAACAGCAGCATGGGCAGCAGGCCGATATGCCCCGTGACCGCCGCCCAGCCGATCACCGCCGGGAAAGCCCCCGCCCCACCGCCGATGACGATGTTCTGCGGCGTGCGGCGCTTCAGCCACATCGTATAAATGACCGCGTAGTAGAAAATGGAAAACGCCAGTACGGCGGCAGCGCAGAGATTGGTGGCCATGGCCATCAGCAGCACGGAGATGACCGACAGCACGATGCCGTAGCCCAGCGCGCCGCTTGCCTCGATCCTGCCCGCGGGGATCGGCCTGTCCGTGGTCCGGCGCATCATCGCGTCGATGTCGCGGTCGTACCACATGTTGATCGCGCCCGCGGCGCCTGCACCCAGCGCGATGCAGAAGATGGCCACCGCGCCCAGCACCGGGTTGATATGCCCGGGCGCGATAAACAGCCCGATCGCACCGGTGAACACGACGAGACTGATCACGCGCGGCTTGAGCAGTGCCAGCCAGTCGCCCGGCTCGGCGCCAAGATGCGGGGTGAAGCTGGCGTTGTCCATGGCCATCATGTCAGCGGATCACCGGCACGTCTTCGAACGTGTGCTGCGGCGCCGGGCTGGGGATGGCCCATTCCAGCGTGGTCGCGCCCTCGCCCCAGTAGTTATCGGCCAGCTTCTCCTTGGAGGTGAACACGCAGTACAGGACATAGAAAAATACCAGCGAGGACAGGCCGGAGATGATGGCGCCGACGGAGGAGACGTAATTCCACCCGGCGAAGGCATCGGCATAATCCGGGTAACGGCGCGGCATGCCCGCCAGCCCGAGGAAGTGCATCGGGAAGAAGGTCAGGTTCACCCCGATGAAGAAGGTCCAGAAATGCACCTTGCCCCAGAACTCGGGGTACTGGTGCCCGGCCATCTTGCCGATCCAGTAGTAGAAGCCCGCGAAGATCGCGAAGGCGGCGCCCATGGACAGCACGTAGTGGAAATGCGCGATCAAGAAGTAGTCGTTATGCAACTCCTGGTCGAGGCTGGCATTGGCCAGCACAACGCCGGTGGCGCCGCCGATGACGAACAGGAAGATGAAGCCCACGGCCCACAGCATCGGTGTCTTGAACTCGATGGAGCCGCCCCACATCGTGGCGATCCAGGAGAAGACCTTGATGCCGGTCGGCACGGCGATGACCAGCGTGGCGACCTCGAAATAGATCTTCGAGTCCGTGCTGATGGCCGAGACGAACATGTGGTGCGCCCAGACGACGAAGCCGACGAAGCCGATGATCACCATGGCATAGGCCATGCCGAGATAGCCGAAGATCGGCTTCTTCGAGAAGGTGGAGACTACATGGCTGATGATGCCGAAGGCCGGCAGGATCATGATGTACACTTCCGGATGGCCGAAGAACCAGAACAGGTGCTGGAACAGCACCGGATCACCGCCACCGGAAGGCTCGAAGAAGGACGTGCCGAAATTGCGGTCCATGATGAGCATGGTCACCGCCCCGGCCAGCACCGGGATGGCAAGCACCAGCAGGAAGGCCGTGACCAGGATGGCCCAGCAGAACAGCGGCATCTTGTGCATGGTCATGCCCGGTGCGCGCATGTTCAGGATGGTGGCAATGAAGTTGATCGCGCCCAGCAGCGAGGAAATACCGACAAGGTGGATGGAGAAAAGCGAGAAATCCGTGGCGATGCCCGGGGAGTACTCCGCGTTGTCCAGCGGGGGATACAGCGTCCACCCAGCACCGGTGCCGGAGCCCAGGAACAGGCCGAGCATGACAAAGACGAAGCCCGCCACCAGGAACCAGAAGCTCATGTTGTTGAGGCGGGGGAAGGCCATGTCCGGCGCGCCGATCATGATCGGCACGAACCAGTTGCCCATGCCGCCGATGAGTGCTGGCATCACGAACCAGAAAATCATGATCAGCCCGTGCGCGGTGATGATCGCGTTCCACTCAGTGCCGCTGGTGACAATGTTGTTGTGCGGATACATCAGCTGCAAACGCATGATCATGGAGAGCACGCCGCCGACGCAGGCGCCGATGAACGCTGCGGTGATGTAGAGCGTGCCAATATCCTTGTGGTTGGTGCTCATCAGCCAGCGGCTGACGAAACTCTGCTTGTGATGCGCGTGGCCTTCGTGGCCGTGAGCATGGTCGTGAGCGGTTGTGGACATGTGCAGGCTCCTCAGCGCGTGGCGTCGGCCAGTTGGTTTCGGGGCATGGGCGAAGACAGCGGCACGGCAGGCACGGTGTTGTCCGTGTAGGTGGCCAGCGCGGCCTTGGTCCAGGCGATATAGTCGGCAAGCGGGACAGCCTTGATCTCGATCGGCATGGCGTCGTGGTCCAGGCCGCAGATCTGGTTGCATTGGCCGAAATAGGTGCCGGGCTTGGTTATCGTCGTCCAACTGGTGAGCGTGGTGCCGGGGATGGCATATTTCTGCACGCCAAGCGAGGGCAGGTAGAAGCCGTGCAGCACATCGCCGGAGGTGATGACGAACTTGATCTTCTCGCCCACCGGCAGCACCATCGGATGGTCCACCGAGAGACGGCGCAATTCACCGGGCTTGATCTGGTCATCGGGGATCATATAGCTCGTGTAATCCAGCCCCGGCACTGAATTGTAATTGTACTCCCAGTACCATTGGTGCCCGGTGACGGTGACCGTCATGTACGGGTTGCTGTCATCCGCCTGATAATAGATCAGGTTGATCGACGGCACGATGATGACGGCCAGGATCAGCACCGGCACGACGATCCAGATCACCTCGATGAGCGTGTTATGGGTGACCTGGCTGGGCTTCGGGTTGCGGCTGGCGCGGTAGCGGACGATCACGTACAGCATGAGGATCCCGACAAAGCCGACGACACCGGCCATGATCCAAAGCACGTATTGCATCAGCCAGTCGATCCGGGCCTGCATCGGGCTGCCCGCTGCGGGGAACCACATCTCCCAGTTGAACGGCGCATTGACATAACTATTGGCCGCGGCGGTGGGGTCCGGCGTCGCGGCTTGGGCCAGTGCGATATGCCCAAAAAGGACCAGCAAACCTGCCGCGCCCAAGGCCGATACAACACTCCGCTTCATTGTTCTGGTGCCCCGTTCTTTTTATTCAGATTTTATTCAGACCGTGTAATCGGTCCTTGTATATCAACAGTGATATAGAGCGGACCTCGCAATATCAAGTTTAGTTGCGAGCTTGTCGCGATGCAGCCGAAGCAGAGCTGAAGCGGCTTCGCCCCTTGCTCACCCCTCCCGGGTGGCAGCGGGCGCCAAGCTGCCGCCATGCCATTGCTGCAGAACGACAAAACTCCCCGTATTCTGCCCGCTCAGGTCGAAATTCACGCCAAAACCGTTACTCAGCGCGCCGCGCGGTAAATTCGTGCCACGCAGCGTGGCTAGGAGCTTAGACGGATCCCCGCCGGCTTTGTTCAATGTCTCGAACACCAGCTTGGCCCCCACATAGGCGGTGAGACTGTCCGCCGAGCGCGGCTGCATCCCGAATTTGCCGAAATACGCGGCCTCCACCACGGCTGCCGAGGCGGGGTAGAATGGCGCGCCTATGACAAGCGTGCCCGCCAGCGCGGGGCCGAGCGCCGCCTGCGTCTCGCGCAGCTGGTAGCCAGCGCCACAGCCCATGAGAGTGCCGGGCCGCCAGCCCTGCGCCTGCATGGCCAACGCGAGGCCCAGCGCGTCATCCGGCCCGGCGGCGTGCAACAGCACGTCTACCTTGGCGCGCATCAACCTCCCGGCCTGGTCGTACAGGTCGGCCACGTCGTCGGGATAGCCAATAGCCAGCTTCACCGGCAGTTTCGCCGCGTTCAGCGCGCTGGTCACGGCGGCGGCAATCGCGCCATTAGCGGCGCCGGTATTGTAGAGCAGCCCCAGCGTCCGCCCGGTAAAGCGGGCCTGGACGGTGGCGGCGGCAAGCTGCCCCACCATTGACGCGCTTGGCCCGGTGCGGAGCGTGTATTTAAAGCCGCGTGTCAGGATGCCGTCGGCCAGGGCCGTCAGTTCTATAAAAGGTGTCTGCGCCAGTTCGGCCGCGGCGGAGGCAGGGTAGGAAAGCGCCGAAATGCCGCTGCCGAGGATAACATTGGCATGCGCGCCGGAGATCAGGTCCCCCACCGCCTGCGTGGCATGCGCCTGGTCGGGTGTATCCACCGGCGCGAGCGACACCGGCTTGCCGGCGATGCCGCCCGCCTGGTTCACCGCATCCGCCGCCAGCAGGATGCCGCGCAGCACCTCATCGCCCAGCAACGCCGCGCTGCCGGAGAGCGGCAGCACCGCCCCGATGACAGGCGAGGACGGTGCGGGCGGCGCGGCAGGGGAGGGAGCGCTGGACGCACCAGCCCGCGACGCAAGCGCGCAGGCACCGGCAAAGCCCAGCATGAGGCGGCGGGAGAGTGACATGTGCTGCCTAACTCGCATCTGCGCCAAGCGGGGGCAAGGGTTGACGCCACGTCCTGAAGGGCGGAGTTCTAGCGCCATGATGCTGCCTGACACGATGCGCTACGTGAATGTCACCGCCCCCGGCGAACCGGAGGTGATGCGGGTGGAGAGAACAGCGCTCCCCGTCCCCAAGGATGATGAGGTTCTAATCCGCGTGATGGCCGCGGGAGTGAACCGGCCGGATGTGCAGCAGCGCAAGGGGCTGTACCCGCCGCCGCCGGGCGCCAGCCAGATCCTCGGTCTGGAGGTGGCCGGCGAGGTGGTGGCGCTGGGCGCCACGGCCAGCGGCTTCTACCCGGGCCACCGCGTTGCCGCCCTGTGCAATGGCGGCGGCTATGCCGAGTACGTGACCGTGCCGGCGGCCCAATGCCTGCCCTGGCCGGAGGGCTTTGATGCGATCCGCGCCGCAGCCCTGCCCGAGAACTTCTTTACCGTCTGGGCCAATCTGTTCGACATCGCCGGGCTCAAGCCAACAGAAAGCCTGCTCGTGCATGGCGGCACTTCAGGGATCGGGCTAACGGCCATCCAACTCGCCCGCGCCCAGGGCTCGGCCGTCTTCGCCACCGCGGGGTCGGACGAGAAATACGCGGTCATCGAGCGCTACGGCGCGACGGCCATCAACTACAAGCGGCAGGATTTCGCCGAGGTGATCGCGACACTTACGGATAAGCGTGGGGTGGACGTGATCCTGGACATGGTCGGCGCACCTTATGCCGCACGCAACCTGAAGAGCCTGGCGCGGCGCGGACGGCTGGTCCTGGTCGGCGTGATGGAGGGCGGCAAGGCGGACGGGTTCGACCTGCGCCTGGTGATGCTTAAGCAACTTACCGTTACCGGCTCGACCATGCGCCCGCGCTCGACCGCCGAAAAAGGCGCCATTGCCACGGCACTGAAGCAGAAGGTCTGGCCCCTGCTGGCCTCCGGCAAGGTGGCGCCGGTGATGGACCGCGTATTCGAGCTGGAAGACGTGGCGGCGGCCCATGCGCTCATGGAAAGCAGCGCGCATATCGGCAAGATCATGCTGCACGTCGCCGATTGAGTTTTATCCAAATCGGGTTATTGCGGAGCCGCATGAAGCCGGGATCGTATAACATGAAGCATATTCTGCTGGCCGCCACCGCCTGCCTTGGCCTCGCCGCCTGCGCCTCCACGCCCGAGAGCCCGGCGCAGCAGGCGGAAGATGCCGCCTGCACCGCCCAGGCGGACGCCCAATACAACCAGGCCACGCTGGGCGATGCCGGGCACACGGCGCAGAACGGGCTGATGTACGGCGCCACGCCGACGCATGTGTTCGACGCCGAGCACATGGGCGCGATGTACGAACGCGACAGCCAGATCCAGGATTGCGAAAAAACGGGCAACAATAACGGCCAACCCGTGGTGAACAACGTTCCGGTCGTGGCCCCGCACATCATCAACTAAAGGAGTATCCCATGAGCCGCATTATCCGCACTGAACCCAGCCCGGTCCTCTCCAAGGCGGTGGAGTACCACGGCTTCGTCTACACAATGGGCGTGGTCGCCACGAACCCGGACGCGGACATCACCGCGCAAACCAAGGACGTGCTGGCGCAGATCGACGCCCTGCTGGAAGCGCATGGCACGGACAATACCCGCTTGCTGCAGGCGCATATCTGGCTGAAAAATATTGCAGATCGCGCGGCGATGAATGAAGTCTGGACGGCCTGGCTGCCGGAAGGTGCCGCCCCGGTGCGCGCCTGCGTCCAGGCCGAACTGGCCGACCCGCGTTACCTCGTGGAAATAATGATCACGGCCTGCAGGTAAGGCCCGATTCGTCAAGTCATTTCGTTTATATTAAGCCAGTTAAGCGCCGCCGTTGGACTCGGGCAACGAGTTCCACGGCGGCGATGTCGTATCTGCTGCACAGCAACATCATTACGCATACGACAGATAGGAACGTTGTCTTAAGTTTCGCTGTGACATCCACAGAAAAACCACAAATTCTCCAAACTGTGGTATTTTTGCCTCAGTATCGGGTTGCACAAAACGCAATCCACCCTTAGCCCGGACACATAGTGGTTTGCACTTTGGCGATCTGGGAATGAGGCATTTTATGGGCGGCACAAAGACACCCTTCAGTCTCTCGGGCTTTGCCCGTAAGACACTTATGGGCGTTTCCTTCTCCGTCGCATCACTCTTTTCCTCCCACGCCGCGATGGCGTCGACCCACCACAAGCGCATCCACAGCGTGCACACGGCTAGCGCCGAGCACCACTACCTGGCGAGTGCTCACCACACATACCATGTGGCTTCAAGCCACAGAACCGGTCATTCCCACGCGGTTTCGGTCGCCTACCACTACCGCCACCTGCGCTCTGCACAGTACCGCCATTCCGGCCTGCAATGCGTGCCCTATGCGCGCGAGGTCTCGCATATCGCCCTCTCCGGCAACGCCTTCCTCTGGTGGGCGGAAGCCGCCGGACGCTACGCCCGCGGCAATACGCCCGAGGAGGGCGCGGTGCTGAACTTCCGCTCCATCGACCGCATGCCGCTCGGCCACGTGGCCGTGGTGACCGCCGTGATGGATAGCCGCACCATCCTCATCACCCAGGCCAACTGGGTCCCCGGCACCATCACCAACGACGTGACGGTGCAGGACGTTTCCCCGAATAACGACTGGTCGGAAGTTCAGGTTGAGCTCGGCGACAGCAGCAAGTGGGGCGCGCCCTACCCGACCTATGGCTTCATCTATAACCGGCCCGACACCGGCACTGTGATCGCCTCCAACGGCCAGGGCAACGAAGTGGCGGAAGCCCCCGCGGCTACCCAGGTGAGCGACGAAGCGCCGGATCGCAACCTGCAATAACCCTCCTGTTCCTGAACGGGAACAGGCATAACTCCATAAATTCGGTTGGCTTTTGCCAAGCCGGTGGTTTTTACCTAGTCTGCTCCTGGAAATAGCCAGGAGCGTTAGACACATGACCACTGCCAACTCCCGCACCGCCGACCACCCCATCGAGAAGATCTTCCTGGAGCGCTGGTCGCCGCGCGCCTTCACCGGCGAGGAAATCTCCGAAGCCACGCTGCGCACCATGTTCGAGGCGGCGCGCTGGGCGCCCTCCTCTTACAACTCGCAGCCCTGGCGCTTCATCTATGCCCGGCGCGACAACGCGCATTGGGACAAGCTGCTTGGCCTGCTGAACGAGTTCAACCGTACCTGGGCGAAGACCGCATCGGCCATCGTGTTCATCGTCTCTTCCGAGACCATGTCCGTCCCGGGCAAGGACACGCCGGTACCCTCGCGCACCCATTCCTTCGATACCGGCGCGGCCTGGGCCTATCTGGCGCTGCAGGCGGCCTATATGGGGTGGCATGCCCACGGCATGGCCGGGATTGAATGGGACAAGGCGTACACCACGCTGAAAATTCCGGCGGGCTACCAGGTTGAAGCCGCGGTGGCGATCGGCCGCCAGGGCCCCAAGACACTGCTGCCAGAGGCCCTGCAAGCGCGCGAGGCGCCGAGCCCGCGTAAGCAGGTGTCTGAATTCGTTTCCGAGGGCAGCTTCTGAGCCACTCGGCCGATTGATTTGGATCAAGACATCCGGGCCGCGTTTCCCTAGAATGGCGCCGCCAAGAGCGGGAATGGCTGGGCCACCCTGAAGATCCGTGAAGGCGGCGTTCAGCCATTTCCGCGTGGTTGATGCTTCTGCAATGGAGACACACATGGCTGATACACAAGTCGACGTGAAGAAAAGCAGCACACCGGCGCCGCAGCCCAACGATCCGTGGCGCTCCTTCCGGGACGAGTTGGACCGGGTCTTCGAACAATTCGGCCAGACGCTGTCGCCCTGGTCTCTATTCCGGGGCGCCGAGAGCATAAAGCTACCCTCGGTGGATATCACCGAGGACGACAAGGCCTTCATGCTGACCGCCGAGTTGCCCGGCTTGACGGCTGAGGATGTGGATGTGTCCCTCGACGGCCGGACCCTGGTTATCAAGGGCGAGAAACAGCAGGAAACCAAAACCGAAGACAAAAGCTACCACCTCACGGAACGCACCTACGGCTCGTTCGAGCGCAGTTTCTACCTGCCGGACGGGGTGGATTCCGATGCGATCAATGCGGCCGTGGCGAAGGGCGTGCTGACGGTAACGCTGCCCAAAGTGCCTTCCGCCGCCGACAAGACGAAGAAGATTGAGGTGAAGACGGCCTGAACCAATCGTGCCGGTTGGGGCTTAGAGTTCCTGACAAAACCCGCCAGGCCGAGCCGAGTGGTGCCGTTTTTTGAACACCGGAACGGAGCGTACGTTAGAGTACGTGAGTACCGGAGTGCAGAAACGCGGTGCCAGGCGGCCGGCATAGTAGGGTTTTGAAAGGGTCTCTATTGCATCAGCCGGCGCATCGCCTGATCCAGCCCTTCCAGGGTGAGGCTGTACATGCGTTGTTCCGTCAGCTCGGCAATCAGCCGCGTGGTTTGGGTGTAGTGCCACAGGCGCTCCGGCGCCGGGTTGACCCAGACCGCCTTGGGGTAGGCATCGAGGATCCGCTTCATCCAGGTTTGCCCGCTCTCCTGGTTCCAGGAGGAGATGGCACCGCCCGGGGAGAGCAGCTCGTAAGGGCTCATCGCCGCATCGCCGACGATCACGAGCTTCCACGTATGGTCGTAGGTGTGCAGCACGTCGGTGGTAGAGACCGCGTCCGCCGCGCGCATGCGCGCATCTTGCCACAGAGTTTCATACGGGCAGTTGTGGAAGTAGAGATGCTTCAGATGCTTGAACTCTGAGCTGGCGGCGGTGAAGAGCTGCTCGCAAAGATGCACATGCTCGTCCATCGAGCCGCCGATATCGAGTAGCAGCAGCAGCTTCACCGCGTTATGCCGCTCCGGCACCATTTGCAGGTCGAGATACCCGGCATTGCGGGCGGTGGAGCGGATGGTGCCGGTCAAGTCCAGCTCCTCCGCCGCGCCCTCGCGGGCGAAACGGCGCAGCCGCCGCAGCGCGATCTTCATGTTGCGCGTGCCCAGTTCGGCATCACCGGCGAGGTTGCGGAACTCCCGCTTGTCCCACACCTTCACCGCCCGGCGATGACGGCTGCCCTCCTGCCCGATGCGCACGCCTTCCGGGTTGTAGCCGTAGGCGCCGAAGGGCGAAGTGCCGCCGGTGCCGATCCATTTATTGCCGCCCTGGTGGCGGCCCTTCTGCTCTTCCAAGCGCTGGCGCAGCGTCTCCATGAGCTTCTCAACCCCCCCGAGCGACTGGATCTGCGCCTTCTCCTCCTCGGTGAGCAGCTTCTCCACCAACTTCTCCAGCCATTCACGCGGGATTTCCTGCTGCGCCACCTCGCCCGCCGCTTCGGGCTGCGGGCTCAGCACGCCTTTGAAATGCTCGGCAAAGACGGCGTCGAAGTTGTCAAGAAAACGCTCGTCCTTCACCAGCGTGGCACGGGCGAGGTAGTAAAAATGCTCGACATCGACCCCGGCCAGCCCCTGGACCATGGCCTCCTGCAGGGTCAGAAACTCACGCAGCGAGGCTTTCACTCCCGCCGCGCGCAAGGCCAGGAAGAAGGCCAGGAACACGCTATCCCCGCCGCGCCATGAAGGCGATGCGCTCGAACAGATGCACGTCCTGCTCGTTCTTCAGCAGCGCGCCATGCAGCGGCGGAATCAGCCTGGCGGCGTTGCGCTCGCGCATCATCTCAGGGCCAATATCCTCGGCCAGGAGCAGCTTCAGCCAGTCGAGGAACTCCGAGGTGCTGGGCCGCTTCTTCAACCCCGGCAACTCGCGCAGCTCGAAGAAGCTGGTCAGCGCCTCGTGCAGCAGCAGATGGGAGATGCCAGGGTAATGCACATCGACGATCCGTTGCATCGTCTCGCGGTCGGGGAACTTGATGTAGTGGAAGAAGCAGCGGCGCAGGAAGGCGTCCGGCAGCTCCTTCTCGTTATTCGAGGTGATGACGATGATCGGGCGCTGTTTGGCCTTGATCGTCTGCCGGGTCTCGTAAACGAAGAACTCCATGCGATCGAGCTCAAGCAGCAGGTCGTTGGGGAATTCGATGTCGGCCTTGTCGATCTCGTCGATCAACAGCACCGGGGCGGTCTCGGCCTCGAACGCGTCCCAAAGCTTGCCGCGGATAATGTAGTTGGAAATGTCGTGCACCCGGGCATCGCCGAGCTGGGAGTCCCGTAAACGCGAGACGGCGTCGTATTCGTAGAGCCCCTGCTGTGCCTTGGTGGTGGATTTCACATGCCAGGAGATCAGCTTCCTGTTCAGCGCCCTGGCGATTTCCTGCGCCAGCACGGTCTTGCCCGTGCCCGGCTCGCCCTTGATCAGCAGCGGACGCTCCAGCGCCACAGCGGCGTTAACGGCGACCTTCAGATCCTCGGTCGCGACGAAACTATCCGTACCTTCAAAGCGCATGGCCTCTCCCCTTCATCCCCGGAGGGTAGCCGCGCGCGTCGCTACGTCAACCCAGCCTCTCAGTTGGGGATTTCCACCAGCCGGAACAGGCCGAGCGGGCGCAGCGTGCGGATTTTGGCGTGAGCGAGGTCGGCATGCGTGAAGATATGGCCAAGGCGGAAATCGGGATGCCAGCCAAGCGCGGATGAGGCCGGGGCCATGGCGCGCTCCGCCCACCACATCGGCCCGCGCTCCCGCGCGAAATGATTGACGAACAGGATGGTCCCGCCCGGCTTCACCACACGGCGCAGCTCCCTCACCAAGGCATGCGGATCCGGCACCACGGAGGCGACGAACATCGCGACCGCTGCATCGAAACTGCCGGTGGCAAAGCTCGTCGCCTGCGCGTCCATCTCCAGCAGGGACTCGACATGGCGCAGGCCAAGCGCCACGACGCGGGCACGGGCTTGGGCCAGCATGTGGTGGGACAGGTCGATGCCGGTGATGCGCTTTTCCGGCTTGTAGTGCGGCAAGGCGAGGCCGGTGCCGACGCCGACCTCCAGCACACTCTTGGCGGGAAGCCGGTTCACCGCCGCGATCGCCTCGTCCCGGGCGCGGCGGGAGACAAAGCCAAAAAGACTGTCGTAAGTGCGGGCCTGCCGCTCATAGGCGGCGCGGACATCATCCGCATCCATCGGCGAATGCCGTTCCCTCAGCGCCGCACCGTATCCGTGGCCCATACGCAATTCTCGCATCCTGTCACCAAATTGTCACTCAGCTTGGCGCAGAATGCCGTGGCGGCGCAATGGGCGGCGGGGCGTCTCAGCGGCTCAGCGTGGCAATGACTAGCCCGGGCGAAAGAATTTGCGGCAGGATACGCGCGCTCGGGGCGCCGGGAGCGTAGTAGAGGTAAAGCGGCACGCCGGCACGATGATTGGCGGCGAGCAGCGCGGTGATGGCGGGGTCACGGTCCGTCCAGTCCCCAACCAGCAGGGCGGCATGATGCGCGGCGAGAGCGCGCATCACCTGAGGGGCGGAAAGCGAGGTGGTCTCGTTGATCAGGCAGGTGACGCACCAGGCGGCGGTGAGGTCGATGAATACCGGCTGGTTGGCTGCGCGCAGGGCCGCAAGCCGGGTGGCGGAATAAGGCTGCGCGCCCGGCAACGTGAGAGCCTGCGCGGCCGGAGCGGCATGCAGAAACGGCAGCAGCGCCAGCGCCGCCAGGGCAACCGGGGGCTTCAGCCGCAACGCCACAGCTAACAACACAGCCCCCAGAAGCAGGAGGGAAAGCCCCACGCCGCCGGATTGGCGGAACAGGACCCAGGAGAGCCAGGCGAAGGTGGCGAGCATCGGCAACGCCAGAGCGCGTTGCAGCCAGAGCATCCAGGTACCCGGCCGGGGCAGGCGCGCCGCCAGTTGGGGGATGAAGGCGATGATGAGAATGGGCAAGGCAAGCCCCAGGCCAAGTGCCGCGAAGATGCCCAGCGCCGGCAAGGCGGGCAGTGCCAAAGCGGCGGCAATGGCCGTGCCCATGAAGGGGGCGGTGCAGGGCGTCGCCACCAGCACGGCCAGCAAGCCGGTGAGAAAACTATGCTGCGCCGGAATGTGCCGGATGAACCTGGGCGCGGAGAGGTGGAACAGCCCGGCGAGGTTCAGCGCGGCGGCAAATATGATCCAGGCCGCCAGCGCCACGAAAACCGGGGACTGGAACTGGAACCCCCAGAACGCCGCCGCCCCCGCCGCGCGCAGGGCCAGGAGCAAAATGGCCAGAGCGAGCATGGAGGCCAGCACGCCCGCGGCATAGCCCAGAGCCTCCCGCCTTATATGCCCATGCGCCGCGCCGCCGAGCCGGGCAAAGGCGAAAGCCTTCATCGCCAATATGGGGAACACGCAGGGCATGAGGTTGAGCACCAGCCCGCCCACCAAGGCCAGCAGCCAGTACGGCAGATGCGATGGCACTGCGCCGGGCGGAGCGCTGATGGCAAGCGCCTGCATCGCGCCCGTATGGTCGGTGAGCTCCAGGACACCGGTCAGCAGCGCCGGAGCCAGGCCGGTCAGCGGCAAACGCAGCGTGAACCCGGTTGCAGTGAAGCTGAGCGGCTGCGGCTCCGCATTGCCGAGCACGCCCTGGGCGGTGGGGAAGAAACGCGCCGACACAACCTGCGCCGCACCAGGGCCGGTGATGGCGAGGGTGCCGTCCGGCGCGAGCGAGGCCGGAAAGGGCGACGGCACGATGGCTGGCGGCGGGAACAGGGCTTGCTCGGCGGAAGCGCCACCCTTGAGGGCGAGGGAGAATTTCGCGCGCTCCGGTACGCATATATCGGAACAGACCAGCCAGGACGCCGTGACCGAGACGCTCCCGCCGACACCCATGGCGGTGAAGGGCAGCACCACATGGCCGGAGAGGACATAGGCCCCCACCACGCCTTGCAGCAGATACTCCGGCGGCGGGAAGGCGATGGGGCTCAGGGTAACCGGAGGCGCTGCCATGAGCCTCGGCGGAAAACCGGCATCGCCCGGATTTTGCCAGTAGATATGCCAGCCCGGCTGCAGCCGGAATTCCAGCGCCAAATGGGCCTGCCCGTTCTGCGCCGTGTTCTCCTCCGAGATCAGCCGCACTGTGTCGCGCAGCGAAGTGAACACATCGCTGGCTGCCGCGAAGGCGAGCTGGGGCAGCAGGAGAAACAGGAACAGCCAGCGCATGGTCGCAATATCGCACGGCGCGGCGCTCTCTGGTATCCGGACGCGATGATCGATTTGCCTGTAAAAGACGTCCTGCCCGAGCTGCTGAGCACGCTGAACCAGGAGGCCCGCAACGCCGTCCTGGTCGCCCCGCCCGGCGCGGGCAAAACCACGCTGGTGCCGCTGGCGGCGATGCAGGCGGGCATGGGCAAGATTCTGCTGCTGGAACCCAGGCGGCTGGCGGCCCGGGCGGCGGCAATGCGCATGGCGGAACTGCTGGGCGAAAGTGCTGGGCAGAGGATCGGCTTCCGCACCCGCCTGGAAAGCGCCGTCGGGCCCGAGACTGTGGTGGAGGTCATCACCGAGGGGCTGTTGACCTCCCGTTTGCTGGCCGATCCGGGGCTGACCGGGGTGAACCTCGTGATCTTCGACGAGGTGCATGAGCGCAGTCTGGAGGCCGATCTGGCGCTGGCCTTGGTGCTGGATTTGCAGCGCAGCCTGCGGCCGGAGCTGCGCATTCTCGCCATGTCCGCCACCGCCGAGGCCGAGAAGATTTCCGCCCTGCTGGATGCGCCGGTGATCGAGAGCGCGGGGAAGATGTTCCCGGTGGCAATCCAGCATGCCAAGCGGGACATCATGTCCGCCCGGGACCTGCCGGAAGCAGCCGCGAAGGCGGTACGTGAGGCGCTGGTGGCGCATCCGGGCGATATTCTGGTGTTCCTGCCCGGCATGGCGGAAATCCGCCGCACCCAGGCTGCGCTCGAGAAATGCCCGGCTTTGGTGTTGCCTCTGCATGGCGATCTCTCGCGCGAGGCGCAGGATACGGCGCTGCGCGAGCATGAGGGGCGGCGCGTGGTACTCTCGACCTCCATTGCTGAAACATCCTTGACTGTCCCGGGAGTGCGCATCGTCATCGATGGCGGGTACCGCCGCGCGCCGGTGTTGGATGGCGGCACGGGACTGACCAGACTGGCCACGTTGCGCATCAGCCGGGCCGCAGCAACGCAACGCGCCGGGCGCGCCGGGCGGCTGGGACCGGGGGTTGCCATCCGGCTGTGGTCGGAGGCACTGCACCGGGGGCTGGCTCTGTTCGAGACACCCGAAATCCTCGCGGCGGAACTTTCCGGCTTGGTGCTGGCCTGCGTCGCCTGGGGCGAATCCCCCGCTGCCCTGCCCTTCATCGACCCACCGCCGGAGGGCGCGGTGAAGGCGGCCCGCGCCTTGCTGGAGGAACTGGGCGCGGTGGACGAAGCCGGGCGGATCACCACGCTGGGGCGCGAGATGGCGCGGCTGCGCGCTGAACCTCGTCTGGCCGCGATGATGCTGGCCAGCGAGGCCAAGCCGGAGCGGGCGATGGCGGCCGAAATCGCGGCGATTCTGGAGGAGAAGGACTTCCTTTCCCGTGATGCCTCGGCTGATTTGAGGCTGCGGCTGGAAGCGCTGGCAGGGCGCGGGGAAGGCGACCGCGCGGTGCTCGCGCGGGTGCGGCAGGCGGCAAAAATCTACCGCAACCGGCTCAGTGTGGGGGCAACCCCGGCGGCTGCCGAACCTGGCGCGCTGCTGGCGGCGGCGTTTCCGGACCGGATCGGGCAAGCGCGGGGCGAGGCAGGCTCCTACCGGCTCTCGGGCGGCGGCTCGGGCAATCTCTCCCCCGCCGACCCGCTGGCGCGGGCGCGGCTGCTGGTGGTGGCGTCGCTGGAGGCCAAGGGCAGCCGCATCAGGCTCGCCGCGCCGCTGGAGTTGGACAATCTACCCGCCGCGCTGCGCGCCAGATGCCGAACCACGCGCGAGACCGGGTTTGATCCGGCATCTGGCAGTGTCTCAGTCCACGAGCGCGTGCGACTGGGCGCGCTGGTGCTGGCCGACCGAAACGCCCCGGCCACGCCGGACGAGGTTCAGGCCGCGCTCGCCAATGCGCTCGCCACCCGGCTCGACCAGCTCGATTGGACCGAGGCGGCGGAGAATTTCTGCGCCCGCGTGGCGGTGATGCGCGGGATCGACCCGAACTACCCGGACATCTCCCGCCCGGCCCTGGCCGCCACGGTGCAGGACTGGCTGGCTCCGTATCTGGCCGGGATGACCAGCCTGCGCGACGCCAAGAGCGTGGATGTGCTGGCAGTGCTGCGCGACTGGGTGGGACATGAACGCGCCACGCGGCTGGACAAGGAGTTGCCTGCCGAACTGCGCCTGAAGCGCGGCACGGTGCGGATCGACTATAGCGGCCCTGTGCCCGTGGCCTCGGCGCGGGCGCATGTGTTCTATGGCACGGACGCCACGCCCAAGCTCGCGGGCGGCAAGGTGCCGCTGCAACTGGCTCTGCTCTCGCCCGCCGGGCGGCCCATCGCCATAACCGCGGACCTCGCCGGATTCTGGCGCGGCGGCTGGGCGGATGCGCGGCGGGACATGCGCGGGCGCTACCCCAAGCATGACTGGCCGGAGACACCGTGGACTGAATAGAGGCTACTCCGGAACTCTACTCTGGCGGCTGCCTAGCCCGGTTTTTCTGTGTTTGCGAGTGTGCGCCATCGGTTCAAGCGCATGAAGCAACGGGCTCACGTACATTGAGTACGCTCCGCGCCGGTGCTCGAAAAACACGGCTATCCAGCTCGCCGGAGCGAGTTCTGAAACAGCCTCTTAAGGGGAAGTTGGAGCGGGTAGCGGGAATCGAACCCGCGCATCGAGCTTGGGAAGCTAGCAGGCTACCATTACATCATACCCGCCCATGGCCGCGTACATATCGCGGGAGCATTGACCGCGCAAGCCGGGCGGCGTAGGCGATGAGAACCTCGTGATTTGTCCGGCCGGATTGCGGCGAGGCTGGCAGCCGCCAGGAGCAAAACAAGCGCGCTAAAGAGGCTACGGCGCGGACGCGCTTTATTCTCCCGTGGCTGGACGCATTTTTGGATAGGCCACGCTTATGTCCGACACGCCGAAAACCCGCCTCGCCACCGACCTGATCCATGCCGGCCGCATCCGGACCAATCTCGAGGAAAACGCGGAAGCGCTGTTCCTGACCTCCGGCTTCACCTACGAGAGCGCCGAGATGGCGGAGGCCGTGTTCGACAACCGGATCCCGCATTTCCAGTACACGCGCTTCGCCAACCCGACGGTGACAATGCTGGAGCAGAAGCTGGCGAAGATCGAGGGCGCGGATATCTGCCGCGCCACCGCCACGGGCATGGCGGCGGTCTCCTCCGCGCTGCTGTGCGGGCTGAAGGCAGGGCAGCGCGTGGTTGCGGCGCGGGCGCTGTTCGGCTCCTGCCACTGGATCGTCAGCACGCTGCTGCCGCAATACGGTATCGAGACCGTGTTCGTGGAGGGCACCGACCTTGAGGAATGGAAAGAGGCGCTGAGCAAGCCCACCGCGCTGGTGCTGCTGGAAACGCCCTCCAACCCGATGCTGGACATCGTGGACCTGCGCGCCGTCTCCACCCTGGCCCATGCGGCCGGGGCCATCGTGGTCGTGGATAACGTGTTCGCCACGCCGCTACTGCAGAAGCCGCTGGAGCTGGGCGCCGACGTGGTGGTGTACTCCGCCACCAAGCACATGGACGGCCAGGGCCGCGTGCTGGGCGGCGCCGTGCTCGGCCGCAAGCAGTGGATGGAGGAGGTCTTCCAGCCCTTCTTCCGCAACACCGGCCCGGCGCTGTCGCCGTTCAATGCCTGGGTGATCCTGAAAGGGCTGGAGACCATGCATCTGCGGGTCGAGGCACAGTCCAAATCCGCCGAGGCGATCGCGCAGTTCCTGGAAAGCTCGCCGAAGATCGCGCGCGCGCTCTACCCCACTCTGGCCTCGCACCCGCAGCGGGAGCTTGCCATGTCCCAGATGTCGGGCGGCGGCACGCTCGTGGCGTTCGAGGTGAAGGGCGGCAAGGACGCCGCTTTCCGCGTGATGAACGCGTTCCGGATCATCACCATCTCGAACAACCTGGGCGATACCAAATCCCTCGCCACCCATCCGGCGACCACGACGCATATGCGCATAGGGGTGGAGGAACGCGCGAAACTGGGCATCACCGATGGCTGCATCCGGCTCTCGGTGGGGCTTGAGGATACACAGGACCTGATCGACGATCTGACCCAGGCGCTGGCCAAGGCTTAAACCGCGACACGAGCATCCCGCCTTGCCAATGGCCGGGCGGGATATTTTTTCGACTTCCGGTTGTAAATCTACCGCTTAAGGCATTTATTCAGCCTGTATTCTCTTTTAGGTTGTGGCCATTAAGCGCCTGGCGCGAATGGACGGCTTGCGGGGAGTATTGGCGGTTTACGTCATGCTCGGCCATGCCTTGCCGTTCACCTGCCTCCCGGGCTGGGTAACCGCGCCGTTCCGCCATGGCGAGGCCGCGGTGGATTTGTTCTTCGCCCTGAGCGGGCTGGTGATCGCCAATTCTCTCGAACGCTTCGGCCGGCGGTTCGCCCCTTTCATGGCGGCGGGGCCAGGCGGCTGCTGCCTGTTTACTTTCTAGTGCTCGCGGCGAGCACTAGCCTCACCGCGCTTGGCAACCCGCTGGCGGGGCTGCCCTGGGTGGGGACCGACGGGCGGAACATCATGACGGCGGCGGCTGCCGGAACCGCTGCTGCCGCATCTGCTGGCGCACCTTACCCTTACGCATGGGCTGATACCGCAGAGCGCCCTGCCCTATGCCTATGTCACGCTGCTGGGACCGGCCTGGAGCCTGTCCACGGAATGGCAGTTTTACGTGCTGATTGGCCTTGCCGCACCGCGCAGGCTCGGGCGGTTTGCCCTGGCGCTGCTCGCGCTTGGCGCGGCGTACCGGGCTTTGCCGCTGGGGCCGGAGTTCAGCCGTGCCTTTCTGCCGGATGCGGCCCCTTTCTTTGCGCTCGGGCTGGCCAGCGCAGTTATGCTGCGCGGCGGCCGGACCCGCAGCTTCTGGCTATGCCTGCTCGGCGCCTGCGCATGGCGCTGCCGGGCGGGCTTGAGAAGGCATTCACCCCGCTGGCCTGGGGCTTGGTGATGTTGGCCCAACGCCAGGCCTGGTGCGCGGTGCTGGAAGGCCGGGCGGTGCAGTATCTCGGCGCCGTCTCCTACCCGCTCTATCTGGTGAACGAACCGGTGCAGTGCGCCATGGCCCTGCTGCTCGCCCCCGTGGCGCATGGCGGCGCAGCCTGGTTCACCGCTGCATTCCTGCCGCTGAGCATCGGGCTGAGCCTGTTGTGCGCGGCCTGGCTACACAACGCCGTGGAGCGCCCATGCATGCGGCAGCAAAATGATCGAATGTCGTTCGGCGTTATTGCCGCCACGGGGCGGGAATGAGACAAATGGTGCATGGATTTCATCTTCATGCTCACGCGGCAGGACCGCACGGTACCTGATTGCCTGGAGGTGTTGGCCGAGACCGCAGCGCTGGGTCTGCGCCATATTGGCTTCAAGGACATCGGCGTTGACGCGGACACTCTCCGCCGCCTGCATGCGGGGATAAAGGCGCTCGGGGCTGTGAGCTATCTGGAAGTTGTCGCCACCTCGCCGGAGGCCGCGCTGCATTCGGCCCGGGTCGGCGCGGAATTGGGTGTTGACCGGCTGCTGGGCGGGACGCAGGTTGCTGAAACACTGGAGATTCTGCGGGGCACGAAGGTGGAGTATTATCCCTTCCCCGGCACGCCGTCCGGCCACCCCACGCGGCTGGGCGGCGATGCGGCGCTGATCGAGGCCCATACGGCGAACTTCGTCGCCCAGGGCTGCGCGGGGGTGGATCTGCTTGCCTACCGCGCCACGGAAGCCGAGCCGCTGGAACTGGTGCGCGCCGCGCGGCGCGGCTGCGTCGCGGCAAGGCTTATCTGCGCCGGCAGTGTCGACAGCCCGGCGCGCATCGCGGCATTACGGGAGGCAGGCGCGGATGCCTTCACCATCGGCTCCGCTGTGTTCGAGGGAACATTCGCCCCCGGGGCCGGAGGGCTGACCGCGCAGTTACGGGAGATTTTGGCATGCGTCTGAAGGGCAAGCGTCTTTTCGTCACGGGCGCGGCAAGCGGCATCGGCCGCGCCACAGCGGAGAAATGCGCGGCTGAGGGCGCGGCGGTGATCTGCGCGGACATCCATGCCGAATCCGCAGAAGCCACCGTCGCCGCGATACGCGCCGCAGGCGGGCGGGCCGTGCCGGTGATCGGGAATCTCACCCATGAGGCGGCCTGCGAGGCGATGTTCGCGGAAGGCGCGGAGGCGTTCGGCGGCATCGACGCGCTGTTCAACAATGCCGGGATCTGCGCCAATGACGATTTGGGGCCAGTAGAAACCCCGCTCGCCACCTGGGACAAAACCATCGCGGCGAATCTCACCTCGGTGTTCCTCTGCTGCAAGGCGGGGATTCCGCATCTGCTGAAATCCGGCAACGGCGTCATCATCAACAACGCCTCGATCGTGGCGCTGGTGGGCTCGGCGTTTCCGCAGATCGCCTACACGGCGGCCAAGGGCGGGGTGCTGGCGATGACGCGCGAAATCGCCATCATGTACGCGCGCAGGAAGCTTCGCGCCGTCGCCATCTGCCCGGGGCCAACGGCCACGCCGCTGGTGCAGGCTTTCCTGGCGGATGAGGAGGCCTGGAAGCTCCGCCGCCGCTATTTGCCGATGGGCCGCCTCGCGCAGCCGTCGGAAATCGCCAATCTCGTCGCCTTCCTGGCGTCGGACGAGGCCAGCTTCATCACCGGCTCAGCCTATACCATAGATGGCGGGCTCACCGCCGCCTATGTGATCGACGACTCGGTGACGTGATTTGTGAGGCGGCATGCCGGCGATCTGCCGTGACTGCGATGCGGTGATAGAGACGGGCAATGCCTGCCCGCAATGCGGCTCGGTGCGCGTCGTCCGGCATCCTGAGTTGTTTGACCTGGCCATCGGCCATGTGGATTGCGACGCGTTCTTCGCCACCGTGGAGAAGCGGGACAGGCCGGAGCTGCGGGATTTGCCGGTCATCGTCGGTGGCGGCGCGCGAGGCGTGGTCAGCACATGCTGCTATATCGCCCGGCTCTCGGGCGTGCGCTCGGCGATGCCTATGTTCAAGGCCCGCCAGCTCTGCCCCAATGCGGTGGTCCTGAAGCCGGATGGCGCGAAATATGCCGGGGTTTCGCGGCAGGTGCGAGCGATGCTGGAAGCGCTGACGCCGCTGGTGCAAATGCAATCCATCGACGAGGCCGTGCTGGACCTCTCTGGCACCGAAACGCTGCACGGCGCTCCACCAGCCGTGGTGCTCAGCCGCTTCGCCCGGGAGGTGGAGAGCGAACTGGGCATTACCGTGTCCATCGGCCTGGCCCCCAACCGTTTGCTGGCCAAGCTGGCCGTGGAACGGGGGAAGCCACGGGGGTTCTTCGTCTTAGGCGCCGAAGCGGCGGAGGTGCTGGCGCCGGAACCGGTAGGCATCCTGCCCGGGGTGGGGCCGGTTCAGGCCAAGCGGCTGGCTTCCATGGGTATCACTCGGGTGGGGCAGCTGGCGGCGCTGGATGAGCGGCGGGCCCTGGCGCTGGGCGAGGATGGCCCCGCTCTGGTGGCGCGGGCGCAAGGCGTGGATAACCGCCCCGTCCGCCGTGAGCGGGAGAGCAAATCCATCAGCGCGGAAACCACCTTCACCACCGACCTGCGCGAGCTATCGGCGCTGGAGGATGAGCTTTGGCTGCTCTGCGAGAAACTGGGGCGCAGGCTGTGCCGGGAAGACCAGGCCGCAGCCGGGATCGTGCTGAAGCTCAAGACGGCCGCCTTCGCGCTGCGCACCCGCAGCCAGCGCCTGCCCAACCCGACGCAGCTGCCCGAGACGCTGTTCGAAGCCGCACGGCCGCTGTTGAAGCGCGAGGCTGATGGCACCAAGTTCCGTCTCGTCGGCATCGGCGCCAGCCCGCTGGCGGATGCCGCGCTGGCGGACAAAGGCGACCTTGCCGACACGCTCACGCCACGCCGCCTGGCCCGGCAGACCGCCATCGACAAGCTGCGGGCGCGGTTTGGTGAAGCCGTTGTGCGCCGGGGGCGAGGCTTGCGGAAATCCTGATCGGATGAATAGAGTATCACCATGAGCGAACCAGTCGCAATTGACCGTACCCAGTTCCGTGAAGCCATGGCCCGACTCGGCGCCGCAGTGAACATCGTCACCACCGCGGGGCCGGAGGGAGATGCGGGAATCACCGTCTCCGCCGTGTGCAGCGTGACCGACGACCCGGCCACCGTGCTCGTCTGCATCAACCGCGCCAGCCGCCTGCACGATACGTTCAGGAGCGCCGGGGTGCTCTGCGTAAACATACTTGCCCATGAGCAGGAGGAGCTTTCTCCCATTTTCGCCGGAAAGGACCATCTGCCGATGGCCGAGCGCTTCTCCCGCGCGAGATGGACCCGCCTTGCGACCGGCGCCCCAGCGCTCGAGAATGCGGCCGCCAGCCTGGACTGCAAAATCGACCAGACCGTGGAAGTGGGCACCCATACAGTGTTCTTCTGCACGGTGCAGGCCATTCACCTGGGCACCAGCTCATCCGGGATAGTCTATCATGGCAGGGCCTACCACCACATCCAAAGCCAGAAAAAATAGTCGCGGCTTATTTGAGCTTGGTTTCCGCCTCCAGCCCTAGCATCTGCGCCAGCCGCTCCAGGCGGCGCAGCACAGCCTCGCCCGCGAACACGCCGTTCGCCTCGGCCAGGGTCAGGGTCAGGCGCTCAGCGGACATGGCAAGCTCTGTGCCGGCCAGCAGATGCGGTGTGCCGGCGGAGAGCGTGTAGGCCAGGCGCAAAGCGATCCCCAGTGTTTCCGCCCGGCGGGTGGCGTGCATGTCCAGCAGCGTGCGGGCCGGGGCGAGGAAGGTGGCGTCCGGCGGCGCCTCGTAACGCAGCGCCATGGTCAGGGCGAGGAAAGCGCGGGCATGGTGGTCGAGCCCGATCCCGGCCTGACGCAGGACGCGCAGGAAGGCCTGCTCCGCCCGGTATTCCGGGTGCTCGTGGCTGCCGATGTCTGAGAGCCAGCAGGCGGCGTCGCGCAGGCGCTTCTGCGATGGGGTTTCATTAGGGAAGAGCGGCGTGGTCCAGCCGATCAGCGCGGGCGGCAAATTGGCATCACGTATGATGCCGCGCGTCAGGTCCCGCCCGGCGGCCAGCAGCGGGTCCTCGGCACGGATATGCTCGGGCAGCATGCGGGTGAACCAGCCCTCACGCAGGCCATTGGCCGAGAACACCACGCGGGCGGCGCCGGTGGCGCGCAGCAGGCGGCGCAGGATGACGGCCGCGTAGGGCAGGTCTTCCATACGCCGGCGCGGCACGCCGGGCATCCGTTCGATCAGCTTGCGCCCGGCCTCGCTGACCACGCCGGCAAGGTCTCGCGCCTCTTCCCGGCCGATGGTGTAGTGATGAACTATGTTGAGCGGGTAGCCGGTCTGGGCGATATGGATGCGCGCCAGCGCCCGGAAGGCGCCGCCGGAAACGTACAGATCCTTGCCCGAAGCCTCGGCGGCGAAGGGAACCGTCTCCAGCTCCGCCGTGACGATGGCCCGAGCCTTGACCAGATCCTCCCCGGAGCGGTCGGCAAGGCGGATGACGCCCACGGGCAGGGTCGCCGCCGGCCCCACCTTGCCGGCATCCAGCCGGACCAGCTCCAGCGAGCCGCCGCCGAGATCAGCCAGAATGCCATCGGCGCCGGGGATACCGCAGAGCACGCCCTCTCCCGAAAGTTCCGCCTCCTGCGCGCCGGAGAGGATCTTGATCCGCATCTCCGGATTTTGCGCCATCATCTTGCTGACGAATTCGGAGCCGTTTTCGGCATCGCGCACGGCGGAGGTCGCCAGCACATCGAACGGCACGGCGCCCATGGCGCGGGCAATCGCGGCATAGCGGTGCAGCACGGTCTCCGCCTGGGCCATCGCGGCGCCATCGAGCAGGCCGGTCTTGGTCATGCCCCTGGCAAGGCGCACCACTGCCTTTTCATTGAAAATCTGCACGGGATTCCGCGCCTCGCCCTCGTAGATCACGAGGCGGACGGAGTTCGAGCCAAGGTCGACAACAGCGCGGCGCAGCGCGTGTTGGGCCGGCGAGGAGATCATCTGGTCCATAGTCTACTCTCCACCGGAAAATCGTCAGCCACAGATAATTTTCCGTTAAAATTTCAGTGCAGCCGTTCTAGGCCAAAACCAGATGCAATGTCAGGGCGTCGCCGCCATCGGGGTAATAGGCCTTGCGCAGCCCCACCTGGGTGAAACCAAGCTTGGCGTAAAGCGCGCGGGCCGGGGCGTTGGAAGCGGCGACTTCCAGATGCATCTCCCGCACGCCATGCGCGGCGGCCAGGCTCAGCCCCTTGTGCATTAAGCCCTGCCCTATGCCCTGGCGCGGTGCGGTGACGCCGATGGTGATGATTTCCGCCTCGTCCAGCACGATACATACGAGCAGGAAACCGCCGCGTTCGTCGATCAGGCCGATGACGCCAGGCATCCCGAGGAGGGTGGCGAAGCTGGCGGCGTCCCAGGGGTCCCGCGGGAAGGCTTCCGCGTGCATCGCGGCCAGGAGCGGCGCGTGAGCCAGGCTGGCGCGGATCATACCGGGGCCGGACGCAGCCCGGCGGCCGGGAGTTTGGCTTCCGGCGGGTCAACGTAAAGCGGCTGGGCGGGCTGCGGCGCGAGACCGTCGGCGAGCCGGGCCATGGCGGCCCTGGCTACCCAAACGGGATCGATGGCCTTGGCGTTGGTCAGCATCACATCCACGCCACGCGCGGCCAGCCGGGCGGCGGTATCATTCGCCGCGTCGCCAGCCAGCGCGATGGGCGTGCGGGCTGCCGGTACGTCCTCATCGGCAAAGGCTGCCGCCGCGCCCTCGCGCAGCAGGAACACCCGGCCACGGCGGGCGCGGACCACCACCCAAAGCGGACGGTGTATTTGCGGGAATGGGACGTGATAGGCCTCGGCCACGCCGATACCCCAGAGCGGAAGGCCCGCAGCGGCGGCGTAACCCTGGGCGAGGGCGATGGAGGTCCGCAGGCCGGTGAAGCTGCCGGGTCCGATCGTAACGGCGACATTGGTGATCCCGCCGTCCTTCACGGCCTCAGCCAGCAGCACCGGCAGGGTCTCGATCAGCCCCGGCCGCAACGGCGCAAAAACCTTGTGCCGCGCGGCGCCATCCTCGCCGACCACGGCGAGACCGGCACGGCCGCCGGACGCATCTATTGCCAGCCAACTCACGCGAACTGCGCCACCTCGTCGAAGCCGAGCCTGGGCAGGCGCGGCGGCAGTTCCACCGCCTTGGGACGACCGAGATTCAGCAAGAAGTTGGACTTCCAGCTGTTCTGGGTGAAGAAGGCGCGGTCCAGCTTGGCACGGTCGAAGCCGGACATTGGGCCGCAGCCGAAGCCCAGCGCGCGCGCCGCCATCATGAAATACGCCCCTTGCAGGGTGGAATTGCGAAAGGCCGTTTCTTCGGCGAGATCCGGATTGGCGGAGAACCAGCCCTTCACGTCGGCGGCGGGATAGAGCTGCGGCAGCTTGAGGTAGAAATGCGGGTCGTAGGCGATGACGACCGTCACCGGTGCTGCCATCACCTTCTCGATATTGCCGAGGCTCAGGGACGCCTTCAGCCTCTCCTTGGCGTCCGGGCTGCGCACGAACAGAAACCGGGCTGGCGAGGAGTTGGCCGAGGTCGGCCCCAGCTTCGCCAGCTCGTAAAGGGCTTTCAGATCGTCATCGGTGACGGGTTCATCCGCGAACTCCCATTGTGTCCGCGCGTTGCGGAACAACACGTCGAGCGCCGCGTCATCCAATGCCATCTCTACCTCCTGAAAGCTTGGAGACTGTTTCAGAAGTCGCTCTGGCGAGCTGTATAGGGGGAATTTTTGAGCACCGGAGCGCAGCGTACTTAAAGTACGTGAGCACCGGGGCGCAGAAAATCGCCTCTAGACGGCCGCCAGAGTGGCTTCTGGAATAGTCTCTCAGGCCGCCTGTGTAACCGAGACCACTTCAGGAATATAGTGCTTCAGCATGTTCTCGATGCCGTGCTTGAGCGTGGCCGTGGAGGACGGGCAGCCGGCGCAGGAGCCCTGCATCTTCAGGCTCACCACGCCGTCGCGGTAGCCGCGGAAGATGATGTCCCCGCCATCGCCCGCCACGGCGGGACGGATGCGCGTATCCAGCAGTTCCTTGATCTGCGCCACGATCTCGGCATCGGCCGGGTCCACGTCCTCGGCATCGAGCGTCACATTCTCGCGCAGGATGGGGCGGTTGCTGACCAGATGCTCCATGAGCAGGCCGAGCACCTGCGGCTTCAGCGCCTGCCAGTCCACATCCGGCGTCTTCGTCACGGTCACGAAATCCGCGCCCAGGAAGACCCGCGCCACGCCGGGCAGACCGAACAGCGCATCGGCCAATGGCGAAATCAGCGCCGCGTCGGCATCGGCGAAGTCCGCGGTCTTGTCGCCCAGTATATCCCGCCCCGGCAGGAATTTCAGCGTCGCCGGGTTTGGCGTGCCTTCGGTCTCGATAAACATTGTAGTTCCCCAAAAAGCGGACAAGCACAGTCCTGATACCGCTTTAGTTTGGCTGTTTTTCCCGGCCTGACAAGGGGCTGGATGGAGGAACATGCGTTGCGCGACTTGCGGGGCCGGGGCGGCTCGGGCAAGCTTGTTCCATGCTGCCAACCCTGTTCCTTGGCCATGGCTCGCCGATGACCGCCCTGGAGGACACCGCGGCGCACCGTTTCCTCTGCACGCTCGGTGGCGCCGTCCCCCGGCCGCGCGCCATTCTGGTCGCCTCCGCGCATTGGGAAACGTTGGCCCCCGCGGTGAACACACCGGCGCGCAACACGACGATCCATGATTTTTTCGGCTTTCCACGGCCGCTCTACGAACTGCGTTACGATGCGCCGACAGCCCCTTGGCTCGCACAGCGGACGGCGGCACTGCTGCAGGCAGCCGGACTTGGCTGCGAAACAGATTCGTCGCGCGGGTTGGACCATGGCGCCTGGGTGCCGCTGCTGCTGGCCTATCCGCAAGCGGATATCCCGGTTGTGCAGCTTTCCCTGCAACCCCCGCTTGGCCCCAGCCATCATCTGACCCTCGGCGCGGCCCTGGCCCCACTGCGCGAGGAAGGCGTGCTGATTATCGGCAGCGGCAGTTTCACCCATGACCTCAGCCGTTTCCGCGGGAGGCTGGATTTTAACGCGCCGGAAACGCCCGACGTGAAGGCCTTCTGCGACTGGATGAGCGAGAAGATCCTTGCCGGGGATCTGGCCGCGCTGGCCAATTACCGCAAGCTTGCCCCCCATGCCCGGGAAGAGCACCCGACGGATGAGCATTTGTTGCCGCTGCATGTGGCGATCGGCGCCGCGGGCCCTGCGCCAAAAGCCACGCTTCTGCATAGCTCGGTTGAATACGGCTTGCTGCGGATGGATGCTTATCGGTTTGAGTAGGGGTTGGGTTTCGACACAATTCAGGCACCAGACCACCGCTCGGGTGATCCCGGAATCGAATGCTCAGCGCCACGCGCCGGCAGCATCTTCGCGGCCATCGCCATTCTCGGATCTCACCGTGCGACCTGAAAGCGGATGCCCCATGGGCGCGCTTTCCCAGCCATGAGGCCCGGAATCGCGTCTCTGCCTGGCCCTGGCGCCACCCAATAATGGATCAAGCCAGACGGAGTGTGTTCCCTGGCCTTCGGAGCTCCTTCTCCGGACCTGTCTTATGGGGTATACGTACCGCTTGATGGGTGGACCGACGCGCACCCGACACTGGTTACCCACCTGCCGGCCGTATCAACGCAGGCGCGAAAGGTTCGATAAGGCCGCATTGAACGGGAGCGAATGAACATGCGACAACTATCTCCGTCGGGCGAGCAGGCAATATCAGATCTGGCCAAGAAACATGGTTTCAGCAACGGAGCCACGCTTAGCATGCTTGACGCTGTCATCAATGGCAACGGCCGCATGGCGCAGTTCAGCCACCCCGAATTCAGCGGATCCGGCCAATGGATGCGCGGGGGCATGATCATGATTTCCGATATGTTCAATAACAACCTCAAGGGTCGGATCGACAGCCTCTGCTCTGACTTATCGGGCTTGATCGCGAGCCAACCTGATTTGGTGCGTAGCGGAAGTTTTCAATCGCAAAGCCAGGGCAACCAATCCCAGGGTAACTATCAGCAGGCGCCGTCTGGTAGCAGCCAGCAACAGAATTCGGCCGGGCCGTCGGGACCGGTGAGCCTGTTCGTACCACCGCCAGCGGGAACCTCGGGGGAGTGGTGGCCGGCGGGGATCGGTTGGCCAAACAGTACGGGTGCCCAAAACAATGTTCGCTATGCCTATTTCCAGCAAGCCCGGCGCCTCGCCATCGAGGTCAACGGCACGGTCACCGTCTATGACACGCTGGACCACCAGATAGGCGGGTTCTCGCAGCAGCAGTCCTATGGCGGTTCAGTTACCTTCTCCAGCCAGCATGGGCTTGTGAGCGTCGCTGACTTACCCGTCATTTCGGTCAACGGCATTCCGCAATCTCCGCCGCAATCCCCCAGCCAAACGACCAATGCCGGCAGTGGCAATATTCTCACGATGATCGATAAACTCGCCGAACTTCACGCCAAAGGAATCCTCTCCGACGATGAATTCGCCTCCAAGAAGGCGGAATTGCTCGCCCGTCTGTAGAGAGCGGACCAGCCGCTTCCAGCCCAGTCTGGCCGTGGGCGGAATGTCTGGTTTCCCGTTGGTACGCCCAACAGCAGACGGACGGATGTCCACCCAAACCCACCTCCCCCCTACCCCACCAGCCCATGCAGCCGGTGATTAATCCCCGCCAGGGCCGCCTGGGCGTCTTTGTAAATGGCGAACAGCCGGGTGTAGAATTCATGCGCGTCGGCGTCGGGCACTGTCGTATCCAGAAGCCGCACGCAGCGTGCCACGGCGTCCTCCGGTCCGGAAAACGTGCCCGCCCCGATGCCTGCGACCAGCGCGGAGCCGAAGGAGGCATCCGCGGCCTCGGTGCGTTCCACGGTAAGGCCGGTGGCGTCGGCGATGATCTGGCGCCAGCAGGCGCTGCGGGCGCCGCCCCCCATGAGCCGGATGGTCCCAAAGGAGAGACCGAGAGCCTGCGCGGCCTGGAGCAGGTCGCGGATGGAGAATGCCAGCCCTTCGTAGAGGGCGCGGGCGAATTCCGGCTTGCCGTGAGAGATGGTGAGGCCGATGAAATCCGCGCGTAGCAGAGGGTCCCAGTATGGGGCGCGCTCACCCTGCAGGTAAGGGTGGAAGAGCAGCCCCTTGGCGCCGCGCGGTGTGGCGGCGGCCAGCGCGTCCATGCCCTCGAACCCGTCTTCCGCGAACATCAGGTCGCGCAGCCAGCGATGCGCGGAGGCGCAGGAATTGGTGCCGGTGGCGGTGTAGTACATGCCCGGCATGATATGCGGATAGCAGGAGACCGGCGGGTTCACGCTGGGTCCCTGCGTTGCCAGATACAGCACACCAGCGGTGGCCAGCTTCACCCCGCCTATGCCCGGCGTGGTGGCGCCGACGCCGAAGAACTCCACTGTCGTGTCGTTGGAGCCGCAGACAACCGGCGTTCCAGCGACCAACCCGGTGCGGGCGGCGGCTTCCGGCGTGACGCCGCCCACCACCGATTCCGCTGGCACGATGGGGGGCAGCAGCGACATGTCCAGCCCGATGAGGGCGCACAGCTCCGGTGACCAGGTCTTGCTGGCGTTATCCGCCAGCAGGGCGCCGATGGCGTCGGAAAAATCGGTCTCCCATGTGCCGGTGAGGCAAAACCGCAGATAGTCCTTGGCCAGATAGAGGCGCTGGGCCTGAGCCATTACCTCCGGCTCGTTCTCCTTCAGCCAAGCGAGCATGGCGATGGTCCAGGTAGGATTCACCCGGTTGAGCGCGGTGGCGATGATCTGCTCACCCGCCTGCTCATGCAGGGCGGCGGCCTGGGCAGCGGCGCGCTGGTCGTTCCACATGATGGCCGGGCGGAGCACATTGCCCCCCGCATCGGTGAGAACCGGGATATGCGCTCCGGCGGAAATGCCGATGCCCGCGATGGCGCTGGCGGGGATGACAGCGGCCTCGATGGCACGCGGCACCGCGGCGCAAAGGGCGGCGAACCACTCGGCGGGATCCTGCTCCGACCAGCCGAAACGCGGCACCGACGTTGTCACCGGGTGGCTGGCCTCGCCCAGGATATGCCCGGCATCATCGATGATCATGGCTTTGAGGCTGCCGGCGCCGAGATCTATGCCGAGGAGATATTTTGCCAAAGTTTTTGTCCTGGAAACCAATGCGGGGGAAGATTAGCATCCGCGGCATGGCGGACACCATACAGCTCGACCCCACCCTGCACGGCGCGCAAATGCCGCTGACGCAGATCCCAGTCATCGACATTTCCCCCCTGCACGGCGGGCCGGGCAAGGCAGCCATGGTCGAGGAGATCAGCCGGGCCTGCCGGGAGATCGGGTTCTTCTATGCCGTGAACCATGGCGTGGCGGAGGAGATGATCGCGCGCGTTTATGCCGAGGCGAAGCGCTTCTTCGCACTGCCTGAGGCCGTAAAAGAACAGGTGGCGATTGAAAAATCCTCATGCCATCGCGGCTGGTTCCGTATGGGCGGCGAGAACCTGGATCCGTCGAAACAGGCGGAAGGGGATTTGAAGGAAGGCTACAAGATCGGCCGCGACCTGCCGCCCGACCACCCGCGCGTGTTGGCCGGTGTGTCGCTGCACGGGCCGAACCAGTGGCCGGATTTCCTCCCCGGCTGGCGGGAGGTGATGCAGGCCTATTACGACGAGATGGTGGAGCTGGGGCGGCGGATGATCGGCGCATTTGCGCTGGCGCTGGGGCTTGATGAGGAGTTTTTCGCCCCCTGGCTCGGGATAACGATGACGACACTTGGCCCGCTGCATTACCCCCCGCAAACCGGGCGCGTGACCGAGGCGCAGCTGGGCGCCGGGGCGCACACTGATTACGGCTGCCTGACTCTGCTGCACCAGGATATGTCGGGCGGGCTGCAGGTGCGCCGGCGGGATGGCGTGTGGATCGACGCGCCGCCGGTCCCGGCCAGTTATGTGGTGAATATTGGCGACATGATGGAGCGCTGGACGAACGGCGTGTTCCAGTCCAACCAGCACCGGGTGATCAATATTTCCGGTGGAGAGCGGTATTCCCTGCCGTTTTTCTTCGACCCCGATTTCTACGCCCCGGTGGAATGCCTGCCGACATGCCTGCGCCCGGGGGAGACGCCGAAATACAAGCCGACGACGGCGGGGCAGCATCTGCTTGATATGATCAACGCCTCGTTCGGCTACCACCGCGAAAAAGCCTGAAGCCTTTCAGGCGGGAATGAAATTCAGCGCCACGCCGTTAATGCAATAGCGCAGCCCGGTTGGCGGCGGGCCATCTGGGAACACATGTCCAAGATGGCTTCCGCAGCGGCGGCAATGCACCTCCGTGCGCTCCATGCCGAGGGAGTTGTCATCGGAGGTGAGCACCGCGTTCGGCAGCGGGGCATAAAAGCTCGGCCAGCCCGTGCCGGAGTCAAATTTCGTCTTGCTGGAAAACAAGGGCAGCGCGCAGCCGGCACACGCGAAAATGCCGTTGCGGTGCTCGTTCAGCAGCGGGGAGGTGAACGGCGCCTCGGTGCCCTGCTGCCGCAGCACGTAATATTGCTCAGGGGTGAGGATGCTGCGCCATTCGGCATCGGTATGCGTGACCTCGTAGGCGGCGGCGGGATGGCCGATCAGGACGAGAGCACTGGCAGCGAGCAGTTCACGGCGGGTCATTGCGCGGCCTCCCCGCCACGGCGAAGCGCGGCGCGCACCTCCTCGGTCGTTGTGACGGGCAGGGAACACACCCCGCTGCGGCAGATAAAGGCCGCTGGCTGGGTTGACGCCTTGCCGTGGGCCGGGTGCCCGGGCGGCAGGGCGGCGGACGCGGAAACCTGCAGCACGGCCACGGCCGGGTCCGGCGCGGTAAGGGCGGCTTGCGCCAGTTCGGCGCTGCTGCCGGTGACGACGACGCAGGCGGCATTCTCCAGAAAATCCGCCGCCGCCAACAGAACCGGCGAGCCGGTGAGGCGGTCTGTACCACCAGCGAAGGCGGCGAGCAGTGCCTCGGCCTTGCGGCGGTGCTCGGCTTCCCCGGTAAGGGCATGCAGCATGGCGTCGTTCTCGGCCATCAGCCCAATGCCTGACGGGGCCGGGCCATCCTGCACATTGCGCGCACGCGGCGCAAATTTCTGCCCAGCATCGGCCGACATGAAAAACGCCCCGGCGCCATCGCCAAATTTCCGCTCGGTAACGGCCAGCAGGCGTTGCGCTGTGGCGAGATAATCCGGCTTGGCGGTTGCCTGATACAGTGCCAGGGCGGCGCGGAGTATGGCGGCCTGGTCTTCCAGCAACCCCGGCGCGGAAATTTTGCCGTGACGGTAGGCGTGGGCAATGCTGCCCTCCGGCTCGGAGAGGTTTGCCAGGGTGTTGGCGAACACTACCTCCGCCAGGGATAGCCAGGCGGGCTCGGCAAACACGGCGCTGGCCCGGGCAAGGGCCGCGATGGTGAGCGCGTTCCAGTCGGCGAGAATCTTGTCGTCACGACCGGGGCGGATGCGCGTATTGCGACGGCCGAAGAGCTTGGCGCGCAACGGTGCCAGGCGGTCTTCCTCGCCGAAGGGCGTACGGCGTTCGAGGATGATCTTGCCTTCCCAGTTGCCATGCTCTGGCGCGGGATAGTGCTGGACGAAATACTCGGCGTCTTCGCCAAGGATTTCGAAAATTTCCGCACGGCTCCAGACGTAGAACTTGCCCTCCTCGCCTTCGGAATCCGCATCCTCGGCCGCGGCGAACGCGCCTTCGGCCCGCATGTCCCGCGTCAGCCATGCCACCGTCTCCCGCGCGCGGGCGGCGTAGAGCGGATTGGGCGTACGCGCATAGGCAAGGGCGAGCAGGTCGAGGATCAGCGCATTGTCGTAGAGCATCTTCTCGAAATGAGGGATCAACCAAGCATCATCGGTAGCGTAACGCGCATAGCCCCCGCCGAGATGATCGTAGATGCCGCCCTGCGACATGCGCTCCAGCAACAGATCCACCGCCTGGGCAGCGCGGGCATCACCACTGCGGAAACTCTCCTGCCAGAGGAAGCGGAAGATAGGGATGTTGGGGAATTTCGGCGCATGACCAATACCGCCAAGCTCCCAGTCGATGGTGCGCAGATATGCATTGCGAATGGCATCCAGCGTGGCCGGGCCGGGCGGATCTCCGGGATGGGGCGCGGACTGCGCCGCGAGGGCGCGCTGCACGGCGGCGACCGAATTGCCGATGCGTGCCTGGTCAGTCTCCCACGCGTTGGCCAGGGCAGTGAGAACCTGACGGAAGCTGGGGCGGCCAAAGCGTGGCGTGGGCGGGAAATAGGTGCCGCCCCAGAAGGGCTCGCCCTGCGGCGTGAGCACCATGGTCAGCGGCCAGCCGCCCTGCTCGCCCATGGCGTGCAGCGCGGACATGAATATCTGGTCGATGTCCGGACGCTCCTCACGGTCCAGCTTGATGTTGATGAAGTGGCGGTTCATCAGCTCCGCCGTTTCCCGGTCTTCGAAGCTTTCATGTGCCATGACATGGCACCAGTGGCAGGCGGCATAACCGATGGACAGCAGGATCGGCCGGTTGAGCTCGGCGGCCAACGCCAGCGTCGCGGGCGACCAGACTTGCCAGTGGACCGGATTATCCTTGTGCTGCTGCAAATAGGGCGAGGAGGCCTCACCCAACATGTTTCGCATTTTGCCTGCTCTCGTGATTGCGGCTTAGATAGGTGCGAACGGCAAGGAGTAACAGGTTTGGGTAAACGGCTCGACGACGATCCGGCGCTTTATTTTTCCACCCATGTATTCGTATGCGGAAACCGGCGGCCGGAAGGGCATCCGCGCGGGTGCTGCGCCAGCAAGGGCAGCGAGAAAATCCGCGACTACATGAAGGCGCGGGTGAAGGAGCTGGGGATTGAGGGAGTGCGCATCAATCAGGCGGGATGCCTGGACCGGTGCGAGCTGGGTCCCTGTGCCGTGCTGTATCCAGAGGGAGTCTGGTACAAGCTGGATAGCTTCGAGGCCGTGGACGACGTGCTGGAAAAGCACATCCAGGCCTGGGGGCGGGTGAAGGAGCGGATGCTTCCCTGAAACGCCAAGGGCGGCACCCGAGTGCCGCCCTTGAGCTTTTGGTTAGTATTCCTCGTCGGCGACGTAGGAGCCGATGCGCTGCACCAGCTCGGGGTCGCGTTTGGCGAGGATGGCGCCGTAAACCAGCGACAGCACGAACAGGCCGAGCGTCAAATACGGATAGAGATTGAACGGATATGGCTGGCCGGGCTGCACCAGCCCCCAAAGCGGGAACAGCATAAGGACGGTGCCGAGCACCGGCACTATGAGGTGCCGCACCACGCCGAATTCCGCCTTGTGATGGCGCAGCATGTACACCGGCAACGCCAAGTTCGTCAGTAGATAGGTTATGACGACGGGAATGGTCCCCATTGTGCCCGTATCGCCAAACAAGGTCACCGGATCGATGGCATAGGCCGTACCAAACACCAGCACGATAAGCAGCGCAATGACCACGTACGTCCACATCGCGACATGCGGGGTCTTATGCCGCGGGTGGATCTTGCCGAAGAAGGGCGGCAGCAACCCCTCGCGCGAGGAGCTGAATAGGATACGCGCCTGAGCATTGGTCAGACCAATGAGTGACGAGAAGATTGAGGTCACGCCGGCAAGATAGGCGATGATCAGCACCCCGGCGGCGGACGCCTTGAAGGCGTCGACGAACGGGATGCTAGAATTGCCGATGGCGGTGGCATTGTTGTGGAACGCCGTCTCAGTCGCAAAGGCCAGGAACATGTAGAGGATGCCGATGGAGAGCGTGCCAATGATCAGCGCGCGCGGCACGTTCCGGCGGGGGTTGGTGGTTTCCTCAGCCAGCATCGCCGAGTTCTCCCAGCCGATGAAGAGGTAGATGGCCAGCGGGAAACCGAGGCCAATGCCTTTCCAGCCGCCGGATACGGAGGAGAACAGCAGCGGCGCGGCGGAGATGGAAGCGTGGTTCACCACGAGCATGATCACCGCGCCGATGAGCAGCAGCGCCAGTTCGAAATAGAAGAAGACCGCTGCCCAGGTGGTGGAGAGGCTGATACCGCGCGCCACCAGCACACCGACAATGCCGGTGACGACGACGGCCAGCACCTGCCAGGGGATGTTGATGCCGAGGAAGAGATGCAGCGTGCTCGCCGCCCAGCCACCGGCGATGACGACGACCGAGGAAGCGGCGATGCAATAGCCGGTAACGACGAAGAGGGATGCCGCCGCACCCGCCGTGGGGCCGAACGCCATGCCTATAAACGTCACGAAGGAACCGGTGCTGGGGCGGTACTTGGAAAATTCAGCCAGCGTATTCGTCAGGAAGAGCACAACGACCATCGCCACCAGAATGGTGATCGGCGCGCCAACACCTGCGCCGGAGACGATGAGACCGAAGCCGAAAAAGAAGCTCATCGCCGGCGCGATATTGGCCAGCGTGGCTGCGACGATTTGAGACAAGCCTAGACTATCCCGCTGGAGGCGTTCCCCGCTCCGGGTGATTGCAGTCATTTTTTAACCCTTCAGGTTTTATGCATTTTTTATGCCGGTGACGCGGCGTTGGCAAACTCTGCCATCAGCCTGGATTCGTCAATATGACAAACCTGAGGCACAATGCAATGCCCCTCTACGTTTCCTGGGTTATTTGCCGGCCCGCAAGGTCTTTGTGCGATGCAGCAAGTTTGCGTCAGGCTTCAGCGATCAGCCTTCCACTCTCCTGCATGCCTAGCGCCTGGAGGGATTGAAGCGCAGCTGTCAGCCCTCTGTTGAATTGCTGAGCCCGCCGGTTGGCGCTGAAAGACCGTTTGGCGAAACGAGCCAGCGAACCGCGCAGCGCCTCGGCAAGCCCGGCGGCATCCTCTTCCTGAATCTTCCGCAACTGCTCTGCCGCTGCCGCTAAATTGGAGGCGCCGAGCCTGCCCATGGTCTCGGCAATTTCCGCAAAGGTAGGCGAAGCATCCTTCAGCGCCCACTCCACGGCGGCGGCAGCGTCCGAGATTTCATTCGGGCTGCCAGTGAGCATCAGATCGTCGAGCTGGTGCAGCTTGCGGCCAAGGTTCTCGACCAGTTCCAGCCCGTGGGCCAATATGTCAGAAATCGGCGGAGCTTCCGGCTTGATATCCAGGGGGCGGAATTGGCCGGTAATGCTCATTTGCTCGTCGCTTTCAATACGGTGACCATTGCCTGCGCCAGATCCTCCGGCGCCACATTATAATTACCCGAGGCCAGCGCATTGCGAATGCGTGCGACCGTCGTCTGGTCCACCCCGTCCGACTGCTGTGCGGCGGAGAACAGCTTGGTGGTGGTCTGAGCGGCGTCGCTCAATGTCACGGCCTCGGTCTGTGGCGCGGTCTCAGCCACGGCATTCGGCTTGGTGCTCGTGGGCGCAGTGGAGGAATTATTCGTGACAGCCGGCGACGATACGGCTGGCAGGGAGGGGATGGTGTTGGTCATGCCACTAACGTACCTCCAGACACTTTAGCCATGTCACGATCCAGAATCGCTAACGCCGCTTCGAAATCGTCGAGCGCCGATTTGCTGTTCTCCGTATTGGCCTGGAGCAGCGCAAAACGCAAGGCGGAATAGATGGTCATGAGCGCCGGGCCAAGCTTGCTACCGTCGCTCGTATCGAGAATGCCGCTCATCAAATTCAACAGTTCGTCCGCCCGCGCGATCATCACGGCTTTGGTGGCGATGTCTCCAGCCTCGATGGCGGCCTTGGCTCTGCGGCCGTAAAGGCGCAGTCCACGCCAACCTTGCTGTAGCCAATTGACATCGGATTTTCCATCGAACATCGCCGCCCGGTATTCGTTGATCGTATCCATGCTCTGGCTCCCGGTTAGCCGCCACTCTTGGAGGACGAGCTATTGAAAATGCTGAGATAAGTCTGGGTGATCGACGCCGAGCTGGCTTTGGTTTCAGCCGATGTATACAGAGATTCCAAATTCTTCAGCGCTGCCGATCCCTGTTTTGTAAGCTGCGTGACCTGGCTGTTGAGGGAAGTAATCGCACCGTTCAACGACGCGGTCTGCGCGGCAATGAAGCCGGTGCTCTTCGTAGACGTGCCAGCGCCGCTTGCCGAACTGGCAGAACCACCAATTGCACTGGCGGTGATGGTATTGAGCTTTTGATACAGGTTGGTGACCAGCTTTTGCACGGCGGCCGGGTTCTTCGCGTACTCACTGGCAAAGCTCGTCGAATTGAAGCTGACGGCGCCGGAATTGTTGATGGACAAACCAACAGCGCCCGCGCTGACCCCACTGGCGGCCAGCCCGCTGATCGACGTCATCAGCTCGCTCTTCAGCTCCGTGGCGGAAAAATTCCCCAGCAGAACGCCAGACTGAGCGGAGCCATTAGACGAACTCGCCGGAACGAATTTTGTTTCCCCCGCGATGGTTGAAATGGCAGCGTTGAGGCTCGTGGCCACGCCCTGCACTGAACCGGAAAGGTTGGTCGGCGAGGAGCTGACCGAAAGGGATGTAGCCCCCGAGCCAAGGAGGGAGATGGTGACACCGGCAATGGCGCTGTCCAGCGTGTTGGTGGGGCTGATGATAGGCACGCCGTTGAGAGTAAGCGATGCGTCGGCCGCGGCCTGGGCCAGCGTTTCGCTGCTATTGGCGGTGCTGGAGCTTGGATTGAAATCGAACTGTGCCAGGGCCCCTGTGCCCGAAACCGTAAAGGCCGCCGAGCTGCCGGTACCACTGCTTTGCAGCACCAGACGCGCACCGGCTGAAGTACCGATTACGCTCGCCTGCACGCCGCCATCCTGCTTGTTGATCGCGGCCGCGACATCGTTCAGCGTCAGACTGCCGGAACCGATCGAGACGGTCTCGCTCTTGCCGCCTTGCAGCGTGAAGACGAGCGACCCCTTGCCGCCGGAGAGCGTCGAGTTGCCTGAGCCAAGCAGAGAGGAATAGATTTCCTGCGGCTGCGCCAACTGGACGTTGGTCAGATTATATGTCCCCGACGACGCCGAATTACTGGCCGTGATGGTGGCCACAGACTTGTCCGAGCTGTTGGTGATCTTGTTGTTGATGGCGCTCAGGTCTTTGATGTTCGACAGCGACTGCGAAAGCGTCGAGATCGCACCGCTGATACTGCCCCAGGCGGAAATCTGCGCCTTTTCGGTCGCCACCTGGGACTGCAACTGAGTGATCGGCGCCTGCAGCTTGGTCTCATAGGTGCTGATTTGCGAAGAAATCGCCGATGAACTGAGCGAGCTGACCGAGGACGTCATGGATCACCTATTTCAAAGACGGGATAGGAAGGCCGGAGCTTGATGCTCCGGCCTCATGGTTCAATTTACGGCAGCAGCGAGGTGTAGGACTGCTGCAGCTGGGTGGAGGCCTTGAGCGCCGCAACACCAGCCTGCGCCTGGATCTGCGACTGGGTCAGCTGGGTGCTGACGGCCGGGATGTTGGCGTCCTGCACCACGCCCAGGGCGGTGGTGAGGTTGGAGCTGGTGGTGTTCATGTTGTTGATGTTGGCGGTGAGGCTCTGCTGCACGGCACCCAGCGTGCCACCCTGGTTGTCCAGCGTGGCCAGCGCGTACTTCACCACATTGATCGCGGCATTGGCGCCGCTGGTGCTGGACACGTTGATATCGGCCAGGTCGGCAAGGCTCGACGTGGCCTTCACACCAATGGCAGACCCATTGCTGACAGAGAACGCACCGGAAGATTGCAGCTGCACCTGGCCCTGGATGACCGCGGAGGCAGCACCGCTCTTGATGACCGCGCCCGTGGCCGTGCCGGAGGAGTTCACTGCCGTCAGGGAGCCGGAGCTGGCGCCGGTGATGTTGATGTTCTCACCCGCAGACTGCTTCAGCACGAGGTTGCCACTCTTGTCGAGCGACGCCGTGATGCCGCTGGTTGAGGACTGGCTGTTGATCTCGGAGACCACACCCGCCGTCGAGGACGCAACGATGTTCTGCTTGGTGCCGATCGTGGTGCTGCCGCTGCTCGCCGCCTGGATGCTGAACTGATACTGGCCATTGGTACCGGCGGTCAGCTGGAAGGTGGCCTGGGTAGAGGCCTGCGCCTGCACACCGCCCTGGCTGGACAGGTTATTAATAGCCGACGCCAGAGACGCAGCGGATTCACCGGCCGTGGAGGTCACCGCCTCGGTCTGGCCGTTGGCGCCGGTGATGGTGGCGGTACCCGCCGAGAACGCACCCACCGCATTACCCGGCACACCCAGCGTGATGGCGGCGCTGCCTGTCTCACCGTTCTTGGCCGTGCCGTTGGTGCCCTTGTAGTTCGCGCCGGCCGAAGAGTGCCACATGCCGATGGCGCTGGAGTTGGTGTTGGCGATGGAGAGGCTCATCGTCTGCCCCTCATTGGCGCCAACCTGGAACTGCACACCCTGAAAAGAGCCATCGAGCAGGTTGATGTTGTTGAACTGCGTCTGCTTGGCGATGGTGGAGACCTGGCTGGTCAGCTGGCTGGCTAGGGTCTGCAGAGACTGCGACTCAGCGGAGGTCTGCGTGCCGTTGGCGGCCTGCACGGAGATGGAGTTGAGCTGCTGCACAACGCTGACCTGCTGGGTGATGGCGCCCTGTGCCGTCTGCAGCAGGGAGACGCCCTGGTTGGCGTTGGACACAGCCTGCGTCAGGCCGTTCAGCTGGGAGGTGAAACCCTGTGCGGTGATGTAGCCGGCCGGGTTGTCAGCCGGGGAGTTGATAGACATACCGCTGGAGAGCTGGTTTTCCAGGTTGTTGTTGGTCGAGGTGGTGTTCGAGAGGGAGTTCAGCGCCGACAGGGCGCCGCTATTGGTCAGAATGGAACCTACGGCCGACATGTTGGTCTCCTTGGGTTGGGGTTGCCGTACCCCTTAATTCGCGTTTCGCGATAAAACTTTTCCTGTTTTCACCACTTTAAGTTTTGGTCCACAGAAAAAATCGCGCCGCCTTACTGCAGCTGCACCACCGGCCCCTGCGCCGTAACCTGCGCGGAGAAACGCCGCCCGGAGGAGGGGTTGGTGAGCAGAATGGTATCGCCAATACGCCCGGCCTGCTGCGCCACGGCGTTGACGGACAGCAGCACACTGCCGCTGATAACCTGCACCGTCACGGTCTGCCCGGCCTTGATGACGAGCGGGGCCTGTACCGTATCCTGGGTGATGACCATGCCAGCGGCCAGAGACATCATGACACTGGCGCCCACGAGCTGGGCCGGGTCCGCGTACACCTGCCGCCCGGCGAAAAGCTGCACAGGCTCACGCCGTACCATGAGGTCCCCAGCGGCCAGGGTCTGCCCCGCCGCCACCGGATGCGCCGTCACCACCACAGCCTCGCTCTGCGCCACGGTGACGGAGACATAGAGCGTCCAGCCAGGCGCGGGGCAGTGCACCGCCGCCTGCTCATACGGCGCCACGCCGCTGATGTTCACGGCCAGCGGGGCGGTGCAGGCCTGCATGTATTTGGCCCCGTTCACCGGCCCCAGGCTGATCGTGGCGTCGGGCGGTGTTACCATCTGCGCCGCCTGGCCCACCGCGGCGCTTACCGCATCCGGGTCCTGCCCTGCCCAGGCCCAGCCCGGCAAAGCCAAGCTAGGCCAGACGGCAAGCATACAGGCCACGGCGCGGCGCGCCCAGCTGCTCATTCCGCCGCACTCCGCAGCTCAGGGGTGCCCGCGCTGAAATCCAACCAGGGTGGCAGAGCATCCTCGCTCGCGGGTAGGGCCAACGCTGCCTGACGGGCTTTGCGGCCGCGTTCCAGCGTGCCGGTCAGGTCGGCAATGGCGCCGCTCAGCGCCTCCTTCCACGCCGCCAGACGGTTCTTGAGCCGCACCGCCCCCAGGCTGGGCGGAATGTCGAAGCGCTCATCCGCCAGCACATGGCATCCCGCCGCTGCCGCCAGCAGTACCGGATAGTGGTCGGCATAAACCTCCATATTGGCCGGGCGGACCATGATCTGCGGTCCCAGCTCGACCATGACATTCGCCCAGGCGGCTTCGGTCTCCGGCAGCGTCAGGCGGGCCATGGCACCGGCATAGGTCTCGCCGGGGCGCTCGACCACGATCCAGGATGCGCTCTCCAGCGTGGAGGAGACCAGCTCCTGGAACCATTGCGGGGTGTTACCCTCATCCACCCAAAGTACGCGCGGCTTGGTGTTCAGCCCCGTAGCGGGCTGCAGACCAGACCAGACATGGCGTGACAAGGCCGGCCGCCACAACTCCACAGCTTGGCCGGGCTTGCCCAGACCGCGCAGCTGCGCCACCAGCGCCGGAGAGGTGGCATAAACACCAGCGGCTTCGGCCAGAACGGGCCGCGCGGCTTCCATATCCTTGGGCATGGCGGTGTAGAGCAGGGTGTAAGCCGGGCTGTACGGGGCAGCTGGCACGGCCGGATTCACCCGCACCCAGGTGGCCGGGGCGCGGCGGCCAAGTTCGGCGGCGTTGGGCCGCTCGGGCGCCCAATCGGCCGAGCACATGCCATCCCGCCGCAATGTCCGCGCCGTATTCAGCACCGCGGCGCCGGGGGCGGGCTCGCCGGTCACCAGCAGGTCCAGCGGATCGGCAGGGGTAGCTGGCACCAGCCCGGCGCGGGCTTCGTCGGCCAGCAGATCGCCATGCAGCGAGAACGCCGGATGGTGATAAGGATCTGCCCAGGGCAGCGCCCGCGCCGCCTCGGAACCCTGACGGAAATGCGATGCCGCATCCGCCTGCACCGTGCCGGCGGGCATGACGAAGGAGACATCAGGCGTCCATACCAGCCGCGCCCCCTGGGCGCGGAGCTGCGCGCCAAGGTCGATCCACAGCGCATCGCCGCTCAGGGCCGGAAATTCGCATGCGGCCAAGGCAGCGGTGCGCGCCAGCAGGCCGGGCGGGGCGAGCGCACTCGCCTCCTGGTCCACCAGCAGCCAGCCGCCAGGGCCAGGATCGTCCGCCATATGCCCAGCACCCAGCCGCGTATCGGCGCCGATGACGAGCGCCCCCTGCACCATGGCGAAGGATTTATTCCCGGCCTCCAACGGCATCAGCGTACGTGCCGCCACCAGCGCCACGCCGGGGTCGGCCAGACGCATGCGCAACTCCGACAGCCAATGCGGCATGGCGGTCTCGGCCCGCACATCCAGCACCGCCACATGCGGGGTGGTTACCAGGGCCAGGGCTTGGCGCAGCGCCTCGGCCTGGGTGAGACTTGGCACGGGCGGTACCGCCAGCACCTTGCCCTCCAGCGCCTCGGTCTGGCGGGACACCTCGGTGAGGTAGGTTTGCAACCCGCTGTTCAGCGCCGCGCCGGCCAGAATCACCGGACCGGTAAGCGGCTGGCTGGTGAGCAGCGTGGTGAGCCAGCGGTCGAGCGCCGGGATCTCTCCGCCATCGCACAGCATGATGATGCTGGTGCCAGGATCGGCCACCATGCGCATGTGGTGGAACAGCCCCATATGCTGCCGGTTCTGCACTTCGGCAGGCAGCCCGGCGCGCTGCAGATGCTCCTGCACCGCCTCGGCCGCGCGGGCGCAGAACACAGCGGCACGGATGTCGTCGCGCCGGCTCTGCGGGCTGCGGGTGAACAGGGCTTCGGGCACGCGCTCCACCTTGGCGCCGGCCTCGGCCACGCGGAGCTGGAGATCGAACTCCTCGGCCCCGGCGCGCGCGGGGTCGAACCCGCCCAGGCGTTGCACCGCGCGGGCGCCATACCATACCCAGTCGCCCAGGTAAGCGGCTTGGCGCAGGCGCGTAATATCCCAGCCAGGCTTGTGCCGCACCCAATGGCCGTTCTCCCGCGGCACGATCTCGTCGCAATACAGCATCTCCGCCGCCGAGGCGGCGGCATGCAGGGCGAGGCGCAGGCAGGCATCGGGGGAGATCGTATCGCCCGCATTGAGCACGGCGACGTAATCGGCCTCCGCCGCCGCCTCGTTCAGCGCGGCGCAAAGGGCGCGGGTCATCGCCTCCGGCTCCGCGTCCACGGCGGTCACGCTGCGGCCTTCGAGCGCCAGCGTCTCGGCTGCCAGAATGAGGATGCGGGCGGGCTTTTCCCATTGCTCGTCCAGCGCCGCTAGCGTGTCGTTCACCGCATGGGCCCGGCCGCTCGGCGCTGCGATCACCACGGCCAGACGCGGCAATGCGCCGGCCGTCTCCTTCAGGCTTTGCAGGCGTATCCGCGCGCCGTCGTCGCTACGCTCAGGCGCACGGAGCGTGGTGATACCACCCGCAGCCTTTGTTTGCCCCACCACCTGGGTGAAGGAACCGCCCATGGCGGGGAAGGCGCGCCCACGGCTGGCGCCGATCTCGGTCAGGAAGCCAACCAGATCCGCCGTCTCTTCTGCAAAGCCGTCCCACACTTCGGGCAGGAAATCCCGCGCCATGATCGCCTCCCAAGTGCGGGAGACCAGCTGGTCCAGCGGGCGGCACAGTCCTTCGCGCGGCAGCGGCTCACTGCGGTTGAGCTGAGTAGTGAGGTAGCCTCCGGCATCTTTCAACCCGCGCGAGGCGATGGGCAGGTTAAGCGCCTCGGCGATCAGGCGAAGCTGTACCGCGGGCTCGCCCAGCAAATCCTGATAGGTGGTCCAGCTGCGCGGCAGATGCCGCGCCAGACGCTCGCCGGAGGTGGCGTAGGTCATCCATAGCAACAGGGCATGAGCGCGGCTCAGCCCGTTCTTGCGCTGCTGGCTGTACGCCGCCGTCCACGGATCACGGAAGATATGCACCACATGCGGCTTATGCCCGGCTTGGCGGGCGGCGCGCTCATAGGCCGGCAAGGTCCGGCACAGATGGGGATGCTTCAGGCCCCAAAGCTTGTCTGACGGGCTGAAGCGGCGGCGGATGATTTCCTCTAGCCGCGACCAATAGGCGCTGAGATCTGCGCGCTCCGTCCAGCCCGGCGGCAGGCCGCGCACATCCGTCCAGTCCACGCCCAGGCGCGAGAACAAATCCACGTCGTACTGGATCAGCTCCGGAATTTCGTAGAAGCCGAGCGGGTTATGCTCGTTCGGGTCGGCATCATTATAAAACTTCACACCCGCGCGGGTCAGGGCGCCGGAAAGCGCCGAGGTGCCGCTGCGGTAATAACCGACGATGAAAATCGCATCCGACATTGCGGCGTCCTTAGAGATAGTTGAACAGGCTGAGGCTCTGCACGGTGCCGAATGTTTTCATCGCGGCCTGCAGGGCGGTCATAGTCTGAGTCAGGCTGGCGATGGCCACCGGCGTGTTCACGGCAGTGGCGTTGTCCACATTGGTCTGCACCTCGGTGGCTTGGCTGGTGTTGCTGGTCGAGGCGGCGGAGATGGCCTGCAGGGTCACGCCGTTCTGGGCCTGCGCGGTCAAAGTGGCTTGCTGGTACTGCGCCAAACCTGCGAGGCTCTGGTTGAGAAGCTGGTTGGTCTGCGCCACCTGCGACGGGGTACCGTTGGCATTGGCCAGGGCATTGTAGACGTTCTGCAGCAACGCAAAGGCCGATTGCGGGCGTGCGGGCGAGATGGTGAAGCTGTCGCCATTCGCCGGGCTGCCGGTGATCTGATAATCCACCCCCGCGAGCTGAAGCGTGGTGCCACTGCTGCTGGTAGAGAGCGTGCCGCTGGCGATGGTGCTGCCCCCCTGCGTGGCGGTGTAGCTGTTGCCGCTGCCGAAACCGACAGTAATGGCTGAGCTGCCCTGCTGGAACGCATTGGCCGTGGCGGCGTTGACCACGCCCTGCTGCAGAACCTGTCCGCTGCCGGTGTTGCTGGTGCTGGCTGTGACGTTGGAAATGCCATCGCCACTCAGGCTGGAGACGAACACATCGCCATTGGCGATGGTGCTGGCCGCCTGGCCGGGGGCGATGGTCGCCTGGGAATTCCCGCCATCGCCAAAATACACGATATCGTCATTGGCATTGGCCTGGAACGGCGTCAGCCCGCCGCGCGAGCCGCCGAACAGATACGTGCCGTTGGAGGCCGTAGTGTTGCCAATGCTGAGCAGCTGTTGCGAGGCCGACTTCACCTGCCCGGCGAGGGCGTTCATGTTCGCGGCACTGGTGGTGCCGTTCAGCGCCTGTTCGACAATGCTCTGCACATTATCGAACAGCGTGCTCATCGAGGTATAGGCGCTGTTCACACTGCCAAGCTGGGTCTGGACCTGGGCCTGGGTGGTGTTGTCGTTATTCAACTGGTTCACGATGTCAGTGCCCAGCACACCGGTCTCGTAGGCAGTCGGGTTCTGGTCCGGCGTCTGCACCGCCAGGCCGCTGGAAATCTGCTGTTGCAGCTGGTTGATCTGCGCTTCCTGCGTGGAAAGCGAGTTGGTGAAGCTGGTAAAAAGCGACAAGTCCATTTTGGCCTCCTTTCAGACCTTATGGCCGGGTAAATCTTAGCGTTTGATTACGAAACGTCGCTGACGGGGCGGCGCAAGGGCAGATCCTGCGCCGCCTTCAACTCAGCCGCCGCCTGAGCGCGGCGCCGTACCTCGCGCAGCCGCTCGCCTAATTTGCGCCGGTGCGCCTTGAGCCGGGCCAGATCTGCGACGGCCGCCTCCAACTTCGCCTTGGCGCGCGCCTCGGTTTCGACGATCTGGGTTTCCGCCCCCAGTGCCCCGGCGGCGAACTGCCCGGCCCGGCGTGCCTGCGCCGCACTCACCACGGCACCGCCCTGCCAGCTCTCCGCCAGACGCTCGCGGTACGAGGCCAGCATGTCCCGCTGATACGCCGCCTGCTGCATGGCCGCATTTTGCTGCCGTATGGTCTCCAGCAGCTTGGCTTCGCGGTCAGCCGCCAACAGGTCCAGGCGGGCGAGCGTTGCCGCCTTCACCCAGCCTCACCCAGCGCCGCGCGCAGCGCCGCAACGCTCTCGGCCAGTGTCACGCCCGCATCCTTGTCCTGGCGTAGCAGCGCCTCCATGGCCGGGGCGCGCTGGATGGCCTCATCCAGCAGCTTGTCCCGCCCCGGGGTGTAGGCGCCCAGATCGATGAAATCCTGCTTTTCCTGCTTGCGCGCCCAGAGCGCGCGGAAGCGCGAGGCCAGGCGCATATGCTCAGGGTGCACCAGCCCCGGCATCGGGCGGGAGAGCGAGGCTGTGATGTCGATGGGGGGGTAAATCGCGGCCTCGACCAAGGCGCGGGAGAGCACGATATGACCATCGAGCACCGAGCGCGCCGTGTCGCCCACCGGGTCGCCCACATGGTCGTCGCCCTCCACCAGCACGGTGTAGATGGCGGTGATGCTCCCCTGCCCTTCCGCACCATTCCCGGCGCGCTCCACATAAGCGGCGATGGCGCCGAACACCGAGGGCGGATACCCCTTGGTGGCGGGCGGCTCGCCGACGGCCAGGCCGATCTCGCGCAGCGCCATGGCCAGGCGGGTGAGGCTGTCCACCACCAGCAGCACATGCTTGCCCTGGTCGCGGAAATACTCGGCGATGGCAGACGCCCGATAGGCGCCGTGCACGCGGCTCAGGGCCGTGTCGTCGGCCGGGGAGGCCACCACGACGCTGCGCGGGCGGGCATGGCTCAGATGGTCCTCGATGAACTCACGGATCTCGCGCCCGCGCTCGCCGATCATCGCCACCACCACCACATCGGCCTCGGCGTGGCGCGAGAGCATGCCGAGCAGCGTGGTCTTGCCCACGCCGGAGCCCGCGAACAGCCCCACGCGCATACCGCGCCCGAACGTGGCCAGGGCGTTGATGGCCCGCACCCCCACCTCGAAAGGCTGTTCCAGCCGGGCGCGGGTCATGGGGTTCACGCTCACTCCCATCAGCGGCCAGGAATGCGACAACGCGGGCGGAGGCAGGCCGTCGAGCGGCGCGCCCCGTGCATCCAGCACCCGGCCCAGCAGTTCCGGCCCCACCAGCGGGGTATGGCTGCCGCCCTCCACATGCACGCGCGCACCCCGCATCACGCCGCGCGCGCCCAGCTCGGGCATCAGCAGCAGTCCGCCCGCCTGGAACCCGACGATTTCGGCGGGCAGCGGGGCGGCATCCTCCATGTCGATAAGGCAACGCGCACCGATGGGCGCACGGATGCCGCTGGCGTGCAGCACGTCTCCGCTGGCGCGTACAATGCGGCCAAAGCGCCGCACCGGGTCCACCGCCAGCGCGGCGCGCACACGCTCGCGCGCCTGGGCGCCAATGTTGTCCATGTCGATCACGGCATGTCCTCGGGCAGGCCTAGCGCGTTGCGGATGGCGTCCGCTCGGCCCTGCAGCGAGGCATCCCACTCGATCTTGTCGAGCGGATCGCCTTCGGGGCTGCTGAGTTCGGCCACGGCACCGCCAGGGGCAATCTTCTCGTCCGCGATCAGTTGCGCGGTCTGGGTCTCGAAGAGTGGCGCGATCTGGGCATGGTCGGCGGGATTCATGCGTAGTTGCAGGGTCTGGCGCGGACCGCGCTCGGCGGCAGCTTCCTCCAGCAGCGTCGTCACCAGCGTGTGCAGGCCTTCTATGTTACTGCCTGCCCCGGCGCCAATAATGTGCCGGGCCAGCAGAAAGGCCAGCTCAGTCACCAGCGCGGCCAGATCGCGCTCTTTCTTTGCCATCGGCTCGGATAGCTGAGCGGCGGCGGTATGCAATGCGGTCACGGCGGAGGCCAATGCCTCGTTGAGCGGGGCCATTTCCGCGCGGGCCGCCAGCAGCCCCGCCTCGCGGGCCTCGGCCTCGGCCTTCTCGCGCAGCTTGGTAATGCCCTGGCGAACGCGGCGGGTAATCTCGGCTTCCTGCGCCGCCAGATCGGCCGTATCCTGCGCCAGTACCGTTTGCACGAACGCCTCGTTACGGGCATCCGACACCGTGACGAAGCTCATGATTCGGCTTCCTGGTTGCTCACCTGCCGCATGGCGGCGCGGAGCAGCACGATACCCAGCGCGACCGCCGGGGTGAACATGGCCAGCATGGCCCGCACCAGCAGCGCCTCGGCTAGAGCCTCCAGCCCCCACACGCCAGCGCCAGCCGGGGTTAAGGACTCCGGCTCATTCATGGCCGCCCAGGCCGCCACGGCGGCAATGGTCAACATCGTCGGCTTGAGAAGTTTCGGCGTCTTTCCCAATTTGGCCATTAACCGTCTTCCTTATTTCTGTGATGGGTCCGGTGCGTGCACCACCACAACCACGCGGCGGTTCTGGGCGCGTCCCGCATCGGTACCGTTACCGGCCAGTGGCGAAAACTCACCGAAGCCTTCAGCCGCAAGCTGCTCACCCGCAACACCGGACGAAACAAACAATTCCACAACCGTAACCGCACGTTCAGCCGACAGCGACCAGTTGGATGGGAACTGCGCCGTGGCGATTGGCTGGTTGTCGGTATAGCCCTGCACCACAATACGGAAGCCTTCGGGCAGATTGACCAAGCCAGCAGCCACCTGCTTCAGCAGCGCGGCACCTTCCGGCTTCAAATCTGCCTCGCCCGATGGAAACAACACCGAAGCATCGAGCTGCACGGTGAGGGTCAGCGGCTCACGCGTCACCGTCACCTGGTGCTTCTCGATCATCGACTGGAACAGGGCGGAAAGTTTCAGTTGCATCGCCTGCAGGGTCTGCATCGAATCGGAGAGCTGGTGCGCCATGCTCTTGGGCAATCTGGAAGGTGCAGGTGTTTCCTCCGGCTTGGGCACGACGGAATCCTGATGCTGCAACACGCCACGCGAATCTGTGGGTGTGGGAGTCATGACCTGCGGCGGCATGCCATGAAAGGCCTTGATGAAGGACTGGGCGATCTCGTCCTCCTTGTGCCTGTCATGCTGAGATGACGCGTACAGCACCACGAAGGTGGCCAGCAGCAAGGTCAGCAGGTCGGCATAAGAGATGACCCAACGCTCATGGTTCTCCGGCTTATGCGGCTTTGGCTTTTTCTTGGGCAGGGTTGCCACGTTTGCTACTCTGCTGCGGCGGTGGCGCCAACTGGCTCATCTTCGCCCCCCCCCTTGCTCTTCTTCTTGCCATGGTCATCGAGGAAGGAGCTGAGATTCTGCCGGATGACGATACCGGGCTTACCCTCGGCCAGCAGCAAGAAACCCTGCATCACCACGTCGCGCTCGCGCTCCATCTGCTTGGCCAACTGCTTCAGCCGGTTGCCCAGTGGCAGCGCCACGAGATTGGCGAAGCCCACGCCGTACACGGTGGCGATAAATGCCGTGGCGATGCCCTCGCCCAGCTCGTCGGGATGGTTGAGCTGCATCATCACATGGATCAGCCCCAGCACCGCGCCCATCACGCCAATGGTGGGGGAATAGCCGCCCATCGCCTCCCACACCTCCGCCGGAACATGCTGGTGATGCGCGGTGCTTTCGGCAGAGGCGCTCAGGATGATGGCGAAATCCTCGGGCGAGGTATTGTCCACGATCATCTGCAGCCCTTGCTTCTGGAACGGGTCTGCGACATCGGGAAGCACGTTCTCCAGCGCCAGCGTCCCCTGGCTGCGAGCCAGGGACGACCATTCGGTGACCTGATCGATGAACTTATGCAGGTCGATGGATGGCGGCTTGAGCAGCCACATGAACGCTTTGAGGCCCGCGATCATGTTACCCAGACCGAACTGCAGCGTAACGGCGGAGAACGACCCGCACAGCACGATGATGAAGGCGGTGAGATTGAGCAGAGAGCTTAGCGGCACGTGGTCGAACAGCGCGCCACCGATGATGCACAGAAACCCGGCCACCAGGCCCAATAAACTCGTCATGGCACTGTTTCTCCCTTGGCCGCGGCTTTGATGTAGATGGCAAGGCTCTCCAACGCGCGCTTGCGGATACGTGAGGCGTACCCTTCGCTGATCTCCAGCACCGCGGCGATCTCACGATTATTCATGTCGTTGAAAAAATGCATGGCCAGCACTTGGTATTCCTGCTGCGGCAGGGTTTTCAGCGCCGCCACCAGCAGGGTGCGGTTATCTTCGCGCTGCAACACGGCCAGCGGATCCTCGGGCGCGAGACCGCTTTCCAACGCCGCCACCTCCACGTCCTCTGGCTCGAACGATGCCTCGCCCCGGCGACGCGCGCCGTCACGCCGCAGCCCGTCGATCATCGCGCCACGGATGCGCCTTGACGCGAACGCCTGGAAGTTCACGCCAAGGCTCGGGTCGAAGCGCTGCGCTGCCTCCATCATGCCGATCGCGCCCCATTGCAGCAACTCGTCCAGCTCGACCCAGGGCATGCGCGCCCTGAGCAGCAACGCCATGCGCTTGATCCAGTTGCCGTAGAGCGCGGTCAGGGATGCGTCATCGGTCCGGGAGGCGATTTCAAGCATTGGCGGCTCCCGGCTCGGCGGTGGCGATCACCTGCAGCGGCATGGTGTCGGGGATTTCCTCCAGCGCAACAACCGGAATGATCCCCGCCACGGTGCGCGCCGCGGCACGGCGCATGGCAGCCTGCACCACCAGCAACGGCTTGACCCCCTTCGCGCGCATAGTCCGGGCCGCCTGCACCGCCGCGTTGCGCAGATGCTGCGCCGTCTCTGCCTCCACCTCGGCGCCGATGCCGCCATCCTTGGCGGTACGCAGGGACTTGCCGACCAGTTCTTCCAGCTTGGGCGGCAGCACGGCCACGTGGAGCGTCGACTCAGCGCCCGAAAATTGGCTGACGATGAAACGCCCCAGCCGCAGACGCACCGCCGCCATCAGCTTCTCGGGGTCCTTCACCCCGCCATCGGCGGCTTCCACTAGCGCCTCGGCGATACGCTCGAAGTCGCGGATCGGCACTTCCTCGGCCAGCAGCCCCTGCAACACCTGGCGCACCAGCCCGATGGAAAGATTCGTGCGCAAATCCTCGGCAAGACGCGGCGTGGTCTCGGCCAGGCGGGTCATCAGCCCCTCCACCTGCGGGCGGCCAAGCAATTCGGCACCGTGGCGCTTGAGGATCTCGGCAAAATGCGTGGCGATTGCCGAGGGGGCGTCCACCACCGTGTAGCCCAGCTCCTCGGCAGCCGGAATCGCGCCCTGCGGAATCCACACTGCGGCCTGGCCGAAGGCGGGGTCCTTCACCGCGCGGCCCACGACCAGCTTCTCGGTCACCATCGGGCCCTCGATGGCCAGCCACTGGCCGGGCCAAGCCTCACCGCCGCCAATGGCCGCACCACGCAGGGTGAAGCGATACCCATGCGCCGTCAGCTCCGATGAGTCGCGGATATGCACGGCAGGCACCAGGAAGCCCATCGCCCGGCCGTAACGCTGGCGCACAGCGGTCAGGCGGTTGAGCAGACGCCCCTCGCCCGCCCCCACCAGCGGTGTCAGGGCGAAGCCGATATTCATGCCCAGCGGATCGACACCGCTGACATCCACCAGCGCGTCCACTTTCGGCTCGGCGGACTTGCCCTCGGCTCCAGCGGCCTCGCCGGGCTCGACGGCGGCTTCGGGCGCCTGGGCGGCGCGGGAGAGCCGCCATGCAGCCGTACCCAGCGCGCCAGCCAGCATAAGGAAGGGAATATGCGCCATCTCGGGGATCAACCCGATGGCTCCGGTCAGCCCGGCGGCAATAGCCATTGCCTGCGGATATTTGGAAAGCTGGGACTTGATCTGCCCGCCGATATCCTCGCCCGTGGCCACGCGCGTCACCACCAGGCCGGCGGCGACGGAGATGGTGAGCGAGGGGATCTGCGCGGCCAGACCGTCGCCCACCGTGAGCAGCGTGTAGGTACGCGCCGCATCGGCCAGCGGCAGGCCGTATTGCAGCGTACCAATGATGAGCCCGCCCAGCATGTTGACGACAAGAATGATCATCGCCGCCACCACGTCGCCGCGCACAAATTTGCTGGCACCGTCCATGGCGCCGAAGAAATCTGCCTCGCGCCGGAGCATCTCGCGCCGCCGCTCCGCCGCCTGGGGGGAGAGGATGCCGGCATTGATCTCGGCATCGATAGCCATCTGCCGGCCGGGCAGGCTGTCCAACATGAAACGGGCCGAAACCTCGGCCACGCGGGAAGCGCCCTTTGTCACCACCACGAAGTTGATAATGATGAGGATGACGAAAATGATGCCGCCCACAACGTAATTACCGCCGACCGCGAACTGGCCGAAGGATTCGATGACCCTGCCCGCAGCACCCGGCCCGGCGTAGCCGTTCAGCAGAATGGCGCGCGCGGTGGCCACATTGAGGGCCAGACGCATGAGCGTGGTGGCCAGCAGCACGGAGGGAAAAGATGAGAATTCTGCCGGCGAGGGGATGTAAAGCGACGCCCCCAGAATCACGAGCCCGGCGGAGATGTTGAGCGCGAACAGAAAGGAAATGCATACCGGGGGGAGCGGCACCACCAGCATCACCAGCACCAGCAGAATGACGATGGGGCCGGAGAGCTGCGTGAGGCTCAGCGCGCTGGCACGCGGCAGGGCGGCGGCTTCAGCCATGGATCAACCCCGGAATGGCAAGGAACAGGCGCGTGGCGTAGCTTTCCACCCCACCCAGCATCAGCCGCCCGGCGGCGGTGCTGAGTGCTGCCAGCCCGGCCAGTTTCAGCACGAAGGGAATGGACGCCTCCTTCACCTGTGTGGCGGTTTGCAGAATGCCAACGGCCAGGCCGATAACAAGCATAAGCAGCATGATCGGCGCGGCGAGCTCGGCAAACGCCACCCAGGCGCCCACGCTCACCCCGGCCGGACTCATGCGGCGCCTCCAGCTTCCCGTTCGGTATCCTCCACAAGCGCCGTCACACGCACGCCGTATCGGTCATTGGCCACTGCCACCACCTCGCCATAGGCCATCTTCTGGCCGTTGGCGTAGATGGTCAGCGGCTCGCCGACCATCTGGTCCAGCGCCAGGATCTGCCCGTGGCGCAGGGCGCGCAGATCTTTCACGGTAATCTGCGTGCGGCCCAGCTCCACCGAGAGCGCCACCTGCACCTTGTCCAGCACATTGCGGGCGGTGAGCACCGGGCCCCCGCGCGGCTGGCCCTGGATGCGCTCCAGCTCTATACGCTCCGGCTCCGCGAGCCGATCGACCATGCCCACGCGGGTTTTCTGTTCAGACATGCTTGCGTCTCCTTCTTCCTCCAATGCCCTCACGCGGCAGCAGACATGACCGTTGTCCTGGCCGTAATCGACCCAGAACAAATCCACATCGCCTGAAATGGCCACCGCCTCCGGCCACAACGACAAAGGCAGGATGCTGCCCGTTGTCACACGCTCGAACATCGCCAGCGGCACCACGGCACGCGCCACCTCGAAGCGCAGATCAACCTGCGTGCTCTCCGTGAGGGACTCGATCGCGGTGATCCAGCCTGTATCCTCGCCACGCCCGCCGAGCAGCCCCGATTGCGAGGCGATTTTGGCCTCCAGTGGCTCGAACCCCGCATAAGGCGCGATGAGCTTGATGGTACCGGAACCAAGCGCGGTCTCGAAAATGCCAGTGACGGCAATCATCCAGTCCTGGCCATCGGCGATGGCGAGCATGCCAGTGGCGTTCTCATAGGCGATGGGCGTGAGGTCGAGCTGTGCCAGCGGGCTCAGCGTCTCGGCGATGGTGGAGAGCGAGAGATCGATCATCTGCTTGCCGATGCGCGTCTCGAGCATCGAAAGGTCGTAGCGCTCGAAGGGCTGCGCCATCGTGGCCCCGCACAGCGCATCCACCACCGCGCCGATAAGATCGCCATCGATGGCCAGGAGCATGCGCCCGCGTAAGGGGGCGAGCTCGGAAATACCGGCGAGCATCACCTCGGGCAGCGAGGACATCGCCGCCTCGTGGCTGATGACGTTGTTGATGCAGGAGAGCAACTGCACAGAATGGCGCATGCGTTGGAATAAGGCGAAGGCAATCTGCCGCATGAAGCGGTCCGACAGATTCTCCATGAGCAGCGACCGGAGTTGCGGAGCACGCATCGGGTCGAGAAGATCAATGGTGTCCGCTTCCATCTGGTCCTCAAGCATAAGCGCTCACCCCGCTATTATCCTGGCGCGGGGTTTCCGTTGTGTTGCGTTGAGGCGTGCTCGTGCCGCCGCCGCGCCAGCCCTGGGAGCCTTGCCCCCCCTGCCCGGCGCTTTGGCCGAACTGCCCGCCCACCTGCGCTTGGCCGAGCGTAAGGCCCGACTGCGCCATGGCCTGCGACAACCCACCCAGCCCAGATTGCAGCGCCTGCGCGCCGGCCGATGAATCCGGCACGAATAGCACATTCACCTGGCCTTGCTGGCCCAGCCCGACATGCACCGAGAGATTGCCCAGGCCCGGCGGATCGAGCCGCAGCACCGCGCCGCTCTGCCCGGCCTGATGCATGGCGGTGACTGTCGCGGCCAAGGCCGAAGCCGAGCTGGCCGTCACGCGGCCGCTATCCACCGTGCTGGACGTTGCCGCCACGGTGCTGGCGGCAGCCACCGGCGCCGTGGTGCTGGCGGGCATGGCCGCACTCACCTGCGCCACGGCTGAAATCGACGAGGCATCCACCTGCTTTGAAGCCTGTGTATTCTTGCCGATGTTACCGGCGTCCGTTGCCACGGCGTGTCGCGCCGCGCTTCGCGCCAACAGGCTGGCAGCCGTGCTGAGTGCGGGCTTTGATGTGGAGGCCGCCGGGGCCATGTCCGCCGCCGGGACCTGCGTTCCCTGGCTGGCATCGGTGGCCGAGGCCCTGCTGGTGACCTCTGTCTGAGCAGTTTGAATGGTGATGCCCGTCATTTGCGCCTGTGCCGTGGCGGCTGCTGGCGTTGCCGTATCCTGCACGCTGGGTGCCGTGGTGGTTGCCGCGCTGACCATGTCCACCGCCTTGGCTTTGGCACTGGTGGCGGAAGCCGTAGTGATGCCATCCGTGCCCGAGCTATTGGGCATTGCGACAGACACCTCAGCGGCAGGCTGAACCTTGGCCGTTTGCTCCACCTGGATCTTGGTTTGTACCGGCGTGACCTTGGCTGCGGGTCGCGCGGTTTGGCCGGGCGTGGCGCCATTGCTCAGAAGCATGGCAGCAAACGGACTCACGGTCTGCTGGCCGTTGCCGGTGCTGTCTGTCTGCGCCGTATCGTCAAGTTGCGGAACTGCGACTGAAGCCTCGGGCTTCGCAGGCTTCTTCGCCGCCGATGGCGCATCGGCGGTATCGGGGGCCGCGTCGCCCTGGCCGCTGGCGCTCGACGCGGTGTCGGCGGTGCTGGCATCTACCTTGGCGCTGTCCGCCGCCGCGCTCGCCGACGCACTGGCCTGCTGGGCCTGGGGCGTGGCGTCGGCGGCAGCCAAAGCGCTCGACCATGTTGCCGTATCCGGTGGTGCGGTGCTGCCGGCTTTGGGCGTCGTAGCCTGCGTAACAGAGGTGATTGCGGGAAGAGCCATCAGATCATCTCCTCTGTCGCACTGATTGTGATCCGCCCTTCGCCGGAGAGCCTAAGCGCCACTTCGACGATCTCGCTCTGCGCTGCCACCGCATCGGCACGGCGGATGGGCGGACCGGAACGCAGCTCCTCCTTGAGGATTTCCACCTGCCGCGCGGAGAGGTTTTGGAAGAACCTGTTGCGCAGCGTCTCGTCCACCAAGCGCAGCGCCGGGGCCAGCTTCTCGCTCTGCACCTCGCGCAGCAGGATCTGCAGCGAGCGGTCCGTAAGCTTGCCGAGATCGATAAAGGTGAAGAGATTCTCGCGGATTTTTTCCGCCGTCTTGGCGTCCCGCGTATCGATCGCGCTGAGCACCATGTCGGATATGCCCGTCTGAAAATGGTTGAGAATATCGGCTGCCTGCTTTGCACCGCCAAGATTGGTTACACGCCGAGCGGTGGTACCGGTGGCACTGGTCATTTCCTTCAGCATGTCGCGAAGCTCCGTCACCACATTCGGCGAAACGACATCGAGCGTGGAGAAGCGGTACAGCGCCTCCGTCGCCAGCGTCTCGGGCAGAAAGGTCAACATGTTCGCCCCCAGCTCATGGGGGATATGCGCCAGAAGCAGCGCAATAGTTTGCGGCCGTTCATTGGCAATCTGCATGGCCAGGGTGCGGGCATCGGTATTGGGCGGCAGCTGGAAAGCCGAGCGCCGCTCCACGCGGGTCAGCCGATCGAGAATCTCCTTCGCCTGCGTCTCACCCAGCGCAGAGACCAGCACGCGATTGAGGAATTTGATGCTGTCACCACCAATTCCGGTCAGGCCAAGATCGCTGGCGAAGGACAGCATCACATCCTCGCGCACCTGTAGCGGAACGATTTTAAGCGCAGTCATCGCCGCCGAAACGCGGTTGACGGTGACTTCATCCATTTCACGCAGCACAGCGGCGGCGGTATCCTCGCCCAGTTCGCGCAGCACCATCGCCGCGCGCTCCGGTCCGCTCAGCTGCACCGCGCCAGGCGCTGGCAATTGCTTCTGCGCTTCACTCATTTTCTTCAACCCAGCTCTGGAGCAAACGGGCCACTCCAGGAATGTTCTCAGCCGCCTGCTCACACAGCTCCGAGAAGTCCCGCGGCGGCAGCACCACCGGTATCGGGCGTGGCGGAGGCGGTGGCAGGAGCGCCTGGATGTTCACGTTCGCCAGCCGCCTGCCCACCGGCAGCGCCAAACCAAAGAGCAAGGCCGCAGCTGCCATTACCTCTAGCAACGCATGAGCCAGAGGGTTGGCCTCCGCGACCAGAGGTGCTGCGGCAAGGCCTGTCGCCGGTTTCTGGAACGAAGCTTCCAGCACATTAACGGTCACGTCAGGATAGGCGAACGTCCCGGCGATAGCCGCCTTCAACTGATCAACCGTTACCGCATTGCCAAGCGCCGCCTTGTTTACCACCACCGAGACGGCAATCGACTTCACGGACCAATCCGGGTTAGTAATGTCACTCTCGCTCTGGTCGGTGACATAGTTCTGGTCGAGATTAGAGTTGCTCTGCGAGGGCTGTTGCGCCGCGGAAGCCGTGCTGCTGCCCGCGCCGGAGCCTGTGCCGGAACCCGCGGCCGGTTGTGCCGGGGCGGCATTGGCCAACGCTGTCGTGGGAGACGGCGGCTCGTTGGACAATGCGCCAGGGATCCCGATGGCGGCATTGTGGCTGCCATATTGCGTGGATTGCGAGCTTGTCTGGTGCTCGATGAGATGCCCCGGCCCATAGGCGATCTGGTGAATATGCTCCTGGGTAAAATCCAGGTTCGCCGACACATTCGCCTGAAAATTGCCATCGCCCACCAGCGGAATCAGCAAGCCAACGATACGTGCGGTGGCCTGCGCCTCCACCTGCGCCTGGGTCGCAAGCTGCGCGCCGGTGGCCATGGCACCGTTCACGGGAAAGACCGTGACGCCGGAGGTAGTCTCAACCGTCACGTTGTTGGCGGTCAAGCCCGGCACAGCGCCGGCTACAAGATTGGCGATCGCTTCTCCCTGAGCCTGCGCCGTCACGGCATCAGCGTCGATAACAACGGAGCCGGTGGGCTTGGGCTGATCCGCGAGGAACGGCGTGTCCGGTGGCGTGGCGAGAAACACCTGGGCGCTGCGGATGCCGATCATGCTTTGTATGGATTGCTGCAACGATAATTGCAGCGCCTGCACAGCCATCGTTGACTGCGCGAGGTCTGACGCCGTCATCGGCGCATTCTCAAGCTGCGACCAGGCGGTCTGCACATCCGAGCCCGGCACCTGCGCCTGGCCCAGCTGCAGTCGGGCCTGCGCCAGTTGCGGGGAGGGCACCAGAATGATGTTGCCCGCCGCCTGGAGCTGATACGGTATGCCGAGTTTCTGCAGCTGCGCGATCACTTTGCCGCCATCGGCGGGAGAAAGTCCCTCGCTCAGCACAGCATAGGGCGGGCCGGACATTTCCAGCCACAACACTGCCCCGAGCGAGACCAGGATAACCGCCGCCGCCGCCCAAAGAATCTTGGGTAGCTTTGCGGCCCACTCCCGCAGCCGGGCCAGATGTAGCCGCCAGTCCTGCATCTTAGAACTGCATGTTCATGATCGACTGATACGCCGAGACAACCTCGTTACGCACAGCCACGGTTGCGTTCCACGCCACTTCCGCACGGTCGCTCGCGACCAGAGCCTTGCCCAGAGTGGCCCCAGGCATACCAGCCGCGTACCCAGCCTGGGCCGAGGTGGCGCCGCTCTGCGCGGCACTGACACTCCGCAAAGCGGTGTTCACCAAATCGAGGAAATTGCCCTTCGGCGCGGCTGCCCCAGGGCTACCTCCGGCACCGGCGATCGCATTGGCGGCCACACCGGCCGCTTGCACTGCCATATTCGTTAACATGAGAACATTTCCATCGACATGGCGTTGCTGCCTTCATACTTTACGCCTCCAGCCAGACCCGTTTTCATATGCCATTCATCCGTTAATGAAATTTTAACGCCGTTTACCAAACCGGCCGCAACATCTTGCCGTAGGACAAAAAATGTGAAAAAATTTACGGCCAGAGGAAAACTTCCGACATGAGCCACGAATAACGCGGCAACTTCTAACGAATTCTTAAAAACGGACAGGCAGAGCAAAAATATTAACGCGTTGAGTGAAAGACATTCTCTCATGCTCTTTCTCGGGCACCCCCATGCCGTATAATATTTTTCCAAGACAGGACAAAAACGGCTTTCGCCTTATCAGAGGGCAGCAGCATGACTCGACATTCACGAACACCTTATCCCCTGCGGCTAATCTTTAAGATTTCTGTCTTGTCATTTTAACCGTATTTCAACATTTCCCCGGCACCATAGGGCTAGCCGCACAAAGATTAGCCGGATGGAGCCTGTATAAATGCCCACTATCCTTGTTCTCGACGACTCGCCAACAATGGTCATGAGTCTGTCGCATGTCCTGAAAGGCGCTGGATATGACGTCGAGACCGGCGCGAACGGCCGGGAGGGCATTACTAAAATAACCGATGGCGTGAAGCCTTCCGTCGTTCTTACGGATCTCAACATGCCGGAACTGGATGGCATTGGCTTTATCAAGGAAGCCCGTAAAATTCCGTCGATGCGCTCTACACCAATCATCGTGCTAACCACGGAAGCCAGCGGCCGCAAACGTGACGAAGCCCGCGCCGCCGGTGCATCTGGCTGGCTGACAAAACCGGCTGAACCCAACCAGCTTCTCTCCGTCGTCAAACAGATCTGCCCCCGCTAAGGTGCGGAGTCAGTAAATTCCTTGCTTCGCTAAGTTCAGCTTCATGAAAGCTCCGAACAAGGCCAGCCGCATGATGCCGTCATCAGGCACAGGCAGAATTGCGGTTCAGCGCGGCCCATAAAAACGCTTCCATTACACTGTCCTACACAAGCCCGCGATACGCTAAGTATCCGGGCTCGCGTGCGTTGGGGAAGGGTTTTTTCCGTGTACCGAAATAGACGCTACAGTCTTTAAATTTGAACGTCCCTGTTCATAGATCTTTCTGCATCCAACGCCATTAATTCCTGGTAAAAATACTACCCCTAAAACACGTTTTTAATCAGCCCCCAGCCTGAGGCCATTCATAAACTCCGCAGAAAACCAACAAATTATTCGAATTCCACTCTCTCACATCTGCGGTTTTATTCATGTTTTTATTTACGAATTTTTAATATCGCTACCCTACAACTTCCACATGCAAACAACGCGGCTACAGCCGCAGCGAGAGGCGCAGAGTGGCTATGCAGATCGGATTTCTGGATTTCTACGGCGGCGTACTGAACGTCCGGCAGGAGCGCTCAGACCTGATCGCCAACAACATCGCCAACTCGGACACGCCGAACTACATAGCTGTGGACGTTCCCTTCGACTCCGCTCTGAGCGCCGAAATGGGCAATGCAGAAGGCAGCAGCGCCCCGCAATACCGTACCGATGGCGTGGTGGGGCTGAACGGTAACGACGTCTCTCTGGACACAGAGCGCGTGGAAGCTGCCGCCAATGGCGAGGCGATGCAGGCCTCCGCTACTTTCCTGCATCAGTCGACAGCCGATCTGGTGACGGCGCTGCGCCCCAATCCCTCCGGCATCTGAACACGCAAAGGTTAACACATGAGCTCGGATATTTTCAGCATCGTTGGCAGCGCGCTCGATGCCCAGAATATGCGCATGGGAGCCATCGCCTCCAACTTGGCGAACGTCGATTCCATCACCCCGCCCGGCCAACAACCCTACCGAGCGCATGAGCTGGTGTTCTCCGCCGCCCCCCTGGCAGGCAGCGACTATAACGGCACTGCCACCGACGTCGCCGAAGGCACGGACAGCGCCAATCTCGGCGTACAGGTGGTGGATACAGTGCAGAGCAATGCTGATCCGGTACAGAAATACGATCCAGGCAACCCATACGCAGACGCTCAAGGTTACGTGACAGGCTCCAACGTTTCGCAAGTGGATGAAATGGTCAACCTGATCGACAGTACCAACTCCTACTCGGCCTCGGTCGCCATGCTGGGGCAAGCCAGTCGCATCGACCAGCAAATGATCTCCAGCTTCCAGGTGGCGTGACATGACAAATCTATCTACAACCGGCTCGACCACTGCGGCTTCAGTAGCGGCTTCAACCACCGCCTCCACTCCCACCTCCAGCTCCGGCTCCGCCTCCAGCCTTACGCAATCCGACTTTCTGCAACTGCTGACAGCGCAGTTGAAGTACCAATCCCCTACCTCCCCGGCTGACCCGACACAGATGGCCTCCGAATTCGCTGCCATCTCTACAGTCAACGGCATCGACTCGCTCAACACCAAGCTCTCCAACCTCTCCACCAGCACAGGCGCGGCACAAATCGCGCAAGCCTCGTCGCTGGTGGGCAAGCAGGTGGCGGTTACGGGCAATACGCTCATTGCAGGAACCAACGGGACCGCCGACGGTGCGTTCAATCTGGCCAGCGCCACCAAGAACACAACCGTCACAATCATGAATTCCGATGGCAGCATCGCCGCAACGCTGAACCTTGGCGCACTCTCCGCCGGGCAGCAGAACTTCTCCTGGAACGGCGGCACGGCTGGCACCAGCTATACCTACAACGTTACCGCATCGGACAGCACCGGCGCAGCCGTTACCGCCACACCATATACCGTCTACACCGTGCAGGGCGTGAATCTCTCCAGCACGTCGCCCACGATCAACGTGGCCGGTTCCGCGGCCACCATTCCTGTTTCCTCCGTTCAAACTGTTCTGGGAGCCTCCTCATGACTCTGCAAACCGCCCTGTCTGGTCTGCTTGGCGCACAAACGGGCCTCAACACCGTCTCCAACGACTTGGCCAACGCCAGCACAACGGCATTTAAGAGCCAGACGGCGCTGTTCGAGGACGTGTACCCCGCCAATGCGACCAACACGCCGGGCATCGGCACCGCGACCGAGGGTATCTCCTCGGATCTCACCCAGGGTAATCTCACCTCGACCGGCAATTCGCTGGATGCGGCGATCCAGGGGAATGGCTACTTCATCGTCAGCAATAACGGCACGCAGCAATACACGCGTGACGGTGCATTCCAGCTCAGCTCCAACGGCACTCTGGAAACGCTGAACGGCGCCACCGTACAGGGTTATGCCGCCACCACGGGCGGTGGGCTTTCCGGCACGCTCGGCCCCGTCACCATCAATACCGGCTCGGTGGCCGCCAACCCCACGAGCAATCTGGGTGTCACGCTCAGCCTCAACTCCGGCGACACCCCCCCCACCACCACCCCGTTTAGCGCCTCGGACCCGACGAGCTATAACGAGACCACCTCCGTCGTGACCTATGACTCGCTCGGTAACGCCAACAAGACGCAGCTTTATTTCGTGAATCAGGGCTCCAACCAATGGACGGTGTACGCCCAGCCGCAACTGGCCGACGGCACCAATGTCGGCACACCGCAGACGCTGACAACCCTGAACTTCACCTCTTCCGGCGCGCTGTCTTCGGGCAGCCCGGCCACGCTCAGCGTGAACTGGGGCAACGGTTCCGCCACCTCCAACGTCAACATGAATTTCACCGGCAGCACACTGGCGGCGCAGAGCTTCTCGGTGGCAGGCCTGAGCAATGACGGCTACACCGCCGGCAGCTATAGCGGCACCACCATCTCCAGCGATGGCTCGATCGAATCCACCTACTCCAACGGGCAGAGGGTGAGCGCGGGCACACTGGCCCTGGCTAATTTCATCAATGCCGAGGGCCTGACCCCCGCCACCGGCAATTTGTACACGGCCTCCTCCACCTCGGGGCAGCCCGTGGTCAACACGCCGGGCACCGGCCTCGCGGGCACGCTTTCCGGTGGCGAGCTGGAATCCTCCAACGCCTCCACCTCCTCGCTGCTTGTCTCTCTCATCCAATATCAGCAGGCGTACCAGGCCAATACCTCGGTCATCCAGACCGAGCAGCAAGACAGCCAGCGCCTGGTGCAGATCTAACCCATGCAGACGGACTCCCTCTACACCGGCATGGCCGGGCTGCAATCCATCACCGCGCGCATGCAGGCGATGGCCAGCAACCTGGCCAACGCGCAAACCCCCGGTTACGCCGGGGTGCAGGCGATGACGGAGGCTTCTCTCTACCAGGGCACAAATGCCCCGGCGGGCGGGGACGCCACCACCCTCACCCCGGGGCCGGACCTGACGCAAGGCGCGCTAAACCGCACGGGCGATCCCATGAACGTCGCACTCAGCGGCGATTCCTGGTTGCAAGTGCAAACCAGCAACGGCACGGCGCTGACGCGCGACGGCACGCTGCAAATCTCGGCCGACGGCATCCTGACCGACTCCGCTGGCAACCCGATCCTCAACAGCGGCGGGCAGCCCATCAGCCTGCCGCAGCTCTCCAAGCTGGAGATCGGCTCCGACGGCACGGTCTCCGGCGTTCCGCTCTCCAACCCCTCCGGCCCGGCGCAGACTTACGGGCAGATCGGCCTGGTCTCCACGCCTGCCGGCACGCTCACCCCGCTCTCCGGCTCGCTTTACAGCCCGCCCGCAGGCGCCACCCTCACTGCCTCGACCGACGGCGCATTGCACCAGGGTTATCTGAACGACAGCAACGTCGACCCCACCCAGAGCATGATCGAGATGATCGACTCTAGCCGCTCCTACCAGCTGCAAACGGACATGATGAAAAACCAGTCCAGCGCAGACCAGGGGCTGAACACCTTGCTGGCACAAGGATGACCACAGCCATGCCCGTCATCTTTGCCAACGGAGCACCCGCATGAACCACGCGCTGGATACGATCGCCACCGGCCTGACCGCAAGCCAGACGATGATGGACACGATCGCCGACAACCTCTCGAACGTGAACACCACGGGCTTCAAGTCAGAGACCCCGGAGTTCCAAACTTTGTTGTACCAGGACGGCATCCAGCCCGGCGCCAACTCCACCAGCCAGACCGTCTATCCCTCGGGGCTGGAGCTGGGCACGGGCGTGAAGGTCGCCTCGATCAAGGACACGCTGACGCAGGGGACGCTCACCAGCACCGGCAACCCGCTCGATCTCGCCATCAACGGCACCGGCTATTTCCAGGTGCTGCAGCCCAGTGGCCAGACGGCCTATACGCGCGACGGGTCCTTCCAGCTCAACCAGTCCGGCCAGCTCGTCACCTCCTCGGGCTATCAGGTCATTCCGGGCGTCACCATCCCGTCCAACGCCACCTCGGTCACCATCGGCACCGATGGCACGGTCTCCGTCACGACGCCGGGCTCCTCCACCGCCACCCAGATCGGCCAGATCCAGCTTGCCAGCTTCGTTAATCCGCAGGGCCTGCAACCGCTGGGCGGCAATCTGTTTGCCAACACCACCGCATCCGGCAATGCCATCACGGGTGCGCCGCAGACCAATGGCCTGGGCTCCGTCAACCAGAGCTATCTCGAGTCCTCCAACGTGGATGTCGTGCAGAGCATGGTGAACATGATCTCCGCCGAACGCGCCTACCAGCTCGGAACACAAGCCGCCTCGGCGATCGACAACCAGCTCAACTATTTGGCCCAGGCCGCCTCTGGCGCATGAAGCTCCTCCCCGCCCTCGCTATCATGCTGGCACTCAGCGCTTGCGCCACCAAGCCGCCTGGCCCGCCAGCGCTGGTGGGGCCGTCGCCATTTCCCGTGGATGTGCAGCCGTCGCAACATATCACGGACGGCTCGGTTTTCCCGGCCGGCATATCCGGCTCGCTCTACCAGCCAAGGCGGGACTGGCAGGTGGGAGATCTCCTCACGATTGATATCGTAACCAGCGCAACCGCGGACAAGTCTGACAATGCGGCACTGAAGCGCACTGGCAAGCTCAACGATCAAATGACGACTTTCCTGGGCATTCCCATGAGCTTTGGGCATATCAACGGCGGCAGTCTTGAACCGGAAGTCAACGCCAACTCCGACCAGGAATATAACGGCACAGGCTCGGCCGCAGCCGCGGACGCCATCAGCGGCCAAGTTGAGGCCGTGATCACCAGTGTCGATGCAAACGGCATATTGGCGGTCTCTGGACGTACTAACGTGAACATCAACGGCAACGTCACCAGCATCGTTGTGACGGGCTACGCCAGCCCCGACGATATCGCGTCCAACGCAACCATCACCTCCAACCAGGTGGCGGACATGAACGTCCAATATGTCGGCAACGGCCCGATCAGCGGCGCGCACGACGTTCCCTGGCTGCATCAAATCCTCAACAAGGTTGCGCCATTTTGAAACCATCTCTCCACCTTATCACCTGGACCGTGGCGTTTTTCGGCTTGGCTTTCGCGCCCAGTGCCGCGCCCGCGGACAGTACGACTATCGGCGAGTTGGTGACCGTGGCCGGCGCACCGACAAACCAACTTTACGGATACGGACTTGTCGTGGGCCTCGCCGGCACAGGCGACCAGACGACACAGGTGCCTTACACGCAGCAGACGATCCTCAACATGCTGCGCAACATGGGTATCTCGCTGAACAACATCACCAACATGCAGCCAGATGATGTGGCCTCAGTGATGGTCACCGCGGAAGTGCCCGCTTTTGCCCATGCGGGCCAACATGTAGATGTCACCGTGTCTGCCATAGGCAATGCAGCTTCACTCGCCGGCGGTGTGCTGCTTCCCACACCGCTGCGCGGCGGCAACGGCGTCATCTACGCCCAGGCGCAGGGCCCGCTTCTGGTAAGCGGCTTCGCCTCCAGCGCCGGCGGCAACACCACGAGCGTGAATGTTCCCACCGTTGGGTCTCTACCAGGCGGCGCTATTCTCGCAAATACCATCCAGGCCAATTTCACGGTCAACGGCGCCTCCGCGTTGCTGCTGAACACGCCTAGCTTTCAGACTGCGGAGCAGATCTCCGATGTCATCAACGCATCGTATGGCGGCGGTGTAGCGTCCGCCATTTCGCCCGGCGAGGTGGACCTGAACGCCAACGGACAGGATCCGATGCGCTTTATGTCCAACGTTCTGTCACTGCCCATCACCACACCGCAGCAGGCGCCCACCATTATCGTCGATGCTCAAAGCGGTACGATCGTGATGAATGCAGGCGTGACGCTCGGCCCGGCGGTTGTCAGCCATGGCGATCTCACAGTGAATATTCAAACGCAAAACCAAGTCAGTCAGCCCAATCCGTTCAGCAAAGGCGGCTCTACCGTCGTTGTCCAGAACTCGTTTGTCAGCGCCAAGCAAAATAAGGCTCAGGTCATCAACCTGCCGCGCGCCGCGACCCTGCAGGATGTTGCTGCAGCCTTAAATGCCGTCGGCGCTTCTCCATCCGACCTCATCGCCATCATCGAAGCCCTGAAACAAGCTGGAGCCATCAACGGCACGATCAAGGTGATCTGAGATGATTTGCTCCACAAACATGAGCCATGCCATAGGTGGCAATTCCTCGCAAAAGCCGAGCCTCTCCAGCGCGGTAGAGCATATGACCGGCATGCTCTGGTACGAGATGCTCTCCGCCATGAACGAGAACGGCATGTCGTCCGACGTGCTGGGGACGGGTGGCAGCGATTTCCAGAGCATGTTTCTGTGGAATCTCGCCCAGAACGACTTTGGAAAATACGACACCGGCCTTTTGGCCGCTACCACGCGCCAGATCGGTGGCGGCGCCAGCGAGCCCCCCGCCACCACCGCACCCGCCGCACCTATGACTCTTGCCGCAGCCCTGCCCAGCAGCGGGACCGCAACCGGCGCTGTCAGCGACGCCATTCAGACCGGAACTCTGAAAGCGGCATCGGGAGACTCTCAGCCCGCCACCGATATGGTGACCCAAGCCAAGAACTTCGCCAAATCGGTTTGGCCGCAAATCACCCAGGCGGCGCAGGCTCTGGGCGTACCCCCCGTGGCAGTGCTGGCACAAACGGCTCTGGAAACCGGCTGGGGTGCTGCCGCACCGGGCAACAACATCTTCGGCGTGAAGGCGAGCGGCGGCGAGTCCGGCACCATGCGCGATACGCATGAGGTGATCGATGGCGTGCTGACATCGCAAGCCGCCAGCTTCCGCAATTATTCAAACCTTGCCGACAGTATTTCCGATTATGTCGGGCTCATCCAATTCGGCTTCTCCGCCGCCACCGGGCAAAGCACGGTCGCCGGATTCGCCCAGGCGCTGCAGGCCGGCGGCTACGCCACCGATATGAATTACGCCTCCAAGATCGTCAATATCGCGCAATCCCCGCTCATGGCCCAGGTTCTGCAGGCCATTGGCGGCACGTCTTCAACCGCAAGCACGGCAGGCACACCATGAGCGGCATCACCAGCGCCATCACCACCGCCCTTTCGGGGCTCGAACTGTCCGAGGCCGGCATCTCCACAGTCTCCAACAACATAGCCAACTCCACCACCTCTGGCTATGCGGCGGAGAGCGTGAACGCCACTACCTCGGTAGGTGCGCCCAACCAGCCGGGCAACGGCGTTCAAACGGCGCAGATCGTGCGTGCCGCCAGCGGCTTTGCCGCGGCACAGTTGCGCAACGCCAACAGCGCCAGCGCCGCCGCCTCGTCGCAGTCCACGGCGCTCACCAGCCTCTCCAATGCGCTGACCAATAACGGCGACGTGCAGACCGCCATCAACCAATTCTTCGAGAATGTCAGCACGCTGGCCTCCAACCCCACCAGCACCGCACAGCGCCAGACCGTGCTCTCCAACGCGCAGACCGTGACCAGTTCCTTCCAGAGCGCAGCGCAGAATATCGCCACCACCGGCGCCTCGGCAAACGAATCCCTCTCCACCGGCATCACCTCGGCCAACAACCTGCTCAGCCAGCTTGCCACTATCAACAAAGGGCTGGCGCAGACGCCTAACGCCCCCTCTCTGCTCGACCAGCAGCAAGCGGCGCTGAACTCGCTCTCGCAATTCCTGCCCGTGAGCACCTTGCCGCAGAGCAATGGCTCGGTGATCGTCACCGCCGGCGGCACGGTGTTGCTCGACCAAAGCGGCGCGCAGAGCTTGGCTGCAAGCACCACAAGCTCCGGCACGCCCACCGTTACCGCTGGCACTAATGCGGTGCCCGTCACCCTCACCCAGAACGACGGCCGCCTGGGTGCCGCCATCGGCAACATCCAGTCCGGCAATACGGCGTTGCAATCGCTGAATGCGCTGGCTGCCATCTTCGCTGGAAAGGTGAACACGGCGCAGGCCGAGGGCCTCACCCCCAGCGGCGCGCAAGGCCAGGCTTTGTTCTCGGTTCCCACCCCCACCGTCACCAGCAGCAGCGGCAACACCGGCAGCGCCACCGTCACCGCCGCGATCAGCAACAGCAGCGCCCTGCCCACCGATGGCGGGCCTTTCCTGCTCGGCTACACCACGGCCAATGGCTGGACGGCAACCGATCAGGCCACCGGCCAGAACTACACCGCCAGCGGCACACCGCCGACGCTCGCCGGAATGACCCTTGCCATTACCGGCACCCCCGCCAATGGCGACCAATACACGCTCAACCCCGCCCCCAATGCCGCCACCGGCATCAGCGTCGCCGCCACCCAGACCAGCGACATCGCCGCCGCCGACCCCTACGTGCCCACGGCTGGTGTCCTGCAAAGCGACGGCTCGGTTACGAACAGCAATGCCGGCACGGTCACCGCCGGCACCGACACCGTAACCAGCAGCCCGGCCGGCAATGCGGCTGTGATTCCCGCCAGCTATTACGGGCAGGATCTGCAAATCAACTTCACCTCGGCCACCGGTTACACTGTGAGCGCCGCCGGCAATACCACCCCCGTCATAGCCAGCGGCATGCTAGGCAGCAATGGCAGCAACATCGCCATCGCCTACCCCAGTTCCGGCGCGGCCTCGGGCCAGTATTGGCAATTGCCCATCACCGGCACACCCGCCAGCGGGGATACCCTCACCCTTACCCCCGGCAGCAGTTCCAGCGGCAGCAACGCCCAGCGCATGGCCACGCTCTGGACAACGCCGAGCACCACCACCTCCGGTACGCTGGAACAAGCCTTTGTTGGCCTTTCCACCGGGCTGGGTGCCAATGCCTCCGCTGCGCAGAATCTGGCCACAGCGACTGCCACGCAGGTTTCCACCGCCACCACCAATCTGCAAACCGTGGGCGGGGTAAATACGGACCAGCAAGCCGTGCTCCTGACCAATTATCAGCAAGCCTATCAGGCCGCCGCCCAGGTTATCAGCGCCGCGCGCACGATGTTCGACTCCCTGCTTCAATCCGTCTGAGGTTTCATCATGAAGAAAATCATCCTCATCGCTGCCGGGGCCGTGGTGCTGCTGGCCGGCGGCATTGGTGGCACGGTGGCTTTTCTTACCCTTGGCCACCACAACAATACGACTAAATCCTCGGAGCCGCCGCCGCCAATGCCCATCTATTTCGCACAGCTCAACGACGTCGTCGTCAGTGTCCCCGCCGACACCAATGATTCAACGACCAGCTATATTCAGATCACGTTGCAATTCTCGACCTTCGACCAGAACGCCGTCACCACCTTCACCAATCTTCAACCCATCATCACGGCGCAGGTCATCAACCTGCTCATGTCGCAGACGGCAAAATCCCTCACCGACCCCGGCACGCATGACGCGCTGAGCAAGCACTGCCTTGATATCGCGAACAAGGTGCTGAACACCACCGCCAGCTACAACCCGCCCAACCCGTTCACCGCCACCTACATCACCAACCTCGTGGAGCAGAACTAAGCCGATGGACACGGCAAGCCTGAGCAGTGCGGCTTCCAGTATCGCAGCACTGCTCGTCATTCTCTTCGTGCTGGCGGGGGCTGCATTCCTGTTGCGGCGGTTGCGCGGCACCGCCTGGGGGCAAAAACTCAGCGCCACCGCCCAGCCCATCAGCGTGCTGGCCACCCGCCCGCTCGGCGGTCAGCACAGCCTCGTCATCGCCGAGGCCGAGGGCCAGCGCTTTCTTATCGGCATCAGCCGCGGCGGCATCACCGCCATTGGCAGGCTCGGTGACCATGACTAGCCCTGCCGCGCTCACCATCGTCAACACGCTGGCTGCCAACGGGGGCGAGTCCTACTCGCTCAACGTGCAGAGCCTGCTGGTCATCACCACGCTGGCCTTCCTGCCTGGGCTGGTCCTATTGATGACCTCGTTCACCCGCATCATCATCGTGCTGTCGGTGCTGCGCCAAGCCTTAGGGATGCAGACCACGCCGCCAAACATGGTGTTAGCCGCGCTGGCGCTGGCGCTCACCGTATTCGTGATGCGCGGCGTCATCCAGCAGGAACAGGACAAGGCGCTCAATCCCTATCTCTCCGGGCAAATCACCTTCTCCGAGGCCGTGCAAGCCGCCGAGCCGCCGATTCAGGATTTCATGCTTGCGCAAACCCGCAAGGCGCCACTGCATCTTTTCGTCGACCTCTCCGGCGGACATTACACCGACCCGAAATCCGTTCCATTCACCGTTCTGGTTCCCGCTTTCGCCACCTCCGAGCTGGAAACTGCGTTCCAGATCTCCTTCCTCATCTATATTCCCTTCGTCCTCATCGATCTCGCCGTCGCGTCTATCCTCATGTCGCTCGGCATGATCATGGTCTCGCCCACGCTTATCTCGCTGCCGCTGAAGCTGCTGATGTTCGTCTCCATCCATGGCTGGGTTCTGGTTCTGGGCACGCTCGCCAACAGCTTCGTGGGAGGGCATTGACTATGCCGCTCTACATCAAGCTGCTGCATGAGGCGATGAGCACCGCCTTCAACGCCACTGCGCCGATCATCCTCATTCTCGTGCTGATCGGCCTGGTTACCTCGCTGCTGCAGGGCGTGTTGCAGATCGAAGACGCCACCTTCGCCCTGCTGCCCAAAACCTTCGCCATGATCGTCCTGGCCCTCACCGGCGGGTTCGGCGCGCTCAATATGTTCGAGAGCCTGGCGACTCTGTTCATCACCCACGCCCCGGAGTTGGTGCGTCAGGCATGGTACTAGACCAGGCCCAAATCATGCTCTGGCTCGGCCATTTCCTGTGGCCGTTCCTGCGGATCACCGGGCTGCTGCTCACAGCGCCGCTTTACGGTTCAAACATGATCCCCTCGATGGTGAAGGCCATCCTCGCCGCCGCCTATGCTGCGGCGCTGGCCATGTGGCTGCCCGACCTGCCGCCCTTCCCGGCCGATCCTTTCAGCGTGATCTATGCCGGCATCGTGCAAATCGCCTATGGCGCGCTGCTAGGCATGGTGACGCAGATCGTCGTGATCGCCATCGCCTGCGCGGGCGAGATCGCCGGGCTCTCCATGGGGCTATCCTTCGCTGAGCTGCAATTTCGCGAATCCTCGGGCGTCACGCCAGTGCTCTACGACATCATGCTCTGGGCCGGGCTGCTCGGATTCATGGCCACGGGCGGGCCTCTCTGGCTGTTCTCCGCCCTGGCCCATTCCTTCGCGCATGGAATCGGCGTGGCACCGCTCTCCTCCTGGGCCAGCTTGGCCGGGCTGGGGGGCACGCTATTCAGCGCCGCTTTGGGCCTGGCACTGCCAGTGGTGGCGGTGTCGCTCTGCGTCAACCTCACCGTGGGTCTCACCACAATTTTCGCCCCGAGCATGAACCTGCTCTCCATCGGCTTCCCGCTGCTCATCCTGGCCGGGCTCTGGGTCATGACCGCCAGCCTCCCGGCCATCGGCCCGGCGGCAGCGCACCTCACCACCACCTGCATGGACGCGGTGACCACGCTACTGCCCCATGGCTGAGGAAAGCAGCGGCGACAAACGCCACGCCCCAACCGAGCGCCGCTTGGCCCAGGCCGCCGAGCGCGGCGATGTCCGCCGCTCGGCCGATCTGCCCAAGGCCGCCAGCGTCGTCGTCGTCACGCTGCTGACACTTGGTGCCGCAGCGGGCATCGGCGCGCATCTGCAAGCTGACGTCGCCGCCTGGCTCGCCAATGCCGGCACCTCCAGCCCGGCCGCCGCCGCGAGCTGGGGCGGCGAAATGTTCAGCGCCATCTTTCCGCTGCTCGCGCTCATCGCCGCCATCGCGCTCGCCACCAGCCTAGCCTCCGGCGGCTGGGTCTTCGCGCTGCAACTGCTAAAGTTCGACGCCTCGAAGCTGATGCCCCAGACCGGGCTGAGTCAGATCATCTCCAAATCCAGCTTTGTCGAAACCGGCAAGTCCATCGTCAAATTCGTGGTCATCGGCGGTGTGGGGGCGCTGTCCGTCTGGCTGCGCGAGGATGATTTCGTCGGCCTCGGCCTCCTGCCCATCCCCGGCGCCGGGCCGGTCATCGGCATCACGCTCCAAGTCATCACCGCCATCTGCGTGGTGCTGGCGCTGTTCGCCGCGGGCGATCTGGGGCTGCAATACTGGCTGCACCGGCAGAAACTAAAAATGTCGGACACCGAGATCCGCGAGGAGATGAAGGAGGCCGCCGGCAACCCGCATGTAAAGGGCCGCCAGCGCCAGCTAGCGCGCAAGATGGCCCGTGCGAGGCAGATGAAGCGCATCCCCGAAGCCTCGGTCATCGTCACCAACCCCACGCATTACGCCTGCGCCATCCGCTATCGGCGCGGGTCGGACAAAGCCCCGATGCTGCTCGCCAAAGGCGTGGGGCTGCTGGCCCAGGAGATCGTCTCGCGCGGCCGGGGCTTAGGCATCCCGGTGGTGGAGGCCCCGCCTCTGGCCCGCGCCGTATACCGGCATGTGGAACCGGGCGAGCATGTGCCAGTGGCACTGTACCGCGCCTGCGCCGAGGTTCTGGCCTATGTGTGGCGCATGCAGCACTGGCGCTCGCAAGGCGGCACCAAGCCGAACCCGCCTCCCATACGGGAAGGCGAAATCGAAGTATCCCGCTGGCGCCCCGAAAACTGATCCAGGGCGGTCAGTTCTTTGGGGCGAAGCCCAGGAAGCCAGCCTGCGGGTTGGGTGTGCCCAGGTTTACCACACCAGCGGGAACAGCGGGGTGCTTCACGGGCTTAGGCGCCACTGCACGGGCAACAGCGGGGGCAGGCGCGGCATGGTGGTCCTTTGGCTTAGCCGTGTGCACGGTTGCCGGCGGAGAGTTGTACGGCGTCCAGGGCTGGCCCGGCGGCCCGGCCTGCTCGCCGAGCTCATTGCGGGTCTGCAGGAGCAGGAAGGTGATCGTGTTGCGATTCAAAGAGATGGACAGGTCGAGCGGCGTTTCCCCGAACTGGTTCTGCGCGTTCAGATCCGCGCCGCGGCTCAGTGCGTCCTGCGCCCCGTTGTAGTCACCCTTGTTAATCGCGGTGAACAAGGCTGCCGTCGGGTCACCCGACGCCGGTTGTTGCATTTTCGGCCCCGTGGCCAGCGGCGCGGCGGCACCGGCGCCAGGCAGAGCGGGCGGCGCGATATCCGGGGTGCGGGCCTGCGGCTGGGGTGCATTGCCGCCGGTAAGTCCGGGGTTCGGCCCCATCTGCATCTGCGCCAAAGCGGGACCGCCACCCAAGACCAGGATCAGACCGAAAGCCGTAAAACGAAAAAGTCTCATAATCTGGTTCTCTAGCGGATGCTCCCAGGGCCGTCCATGCGGCCCTGGGCGGCGCGCCTTATTTGCCCGTCTCTCGCAGGGCCGCCAGCTCCTTCTGCAACCGTTCCACCTCGGCGCGCAGGCTGGCGATCTCTTCCTGCGCTTCGTGGGAGGCCCCGGCTTCCGCTGCCGGCTTCGCCACCTCACCCTCGCGGTAGAATGGCGAGAACAGAGACATGGCACGTTCCATCATCTCCATGTTTTTGCGGCCAACTTCCTCGATCCCCGGCGGCATGAAGGGCCCGAGCGTCTTGCTCACGGTCTCCCGCACGTTCTCCCGCTGGCGGGCGAAATTCTCCATCGCCTGCTCGAAGTAGCGGGGCAGCATGTTGGGCACATTGCTGCCGTACACACCGATCAACTGCCGCAGAAAATTCGTCGGCAAAAGGGCATTACCCTTGCCTTCCTCTTCCACGATGATCTGGGTCAACACGCTGCGGGTGATATCCTCCCCCGATTTGGCATCGTAGACCACGAAATCACGGTCCTTGCGGACCATTTCCGCAAGGTTATCCAAGGTGATATAGCTTGAACTTTCAGTATTGTAGAGTCGCCGATTGGCGTATTTCTTAACAACCACAGGCTGCGACTTGGAATCGGCGCTTTCACTCATGAATTTTTCTTCCATCCCGGTTTGGCCGGCTTAAGCCTAGCATTTTTACTGAAACACGAAATTTGCGCGTTGCACAGTGTGCTGGCAGATGACACTTATGGCGGATTTTTACCAGCCGCGCTAGGAGTCGCCCGGCGGGTAGCAGGAACCGAATGCGAGATGGACGACAACCTGGCCAAGGATTTCGTGGTCCTGTGGCAGAGCGAGCTGACCGCCATGGCTGCGGACCGGGAGTTGCGAGAGACCTGGGCCTCAACTTTGGCGCTTTGGGCGCAGGCGGCCAACGCGGCGGCCGCGTATCTGCCACATGACCGTCCGCCGTCCGGAAGCTCCAGCGCCGCTCAGTCGGCGTGGCCCTCGGCCGTTGATGCTGCATCTCAGCCTGGCCTGGATGAGGTCGAGCAGCTCAAGCGCCGCGTCGCCGAGCTGGAACAACGTCTGGGCGAATTCCTGGCCGGACAATCCCCCAGACCCGGCGGCCCAGCAGAAGACGCTTGAGAAGATTCTACGCGAAGACCGGGCGCTGATTGCCGGCATCGCCGCCTATCGCAGCGCCCCCTATATGCGCCGGTTGCGCAACCCGCCCGCCATCTGGGAGGAAGAGGAAACCCAGCTGCTGGATTACGGCGGCACCGGCCCAGCCGTGCTGTTCATCCCCAGCCTGATCAACCGCGCGTACATCCTGGACCTGATGGAAGGCGGCTCCATGCTGCGCTTCCTCAGCGGCCAGAACATGCACCCCTATCTGCTGGACTGGGGCTGGCCCGGCGAGGTCGAGCGTCAGTTCTCCCTCACCGATTATATTGCCGGGCGGCTGGAACGCGCCATGGCCAACATTCCCGGCCCGGTAATCCTGGCCGGATATTGCATGGGCGGGCTGCTGGCACTGGCCGCCGCGCTCCGCGCGCAGCAATCCGGCGGTGGCAAGGTCCGCGCGCTGGCCCTGCTCGCCACGCCTTGGGATTTCCACGCCGCCGACACCTCCCTGCCCAAGCGCGTCAGCGACGCCATGCCGGCCATCGAGATGATGCTGCAATTCTCCGGCACACTGCCGATCGACGCGCTGAACACGCTGTTCGCCATGGTCGACCCCCACGGCGTGGGCGAAAAGTACCGGGACTTCGCCAGGCAGGACAAATCCCTGCCCCGGGCTCGGCGTTTCGTAGCTATGGAGGATTGGCTGGCCGATGGCGTGCCCCTGGCCGCCCCCGTGGCGCGCGAGACGCTCGGTGGCTGGTATGTTGCCAACAGCCCCGCCCGCAACCAGTGGCGCGTGGCTGGCTTGGCAGTGGATCCTTCGGGGCTCGACATGCCCGCCTTCTGCGCCATTCCGGCGCGGGACAGGCTGGTTCCCGCCGTCTCCGCCCAGGCCTTGGCGGCACGGCTGGCCCAGGCCACCATCATCCGGCCCGAAGCCGGCCATATAGGCATGGTCGCCGGCTCCAAATCGGAAACTTCACTCTGGCGCCCTTTCGCGGAATGGATCCACGGCCTATGATGCAGTGGCGTAAAGAGTGCCAACCACAAAGGGAAAACTCATGGAAGACATCGTCATCGTCTCGGCCACCCGCACGCCAGTCGGCAGCTTCAACGGCGCCTTCGGCTCCACCCCAGCGCATGTTTTAGGCAGCGTGGCGCTCAAGGCCGCCATCGAGCAGGCCGGGCTTTCCGCCGCTGAAATCGACGAAGTTATTCTCGGCCAGGTTCTCACCGCCGCCCAGGGCCAGAACCCGGCCCGCCAGGCGGCCCGCGCCGCCGGCATCCCCGACTCCTCCACCGCCTTCGGCATCAATCAGGTCTGCGGTTCGGGCCTGCGCACGGTCGCTCTCGCGGCCCAGCAGATCATGTCCGGCGAGTCCAAGATCGTCGCGGCTGGCGGGCAGGAGAGCATGAGCCTCTCGCCGCACGCCGCGCATCTGCGCGCCGGGCAAAAGATGGGCGATCTCAATTTCATCGACACCATGATCAAGGATGGTCTGTGGGACGTGTTCAATGGCTACCACATGGGCATCACCGCCGAGAACGTGGCCAAGCACTGGCAGATCAACCGCGATGAGCAGGACGCGCTGGCCCTGGCCTCGCAGCAGAAGGCCGCCGCCGCCCAGGCCGCCGGCAAGTTCAAGGACGAGATCACGCCCGTGACCCTGACGACCCGCAAGGGTGATGTCGTGGTGGACCAGGACGAATACATCAAGGCGGGCACCACCGCCGAGGCGCTGGCCAAGCTGAAGCCCGCCTTTGCCAAGGACGGCACGGTGACCGCCGGCAACGCCTCCGGCATCAACGACGGCGCCGCCGTGCTGCTCGTGATGAGCGCCAAGGAAGCGGCTTCGCGCGGCCTCACCCCGCTGGCCCGCATCGCCAGCTTCGCCACCGCGGGCGTCGACCCGGCGCTGATGGGCTCCGGCCCGATCCCGTCCTCGCGCAAGGCCCTTGCCCGCGCCGGCTGGTCCGTCGCCGATCTCGATCTGGTCGAGGCCAACGAAGCCTTCGCCGCCCAGGCCTGCGCCGTGAATAAGGATCTCGGCCTCGATCCCGCGAAGGTGAACGTGAATGGCGGCGCCATCGCCATCGGCCACCCGATCGGCGCCTCCGGCGCGCGCATCCTCACCACCCTGCTGCACGAGATGAAGCGCCGCGACGCCAAGAAGGGCCTCGCCACGCTGTGCATCGGCGGCGGCATGGGCGTCGCCATGTGCCTGGAACGCTAATCAACACCTAGCCTGATCCAGCCCGGAACCGGCAACGGTTCCGGGCTTTTTTCATTGCCCGAAACGAAGCTTGACAGCCACGCCGCTTCGCGGGGATGAAAGCTGTGGGAGCCGCTAAGGTGAACCACGCAACAAGCGAGGAAACATGGCCATAAGTAAAATTTACCCCAACGCCACCGCGGCGCTCTCCGGGTTGCTGCGCGACGGTATGACCATAATGTCGGGCGGATTTGGCCTGTGCGGCATCCCCGAGGCGCTGATCACCGCGATCAAGGAGTCCGGCGTGAAGGACCTGACCGTCATCTCCAACAACGCGGGCATCGACGGCGTGGGCCTCGGCGCGCTGCTGGAAACCCGGCAAATCCGCAAAATGATCTCCTCCTACGTGGGCGAGAATGCCACTTTCGCCAGGCAGTACCTCTCGGGCGAGTTGGAGATCGAGTTCAACCCGCAGGGCACGTTGGCCGAGCGGATCCGGGCGGGCGGCGCTGGCATCCCGGCCTTCTTCACCGCCACCGGCTACGGCACGCAGATCGCTGAGGGCAAGGAAACCCGGGAATTCGACGGCAGGCATTACGTGATGGAGCGCGGCCTGTTCGCGGATCTCGCCATCGTCCACGCTTGGAAGGGCGATACCGAGGGCAACCTGATCTACCGCAAGACCGCCCGCAATTTTAACCCGATGATGGCCACCGCCGCTAAGGTGACGGTCGCGGAGGTCGAACATCTGGTCGAACCCGGCGAGATCGACCCGGACCACATCATCACCCCGGGCATTTTCGTCAAACGCATCGTCAAGCTCGACCATCCCGAAAAACGCATTGAACAGCGCACCGTGCGCAAGAGGGAGGCATAACATGCCCTGGACCCGCGATGAAATGGCCGCCAAGGCCGCCGCCGAACTGCAGGACGGCTTCTATGTGAACCTGGGCATCGGCATTCCCACGCTTGTGGCCAACCACATCCCGCCGGGCATGACCATCCAACTGCAGTCGGAGAACGGCATGCTGGGCATGGGCCCCTTCCCTTATGAGGGCGAGGAGGATCCGGACCTGATCAACGCCGGCAAGCAAACGGTGACGGCCCTGCCCACTACCAGCTTCTTCGACTCGGCGACCAGCTTCGCCATGATCCGCGGCGGGCACATCAACATCTCCATCCTCGGGGCGCTGCAGGTGGCCGAGAACGGTGATCTTGCCAACTGGATGGTCCCAGGCAAGATGGTGAAGGGCATGGGCGGGGCCATGGATCTCGTCGCCGGCGTGCCGCGCGTGGTGGTGCTGATGGAGCACACCGCCAAGGGCGAGCCGAAAATCCTCAAGCAATGCACCCTGCCGCTCACCGGCAAGGGCGTGGTCAGCAAAATCATCACCGACCTCGCCGTGTTCGACGTGGTGAAGGACAGCTCCCCCGGGCTGGTGCTCATCGAACACGCGCCGGATGTTACCATCGAGCAGGTCCGCGCCCTCACCGAGGCCGATTTCCTTATCGCCAGCTGACCGGAGGGGGACGTGTCCCCCTCCCTTGACTTACTGTGGCACTGCCACGGCTTGACGTTTTGGGGCGGAAGCACCATTAGGGTGCTAGGCCGTCCGTGCCGGGTGCCGCCCTCCGTCCAGGGTTGGCGCATTTTCTCACACACCTATCCGTGTTGCGGCAGTCCTGCCGCGGCGATTCCATCGATCGGGCCCCCATGCATCTCGCCGAACTGAAGGCAAAAACCCCCACCGACCTCCTGGCCCTGGCTGAGGAGCTGGAAGTCGAAAACGCGTCCTCGCTGCGCAAGCAGGACATGATGTTCTCCATCCTGAAGGCCTTTGCCGAGAACGACCAATCCATCTTCGGCGATGGCACGCTGGAAATCCTGCCCGACGGGTTCGGCTTCCTGCGCAACCCGGAAGCCAACTTCCTCCCCGGCCCGGAAGATATCTACGTCTCCCCCGCCCAAGTGCGCCGTTACGGCCTGCGCACCGGCGATACGGTTGATGGCGAGATCCGCGCGCCGAAGGAAGGCGAACGCTATTTCAGCCTCGTGAAGGTGGACAAGATCAATTTCGAGTCCCCCGAGGCGGTGAAGCACCGTATCAACTTCGACAACCTCACGCCGCTCTACCCCACCTCCCGCCTGAAGATGGAAGTGGAGGTGCCCGAGCCCACCGTGAAGGGCCAGCAGAAGGACTACACCTCCCGCGTCATCGATCTGGTGGCGCCCATCGGCAAGGGCCAGCGCGCCCTGGTGGTCGCCCCGCCGCGCACCGGCAAGACGGTGATGCTGCAGAACATCGCCGCCTCCATCACCGCCAACCATCCGGAAGTGTTCCTGATGGTGCTGCTGATTGACGAACGCCCCGAGGAAGTAACCGACATGTCCCGCTCCGTGCGCGGCGAGGTCGTGGCCTCCACCTTCGACGAGCCGGCCACCCGCCACGTGCAGGTGACCGAGATGGTGCTGGAGAAGGCCAAGCGCCTGGTCGAACACAAGCGTGACGTGGTCATCCTGCTCGACTCCATCACCCGCCTCGCGCGCGCCTACAACACCGTTGTGCCGTCGTCGGGCAAGGTGCTCACCGGTGGTGTGGACGCCAACGCCCTGCAGCGCCCCAAGCGCTTCTTCGGCGCCGCGCGCAATATCGAGGAAGGCGGCTCGCTGACCATCATCGCCACCGCGCTGATCGACACCGGCAGCCGCATGGACGAGGTGATCTTCGAAGAGTTCAAGGGCACCGGCAATGCCGAGCTGATCCTTGACCGCAAGCTCTCCGACAAGCGCACCTTCCCGGCCATCGACATCACGAAGTCCGGTACCCGCAAGGAAGAACTGCTGGTGGACAAGAGCGTGCTCTCGAAGATGTGGGTGCTGCGCCGTATTCTCAGCCCCATGGGCACCACCGATGCCATGGAGTTCCTGCTGGACAAGCTGAAATACAGCAAGACCAACAGTGACTTCTTCGAGGCCATGAACACCTGAGTGACCAGGGCCGGGCGTCTTCCCGGCCCTTTCACTTTTTAGGGTCCCGCATGAACAGCATGGTGACAGCGCAAGAACCACGGAGCAGAGACACGGCCTGGCGTTGCGCCGTCGCCATTCTGGCCGGGCTGCTGGTCCAGCTTGGCGTGAAGCTGTTTCATCTGGTTCAGCTTCTGGTGTTCCAGGACCTCCCCAACACCCCGCCGGGCTTTCAGTACCACACGCTGACCATGGCTGGCGGCATCAAGGCGATGGCGATAGGGCTGGCCTCGGGGTTTGTCGCCGGTGCCATCGCAAGGCGGCGCGGCGTGCTGGTGGGCACGCTCAACGCTGTCGCCCCACTGGGTTTCTACCTGCTGTATTATTTGGGCTTCATCGCCTTTGCCGCCGCCATCGGCGGCCAGAGTGGCTTCGTCACCGGAATGGTTGCCCTGGCCTGGCAGAAAATGTGGCTGCGCTACGTGCTGAGCTTTGCCGTCACCCTCATGGCCTCGATCATCGGCGCAAATCTCGGCGCCATGGTGCGCCAGGAACGCGCCTAGCCGTTCTGTTTCCGCTGCTTCAGCCGGTACGGATCAGCCGGATAGGTGCCGAGGATCTTGATCTCGGTAGAGAAGAAGGCGAGTTCCTCGAAGGCATGCCGTAGCGAGGGTTGGTCCGGGTGCCCATCCACCTCGGCCAGGAACTGCGTGGCGGTAAAGCTGCCGTTGAGCATGTAGCTCTCCAGCTTGGTCATGTTCACGCCATTGGTCGCGAACCCGCCCAGCGCCTTGTACAGCGCCGCCGGCACGTTGCGCACGTCGAACACGAAGGTCGTCATCAGGTCCGGCGTATCCGGGTCCAGCTTCAGCGGCTCGCGCGCCATCACGTAAAAGCGCGTTGTGTTGTGCTCGAAATCCTCCACGTTGGGCCGCAGGACCTGCAGATGATGCAGCTCCCCGGCCAGTGAAGACGCAATCGCCGCGTCTTCGACATTATTCAGCTTCTCGACGATCTCGGCCGAGCCTGCGGTGTCGTATTCGACCACCGGCGTGGCGCCGAGTTCCGCGATTAGCTTACGCACCTGCCCCAGCGCCACGGGATGGGAATGGATGCGCTTGATCGTCGCCAGCGTCGCCCCTGGCGGCGCCAGTAGGCAGTGCTCGACGCGCAGGAATTTCTCGCCGATGATGGAGAGCCCGCTATCCGGCAGCAGGGCATGCATGTCCGCCACCCGCCCGGCGATGGAATTCTCCGGCGGCAGCAGGGCGAGATCGGCACGCCCCTCGCGCACCGCCTCCATCGCGGCCTCGAAGGTCTCGCAAGGCAGGGTTTGCGCGCCAGGATAGGCATTGCGGCAGGCGAGGTCCGAATAGGCGCCGGGCTGTCCCTGGAAAGCGATGATCGTCATTTTTCCACGCTCCCCAGCAAGCGGCGGGCATGTTCAAGGTCGGCGGGGGTGTCCACGCCGAAGGGTGCCCCCGGCACGCGCACAGCGCCGATGCGCATGCCCGCCTCGAGCGCCCGGAGTTGCTCCAGCTTCTCGCGTTGCTCCAGGGCCGAGGGCGGCAGCGAGACGAACTGCCCGAGCGCCTCGCGCCGGTAAGCATAAATGCCAATATGGTGCCAGAGCGGCCCCTCGCCCCCCGGTACCGGGTTGCGCGAGAAATACAGCGCCGGGGCAACCTCAACCCCTTCCGGAAAGGCGCAGACGCATTTGACGACCGATGGCGACAGCGCTTCCTCCGCGCTGGTAACCGGGGCGACCAGCGTGCCGATATCGTAGCCCAGCTCCAGCGGACGCAGCACCTTGGCCAAGTAGGATGGATCGATGGCCGGAAGATCGCCTTGCAGGTTGATCACCACGTCATGCCGCCCGGCGGGGTCGAGGCTTTGCAGCGCGGCGTGGATGCGGTCGGACCCGGAGGGCAAATCAGGGTCGGTCAGCACGGCAATGCCACCGGCACGCTCCACGGCCTCCGCCACCTCCGCCTCGCCGCACGCCACGGCGACAGGCCCCAGTTCCGCCTCCTGCGCCCGGCGCAGCACATGCACGATCATCGGTAACCCGGCGATGTCTGCCAGAACCTTCCCCGGCAAACGGGTGGAGCCGAGCCGGGCGGGGATCAGAATAATCGGTGTCACTTAAGCTTGGCCTCTATCCTGCTTGTCGCGCCTGCCTAAAACGCTCTAGGGTCCAGTGCAATCACATTGCTAATGTGTTTGGGGAGCATAATGAGCAAATCTGGCGAGGACAGCCTGCTCGGCAACAAGATTGCGGCAGGCGTATTGACTGCAGGACTCATCTTGTGGGGTGCAAACCGCATCGCCCACATCGTCGTTTTCGACGAGGCTCCAGAAAAGCCCGCCATACAGCTGGCTGGGCTGGCCCCCGCGGCACCTGTGGCCGCCACCGCCGGCGGCGGGCTGGAATCCATCATTCCCCTGCTCGCCAGCGCCGACATCGCCAAGGGTCAGGCCTTCGTGCAGGAGCAATGCACCGCCTGCCACACCCTCACCCAAGGCGGAGCGAACAGCGTCGGCCCCAATCTCTACGGCGTTCTGGGCGGTCCAATGTTCGCCCATGCCGGGTTCACCTACTCTGACGCCGTCAAAGCCAAGGCCAAGGGCAACTGGGATTACGACAGCATGAACGCCTGGCTGGCGTCGCCGGCCAACTTCGCCTCCGGCACCGGCATGTCCTATGCCGGGATCAAGAATACCCAGACCCGTGCCGATGTGGTCGCCTATCTGCGCACCCTGACCGCCAGCCCGCTGCCGCTCCCCACCGCGGAAGAGGTGAAGGCCGCCAGCGCCGCCGCCCCCGCGAGCACCGCGCCAGCGGCGGCAGCCGCGCCCGCCGCCCCAAGCATCGACACGCTGTTCGCCAGCGCGGACCTCACCAAGGGCCAGGCCGTGTTCCAGCAGGAATGCTCCGCCTGCCACAGCATCGCCAAGGGCAGCCATGGCGGGTTCGGCCCCAACCTCTACGGCATTGTCGGCGCCAAGGCGTTCTCGGTGGCCGGGTTCACCTATTCCAGCGCCGTGCAGGCCAAGGCAGGCCGGCCCTGGACTCCGGATGCCTTGAGTGACTGGCTGAAAGCGCCTAACAGCTACGCTCCTGGTACGGCCATGTCGTTCGCCGGAATCAAGAACGACCAGACGCGGGCTGATGTCATTGCTTACCTCAACAAAAACTCCGACTCCCCAGCCAAACTCCCTTAACGCCTGGGTGACTGCGGCGGAGGCAGCACTGGACGCCGCCGGCGCCGCGATCCGCCCGCATTTCCGGGTTGGCCTCTCAGCCGATGACAAGTCCGATGAAAGCCCCGTTACGGTGGCCGACCGGCGGGCCGAAGAGGTCCTGCGCGAACATCTGCTCGCTTCCTTTCCAGATTTCGGGATCATCGGCGAGGAATTCCCCGCCCACCGGCCGGACGCGAAATATACCTGGGTTATCGACCCTATTGACGGCACACGCGCCTTCATCACCGGCCGCACCACCTTCTGCACCCTGCTCGGGCTGCTGGAGGACGGCGCCCCCGTACTTGGCTTCATCGACCAGCCGGTGACCGGCGAGCGCTGGATCGGCGGGCGCGGCGTGCCCGCCCGCTTCAAGGGTAATTTCGGCGGCCAGATCGGCACCCGCCAGAGCGTGCCCCTGGCCGAGGCCGAGCTGTCCTCCACGGCGCCGGAGATGTTCACCCCTGAGCAGGCGGCCCGCTTCGCCAAGCTCCAGGCCGCGGCCAAGCGCGTCTATTGGGGCGGCGATGCCTATGGCTACGGGCTGCTCGCGCTTGGGCAGATCGATGTCGTGGCGGAATGCAGCCTGAAGCTCTGGGACTGGGCCGCCCTGGCCCCGGTGGTGGAAGCCTCTGGCGGCGTGGTCACGGACTGGGCGGGCCAGCCGCTGCGCCTGGGCGCTGCGGGCGATGTGCTGGCCTCCGCCAACCCAGCACTGCACGCGGCCGCGCTGGCGGCACTTCGCTGATCCCACCGCTTGTAAATCGCGGACGACCGCCCAACTAGGTTCGCAGGATGTCCGGATTCCAGCCCAGAGTGAAGGCCGTACTTGGCCCCACCAATACCGGCAAAACCCACCTCGCCATCGAACGGCTGCTGAGCCATTCCTCCGGGATCATCGGCTTTCCGCTACGACTGCTGGCGCGCGAGAATTACGACCGCATGGTGGCCCGCAAGGGCATCCGCAACGTCGCGCTCATCACCGGCGAGGAGAAGATCGTGCCTCCCGGGGCGCGCTGGTTCTCCTGCACGGTGGAGGCCATGCCGCTCGACCGCAAGGTGGAATTCCTCGCCGTGGACGAGATCCAGCTCTGCGCCGACCCCGATCGCGGGCATATCTTTACCGACCGCCTGCTGCACGCGCGCGGCCTCGTGGAAACCATGTTCCTGGGCGCCGAGACCATCAAGCCCCTGCTCAAGCGGCTGGTTCCGGGCGTGGAGATCGAGACCCGCCCCCGCCTCTCGCAACTTACCTATGCCGGGCCGGTTAAGCTCTCCCGCCTGCCGCCGCGCTCGGCCATCGTCGCCTTCTCCGCCGCCGATGTCTACGCCATCGCCGAGGCCGTGCGCCGCCGGCGCGGCGGCTGCGCCGTGGTCATGGGCCGCCTCTCGCCGCGCACCCGCAATGCCCAGGTCGCGCTGTACCAGGACAAGGAGGTGGACTTCCTGGTGGCGACCGACGCCATCGGCATGGGGCTGAATATGGACGTGAACCATGTCGCCTTCGCCGGGGTGCAGAAATTCGACGGCCACAAGCCCCGTCCGCTCTACGCGCCCGAGATCGGCCAAATTGCCGGACGCGCCGGGCGCGGCATGCGCGACGGCACGTTCGGCGTCACGGCGGACTGCCCGGCACTGGGCGAAGAAATGGCCGAGGCCGTCGAGGCGCACCAGTTCGATCCGCTGGAACAGCTCTGCTGGCGCAACGCGGCGCTGGATTTCCGTTCTGCCGATGCGCTGCTGGACAGCCTCACCGCGCCCCCCGACCGCCCCGGCCTGGTGCGCGGGCAGGATGCGGCGGACGTGCTCACCCTGGCGGCGCTGAACCACGATGCCGACATCCGCAAGGCCTCGCAGGGCCGCAACGCGGTGAAGCTGCTGTGGGAAGCCTGCCAGATCCCGGATTTCCGCAAGCTCGCCACCGATGGGCACGTGAAACTCTGTGGCCGCATCTTCAACCATTTGCGCGCCTCGGAAAAACTGCCCGAGGACTGGGTCCGCCATGAGATCGAGAACCTCGACAAGGTCGACGGCGATATCGATACGATTATGCAAAGGCTGACGGATGTGCGGGTTTGGGCGTATATAACTGCCCGTGCGGATTGGATGCGCGATGCCGACACCTGGGCCATGCGTGCCCGGGCGGTGGAAGACCGGCTTTCCGATACGCTACACGTGAAACTAATGGCGCGGTTTGTTGATAAGAGGGCAGCACATTTGACGAGACGTTTGGAAGACGCCGAGGCGACAGAGCTGCAGGCGGTCGTGGCCAGTAACGGCCTGGTGCTGGTGGAAGGCCATGAGGTCGGACGCGTGGACGGGTTCCAGTTCCACCCCGATCCTTCAACCCAGGGGAGCGAGAAGAAGCTCGTGCTCCGCGCCGCGCGCCGCGCTTTGGCGCAGGAGATGCCTCGCCGCATCATTCGCGCTGAAACCGCCGCCGATGACGCCTTCACCCTCACCGATGACCGATTCATCGAGTGGGAAGGGGCAAAGATCGCCAAGCTCAAGAAGAGCGAAACCTTTCTGAAGCCGGCCGTGGACATCATCCATTCCGAGTTCCTGGACGGCCTGGCCCGCGAGCGCCTGCGCGTGCGCCTCGCCACATGGCTCGCCACGGAAACGGAAAAACGCCTCGGCGCGCTGCTGAAGGCCATGGAGAACCCGCCCGCCCCGCTGCGCGGCATCGTGCACCGGCTGAGCGAGTCCGGCGGCGTGCTGGAAGCTGAACCAGTTGCACCAGAATTGCGGCAAGAGGCGAAGACGTTCGGCATCGATCTCGGCCGCTTCGCCATCTACCTGCCCGCCGCGCTTAAGCCCGGCGCCGCCCGGCTACGCGCCTTGTTCTGGGGCGTCTGGCACGACCGCAACCCGCCGCCACTGCCCGCCCCCGGGCTGGTGAGCGCACCGATGCCCAGCAACTGGGGACCTGATTTCGCGCTGGTCATGGGCTGGGTGCAGGCCGGCCCCCTGATGATCCGCCTGGATGTGGTGGAGCGCATTACCCGCGAGCTGCATTACCTGCTGCGCAAGCACCCCATCCTGCTGCCGCCGAATATCGGCTCGCGCATGGGGCTAAAGCCGGACCAGCTCGCCCCGGTGCTGAACGTGCTCGGCTTCCGCATCATCCCAGCTGGCACGCTCGGGGCCAAGCATTACGGCCCGGCCGCTCCCGCCATGCTAGCCCGGCGCAAGATGGAGCATCAGCAGCACGCCCCCGCCGCCCCGGCGGCGGAACCGGCGCCCGTGCTGGCGGACAGCCCCTTCGCCGCGTTGGCGGCGCTGAAGAAAACCGCGCGGCGCTGAATGGCGGACGAGGAGGCTGGCTGGCTCCGGCTCGACAAATTCCTCGTCTTCGCGCGCTTCTGCAAAACCCGGTCGGTTGCCACCGCACTGGTGGAAAAAGGCGCGGTGCGCATCAACCGGCAGAACACGGACAAGCCCCACGCCAAGCTGCACCCGGGCGACGTGCTGACACTCGCCTTGCCGGGCGGGGTGAAGGTGGTGGAGGTGCTGGGCCTGCCGGAAAAGCGCGGCTCCGCCCTGGTGGCGCAAGCGTTTTACAGGGAGATCGGGTAATCCCCGTCATCGCGAGCGCAGCGTGGCGATCCATCTTCCGGGACGAGGCATGAAAGATGGTTCGCCACGCCGCTGCGGGGCTCGAGATAACGAAGCGCCTCGACGGCGCGGGTAGGGCCGCCATGATAATACAAGACCGGAATTTTGTGGCGGGATGACGCGATGAGTTTTGCAAGACTCGGGCTTGTGGTTTTGCTGCTGTCGGGATGCCTTTTGGGCGTCGCTCATGCGCAAGCCGCGGCGGGTTCCGGTGATGATTCTGCCATCCCGCCACCCACCGATCATGGCGCCGGGTACACAATCGTCTTGGTGCAGCAGCACCAAGAGCATCCGCTGGGACCGGGTGCCGATACGCGGTCTGGGTCAACCATCCACCTGGACCGGACCTATCCGCTCATCGCCAGTCCGCCCACGCCAGATACCCAGGCCTTCAACAATGAGATGCAACGCCGGGCCGCGCAATGGTGGGCCGCCATGGATGCCCCGAAGGACAACAGCACCGCCGCCGACCCCGATACGGATTACGAACTGGACTGCGAGCCCGTAGGTCTGCCGCCACCCATCAACTTCCCCCCGCCCGCTGGTGCTCGTATGCTTCCCGGTCTCGTCTCGATGGTCTGCCGCAATGACGTGTTCTGGCGTGGCGCGGCCCATGGCGCCTATGGCTTTGGCGAGTACTGGGGATTCAACTGGCTTCTGCATCAGGGTCGCGAAGTGCTGGCCAGTGACATTTTTGATATGAAGACAGGCTGGCTGCGTGCGTTAACTACTGCGACAAACCTAGATCGAAGCGCGGGTGCGAGTGGTGTCGTAGAACCGTTGGATTTTTCAGACACGAGTCATTGGGTCGTTACGTCCGGAGGGCTTGGACTTACCTATTCGGCTTCTGATTTTAACGGAATCGAGGAAGGCGGGGATGGCAAGTATGTCGTCATCCCCTGGTCCAAACTCGCCCCCTACCTCCGCAAGGACGGCATCGTCCCGCAGGCAGACTGGTCGGCCACCGCCATGCCCGGCAATTGAGGCCAGGACGCCTGCCGCCCCCTGTAACTTGACCTAAAACCCCTGCCGCGCGCATAGGGGGATCAGAACCGCGATTTGTTTTCTTAGGAGTGCCTGATGACCTACGTGGTCACCGAAAACTGCATCAAGTGCAAATTTATGGACTGCGTGGAAGTCTGCCCGGTGGACTGCTTCTACGTCGGCGAGAATTTTCTGGTGATCAACCCGGACGAGTGCATCGATTGCGGCGTCTGCGAGCCGGAATGCCCGGCGGAAGCCATCTTCCCCGACAGCGACGACCGCGCCGCCGCCTGGGCAGAGCGCAACCGCGACCTTGCCGCGTCCTGGCCCAACATCACCCGCAAGGGCACCCCGCCGGCCGACGCCGAGGAGTGGAAGGGCAAGCCCGGCAAGGAGGCGCTGCTCTCCCTGGAGCCCGGCCAACCGTAAGCTTGGCCTCCCCCGGGTGACGGGGGGCAAAAAATCTGTTACATAAAGCAGATATGAGCCGGGGGCGGGTCGACCGCACCCGGTTTTTGGTGGTTGGAGTAGCGATGAGCGAGAAGCAGAAATCCGGCGTGGCGAAGAAATCCGCCAAGCCCTTGGCCGAAGCAGCAGACGAGACAACCATGGCGGCAAAGCCCACCGACAAAGCGCCGAAAGCCAAGCGCGCGCCGGAAGCCGATGAGCAGGCCGCGCCCGTGGCACCCCCCGCCGCGCCAGCGCCGGTCATGCATGGCGGCATCCCCGCCGGACCGATCCGCCCGCTCTCCCCGCCCCGCGCTCCGGCCAAGGCGGAAAACTTCCAGGAGGGCGACTACGTCGTCTATCCCACTCACGGCGTGGGTAAGGTGGAGCGCATCGCGGTCGAGGAAATCGCCGGGCATACGCTGGAGCTGATCCACATCACCTTCGACGAAAACCGCATGACCCTGCGCGTGCCGACCAACAAGGCCCGCACCGCCGGTTTGCGCAAACTCGCCTCGAAGAAGCAGTTCGACGACGTGCTCGCCGTGTTGAAGGGCCGCGCGCGCATCAAACGCACCATGTGGTCGCGCCGCGCGCAGGAATACGAAGCCAAGATTAATTCCGGCGACCCAGCGGCCATCGCCGAGGTGGTGCGCGACCTGCACCGCAATGCCGGCCAGCCGGACCAGAGCTTCTCCGAGCGGCAGATATATGAATCAGCCCTGGACCGCCTGGCGGCGGAATACGCGGCGCTGGAACAGATCGACAAGCCAACCGCCATCGAGCGCCTCATCGCGCATCTGAAGTCGGAATAAGGACTGCGGCTTAAGCCGCAGTCCCGCCGATGGTCAGGCTGGACAGCTTGATCGTCGGCTGGCCGACGCCCACCGGCACGCCCTGGCCGTTCTTGCCGCAGGTCCCAACGCCGGGATCGAGTTCCAGATCGTTGCCGATCATCTCGACCTTGGTCAGCGCATCTGGCCCATTGCCGATCAGCGTCGCCCCCTTCACCGGCGCGGTGACCTTGCCATCCTCGATCAGGTAAGCCTCGGCGGCGGTGAAGACGAACTTGCCGGAGGTGATATCCACCTGCCCGCCACCGAAATTCACCGCGTACAAGCCGCGCTTCACCGAGCGGATCATGTCCTCCTTCGAGGCATCGCCGCCCAGCATGATGGTGTTGGTCATGCGCGGCATCGGCGCATGGGCGTAGGACTGGCGGCGGCCATTGCCGGTGGCGCGCATGTTCATCAACCGGGCATTCTGCCGGTCCTGCAGGAAGCCAACGAGGATGCCGTCCTCAATCAGCGTGGTGCGGGATGTCGGCGTGCCCTCGTCGTCGATGGTAAGGGAGCCGCGGCGATTGGGGATGGTGCCGTCGTCGACCACGGTGACACCCGGCGCGGCGACACGGCTTCCCATTAGCCCGGCGAAGGCCGAAGTCTGCTTGCGGTTGAAATCGCCTTCCAGCCCGTGGCCGATCGCCTCGTGCAGCAGAATGCCTGGCCAGCCCGGCCCCAGCACCACTTCCATCTCGCCCGCCGGGGCGGGGATGCTTTGCAAATTCACCTCCGCCTGCCGGATCGCCTCGCGCACCGCCGCCTGCCAGAAGTCCGGGGTCACGATGGGCCCATAGCCCGTGCGCCCGCCCGCGCCATGTCCGCCGGATTCGCGGCGGCCATTCTGTTCCATCACCACCGACACATTCAGCCTTACCAGCGGGCGCAGATCCGCCACGCGGGACCCATCGGCGCGGATGATCTCGATCGCCTGCCATTCCCCGGCGACGCTCGCCATCACCTGCACCACGCGCGGGTCGGCGGCGCGGGCGAAGGCGTCGATCTGCTGCAGCAGCTCGGCGCGGGCGGCAAAGGGCGCCTCGGCCAACGGATTGAGCCCGGCATAGAGGGGCTTGGAAGCCATGGCCGGGCCAGCGGCGGTCAGCGAATGCTCGCGGGCCTTGGCGGCACGGATGGTCTCGGCCGCGCGGGCCAAGGCGGGTTCGGAAATCTCCCCGGCATGGGCGAAATACGCAGCCTCTCCCAGCACGGCGCGCAGGCCGAAGCCGCGGCGTGTGTCGAAGCTGGCTGAACGGACGCGCCCGTCATCGAGCGAGACGAACTCCGACTCCCGGTATTCCAGGAACAGTTCGCCATCGTCGGTGCCATCCAGCGCCGGGGTGATGAGCCGGACGGCCTGCTCCGGGTCGAGGCCCTCAGCGCCATGGAACAGTGTGGCGGCGGTCTGCAAAGCCTCGGTCATGGTCAACTCCTATTATTCGGCGGCGGCTTGAACCGCGCGCGGCACATTCAACTCCAACGCACCACGCAGCTTGTGCCGCGCGGCAATCGCGGTGGCAAACAGCAGCACGGCATTCAGCTCATGCACATAGCCAAGATCCACGCTGCCCAGCACGATGGTGGTCATGCCCAGCAGGTATTGCAACGCCACCAGCCCCGCGAGCAGCAGAAAATTATCACGCAGAGCCGGGCTCAGCTTCATCCGCAGGCCCATCACCGCCGTGGTCAGCACCGTCAGCGCCGTCACCGTGGCCAGCAGCCGGTGGCAGAACTGCACGGTCGCCTTGTTCTCCACGAGGTTCAGCAGCGCCGGGTGCAGGTCGAACATCCCCGGGGGCACCCAAGCGCCGTCCATGGTGGGGAAGGTGTTGAACACGGTAATCGCGTTGGAGGTGGCGACCAACGCGCCAAACCCCATGGTGCACCAGATCAGCACGACGCTCGCCGTAGCCCAGCGCCGCAGATGCGCCGCATCCGCCACCGGCACGGGCTCGGGCGTGCGGAAGGTCAGCCCGGTCCAGACCAAGAGGGCGAAAATCAGCATGGCGGAGCCGAGATGCGGCCCGGCCCAAGCGGGCGGAGGAGAGGTGACGCCTGGCTGCATGCCGGTCTGCACCATGTACCAGCCAAAAGTGGCCTGTCCCGCGCCGCACAGGAAGATGAACGCCATCCATAGCGCGCGCCTGCCGCGCAGCCGGCCCTGAATGAGGAAAACAGCGAAGGGGATAAGGAACACCAGCGCCATCAGCCGCCCCCAGCAGCGGTCGAGAAACATCGGCCAGAATAGTGCCTTGTATTCGTCCAGGCCGATCGGGTGGGACTGGTAGAGCGCGGTCTTCTGGAACAGCCCGAACAGGTACGCCCAGTCAGCGGCGCTATGCGGCGGGATAAAGCCGGTAAAAGGCCGCCAGACCTGAATGCTGAACCCGGCGCCGATGGTGCGCGCATGTCCACCGCCCACCGTCATGCCAAAGACCATGCAGGCAAGGATCAACACCCAGTTACCGAGAGCCGGATCGGCTTTGAGAGGCTCGCGCAACGAGGCGAGCAAAGGCTTGAATCCGTCCCTCAAAAAAGATGCCCTGTCAGCCCTCAAGCCGCCGCCCCGCGCAGCCGGTGCAGCAGGTTGAGCAGCGCCCCCAGCAGCAGCACCGCGTTCATCTGGTGGACCACGCCGATATCGATCATCTTTGAGACCAGCGCGGTCACGCCCAGCACGAATTGCAGGATCACCAGCAGCCCGATCAGCGCCGACGCGTCACGCACCGGGGCGGGCGGCTCGTGGCGGATGGTCTGCACCGTGACGGTGAGGATGGCGATCGTGGCGAGTACGGCCAGCAACTGGTGGTCGAAGATTATGGTCGCCGTATCCGAGAAGACGCCGCTCATCGGCCACCCGGCAGGGGGCTGGCCAGCGCCAATGCCCGTGGCCGGGTCAAACGCCGTGATGCCATGGATGCCGGAGACGAAAGTGCCCCCGAACATGGCCAGCAGCAGCAGGATGAAGGCAGCCAGGGTCAGGCGCCTGAGCCCCTTACAGCCAACCGGACGGGCGGGCTCGGGGGATTGCACGGTCAATGCCGTCCACAGCACCGCGCCGAGCAGGAACATCGCAGCAAAGAAATGTACGCTAAGGCGCCAGGGCTCCACGGCTGTGCTGTCAGGGACGAAGCCGGAGGACACCATGAACCAGCCGATGAAGCCCTGCAGTCCGCCCAGCGCGAACAGCAGCGCCAGCCAGGGGATCAACCGCTTCTCGATGCGCCCGGTGGCAGCAAAGCCGATGAGCGGCAGCAGCAGCACGAGGCCCATCAGCCGCCCCCAGAGCCGGTGGATATATTCCGGCCAGAAGAGCTGCTTGAACCCCGCAAGGTCCATGCCCTGGTGCAGGATCTGGTATTGCGGGATGGTCTTGTAGAGCGCGAAAAGCTTATTCCAGGCATCGCCGTTCAGCGGCGGCAGCGCGCCGATAATCGGGTCCCAGTTCATGATGGAGAGGCCAGAACCGGTATCGCGCGTGTAGCCGCCAATACCGGCCATGACCCAGATCATGAAGGCGAGTGCGAACAACCAGGTGGCGACAAGCTTCCGGTTCTGCGGGCTGGCGGCGGTATTCTGCGGCATTTTCGGCTCCTATCGCCCGACGGGATATAGCGGCACGCCAAAAACCGCCATAGCGCCGTCAGTAAGGAACCTTTGCCGGAGATGCAGCCCAAGCGGCATAGGCACCCCGCGCCTCCTCGACAAACTCATCCAGCTGGATCGCCGGGACCGAGCGTTCCTCGGGCCGCTTCTCCAGCTGGCGGTAGAACTCATCGTCATCAAACCCGATCGCCTCGGCGTCGGCTGGCCCGCAGGCATAGTACACGCGGTCGATGCGGGCCCAGAAAATCGCGGCCATGCACATCGGGCAGGGCATGCCGCTGACGTAGATGGTGCTGCCCGAGAGGTCGAATTTCTGCTCACGCTGAGCAGCGTCGCGGATGGCCGTCACCTCGGCATGCGCTGTCGGGTCGCAGGCGGAGAGCACGCGGTTATGCCCCTCGCCAATGATCTTGCCATCACGGACGATCACCGCGCCAAACGGCCCGCCATGCCCGCCCGCCATGCCCTGATACGCCAGGGCTATGGCGCGGCGCATGAACCCGTCCTGCCTGCTCATGCTTCAACCGGGCTGCAGTTGCGGGGCTGAATCATCGCCAGGAACTCCCGGCGGGTGGAGGGGTCGTCGCGGAAGGCGCCGAGCATACGGCTCGTCACCATGCTGGAGCCGGGCTTGTGCACCCCTCGGGTGGACATGCACTGGTGGTTCGCCTCGATCACCACGGCCACGCCGCGCGGCTGCAGCACGTCCAGGATGGTATTGGCGATCTGCGCGGTCAGTTTTTCCTGGATCTGGAAGCGCCGCGCATAGGCATCGACCACGCGCGCCAGCTTGGAGATGCCGACGACGCGCGTCCCCGGCAGGTAGGCGACATGCGCCCGGCCGATGATGGGCACCATATGGTGCTCACAATGGCTCTCGATGCGGATGTCCCGCAGCACCACCATCTCGTCATAGCCCTCGGTCTCCTCGAAGGTACGTGTCAACAGCGCCACCGGATCCTCGGCATAGCCACAAAAGAACTCCTCGTAGGCCCGGGCGACGCGGGCCGGGGTATCCTTCAGCCCTTCACGATCCGGGTCCTCGCCGGCCCAGAGCAGCAGGGTGCGGATCGCGGCCTCGGCCTCGTCACGGCTGGGCTTCTTGGGGCCGCGCGCGGACTTCGCGAGCTTGGTGGCAGGGGTGTGAACGTTCAAAGCGGTCTCCGTAGCAAATCGGCCTGTTGCGAATTCATCTAAATTTCCGGGATTGATATGGGTGACGCGACGCAAGCCGCAACCTTTCTGAAAATTAATGCAGCCGCGCGTCCTGGTGCGGGCTGTCGAGACTGAAAGCCGGAATGTCGATATCGAACCGTGCCCCGGACGGTATGTCCTGCATATGGTACTGCCCGGCCATGAAGCCCGAAGGCGTGGAAAGCTGCGTACCGGACCTGTACTCGAACCGCCCGCCGGGCTGCAGCACGGGCTGCTCGCCTACCACGCCCTCGCCATGCACAGTTTGCATGCGGCCATGCGCGTCGGTAATCCGCCAAGTACGGCGCAGCAACTGCACCGCAAAACGGCCATTATTGGTAATGGTGACATGATAGGCCCAGAGGAACCCCCCCGAATCCGGCTTCGACTGGTCGGCAAGGTAAAAAACCTGAACCTCAACCGTGATGCCTTGGGTGGTTGCCATGAAACCTGGTCGCATAAAGCCGACCGTAACGCAGCCCCGTAGGCGCCACAAGCGCGTCAACGCCGCGCGAATTTTGGGTTTTGCCGAGGTCGAGAGGCGCTGCTACACGGGTAATATGAAGATGACCTCGCTGATTGGCTGCCGTGGCGCCGTCGCCGTTTGCATCACGCTCTCGGCCTGTGCCGCCGGGCCAAGCGGCGCTTTCGGCTACCCGGATGACGGCAGCACCTATGGCGCCTTCCTCGCGGCGCGCTATGCCGCCTCGCAGAGCGACCCAGCCTCCGCCGCCAAATTCTACACGCAGGCCTTGCAGGGCGCGGGGAACAACCAGGAACTGATCGCGGAGGGCTTCCTGGCGGGCGTGCTCTCCGGCAGCCCCGAAGCCTCCCAACTTGCGCCAAAACTGCCGGACAATGCGCTGGCCACGCTGCTGCTTGGCAACCAGGCGGCCGTGGCGGGAAATTTCGACCAGGCGAAGCAGATTTTCCAAAGCCTGCCGCAGGACAACCTGACCGGGCTGATCAGGCCGCTGCTCCTCGCCTGGGCACAGCTCGGGGAAGGCAACGAGCAGGCGGCGCTCACCGGGCTGGGCTCGTATTTCACCGATCCCACCTTTGGCCCGGTATATGTGCTGAACGCTGCGCTGATCGCCGATGCCGCGGGCGACACCAAATCCGCCGCCCAGCTTTACGCCAACGTCGATACGTCTCAGCCGAATTTGCGCCTGACGCAGATCCTGGCCAGCTGGTACGCGCGGCAGGGGCAAATGGCGCAAGCCAGTGCCACGCTCAACACGCTGATCGCGACACATCCGGATCTTCAGATCGCCCTGCCGCAGTTGCAGGCGCAGCTGGCCAAACCCGTGATCACCACCGCCGCGGACGGCATGGCCGAGGCGTATCTCACCCTGGCCGGCTCGCTCAACCAGCCGCAGGAGGCGTTTCTGCGCACCGTGCTGCTGCGTTTCGCCCTGCAAATGCGCCCAGACCTCTCCGCCGCAAGGCTGCTGCTGGCCAACACGCAAACCGGCTCCGACGATCCCAGCTTCACCCCCACGCCGGTGGAGATGAGAAACGCCCTGACTACGCTTGAGCCGATCCAGAAAACCGACCCTCTCTACGGCCCCGCAGGCGTGCAGGAGGCAACCCTGCTCGCGGCGCTCAAGCAGCCGGACCAGGCGGTGGCGCTGATGCGCGGCCTGATCGCGGCCAACCCCGGCAATGCCGGGCTCCTCGGCACCACTGGCGACATCCTGCGCAACGCGGACCAATGCCGGGCGGCGATCCCGTATTACAACCAGGCCATCGAGGCCGTCGGCCAGCCGTTGCCGCAGCAAGCCTGGAGCCTGTTCTTCGACCGTGGCACCTGCGAGGATCAGACAGACGGCTGGGCCGCCGCCGAGCCGGACATGTTGGAGGCGCTGAAACTCTCGCCCGACCAGCCCTATGTGCTGAATTATGTCGGCTATAGCTGGGCCTTGCACGGCGAAAAACTGCCCGAAGCCAAGGCTATGCTGCAGCGCGCGGTGAGCCTAGACCCGAATGATGGCGCCGTGATCGACTCTCTTGGTTTTATCGAACTCAAGCAGGGCGACACGAAAGGGGCGCTGGCACTCCTGACCCAGGCTGTGCAGCTGTCACCCGACGACCCGGAGGTGAACGGCCACCTGGGCGATGCGTTCTGGCAGAATGGCCAGCCGCTGCAGGCGGCCTACCAGTGGCAACGCGCCCTCTCCCTGAACCCGGACCCCAAGCTGGCCGCCGAGATTAACAGCAAAATCCAGCAGCATTTCGGAACCGCGCCCTGATGATCAGCCTGTTCGCGCCGGCCAAGGTCAATCTGTTTCTGCATGTCACGGCCAAACGGGCAGACGGCTACCATCTGCTCGACAGCTTGGCGGTGTTCCCCGCCGTTGGCGACACTGTGCGCGTGGAAGACTCCTCGGCGCTTTCCCTGGACATTTCCGGCCCGTTCGGCGCGGTGCTGCAGGCGGAGCCGGATAACCTGCTACTGCGCGCCGCGAAGCTGCTCGCACCGGGACGGGGTGCCGCTCTGCATCTGGAAAAGAACCTTCCCGTCGCCTCCGGCATCGGCGGCGGCTCGGCCGACGCGGCGGCGGCGCTGCGTGCCTTAGGCCAACTCTGGGGCATTAAGGCCGATCTGCCGCCGCTAGCCCTGCAACTGGGCGCCGATGTGCCGGTCTGCCTCGCCTGCCGCCCCGCGCGCATGCAGGGCATCGGCGAAGTCCTGGCCCCGGCGCCACGAATGCCGGAATTCGGCATGGTACTGGTCAACCCGGGCGTGGCGGTGCCCACGCCAGCCGTGTTCAAGGCCCGGCAGGGTGATTTTTCACCCCCGGCCAGCCTGCCCGAGGCCTGGACCAGCGTGGATGCCATGGTGGCGGATCTGCGCAACTGCACGAACGATCTGCAAGCAGCGGCGATCGGGATTCAACCGGTCATCGGCCAGGTTCTGGACGTGCTGGCCGCGCTGCCGGGCGCCAGACTCGCCCGCATGAGCGGCTCTGGCGCCACTTGCTTCGCCATCTTTTCCACCCCAGCCGAAGCGGCGGCAGCGGCGGCGGCAATCGACCAGCCCGGCTGGTGGCGTTGGGGTGGGGGGCTTTACGAGCCGCCCCAACCGGACCTATGAGAACGCCAGCGTTTTGGGACGTCGCCAAGCGGTAAGGCAGCGGATTTTGATTCCGCCATGCGGAGGTTCGAATCCTCCCGTCCCAGCCATCTCCCTAAGGTTCATGCTGGTTTTCGGGCGGCAATAGAACCAGTTCCCTGAATTATCCCTTTAAGCACAATCGAAAATATGAGTATTTCCTTGGCCTTTGGCATGGCCCTTACTCATTTGCTTACGGCCACGCCCGGCTCCAGCGCAGGCGGCTTTAAAAACCGAGGGAACCGCCTAAATTAAGCCTAGTAAATGCAAAAGGTGCGTCGATGTTGAAAGACGCGAGATATCTGGCTGGCATGATGGCGATCACCGCCATGCTCAGCCTAACGAGTGTGCCCCTGGCCCAGGCGCATGGCGGCGGGTGGGGCGGGTACGGCGGGGGCGGTTGGCATGGCGGGTACGGCGGCGGTTGGCATGGCGGGTACGGCGGCGGCTGGCACGGCGGGTACGGTGGCGGCTGGCACGGCGGTTGGGGCTTCTATTGGGGCGGACCGGTATTCGGCTGGGGATGGCCGTATTATGCGCCGCCAGCGTATTACTACCCGCCGCCTGCGTACTACTACCCGCCGCCAGCGTATTACTCTCCGCCGGCAGCGCCGGTAGATGGTGATGGCCAAACGACGGCCCCGCCATCGAACAGAGGCGCGGCGCAGCTTTGCGTGGCCACGCCCTATACTTGCCCGATGGAAGTGACGATCTCACCTGGCTCGACCTGCTATTGCCGCGGTAATCAGGGGCAAAAAGTGTATGGTACGGCGCAGTAACGCGGCCGCGTAAGACAGCTGAACCGGCTACCGCGCCCGCGGCAACGTGAGCGTAACCCGGCACCCCTGGCCCAGTTCACTCTCAATCTCCATCCTGCCACCGGCATTCGCCACGAACCGCGCGACAATCGTCAGCCCCAGCCCTCTGCCGGTGCGGTTGTGCTGGGTCGTGAAGAACACTTCCCCCGCATGGGCCAACGTCTCTGGCGCCATGCCACACCCCGTATCCCGGACGCGAATGACGATCTGATCATCCGTGGCACCGGCCTCGACGAAGATTTCGCCGCCCTCCGCAGTGGCCTCGGCAGCATTTTTCAGCAACTCAGACAAAGCAAGGTCCGCCTGGGCAGGATCGCAAAACAGGAGTGCATCCTCGTCTGTGAGGCTGACCGATATCTCCCTGTTCTCAGGCCGCAGATGCTCATCCAGCCCCCGGATCAGCTGTCCCAAGACTTGGGGCCCAGGCCCCTGACTGTCGGAACCGGAAAATACCATCAGGCGGCGGACAAGCTGCGTCGCGCGGTTGCCGGCGCGGTTGGCCCCTTCGATAAAGCCGTCAAATTCAGTCATTCCGCTACGCCTGGTGCGGATTTGCAGAAGTTCGAGGTTGCCGAGAATTGCCGTCAGGAGATTATTGAAGTCATGCGCCACATGCGCGGCAAACCGCGCCAGCGGATCGGTCTGGCCTGAAACGTTTGGCGGCATCTGCGTGATCTCCACCTTTTTACGAACGCCATATTGGCAAGAGCATCTTAGCACCCGGCGAGCACGGATTAGCAATCCTCGCCGGCTGTTAATATTCTCTTCACCCGCGCAACAGGCCGCCGACGACTGGTGAACCTCTCCGAAGTTTTTTCAGTTGCAAGCTTTCGGATTTAACGAGCCACTGGCAAAAAAATTAATGATCCCTGCCGTGGATGAATCCTGCGCGCTGGCATCGGCTTCACCCGAAACCGCCGGGTGCAAACGCGTCGCCAACTCTTTTCCGAGTTCGACGCCCCATTGGTCGAAAGCGTTGATGTTCCAGATCGCGGCCTCGGTGAAGATGCGGTGCTCGTACAGGGCGATGAGCTTGCCCAGCGTTTCCGGGGTGAGTTGGGGGTAGGCCAGCAGCAGGCTCGGCCGGTTGCCGGGGAAGACGCGGTGGGGGTTGCCGCCCGCTTCCTCCAGGGTGCGGCCGCGCATCAGTGCCTGCGCCTGGCCCAGGCAGTTGGCGATCAGGACCTCATGGTGGTGGCGCATCTCCGGCTCATGCCCGCGCGCGGCGATCAGGAACTCGCACGGGATGACATCGCTGCCCTGGTGCAACAACTGGTAGAAAGCGTGCTGGCCATTGGTGCCAGGCTCGCCGAACACCAGCGGGCCGGTGGCATGGGACACAGGCGTCCCCTCGCGCGTCACCCGCTTGCCGTTGGATTCCATGTCCAGCTGCTGCAGATAGGCGGGCAGCCGAGACAGGCGCTGTTCATAGGGCAGGATCGCCCGGGCGGGGTAGTTGCAGACATTTCGGTGCCAAATGCCGCACAGCGCCAGCAGCACAGGCAGGTTCCGCGCCAGCGGCGCGGTACGGAAATGCTGATCCATGGCATGGGCGCCATCGAGGAAGGCGCGGAAATTCGCCGCGCCAACCGCGATCATCACCGGCAGGCCGATGGCCGACCACACCGAGTAGCGCCCGCCCACCCAGTCCCAGAAGCCGAAGGTCTTTTCAGGCTGGATGCCGAAGGCGGCAATCTTGTCCAGCGCCGTGGAGACGGCGGTGAAATGCGCGCTGACCGCCACCTCGCCAAGGGCCGCCACCAGCCAGCGCCGGGCGGATTGCGCGTTGGTCATCGTCTCCACCGTGGTGAAGGTCTTGGAGGCGACGATGAACAGCGTGCGCGCCGGGTCGAGCGGTTTCAGCGTATCGACCAGATGCGCGGCATCGACATTGGAGACGAAATGCACGCGCGGGCCATCGTGATACGGGGCCATGGCAGCGGTGATCATGGTGGGGCCGAGGTCCGACCCGCCGATACCGATATTGACGATATCGGTGAAGGCGTGACCGGTGGCGCCGGTGAGCGATCCTGCGCGCACCGCCTCGGCAAAGGCGAAGAGCCGGTCCAGCATGGCGTGCACGGCGGGGATCACGTCCTGGCCGTCAACCGGCACGCGGGCCGTGCGCGGGGCGCGCAGGGCGGTGTGCAGCACGGCGCGATTTTCCGTGACGTTGATCTTCTCGCCGGCGAACATCGCATCGCGCCTGGCCTCAACCCCCGCCTCTGCCGCGAGCCGCAGCAGCAGGGCCAGACTCTCTTCGGTCAGGCTTGTCTTGGAAAAATCCAGCAGCATATCGTCAAAACGGGCAGAGAACTTGTCGAACCGGCGCGGGTCAGACGCGAACAAAGCAGCAATCTGCGGCGCGGCTTCTGCCTGTGCATCCAATTCAGCCCAAATATCCCGGCTCATCGAACAAATCTCCCAGCGTATGGAACTCTATTTGGCATTGGACCGTGGCGGCATTACGGCAAATTCAGATCAACCATCGTCCATCTGCACGCCGGGGTGGAAAAACGCGTACACCGCCCTCGCCGTGGCGCGGTTGATGCCATCCACGGCTTCCAGGTCCTTTAACCCCGCCCCTTTCACCTCCCGCGCCGAGCCAAAATGCAGCAGCAGCGCCTTCTTGCGGGCAGCACCGATGCCAGGGATTTCGTCCAACTCGGAGGTGGTGATCTTCTTGCTGCGGGCGTTGCGGTGCGTGGAGATGGCGAAGCGGTGCGCCTCGTCACGCAGGCGCTGGAGGAAATACAGCACCGGGTCACGCGGCGGCAGCTGGAAGGGCTCGCGGCCTTCCATGTAGAACCATTCGCAGCCTGCATCGCGGTCCGGCCCCTTGGCGATGCCGACCAGCAGAATATCCTCCAGCCCCAGATCCGCCATCACCGCCTTCGCGGCGGAAAGCTGCCCTGCCCCACCGTCGATCAGCACCAGATCCGGCCAGGATTCCGCTTCCCTATCCGGATCCTCGGCCAGGGCGCGGCCAAAGCGGCGGGTCAGCACCTCGCGCATCATGCCAAAATCATCGCCCGGGGTGATGGCGCTCTTGATGGCGAATTTACGGTAGGCGGATTTGTTGAACCCCTCGGAGCCAGCCACCACCATCACGCCGTAGGCGTTGGTGCCCATGATGTGGGAGTTGTCGTAGGTCTCGATCCGCTTCGGCGTCTCCGGCAGGCCGAACAGCTCCGCCACGGCGGCCAGCAGCTTGCCCTGCCCGGCGGTTTCGGCCAGCTTCCGCTCCAGCGCCTCGCGCGCGTTGGTGGCGGCGTGCAGCACCACATCGTGCTTTTCGCCCCGCTGCGGCACTAGGAGAGACACTTTCCGCCCCGCTTTCACCGACAACGCCTCAGCCAGCAGGTCCTGCTCCTCGGGCGCGTGGTTCAGCAGGATCTGCGGCGGCGGCGGCTTGTCGTCGTAGAACTGGGCAATGAAGGCGGATAGTACCGCCCCCGGCTCATCGCCCTTGGTGTTGGCCGGAAAGAAGCTGCGATTGCCGTTATTGCGCCCGCCGCGAATGAAGAACACTTGCACGCAGCTCTGCCCGGCCTCCTGGTGCAGGGCGATGACATCGGCATCCCCCAGGCTGGCCGGGTTGATGACGTCCGTGCCCTGGACATGCGTCAGCCCGCGGATGCGGTCGCGGATCGCCGCCGCGCGCTCGAACTCCAGGTGCTCCGCCGCCTCCTGCATCGCGGCGGCCAGATCCTTCTGCACCGCGCTTGTTTTTCCGGATAGGAAAGTTTTTGCCTGATCGACAAGCGTCTTGTACTCGGCCTCCGACACGCGCCCGACGCATGGTGCGCTGCAGCGTTTGATCTGAAACAGCAGGCAAGGCCGGGTACGGTTGGCAAAAACCGTATCCTCGCAGGTCCGCAACAAAAAAACGCGCTGCAACGCCTGCACGGTCTGGTTGACTGACCAGGCCGAAGCGAACGGCCCCCAATAGCTGGCCTTGCGCGTATGCGCGCCGCGATGCTTGGCGAGTTGCGGGAAGGGGTGGTCCTCGGTCAGCATCAACCACGGGTAGGATTTATCGTCCCGCAGCAGGATGTTGTACCGCGGTTGTAACCTCTTGATCAGATTGGCTTCCAGCAGCAGAGCTTCGGCCTCGGTATGGGTGGTGACGATCTCCATCGACACCGTATCCGCCACCATCCGGCGCAAACGCTCCGGCAGCCGGGCAAGCTGGGTGTAGGCGACCACCCGTTTCTTCAGGTTGCGCGCCTTGCCCACGTACAGCGCCATGCCCTTGGCATCGAGCATCCTGTACACGCCAGGGTTGCCAGGCATGGTCCGTAATGCGGCCTCGATGATCCCGACTCCAACCGCCGGCGGCTTATCCACACTCATCGTGATAACCCTGTGGATAAGTATGTGGACACTGTTGAAAAAGCCAGGACAACCCTATTCGCCCCGTTGCGTGGACAGAATTGTTCCGAAGTTTTATTACCTACGGTTAACACATTGAATTCGCTTATAATTTTTCCCGCAATCCGGCCACAAAGACGCCCCAGCACCGGCTGAAAACCCCTTGACTCTATGTAAATCAAGAGGGTGGAAAACTAGGTATTGCGTCGCTCGATTTCCACACCGGCAGCCGCCGCATCGGCGAACACATCGAGTTTTTCCACACACACCCGGGCCAGCCGGACACGGTCGTCCGCAAGGCATATTTCGGCCAGGCGCTCGGCCAGGGTTTCAACCAGCTGTACGTGCCCGGCCGCGACCACGGCGCGGACATTGTTCACGATAGCCTCGTAGTCCACCACGCGGGCCAAGTCGTCCGCTCCGACAGCCGGGCGGGAGAGATTCTGCGCGCCATCGTCCAGCACGCTGAGGTCGAGATTGATGCGGATGCGCTGGCGGGCTTTGTGCTCATGCGGGTGCACGCCAATACTGGCCGTGAGCACGAGGTCACGAATAAACATTCGGCGGGTGGCGCGGGCGGCATCGGCGTAGCGGGGGTATTCCATGGCCCCGTGTTTTGCTCGCCCGGCTGGTCGAAGGCAATCTCCACAGGGTTCACAAACCACCTCCCGCCGCCTGATTATTTGCCCTAAACCGGAACGAAGCCGGTTAATCAGGGGATGAACATGTGGAAGACAGGATTGGCGTTATGGCTGGGGTTCCTGGCGGCATTCCCAATGCTTGCCGAGGCGGCAGGCCCCGAAGGCATTACGGTGCAAAACCCCCGGGTCCGCTACCTGCTCCCCAACCTCCCCGCTGGCGTGTACCTGACCCTGACCAATGGCAGCGACATCCCGGCGGTGCTGACCGGCGCACGCTCGCCCGCCTGCGCCACGCTTATGCTGCACGAAAGCATGGATGCCGGGGGAACTTCGATGATGATGGGCGTTTCCAGCATCCCGGTTCCGGCCCATGGCAGCGTGGCCCTGTCCGAAGGCGGGTACCACTTGATGTGCATGCAGCCGCAGATGCGCGTCGGCGGCAAGGTGCCGATCACGCTTGAGTTCCAGGACGGCAGCCTCCTGACCCTGACCGCGCCGGTTTATGGCGCATCTGGCGCACCCTGAGCCCCGCCCCGCTGTTGGCAGCACCGCCGCAAGGGAATAATGAGCGGCCATAGAATTTTGCTCTGAGAGGAATGCACTATGCCGGATGCCGCGCCGCTGGATTACAAGGTCAAGGACATCTCGCTGGCCGAATGGGGCCGCAAGGAGATCGAGATGGCCCAGGACGAGATGCCGGGGCTGATGGCGCTGCGCGCCGAATTCGGTGCCAGCAAGCCGCTCAAGGGCGCGCGCATCGTCGGCTGTCTGCACATGACGATCCAGACCGCCGTGCTGATCGAGACGCTCACCGCCCTGGGCGCCTCCGTGCGCTGGTCCTCCTGCAACATCTTCTCCACGCAGGACCAGGCCGCCGCCGCCATCGCCGCCACGGGCGTGCCGGTATTCGCCTGGAAGGGCATGTCCGAGGAAGAGTTCTGGTGGTGCATCGAGCAGACCGTGCGCGGTCCCGATGGTTGGGAACCGAACATGATCCTCGATGACGGCGGCGATGTCACCAAGCTGATGCATGACAAGTACCCGGCGATGCTGGCGAACATCCGCGGCATCTCCGAGGAGACGACCACGGGCGTGCACCGTCTGTGGGAGATGGCTAAGGCAGGCGAGCTGCTGGTGCCGGCCATCAACGTGAACGACTCGGTGACCAAGTCCAAGTTCGACAACCTCTATGGCTGCCGCGAGAGCTTGGTGGATGGCATCCGCCGCGGGACGGACGTGATGATGTCCGGCAAGGTGGCCGTGGTGAACGGCTTCGGCGACGTGGGCAAGGGCTCCGCCGCCAGCCTGCGCAACGCCGGCTGCCGCGTGAAGGTGACGGAGATCGACCCGATCTGCGCCCTTCAGGCCGCCATGGAAGGCTATGAGGTCACCACCATGGACGAGGCCGCCCCCGAGGGCGACATCTTCGTCACCGCCACGGGCAATGTCGATGTCATCACGCTCGACCACATGCGCGCAATGAAGCACCGCGCCATCGTCTGCAATATCGGCCACTTCGACTCTGAAATTCAGATCGAGGCGCTGAAGAACTACAAATGGGACAATGTGAAGCCGCAGGTCGACGAGGTGGAATTCCCTGACGGCAAGCGCATCATCGTGCTTTCGGAAGGCCGCCTGGTGAACCTGGGCAACGCCACCGGCCACCCGAGCTTCGTGATGTCCGCCAGCTTCACCAACCAGGTGCTGGCGCAGATCGAGCTGTGGACCGCGCCCAAGGGCAAGTACGAGAACAAGGTGTATGTGCTGCCGCGCCACCTCGATGAGAAAGTGGCTGCGCTGCATCTGGCCAAGGTTGGCGCCAAGCTGACGAAGCTGACGCCGAAGCAGGCTGATTATCTCGGCCTCGAAGTCCAGGGGCCGTTCAAGCACGACCTGTACCGCTACTGATGCGCGGCTGGGGCAGCATCCTGGCCATTGCTGGGCTGGGAATCCTGGTGGGCGGGATGCTGTTCTTCGGCGCGGTGATGGCGCCGCTGGTGTTCACACACCTGCCGCTGCCGGTGGCAGGCGCCTTCATCCGCGCCGCCTTCCCTTGGTACTATGGCTTCATCCTCGCCAGCGCCGGTCTGGCATTATTGGGCCTCCTACTGCAACGCTGCCTCTGGGCGGCGGCAGTGCCGAGCGCGGTGGTTCTCATTACCGTCTGGTCTCTGCTCTGGCTGCTGCCAAAAATGGACTCGTTGAAGGCCGCGAACGATTCCGCCAGGTTCAGCTTCTGGCACAGCGTATCCGTCTGGCTGAACGGCGCGGAACTCTTCGCGGCGCTGTTACTGCTGATCCGCACAGCCGCGGTCAAAAACCGCGATTAACGGCGTCCGCGTTGCCTCGGTAAAACAACGGTCCTGCTGCAAGGCGCGCAGCATCTGCGCGCCTTGCAGCAGGACGGGAATCATCCGGCCCGATGGTGGCGAGAACCACCTGCCGCTCCCGCCGCACATTCAAAGCCTGCCCGGGGCGGAACAGAAGCAGCCGCATGTTATCGGGTACCGCGGCGATGAACGGGCCGGGGACGCCCACACCATCATTCCCGAACGGCACCACTACCAGCGCGCCCGGATAAGCCGCCACCGCCAGCAGCAGCGCCGCCGCGGCGCAGAGGAAAAGACCAACCCGCTTGTCACTCATCCTTGAGCGCGCGGCTCATCAGCGCCGCCATGGTCTGCGGCACGTTCATCTCCCCGGCAAGTAGCCTAGTCACCGCCTCGGTAATCGGCATCTCCACCCCCGCCGCGCGGGCGCGAGCCAGAAGGGCCGGAGCAGTAGCAACACCTTCCGTCACGTTGCTGCGGCTGGCGAGTATCTCCGCAAGGCTCCGCCCTTGGCCCATTGCCAGGCCAAGGGAGAAGTTCCTGCTGCTCATGCCGGTGCAGGTGAGCAGCAGATCGCCCAGCCCGGAAAGGCCCGAAACGGTCTCCGCCTTGCCACCCAAAGCCGCCGCCAGCCGGGCGATCTCGGCCAGACCACGGGTGATGAGCGCGGCGCGCGCATTCTCTCCCAACCCTGCGCCAATCACCACGCCAGCCGCGATGGCGATCACGTTCTTCGCCGCACCGCCCAGCGCCGCACCCAGAATATCGGCGCTGCCGTACAGGCGCAGCGTGTCCGTTTTCAGCGCGGCGATGAGCTGGGCGCGTGTCTGTGCCTCCGGCATGGCCAGCACGGCGGCCGCAGGTAATCCGGCGGCGACTTCGTGCGCGAAATTCGGCCCCGTCAGCATCGCGGCAGGGCGGCCACCCACCAACTCAGGCGGCAGCAGCAGCGTGCCAGTCTCCAGCCCCTTGCAGCACAGCACCAGCGGCGCGCCGTTCTGCGGCAGCGCGGGGAGGATGCCGCGCAGATGCTGCATCGGCACGGCGAGGAGCAGAATATCCGCCCCCGGCATCTCATGCGTGAGGCGCAAAGCCTCCGGCAGCGCCACGCCTTTGAGGCGCGGGTTTTCCCGATTGCGCTCCATCTCGGCCACGCGCTCGGGGCTGCGCGCCCATAGCGTCACATCCTTGCCCGCGCGGGCGAATAGCACAGCCAGCGCGGTGCCCCAGGCCCCGGCGCCGATCACGGCGATGGATTCACTCATTGATCACCCTCTCGATCACGTTGGAGCAGCCCGGTTCACCCATCACAGCCTCACAGGCGGCGAGGATTGGCTTGGCCTCAACCTCAAACCCGTAAGGCGGATTGACGATGAGCAGCCCGCATCCGTTGAGGCCGATCGGATTGGTGTCCGGGCGGCGCAGAAACTCCACGGCGATGGCATCGCGCAACGGCGTCAGCTTCAAGGTCTCGAAAAAAGCGCGGATGGGGGCGCGGTGCTTAATAGGATACCAGACCACGAACACCCCGGATTTAAACTTTTTCCAGGCCGAGAGCAGGGCTTTTTCCACCGCGCCGAATTCATCCGTGCGCTCGAAGGGCGGGTCGATAAGCACCAGCGCGCGTTTCTCGGGCGGCGGCAGAAAGGCGTTCATCGCCTCGTACCCGTCGCGCTCATGCACCGCCACATTGGGCGCGCCGCGCATGGTCCGGCGCAGCGTGGCGGCATCTTCCGGGTGCAGTTCGCAGGCGATCAGCCGATCCTCCGGGCGGAGCAACGCGGCAGCCAACGCCGGAGAACCAGGGTAGAGGCCGAGCTGCTGCACCAGAGCCACGTAGTCCGCCAATGCAGGCGGCGGGGCGTCGAGCAGCCTGCCGATCCCGTCCCTCCACTCGCCGGTCTTTTCCGCCTGTTCGGAGCGCACGTCGTAGCGCCCAATCCCGGCATGGGTATCCAGCACCAGAAACGGCTTGTCCTTGCGCTGCATGGCGCGGATCAGCGGGATCAGCAGCGCGTGCTTCATCACATCGGCAAAATTGCCAGCGTGGTAGATGTGGCGGTAGTTCATGGGGCGAGCTGTTCCAGCGGCCAGCGCGGTTTGCAAGGGGCGTCTAGCCCGCTCACCTGCCCGGCGTTCAACCGTTCCAGCGCCGCCCACGCGACCATCACGGCGTTATCCGTGCATAGCCGCAGCGGCGGGGCGATAAGGGGCTTGCCCGCCTTCGCCGCAACCTCGGCCAGGCGCGTTCGGATGGCAGTGTTGGCCGCAACGCCGCCAGCGATGATGATGGCGGACGCATCCGGGCACAGCATCAGGGCATGCGCCAGCCGGTCGCCCAGAATATCCGTCACCGCGGCCTGGAAGCTGGCGGCGATGTCCGCGGCACGGGGGCGGGGCAGCGCCCCAGGCGGCTCCGCGGCCACCAGCTGGGCCACGGCGGTCTTCAGCCCGGAGAAGGAGAAATCGCACCCCTCGCGGTGTAGCATCGGGCGCGGCAGGGGCACGGCGCTCGCATCACCCTCGCGGGCGATCGCCTCCAGCGCCGGGCCGCCAGGGTACGGCAGGCCGAGCAGCTTCGCCGATTTGTCAAACGCCTCGCCCACCGCGTCATCCAGCGTGGAGCCGAGCAGCCGGTAGCGCCCCACGCCTTCCACCGCCACGCATTGGCTGTGCCCGCCGGAGAGCAGCAGCAGCAGATACGGGAATGGCGGCTGCACCGGTGCCAGGCCCGGCAGGCGGGCGGTCAGGGCATGCGCCTCCAGGTGGTTGATGGCCAGATACGGCTTACCCGCGGCGATGGCCGCGCCTTTCGCATAGCCGGTTCCCACCAGCAGCCCACCGATGAGCCCCGGCCCAGCCGTGCCCGCAATCGCGGCCAGATCGGCAAAGCCGAGCCCCGCCTCGCGCAGCGCGTCCTTCACCATCGCGTCCAGCGCCGCCAGATGCGCCCGCGCCGCGATCTCCGGCACCACCCCGCCGAAGGCCGCGTGATCGGCGATCTGGCTCAGCACACGCTCGGCGAGGATACTGCCATCCGGAGCGAGAATGGCAGCTGCCGTCTCGTCGCAGGAGCTCTCGATACCGAGCACGGGGCCAATATCTTTTCTTTCCATGCCGCCCGCTCTAGACCACTCGCGTGAAAACCGTAACTCCCCCCGTAAAGCCACACGCCCGCAACCTGCCGCTCAAAGTCGGCACGCGCGGCTCGCCTCTTGCCCGCCAGCAGACGGCAACCTTCCTCGCCCTGCTCAAGCAGTTCTGCCCCGTGCTGCGCGGCATGGATGTGTTCGAAGAGCACATCATCGTCACCACCGGCGATGCGGTGCAGAACAAGGCGCTCGCCGAGATCGGCGGCAAGGGGCTGTTCGCCAAGGAGATTCACGAATCCCTGGCCGAGGGGCGGATCGACTTCGCGGTGCACAGCCTGAAGGACCTGGAAACCACGCTGCCGCCCGGCATCGCGCTCGCCTGCACGCTCAAGCGCGAGGATGCGCGGGACGTGCTGATCCTCCCGCCCGGCGTGGCCCCGAAGGACCCGGCCGACCCGTATGGCGCCGTGCCCCAGGGCGCGCATGTGGGCTCCGCCAGCGTGCGGCGCCAGGCGCAACTGAAATACGCGCGGCCTGACCTCAATTTCTCCCTGCTGCGCGGCAATGTTGGCACGCGCTTGGGCAAGGTGGAGGCCGGCGAGCTGGATGCCACGCTGCTGGCCTATGCCGGGCTGCGCCGCCTGGGGTTGGCGGACAAGGCCAGCGTGGTGCTGAGCACCGAACAGATGGTGCCCTCCGCCTGCCAGGGCATCGTCGGCATCACCGTGCGCGAGGCCGATACCGAGCTGCTGGCCCTGCTCTCGGGCATCGAGGATCCGGAGGCCAAGGCCGTCTCCACCGCCGAACGGGCGCTGCTGGCGGCGCTGGACGGCTCCTGCCGCACGCCGATCGGCGGTTACGCCCGGCTATTGGAAGATGGCAGCCTGCACCTCACCGGCTTGGTGGCGCGGGCCGACGGCACCTTCCTGCTCAAGCGCACGGCCACCGGCGAGGCGAAGGACGCCGAGGCCTTGGGCCGCGAGCTGGGCCGCGAACTGAAGGCGGGCAGCCCGCCGGATATCTTCCTGCCATGAAGCTGCTGGTCACCAGGCCGGAGCCGGGGGCCAGCGCCACGGCGGCGCGCCTGGCGGCCATGGGATACGAGCCGGTGGTTCTGCCGTGCCTCAACATCCGCACCACAACACCGCGCCTGCCGGAACACCCCGCCGCGCTGATCGTCACCAGCGGCCAGGCCGTGCCAGCATTGCCCGCCATGCTGCATCATCTGCCCGCCTTCTGCGTGGGCGACGCCACTGCAACCAAGATGCGCCAGGCCGGATTCACCCGGGTGGAAAGTGCGAGCGGCAATTCCGAGGATTTGGCGCGACTGGTGACAGCGCGGCGCGTGAAGGGGCTGCATCTGCTGGCGGTGGGAGAGCGGCACGGGCTTGCGCTGGCAAGTAAACTGCGCGAGGCGGGCATCCCGGTCCTGCGCCGCAAGGTCTATACCGTGACCCCGGCCCGGCATCTGCCGGAACCGGTGGCAAAGGCCCTGGAGGCGGGAGAAGTCGCCGGCGCGCTGTTCTATTCGGCCGAGACCGCCCGCGCCTTCGCCCGGCTCCACCCGCCCGGCACGGCGGGCATAACCGCTTATGCCATTAGCGAAATGGTCGCGGATGCGTTACAAGACTTGCCATGGAAGCAAATCCGTGCGGCAGTGGCGCCAACGGAAGCGGATCTAATGGCGTTGCTGGCATGAGCGAAACAGAAACAACGAGCGAAGCCCCAAGAGAGACACCGACCGAGACCACTCCCCCGGTTCCGGCCCAGGCACCGGAGCCAAGCGCGCCTGCCGCCCCGCGGCCAGCGCGCTCGGCTTGGCCGGTGGTGTTCACGCTGGGTTTCCTGATCCTCGGCGCGGGCGAGGGGTATCTCTGGTACACTCAGCAGGCCCACCACGCGGATGCCACGCAACTCGCGGTGCTGCGCACGCAGGTGGATGACATGCGCGCCGAGGCCGCCCGCACCGCCCCGGCCCCGAGCAGCGTGGTGGTGCAGGCGGATCTCGCCCAGAAATTCGCCGACCTCGCCGCGCAGGTAAACGCGATGCAGGCGCAGGAAGCCGCCGACCATGGCCAGCTCAGCCTGATGCAGGCCAACTCCACGGACCTCGACAAGCTGACCACGCGCATCGCGCTGCTGAACGCGCTGGCGACTGCGCGCATGGCGCTCGATGCCGGGCAGCCGCTCGGCACCATCCCGAACGCGCCGCCCGCCTTGGCGCAATTCGCCACCGCCGCGCCGCCGACCGAAGCCGCGCTGCGGCAGAGCTTCCCCGAAGCGGCCGAAGCAGCGTCAGCAGCCAGCCTCTCGCCCAACGGCAAGGTTGGCTTCTGGGCGCGGACGAAACTGCGGCTGGAAGGGATCATCACCATCAGCAACGGCAATACCGTGCTGTTCGGCCCGCCCGCCGCGGCTGTGCTGAACCAGGCCGGGGCGGCGCTTACGGCGGGAAATCTGGCCGGGGCGGTGGCGGACCTGCAGGCACTAAGCCCCTCGGCCCAGGCCGCGATGGCGGGCTGGCTGGCCCAGGCAAAGGCGCTGCTCGACGCGCGCGCCGCCCTGCTGGCCATGGCACAGGGCGCCTGACCCCATGCTGCGCGCGGTGAAATTCATGCTCCTGGCCACACTGCTGCTGGCGCTGGCCTGGTGGGTGGGCGGTCTTCCCGGCGCGGTCACGGCGCATGCCGGGCCTTATGCGGTCACCACCTCCACCCCGGCCGCCCTTCTGCTGCTGTTCATCATCGCCGTGCTGCTCACTATGCTGCTGCGCGTGCTGGGCGGCGTCCGCCGCGCCCCCGGAAAGCTTGGCGCATGGCGCGCCAGCAGGCGGGCGGCGGCGGGCGAGGCCGCCACTCTGCGCGGGTTGGCGGCGCTGGCGGCTGAGGACGTGCAAGCCGCGAAGGCCGAGGCCGCGCGGGCGCTGAAGCTGCTCGGCGAAACCCCGCTCGCCCTGATGCTGAGCGCCGAGGCCGCGCGCCTCTCCGGAGATGCCGCGCAGGCCAAGGCCGCGTTTGCGAAACTGACCCAGCACAAAGAGCTGAAATTCCTCGGCCATCGCGGCCTGCTGCGCGAGAGCCTGGCGACGCAAGACCACGAAGCGGCCCGCCAACACGCCCAGGCGGCTGAAGCGGCGTATCCGGGTGCTGCCTGGACCCGCGCACAGCGGCTGGAACTGGCGCTGCGGGAGCAAGATTACGCCACCGCTCTGGGCCTGACGCAAGACAAGCACGAGATTGCAGCACTTGCCACGGCGGCAGCTCAGAACGCGGCCAGCCCCTCCCAGGCTTTGACGTTCGCCAAGCAGGCGGTGAAGGCGGACCCGCAACTGGCGCCGGCCGTGGCGGCTCTGGCCGTTGCGCTGCGCGCTATTGGCAAAACCCGGGCGGCGAAAAAAACACTGCGCATGGGGTGGAAAGCCGCACCGCATCCGCTGATCGCCGACGCATGGTCGCTGCCCGGGGCAACGCCACTGGACCGCGCGCGGGAAGCGCCGGAGCTGGCCGCCGCCAATCCGGGCCATGTGGAATCCGAGCTGCTGCTGGCCCGCGCGGACCTGGAGGCCGGACTGACCGGCGAAGCCACCCGCCACGCCCAGGCGGCGCTGGAAGCCGGGGGCAGTGACGGCCGGGCGCAGGGCGTTCTCGACCAGCTGGCCGGCAAGCCTGCCCAGCCCTCGCGCTTCGCCTGGATCTGCGAATCCTGCCATCACGCGCAGCCGGATTGGGCGCCGGTCTGCCCGGTCTGCCAAAAGATCGGCACGCTCAGCTGGCGCGCCCCCGGCACGGCGCTGGTGTGAGTGCCCGGCACGGGCGATGAAAACACCGCGGCACTGAGCGGCGCGGACGCGAGCCGCCGTCTCGCTCAGGCCGTTACCGCCCTGGCATTGCTGGCGGGCGGGGGGCTGTTCCTGCTGGGTGTATGGGCGCAGGCAACGAGGCTGTAGCTGTATCTGCGCCACGGGCTGGGCTTTGCCGGCCGGTTCTGCACCACCGGATACTGCAATTACGGCATGTTCTGGCTCGCCGGGGGATTACCGTCCGAAGCTGCCAGCAATTCGGCCATTGTTTAGCGCGGCTGACCTTGCGACTCGACAACGAGCCTGTTTCCACGAAAATATTTGATTTGATGTTTTTAAATTCAAAATTTCTAGATCAATCCAAATAAATCAACTCATAAGTCATTGAGCTTGTTATCTTTCATATAACATTTGCGGCAAAATGCCGCAAAAAACTGCGTTTTGCGGCAAAAAACTATTTTTTACAGCATCCGCTGCTTATGTCTCAAATTTAAGACGCAAGTTGATGGCCAAAGTTATACTCATCCTGGGTCAATTTAATACAATTTATGGGGCACTTTAGTATAACTTCTCTCCCCCAGGTTTTCTCGCCAAGTTGTATTAAAGTGCCCCAGAACGGATATTAAAGTGAGCCAAAAAGGGCATAAAAGTGAACCGTAAACTGGATAGGGCGGGGGGTGGACCTCAATTTTGCGGCTCATCTTTATTTGTTGTGATCAACAAAACACATAATAACAATAATAATAAGAATGATCACCTTTAACATGTCATGGTAGTCCGTGATTTGATGGCCAACCTGACTGTCAAGAAAATCCAGCCGGCCCGAGCCCAGCTTGAACACCCCAAAAGACCTGCCCGCGGACGTGTGTATACAAAATGAGACGAGCCAAATGACCGATTTAACCGCCGAAGAGCGGATCCTCCAGCTAGCGTGTCCTGTTCACACGCACCACCGACATCGTCCAAAAGCTTCAGGCGGCGCGCCGCGATCTTATAGAAATCGAAGCGGTATTAAAACAAAGTCAGCCACCTCGATAATTCTGGAATTCTGTGCAAAGCGCACTCCGGTCTCAATTTTGGCCGTCACCTGACGGCTTGCAACTGCTTCGCCAGCTCACACAGGCCAATGGCGTCCGTCTCGGAGTTGAGTGGATACCGCTCCGAGCCGCTATATACAACGAACCGTTTGGCCGGATTTAAGTCCGCGCAGGCTTGATGAAAGCCGCGCTCCAACCTGGGGGCGGAACCGCGCTTTATTTCCACCGCCCAGAGTACGTCACCTGGCAGGGTCAGCAGCAAATCAATCTCGGCCCCCGCCGACGTGCGGTAGAAGCTCGCATCCGTGCCGTCGGGCGCGGCTGCGAGCAATGACTCGATGATAAAACCCTCCCAGCTCCCGCCAACCACAGGATGCCCCAGCACATCCTCACGGGCAGATAGGCGGAGAAGGGCGTGGACAATGCCGCTATCGCGCACATAGAGCTTCGGCGACTTCACCAGCCGTTTGCCTTCATTGCTGTGCCAGGGCTGTAACCGGCGCACCAGCAGCAGGTCGACCAGCAGATCAAGGTAGCGGGCGACCGTCTTATTATCGACGGCGAGCGAGCGAGCTAAATTCGCGGAGTTGAGCAGCTCGCTTTGGTTATGGGCCAGCATTGTCCATAACCGCCGCAGCGTTTCCGCCGGAAGGCGCGGCCCGAATTGCGGAATATCCCGTTCCAGATACGTCCGTATAAAATCCTGCCGCCACCGGAAGCTGACCGCATCGCTGGATGCCAGGAAGCTGGAGGGGAATCCCCCGCGTGCCCAAAGTGTTTCTAAATCGGAGGCAGGGGCTTCCAGCGCGTCAATCGGCCCAAGCTCCAAATAAGAAATGCGCCCCGCCAGGCTTTCGCCGGACTGTTGGAGCAGATCGACCGAGGCCGACCCTAGCAGAAGAAAGCGCCCCGTCTTTTTGCCTTTGCGCCGTCCTCGGTCAATAAGGCCGCGCAGACTTTGGAATAGCTCCGGCACACGATGCACCTCATCCAGAATTACCAGCGCATCTTCATGGCTGGCGAGGTATGCTTCAGGATCGGCGAGTTTCGCGCGGTCCGCATTGCTCTCTAGGTCAAGATAGATAGAGGGGCGTGTATCGCCAATTTCCAGCGCGAGCGTCGTCTTGCCCACCTGGCGCGGCCCAAGTAGGGCTACCGCAGGGGCATTATCTATGGCTTCGACAAGTTTTGGCTTGATATGGCGCTCAATCATCCTTGCAATTATGGCGCTAGATACCAGTTTTGCAAGGATAAAATGGCTTGATTTTCCGTGTGTAGTTAGCGCTACAGTTGCATTCTTGTTGTGGTTTTGAATCTATATGCAACCACGATTCATCAGATCAAAGCGGCCCGCTTCCAGGCCTATAAGGATCTGGCTGGCTTCAACTTCGCCGCCAGCGAGGTGAATGAGGCCCTGGCTACCGGCTAATTCATTTCGTTATTCCAAATTACGCCCCAATCAACATGAGGACTCCCTGGTTCCGCAGGGAGGTGCGCATTCCAGCACGCTCTTGGCCGGCCAGGCATCAATAACAGCCTGGGTTTTGCCAGGCCCAGGCTAATCCGGCCAAAGGATCCCATCTGGCAGCAACCTACCGACCTCTCGACGGCGCTCTGTCAGTGGCACCAGCAATAATGACCGTATCTCTTTGACTTCCTGCGCCAAAATGCCCAATATTTGTGGGCAAATGGCGCGTGGGGAAAAAACTTCAGATCGCGTGAAACCACGCCGGGCTTCAGTTAAGCCGATTGAGCCGGGCACGCCGGCTGTTGGTCGGAAGGAGATATCGCCGGAGGTCGCAATAGGCTCGGTGCGGATTTACGGACGCTATAGAGGCAGCCAGGCGACGAAGACAGAAGCTGAGCGGAAGCTCTCGTTCACTATTCTTTATCCCTGCGATTCCGTCGACACCGAGTTTGTGCGGCTGCAGGCCATTCGGCGGGGCTTGCCGGTGTCGTTTGTGGACGAGATCGTCCAGTCCGGCGCGATCACGCTGGGCGAAGTTAATGAGCTCATTCTACCGAAGAGAACACTGAGCCACCGACGCCAGGCCGGCACTCTGACGCCTGGCCAGTCTGACAAGCTGGCGCGTGTCGCCAGGGTGGTCGCCAAGGCCGAGAAGACGTTCGGCAACAAGGAAAAGGCTCGGCGCTGGCTCCGCCGCCCGACTGCACCGTTGAACAACGAGGAGCCGTTGAAGCTGCTCGATACCGAGGCGGGCGCCAGGATGGTCGAGGATCTCCTGGTCAGAATTGAGCACGGCATAGCGGCGTAACGCCATGCTGGTCTGGCGGTTGTGCCGTCGTCCCTGTAAATCGGCGTTACGCTGTGACCCCATAAAACGCAGCCAAATCTGATTGTTGACGCACCGATAGGCGTCGGGACCCCTTGCCGATTTACAGGCAGAGCGCCACGCTGCCATCTCATGCCATTTCCTCGGCGCCGTCAGCCCGTTGAAGGGGTTTTGCGGGCATTTTTCCGGCTTTTTTCTGCGCCAGCGCCGCAAGGTCCGCCGCCATGCGCGCCACCAGGCCGGCCCAGTCCCGCCCGGGCGCGTCCTGGCGGTACAGGTGCAGGCTCGGATACCAGAGCGTGTCCTCGCGCCCGAGCAGCCAGGGAAAATGCGGCGCGAAGGGCAGCATCGCCCAGGCATTCACGCCCAGCGCCCCGGCAAGGTGCAACGGCCCGGTGCACGAGCTGATCACCAAATCCAGCGCCGGCATGATCGCCGCCGTATCGGTCAGGTTGCTGATCTCCTCACCCAGATCTACCACATTCGGCGGCAGAATATGCTCCGCCAGCGCCGCCCGGCCCGGGCCCATTTGCAGGATATAGAAATCCACCCCCGGCACGTTGAAAAGCGGCAATACGCTGGCAAGGCCGGGCGAGCGGAAACGGTCACGCTGCACCGCCGGATTGCCCGCCCAGACAATGCCGACGCGCAATCTCTCGCCACGCAACCGCCGTGCCCAGCGCGCCCGCGCCTTGGCATCTGGGCGCAGAAACGGCACGGCGGCGGGAATGGTCGCCAGTGTTGTGCCGAACAGGAGCGGCAGGCTGAGCAGCGGGCAGTGCACGTCGTGCTTGGGCAGGGGGTTATCTGAGAGCGACACCACGCTAATGCCCTCAATGCTCTCCAGCAGACGGCGCACCGGCGGATGTGCCGCCACCACCACCCGCCGGGCCCTGGAAACCAGCCGGGGCAGATAACGGGCGAACTGGATGATGTCGCCCAACCCCTGCTCGGTATAGATCAGGATCGTCTTGTCGCTGATATCCTCCCCCGCCCATTGCGGCGAGGCGAGGCGCAGCCCCTGCGCCCAGGCGAATTCCGGCAGCTTCCAGCGCCACTCATACTCAGCCCAGCCAGCGGGGAGATCGCCTTGCAGCAGCAATATATGCGCGAGGTGGAAATGATATTCGGCATTATCGGGGCGCAGGGCGATGGCCGCGCGCGCGGCCCGGGCCGCATCCTCCAGCCGGTTCAGCGCCTTCAGGGCGTGGCTGAGGTTGAAATGGGCAGAGGGCAGAAGCGGGTTGAGCGCTATGGCCGCGCTGCACAACTCCGCCGCCAGCTGCCAGCCGCCCAGCTCCAGCAGGGCGCCGCCCAGGCTGGCCTGCACCTCCGCCCCTTGCGGGCGCAGGGCAACAGCCTGTTGGCAGGCGGCCTCGGCTTCATCATAGCGCCCCTGGCGCAGCAGCGCTGTGCCGAGATTGGCCAACGCCAAGATCGAGTCCGGTCGCAGCGCCAGCGCTTGGCGGGTCAGCTCTTCCGCCGCTGGCCAATCCTGCCGGTCGAGCAATGTGGCGCCAAAATTCATCAGCGTTTCGGCACTGGCGGGTTGCAGCGCCAAGGATGCACGGTAGGCCTCCACCGCCGCATCCAGTTGGCCGTCATCATGCAGGGCCTTGCCCAGATTGCCATGGGCCAAGGCATGGCGCGGGTTGAACTCAATGGCACGGCGGAACAGCGCCATCGCCTCTTGGCGCTGGCCGAGCGAGAGCACCAGCACGCCGAGATTGACATAGGCATCGGGGAAATCTGGTTGCAGGGCGATCGCCCGGCGATAGGCGTCGACGGCTTCCTGCGCCCTGCCCTCGGCAACGCAGCGCAGCCCAAGGCTGAACTGGGCCTGGGCCGCAGAGGTGGGCTGCGTCTGAGCATAGAGCGTTGCCGGTTCACCGGGCTTGAGCAACGCCGCCTGCGCCTCCTTCTGCCGCCCTGGCGAGGGCGGCGTGCAGAAGGCGATGGCGGTGAGGCAATAGGCACCCGGCTCGCGCTGCACCATCGCGGCGGCGAACCCGGCTTCGATCAGCGCCGCCCCCAGCGTTGCCTGGGTGAAGCCTGTGCGGTGCGCCATGAATAGATTGCCGTCGGCCATCGAGGCGCGGTGGCCGAACATGACGTCCAGCGGCGAGATCGGCCCCATTGGCGAGTTGTAAAGCGGCTCTTCCAGCATTCCCCCGGCCACGGCCACGGCCACCTCCTGCAAATCCGGCACCTTGATCAGGCAGAAGCCCTCAGGCTTGAGCACCCGACGCATTTCCCTTAGGGCCGGCTGCACCTCATGCGGGTAGAGATGCTCGACATTATGCGAGGAATAAACCGCGTCCACGCCGCCATCCCCGATCACCCGCATATCCGTCAGGCTGGCAATGAAATCAGGGGCCACATCGGGGTCGATATCCAGCCGCCATTCCCGCCAGCCGCCCCGACGGAACAGAGCGGGCAGCTTTTCCGGCCCGGCCACGCCGCAGCCGACATGAAGCACGATCCGGTCTGTCGGCGTGGCATGCAGCATGCTGGTCTCTCCATTGGGCTGGGTGCTTCGAGCGGCGACGACGCGCTCCCAGCAGGTTTCAAATTCCGCGGTGAAGCGTGCGATATTGCCGATTGTCCGGCTCCAGCCCTCGGTGGTGAACAGGGCCTTGTAGGCGGCATAATCCGCTGGCTGCGTGGCCAGCCGAATGGCGGTTGCTGTGTAGTCCTGGAAGCTGGTGGCAATGCCCTGCTCCGCCCCCAGCGCATGGAGCATGCTGGCGGCCATGCGCGAGGCAAAGGCGCGGCCGCAAAGCGTGATCAGCGGGAGCTGCATGCGGATTGCATCGCTGGCCACTGTGCCGGCGTTATACGGGAAGGTGTCGAGAAACAAATCCGCCAGGCTGAGCCTGCTCATATAGGAATCCGGGTCGGCGCGTTCGGAGAAGATCAGCCGCTCCGGCGCAATGCCCGCCGCCTTGGCGATGGCGAGCAGATTGGCCTGGGAATAGGGATTATCTTGCGCCAGCCACAGCACGCTGTTGCCGGTATGGCGCAAAATCTCCAGCCACGATGTGAACATTTCCTGCGTGATCTTGTAGTGCTTCGAGAAGCAGCAGAACACGAAGACATCTTCCGGCAGCCCCAGCTCGGCGCGGGTAAGTGCCCGGCCAATGCCGCGCTGGCTGTCATTGGCCTGATAGATGTGCGCCACGGCCAGCGGTGCGGTGTGATAGGCGGCCGCGTATTCAGGCGGAATAACAAACTCGTCGCAGAGCAGATAATCAAGTTCCGGCAGCGGAATGGGTCCGACAAAGCCGAGATAGGAGGCCTGGATCGGCGCCGGACGCCAGCGCAGCACGGCCAAGCGGCTGCCATCGGTAATGCCGTTGAGGTCGATCAGCACGTCGATCTCATCGGCCCGGATCAGCCGGGCTGCGTCTTCGTCGGAGAGGTCACGGATAAGGCGGACATGGTCGAACGAGGCCAGAACCCTCTGGCGCAACGCGCTGCCATCCTCCAGACTGGAGCAATAGCCATAGACTTCAAACCGCGTGCGGTCGTGGCGCTCGAAGAGTTCAGTGATGAGATAGCTCATCGCATGGCGGCAAAAATCCGACGACATGTAGCCGATGCGGATCCGCCTGTGCGCATAGGGCGTGGGCGGTGCCAGATGCTCCGGCGCGGCCTCGGTCTTGCGGGCAACCCAGGTGGCGGAGGCATGGCGTTGCAGCTCAATGTCGTCACTCAGCGCCATGATGCCGAATGGCCCCGAGCCTTGCAGCACCGCATCCATTCCCAAACCGGGGCTCTCCGATAATGCCACTGGCCACAAACAGGTTTTCTGGCGCAGATGCACCCAGTGATGCAGAACATCCGGCTGCGCGGGGTCGCCGATCAGGGCTTCACGCAGCATCTGCTCCGCCTCCGCGTAGCGGCCGATTTTTTCCAGCAAGCGGCCCTGCTGGGTTTGCAAAGCAATCCGCACGTCCGGCGGCTGCAACGCCTGGCGCCAGACGGCCAGCGCCTGATCCGGCTGACCACAAGCTTCATGCAGCAAACCCAGATTAATCGCGGCGCAATGAAGGTCCGGCCGTAAGGCCAACGCGTTATGATAAGCGGTGATGGCGCCAGCCGGGCTTCCATTCTGTGCCAGCACGATGCCGCAATTAAACCACCCCGCCCAGGCCAGTGGTGAGGCCGGGTTGGCCTCCAGCCAAGCCGTGTAGAGGGCAATTTCCGGATCCACGCCGGGGCCAGGCCGAGCGCGCTCAATGGCGGATAAAATCACACCGAACGCGACTCCGCCTAATTCCGGCCACGGGGCCCCCGTGGCCAATGCCCGGTCCAACCCTGCTTCTGTCTGCTGCGCCAGAATTGCAGGCGGGGTCTCAGTGCTTACCATCTTTGGAACACTCACGTCAGATCATAAAGTTACCGAAGCCTGCCCCACCAACCTTAAGACTTTGGTTACAGCCCGCCGTTCAGGCAAAAAAAACACGGGGAGGCCAAAACCTCCCCGTGCCAGTGTGCTGCCCTGTAGCTTACAGCGCGTTGATCTGAGCGGTGCTCATCACACCAAGCTGGGTGCTGGTAAAGTACGGATCCTGCGACGATGTGAAACACCCGATCTGTGCAGCGCTCAACTCGGTGATTTCAGACGTGGTCAGGGCGTGGATCTGCGCCGAGGTGAAGTTGCTGATCTGCGCCGCGGTGAGAGCCGAAACCTCGGTCGCGGTGAGGCCGGCAATCGCCGCCGTGGTGAGCGAGGTGACCTCGGTTGCGGTCAGCGCGGTGATCGTCGCCGTGGTCAGGCCCGCGATGGCCGCCGAAGTCAGCCCAGCGAACTGCACCGGCTGGAGCCCCAGGACATTCGCCCCCAAGGCCGAAACCTGCGCCGAGGTGAGGCCCGCCAGCGCCGTGGTTGTGAGCGCCGTCAGGTTCCCAGCAGCCAGCGCACTGACCTTGCTGCCCAGCCCGGCGAGCTGGGTGGAGTTCAGTGCCGCCAAGTCGGCCGTGCCCAGCACCGAGATGGCCCCCGTGCTCAGCGCCCCGATATCGGTGCTGGTCAGCCCCTTGATCTGCGCCGTGGTCAGCGCCGAGGCTTGGTCCGTGGTCAAAGCCGCCGCCTCGGCG